>JGI20214J51650_10001398_pt1 | contig 15256 bp, 19 predicted proteins | sample WetSurMetagenome_FD_51650 | JGI IMG/M metagenome (IMG submission 51650) | reverse complement strand
AATGCGGGGGACGGGATTCGAACCCGCGAACGCCTGCGCGACAGGGCCCTCAACCCTGCTCCTTTGACCTGGCTTGGAAACCCCCGCTCGAAATGGGTTTGGCGAGAATCAGCCTTCTCTTCAGCCGATCTCTATGATTCTAGGCTAGCTCTGCCAGCTTTGCGTCCAGATCTTCCGCCCTTTTCCTGATCTCCTCGGCGGCCTTTGCCACTAGACCCTTCACCGGCATATTTCCGGTGCTCTCAATGGAGACCACGAACGAGTCCATAACGGGCGAGAGCTTAATGGCCCCCGGCTCGCATGCCTCAACACAGAGCTTGCAGAGAGAGCATTCCAGTGTATTTGAAGCTTTCGCTCTTCCTCCCTCTACTGTGAAGATGCTTCTCGGACAGACCTCTGCGCACTTACCGCACCCATCACATGATTCCGATATCTCTAAGCTGGGCTGGTTCTTGTAGCCACATAGCGTGCCCGCCTGCCACTTGCTGTGCTCCTTGCCTACATGCTTGGTGGCATAGCCTTCAATGACCAGCTTCTCGCCCTCGCCCAGTACAACTATTGGAATCTTATCGAAGGCGGGCTTCACACTGGAGTCGGTAAACTGGATATCGCCAGAGTAGACTGTGCCCGGTCCTTCTGAGGAGAGCATGAAATCCACCCGGCATCCAGGACAGCCGGTCCCGCCGCACTGGCACTCCTCCGGCTGGGTGAAGATGCCCAGATCCTCTGCCTTAAGGGGAACCTCCCCTAAGCGGAGCCCAATCTGCTCATCGAAGAGCACCGATGTATTGTCATAGAGGGATATTTCATCTATGGCCAGCACAGGAACCTCGCTCATACAGGCACGGCGAATGCCATTGGCAAAAGCGGCTGTAACACCGCTAAGGAGGAACCGGATGCGGTCCTCCTCGAGCTGCAGCAATTCAAATTTCAAACTTACACCCTTCGACCTCTCTTTCCGCCGGCAGGCTTTGTGCCGTCGTGGGGTATGGGGGTCGCATCCTCAATTCTGCCGATGCGCAGGCCAGCTCTGGCAAGAGCCCTTATGGCTGCCTGAGCACCCGGTCCTGGAGACCTCTGCTTGTTGCCTCCGGGAGCACGCACCTTGACGTGAACCCCGACGATCCCCTTGTCTTTCACAGCATCAGCGACCTGCATGGCCATCTGCATGGCTGTGTAGGGACTGCTCTCGTCTCTGGCCGCCTTTACCACCATGCCGCCCGAGATCTTTGCCAGCGTCTCGGATCCGGTCAGGTCTGTGATGGTGATAATGGTGTTGTTGAAGGACGAGAAGATATGGGCAATGCCCCATTTTCCGTCTGCCATTTACGCACCCACCTGGGTTGTTCGGTTTGCCCTTTCAGGATGGCCTTCCTTGGCCATGGGGGAACCGGCATAGTAATCGATGCTCATTTCCTTTCCACGCTCTACCAGAAATCCGGGAACGTCAACTCTGCGCCCTGCGACCTGGATGTGGCCGTGGACTATGAACTGCCTTGATTGCCTCAAGGAATTGGCGAGCCCCTGGCGGTAGACCTGTGTCTGCAGCCTTCTTTCCAGAACATCAGCTACCTGCATGGAGAGCACCGCATCAAGATCTCCTTCCTCTTTGAGCATTCCCAGCCTCTTAAGGCGGGTGAGAATGGCCTCTGCTTCAGGCGGCGCCTGGCCGACTGAGACTGCGGCGAGCATCTTTCTGCTGATCTGCCTGTACTTTCTGAGAAAAGCCTGGGCCTTCCAGAGTTCTCTCTTGTTTCGAAGTCCATAGGCCTTGACGACCTCCACTTCCCCAGCGATCCGCTCTGCCTGCCAGGGAGTGCGGGGCCTCTCGAACATCTTCCGGCTCTTGCCTGGATATCCCATTGTTTACCACCTACTCCTTGGTTGCAGCCGGTGCTGCGACTGGTGCTCCTTCCTTCTTTCTGCTGACACCGACGATGGCGCCCGTGCGTCCTGTGGATCTGGTCCTCTGGCCGCGGACACGCAATCCTCTCTCGTGTCTGATGCCCTTGTAGCTTCTCATCTTCTTCATGAGGTCCAGGTCTTCGCGCAGAGTCATGTTCAGGTCCATGCCCATGACGTGCACATCCGCGCCGGTTTCGATATCGCCGCGCCGGTTGACCATCCAGACGGGCAGGATCTTGGTCGCGTCCTCTTCGACGACCTTTCTCAGCTTTTCTATTTCCTCATCGGGAAGCAAGCCGAGAGTAGCGTAGGGGTCCACGCCTGCTTTGTCGGTAAAGACCTTGGCGCATCTGCGGCCCACGCCTTTGATCCCGGTAAGGGCCATGTGGACCTGCTTCTTTCCCACAAGGTCTGTATTTAGAATGCGAACTATGTACCGCAGATTCTCATCTGCAGCAGACTTCTTTGTTTTTTCTTCAGCCTTCTTAGGCTTCTCTTTTCCAGCAGTTGGTTTAGCCAAGTTTGTCCTCCAGGGAGTTATAATCCACTGGACCAGCCCCGGGTCAGAGCCCGACGCCGCCCGCTCACCGTTGTTGTGGGGCGAACTAATCCATTGAACCAAAGTGTTGATACGCTGCTCATATAAAAGGCTTATGCGGACGGAAGCTCGATTCCGTTTTCCCGGCACCACTGCCGCAAAGCTTCCTGTCCTCGACGGCTTTCAAAGTCGTACCAGCTCTGGAGCAGCCCCCTCTCATCCAGAAGGTCCTTGAACCTGCGATAGGCTCCGCGCCTGCTGAAGATCTCCCGGACCAGATTAAGGTCGTCCGGCATCTGTTCTTCCACGAATTCGCCTGCAAGCTCATGGCCCAGATCGAGCTCATTTTTGTGGGGGATCGTCAGGAAATGGTCGCAGTCGAATTCGTCTTCGTCCAACTCGTCTAGGTCTCCCATCTCGGAGTGGAAATATATTTCGCCGTTATCAAGGCAGAGCAGAGCCCGATTCATTCCGTAGCCGTCCGAGCTAACGAACAGGAATGCTTGTAAATCTCATCAAAGGTGGCCATGCCATTCGCTCAGGGTTTATTCAATAGGCGCAGGTCCGCTTCGCGGTTTCGCCATTTCCCGGACCCTTTTGGCATCTGCTTCAATCATATCCAGCAATGGACTGTCCTTGAGGGCACCGAAGTATTCAGCGAGATTTATTCCATCTTTCTCGCCTCTGGAATCTGCATCTATCCGGGAAATGCTCCCGCGAATTTGCCGGGAATATGATGCTTCATTATCATGATAATCTGATGGTAGCATTCTATTTTTCTTCCGGAAGGGAGTCGCCGGGAAAGCTCCGGCAAGCATGAATCTCATAGGAGAAGAAGTCTTGCTTTACAGCTGGGTCTTCGTCCATTAGAGATATTACCCCACTAATCTCCGCATTGAAGATTCCAACACCCGATACTTCGCTTCCGTCCATGACCGGGCAGACGATCGGAAGCAATCCCCGGGCGCGAAGTGCGAAATTCCTTCGCGCGTGCTCCCAGATGATCTTTTCAGCTCCGTGCATATTGCGGTTCGGCCCGGCCTTTAGAATCACGACGCAGTAATTCCTGGTGCATGAGATCATTTCCCGCATGAACTCGTCGGTAATTTCTGTCATGTGAAATGGGCACCTCAAGCACTTGGCTCGCAGCTTTTCAGCTTCTGGAAGTCCTTCGCGATATATTTCTCAAATTGAGGTTTACAGTATTCCACAGTCAATCCTGTTTCCTTATCTTTCTTTTTGCCATTGAACCAGATACTTCTTTTTCCCCTATTTTTCCCGCTATTGTTTCGAATCGCTTCTTCAATAAATTCTTCTGATGACAAGATCCACATTGTATCCATGCGTTCTGAATAGAAGACAAACCAGTAATTATCTCTGATTTCATGGGTAATGGCTGCAAACAATGCCGCGTCGCCTTTAACCACGTCTGAAGACCTCGCTTTAATCTGCACAGTGATGAAGGAACCATCTTCCCGTCGTACTACGGCATCAATAGCATCATCATCCACTAACGGCACGTAAACATCAAGTCCTTCCTTTAGCATGCGCCCAATGATCCAATATTCGATTCGCTTTCCAAATCCTGCCCTGTGTCTGAAAGCCGTTGTCGTGCGGTCATGCTTCTCAGCCAGGTTTCTGGGACCTTCACAAATGCCTATTACACTGGATATTGCATCCGCATTGTGTTTGCCTCTATCTGGCCTCTCTTCCAAGGAACTTAAGAACTCTGTGATTTTTTGCAGATCTGCATCTGGAAGAGTGGCCATCTTTCTCATTATCATTTCTTTATCAATCATGGGAATTCTCTTTTAGGGGTCAGAAGGTTTCTATTTCCAGCAATAAAGACCTGTTGTTTTGACAAATATCAAATATGTCTGCGAAGCCGGAGCTGATATAATAATAAATATACAGTGAATCGCCTGGCCGCCAGCTATATTTCGCTATCTGCGGTTCATGCTACTATGAGGACCCTCAGTTATCGAATCACTCTTAGAAGGGAACCAGAAGGAGGCTATACCGTGCTGGTCCCAGCACTTCCTGGATGCGTCACCTACGGAAAGACCGCAGAGGAGGCCATCGATATGTCCCGTGATGCTATTGCAGGCTATGTGGAAAGCCTGATTGAGGATGGCGAGCCCGTTCCCGAGGAGGACGGCCTCATCGGGTGCAGGGTGACTATACAGGCCCATGCCCAGGATGCCACCGATTTCTCCTTACTATGAAACGCTGATTCTGCAGCTTCCCCTTCACCCAGCTTCCACCTATTGCTCCCACCTTCCTGCCATCTACCCAGAATCCCAGGTAGCTCTCATCCACCGCCTCCGCCCTTTCGATCCGCGTCCAACCGGCCATAATTCCCTCTACCCTCCACACGATAACCCCATGGCGCTCTTTGCCATGCCTGCATGACCCCATGCAGCTTTCCGCCCGCGCTGGCACGGGCCCGTCCGGCTGCTCCCGTTCCCGCCCATGTGAGCCAGCTCTACCTCAAATTGGCATGATCTTCGACTCGATTGAAAAGACATTCTCAGTCGATACCGCAAAACCATTGCATGTAAAGGTTTATTGCCGAAGATCTTCCTATCGCACTACTATGAGACAAAATGCATTATTATTGGTCCTGGCTCTCTGCTTCGTCATTTCGCCAGCTTTCGCCCTGCTGGAAGCAGGCAAGCCTCTTGCATCCGGCAATGCATCTGCAAATGCTTCCGAACTGGTAAATTCGAGCATCCCCACAGGTGAGCAATTTACTATGGTGAACATCTTCCAGATTGCAGAAGAAAATCCAATCGATGCCAAAATCGGTTATATGAGAAAAGAAGTCCTTTTAAGCAAAGAGGCCGGCGTCAACATGACTACGTATATGCCGGGCATCAATTCCGGAGCGCATTACCACAATGCAACGGATGAGATCGATTACGTAGTTATGGGCCAGGGGAATTTGACTGTGAACGGCAAGGATTATCCTGTCAAAGCCGGGGATTTGATCCATATTCCGCCATTCAATGTGCATGATTATCGGTCTGCGGAAAATGAGACCTTCCAGATCCTGGTTTTCTTTATGCCTCCATTAGCCGAGAACGATAGAATCTACGTTTGAAGCCGGATGGCAGAGTTCCCTGATATATAACCATTTTTTAAACGCTATTTCTCCTCAAATCGGTGCCTTTGACAATTCATCGCTCCTGGCCATGATCACAAGTCCCGTTCAGCTTTTTGCTATCGTTTTTCCAGAACCGGCTATCCAAAAACACATCGCTTCTTTATCGATCATAAGGATTCTCAAACAAAACTGTCCAAGCCTCGAAATTCCCCGGCTTATCCTCCAGAGAACTTCATCCCTTTCTTCCTGTCGCTTTAAAGAATGTGTAGCAAAATACCCCATCCTCTTTTGTCGTCCTGTAGAGGTCCTGCACCCCTTCCTCAAAAACCCACGGCTCAATGATCCCCGCTCCCAGCGCCGCCTCACGAACGCCCTCAATCATGGCCGTAAATGTCCTCCTGGTGAAGCCCTCCACAAGCTCAGGCTTGCTGGAATCGACATAAACCATGCGTGGAGAGACAGAGACCTCTGAGAAGCCAGCCTGGCAGAGGAGCGGATAGAGCTGTCTGCCGATCATGGCATTGCCACCCGCTCTCCTCTGCAGCTCGACCTGGCACGAAATGGCTTTGTGGGCTGCAGCGCTATCAGGATAGAAGTACGCGGAACCATGATCTCCTTCGATTGCTGTGATCGTACCGCCCGGCTTGACGAAATCCATGAGGATGCGCAGCGCCTCTACGGGGTGAGAGAGATGTTCAAGAACAAAACAGATGAAAAGATGGTCAAAGGATTCCGGCTGAAAAGGCAGATTGAAGATATCACCTTGCAGAACCTGCACATTTGCCAGGCCCTCCGCAGTCACTCTCCTCCGAGCCTCGTCTGCAGACGTTTCTGATATATCGACAGCAGTGATCATTGCCTGCGGACTGTTTCTGGCCAGAGGGACGGTCTGTGCCCCCACGCCGCAGCCTGCTTCAAGAATGCGAGATCCCGGCAGAAAATGAGTATCCGAGTGCAAGAGTTCTTCCAGAGTGGAGGCCTGATCCTGCAGGCGCGTGTTTTCTCTGGGATGGTAACCGTGAACATACGCATACTCATTAACCATGATGGCACTTTTGCTGCTGTTTATTTCATATTCAAATTTCATCAACCCATTATCACCTCGACCGAAACCGGATAGTGATCCGATGAATGCTTGTACTTCGTCCCTATGCTTGCGCCGCCGGGTAAATCGCGGTTGACCTTTGCGCTTCTCACCCAATTTGCGAGAGGCGACCTGGAATAGAGAATATGGTCAATCCAATCCTTCTGATAGACATTATTGAAGATCGGATCCTTGTAGCTGGTGGTGTATATCGTGGAAAAGTCCAGCGCCTTCTGCTCTTTGGGCTTGAGGGCATCAAACAGCGCATTTCCCAGGCACTGCTCGGGCTGCCAGATATTGCCCATCAGGCGCTCTATGCCGCTGCCATGCAGCCGCTTCTCGCTGGCATCCAGTCCCGGCCCGTCATTGATATCTCCGCATACGATGAGGGGAATTTTTTTCGTCTCCTTATCGGTCAGATACGGCATGATAAACGAATCATGGATATGCGTTGCCTGTCCGAGGATCTTCTTGCGGTTGGCGTCCGCCATCTCCCACCACTTGCTCCATTCGTAGGCATCAAAGATCCCCTTGCTCTTCAGATGGAGGCCTAGAATCCGGAAAGCCGTTCCCTGAGCCGGATTGATCTCTGCATAGAGCGGCCGTCTTTCAAAGCGGTGCTGCTCCTTAATCTCGTCATTATCTGTATCTACAAGGAATGGATTGAAGCGGGAATCATCTTTGGTCTCCATGCGCCGCAGCGCCGGGTCCTTGAACTTGCCTGTATCAGTACGCACTGCGATTCCGATGTTCTGCGTCTGGCCCGGCGAAGGCTGAAGATCAGAAACCCATCTGCCCTGTCCAATGTTATCAAAAAAGAGCTGCAACTCCTCTCTCCGGCTCGGCCCTTCTACGATGACCACTACATCCGGATCTAGCTCCCTGAGAACGCCAGACAGATCGTCGCGGCGCTGCTTTACAGTTGCAGAAGAGTGAGCCGTCTTCTCGCCATCAGGCAGGAACTGGACCGCCTGATCGTCCTTTGTAAACAGGTCATTCATCCACTCAACATTCCACAAGACGAACTTCAGATTGGACATAATTAGCCACCTTCTCCTTCTGGCACGGAATAGTTCAGACCAAAAAATATTGGCAGTTCAACCTAAAAAATATATGCCTGCACCGGCCCTCTCCGGCAAAAGAAATTGGCTATCAATGCGCCATTTGGCTCATTTGCTCGCCGTCAGCTCGGCACCCAGCCCTTGCATCTGCTCGAAAAATCCCGGATAGCTGACATCAACCGCCTCTGCAGTATCGATCTCCGTCTTTCCGGCAACAAAGCCTGCCACCGTGAGAGCCATCACAATCCTGTGATCATGCCAGCCGTGCACCTTTGCGCCATGCAGCTTTCCGCCCTGGATCTCCAGCCCGTCCGGCCTCTCCCGAATGTCCGCTCCCATCTTGGTGAGCTCGACTGTCATGGCATGAAGCCGGTCTGTCTCCTTGTGGCGCACATGCTCGGCGTTAAACACGGTCGTCTTTCCCCGGGCCAGCGCTCCCAGCACGGCAATGGTGGGCACGAGGTCAGGCGTACGGCTGGCGTCCACATCAGTGCCGACCAGGTCGCCGCCCTGGATATGAAGGTCTCCCTTTTCCTTATCCCAGGATACCTTCGCACCCATGCGGCCCAGAATATCGATAATTGCCGAATCACCCTGCCGGGATGGCAGAATGCCTTTCACGGTAACGGCAGATCCCGTAACCGCCGCCGCTGCCAGCGGATAGGAGGCGGAGGAGAAGTCCCCGGGAATGGCGTAGCTCTTCAGGCCATAGCTCTGCCCTCCCGGCACAAAGAACTCCTGCTGCTGCGCCTGCACTTGCACGCCCGCATCTTTTAGCATGTCCAGGGTGATCTCGGCGTAAGGCCGGCTCTTGAGGTCGCCTTTTATTACTATCCTCGTGTCTTTCTCTGCGAGCGGCGCGGCGATGAGCAGCGCCGAGAGGAACTGGGAGCTGACCCCTCCGTCCAGATGTGCAGTGCCGCCCGCCATCTTTCCTCTGATCACCAGAGGTGCCTTGCCGTTATTGCGAATGGAAAAAGCGGTGGCTCCCAGCTCCGCAAGAGTGCTCAATAGCGGACCGTTTGGCCGGGTGCGAATGGAGGCATCGCCCGTGAGAATTGCTCCCTCGGTGAGGGCTGCCACTGCCGAGCAGAAGCGCAGTGTTGTGCCCGAGTTCAGAACATTGATGACATCCTCCGGGGTTTGGGGCAGGTCGGATACGCCCGCAATGGATATGTCGTCTTTGGCATTTTCTCCCAGCGATACCCTGGCACCGAAGGCTTCGCTCGCGGCAACTGTTGCCCTGGTATCTGCGGAGAGCAGTGGCCTCTTTATAGTCCCGCCCGGTCCCAGGGAAGTTATGAGAATGGCACGGTGGGTGTAGCTCTTGGAAGGGGGAGCATATGCCTCACCGGAGAGAGAAGAGCGATCAACTGACGCAATCATAACCGAGGGAATGGATGCGCAAGTATAAGAAATGTGTGCCATTACATGCCGTGACATGACATTTCGTGGCATGAGAAATTGACGGAAAAACGGCGGCTCGACGATGATGAACCGCCCATTTCCATCGGATGGTGACCGGATAGAGAAGCCCCCACTCCTCTACCTCTTTGCCGGTGGTCTTACGGCAATTACCGTAGTACGACAGAAGTCGAATATAAATCTTGCGGCCCGTTCCAGACATAGAGGCAAGAGATAAAAGATTTAATATTTAGGATTAAAGATCAAAGCGAAATAGTTGGAAACATACGGTGGATTATTATGAATATCATTTGCGCCTATACAGCAAACGTTGATGCCGTCTGCAATATCCAGGGCGAGGAGATATCGCGCCTCCTTCCCAGGGATATGAAAATTGAGCTGAAAAAGTCCATAGCTAGCCGCGAGGACCTTTTCTCATCCCTGCTGTTCTGCATGATGCAGGGGTCCGGCGCTGAGATCTTGATTGAAAATGAAACCGTGGCCGGCCGGATCGAGGAGTCCTTCTCCTGGCAATTCCGCCTGGGGGGAAACGCGGCCATCATGTCCAATGTCCTGGCTCTGCTCGGAGCAAAACCGGTCCTCAATGCTCCTGCTCTGGGACCGAGGTTGGCCGGCATGCTGCACTCCGCAGTGCACGTGCCCGCTTTGCAGGCCGCAGATCCCCTTCAGAAGGAAAAGACGGAAATGGTGCATTTCGTTTTTCAATTCAAGAAGGGCAGCGAGGTCCTATCCGGGGGGAGAAGAATAGTTGCGCCCAGGGATAACCGATTCATTGCCACTTATGATCCGGTAAATACCAGGATTCTCACCAGCCAGAATTTCGATAATTACTGCCTGGACAATATCCATGATTTCCATGGCGCTCTACTATCCGGATTTCATCTGGTGCCGCTTAACGGGTATCAGGAGATCTTCGCTGAGAGGATCGCTCAGATCAGCTCCTGGAAGGAAACGAATCCGCAGATATTTATCCACATGGAGATGGGCAGCTTTCAAAGCCCCGTGATCATGCATTTTCTCCTTTCGCTTCTCCCCAAAATTCCCGTGGACAGCCTGGGGATGAATGAGGACGAGCTGGCGGCAGCAGAGGAATTGCAGCCGGGACTGCCGCCCTCTGGATGGCAGGAGAGCATGCAGGCAGCGATGCGGCTGCGCGAGAAGTTAGGAATGTTCCGGGTGGCAGTTCATACCAGAGACTACATAATGAGCGTCATGCAGCCGGGGAGGATCTCGGCCCAAGATGAGCTGATTGCCCTGCAGAAAGGTGTGGAGGCAGCGACATCGCTGGCAGCCACAGGAATAGCTACCGGCAAGCAAAAAGCCGAAATCAATCCTCTGGGTCTTGAGGCGGTAGAGGAGTTTTGCCGCAATGGGGCAGTGGCATCCGGGCGGGGGGCATTTCTCCATAAAGGCGGTGTGATAGTATCTCTGATGCCCTCTCTTGTGGTGCATAAACCCAGGATCACCGTCGGGCTGGGCGATACTGCCACTGCAACTATGTTCTTTCAGGAGCTTATGGCTATCAGAAAAATGAGCGATTGACTTATGGGCGATTGATTTGCCCTTCCCCGATTTGTCCCATTTCAACAAGCTTTTCGCTGGATAGAGCCAGAGTTCTTACCCTCTGTACCAGTTCGCAGGCGCTGATTCTAATCCGGCTCTTGCCCTGAAATATCTCCGCCCTGATACTTCGGCCCAGCAGATCATCATTTCCAGGCATTACCCGCAGGATGATGCTTCCCGGCATCATGCTGGTGCAGCCGGCCAGGCAATCCAGATCACCATCCACGATCCCGATAACGGGAATGCCGAGCCTTGCCAGGATATCTCCGGCGATGATTGTGGTATCATCGCCCACTGTGACCGCCACGCCCGCTCCCTTTGCCGCTTCGAAGGCATCTTCTGCGCAGTGATCGATGATGGCCGCCCATTGCTCCTGGCGATCATCTTCCCCACTGTTTGCCATCTCGCCGATTCTGGCTTTCATCCTCTCGCTTCGCCGGATGGAGCCGCTGCGGATGATGGCTTTTTCCAGATCGAGCTTTGCGAAGGATAGCTTCTCCAGGCCATGCTCTTTTGGCTTTATGCCCTTCAGGCCCGCGATCCTGCCGCCTTCTGCTTCTATCTCGACCTGGCTTTCCGTGGCCCTGCCGATCACAACTCCGTTGACGGAGACAAGTTCGCCTGGGATGACCGCAGAGACGGACCGCCGGATGCTCATCTTACCGGTCTCATTCTCTGTCTTCTTTCCAGTCATCACCTCTGGGAAGATATCTGGCATATTCGCAGGCAGAAGGAGCTGCAGGCCCAGGTCGGAAGCGACCCGCGCCGCCAGCTCGGCGGCATTTCCGGCCAGAGGGGCTACGAATCTTCCGCCGCAGTCGATTGCAATGAGCGGCTTGTGAATCCCTGCGGCATCCGCCACCATCTTGCTGAAGACAAGGCCGCTCTGCCGGCTTTTGGCCTGGTTGATAAGAAAAATTGCGTCTGTGGCATCCTGCAAATCCCGAACGGATTCGCTGGGCCTTCTCCTGGTGCAGATGGTGATTGCATCCTCCAGGCCGGCATCGATCACGGCCACCCTGCCCATCGTCCCGCCTAATACCGCTGAGACGCTGCCCAGACCTTTCAGGTAATTGATCAGCGACATGGCGCAGCCGCTATCTATGATCTCCGGGCCGTGAACCACCAGGCCGATTCTCTGCATCTCTTTCCTGGATCTATTATTATCTTTCCGCTATTCTCTATCCGCCCGTCTCCAGATTGTCGTCCTGCATCTTGGCAGCATCCATCATCTCTTGCGTCTGCCTGAACCTCTCCTGGATCTGCTCTATTGTCATGCCCTCCAGATCGGCTCTTTCCGGAGCCTTCTCGATCAGCTCCAGAGTATCCAGGCGGTAATAAAGTCCGGTGCTGTCCAGATATGCCCACGTTTCTCCATCGTCTTCCACCTTCAGCACCTTTACTCTGCCGATGGTGCCTGTGCCTTTGTACCTGACCAGGCTGTCCTCTTTGATCTCCGCCATAACAGTCACCAAATAAATTGCTTATAACTTCTTGACAATTACCTCGCATTCCTTTGATGCTCTTTCCCGTCTGCTCGATATCTCTCCCGATATCTCTGCACCGCCGGGAGATGCATGCACCTGTATTCCGTGAAACTCCTCCGGTCCGCAGAGCACATCCTGTTCAGGATGAGTTCCCGGCTGTATTTTGCAGCTCAAGTGAGTGCTGCTGCCGATGGACACCACCGTCTTCAATCGTGGCGATGCGGGATGACCTTTGGGGAGCACTATCAATGGTGCTCCCAGCTCCCGAAGCTGATAGATGGTGCAGCCCAGGCCGCGCCTGACCTTCTCGCCCGTACCGAAAGAAGAAGCCACTATCAGATCATCCGGATCGGTGAAGAGCACAACCTCTTCGGACTCAGTCTCCAGATAAAAAAAGTTACCATTTGTCTTGGCTATGGCTAGAGTTCCATCGAGGCCAGCGAGATAAGCTATCTCATCCTCTCTAATGCTGATCTGCATGGATATGCGTAGCCACTAAACTGCCTTGACGTTCCTAGATTTGCAGGCAGGGCACATGGGCCTTCTGCCCATTCCTTTAAATTGATTCTTGCAGTCCTGACATACATAGTCCTTAGCGGCTAGCGTCTCAATATTGCCTATGTCCGGTCCGCCTCCAACAGTGCACATGAGTTGCCTTCACCTCCGAACCGTCTAATGCACTTTTGGATATTTAAAATAGGCGGAGACTGGGCGAAGACCGAACAAAGAGAAGGCCAGACAAAGCGAAGGCTAGACAAAAACAAGACAAAGATCATCTAGATGCTCAGGGCATCTTTCGGGCAGGCCTCAACGCATCGTCCGCATTTAATGCAGTCTGGATTGTCCGGAATCTCGATGACGGGTAGCTGCATTGGGCAGACCTTCTGGCACTTTTTGCATTCGATGCAATTTTCTCTGTCCAGCTTTAGCTGGTACTTTTTGCCGCCCATTGCTCTTTGCAGAGTGCCCATGGGGCAGAAGGTGCACCAGGTCCTGGGAGCTATGATTATCCCGAAGAGGACGGCAATTGACGTGGTTAGAATGCAGAGCGTGACAAAGACCATTCCGATCTTGTCGACTATGCCTTCGGTGCTTATGATGCGAAAGATCATAAATCCCATAAGAACCACAAAGATCGGCGCTCGAATCCACATGCTCCTCAGTTGCGGCGGAATCCTGATCTTTCGGCTCAGTGGCGCTATCCAGAAGTCAACAAAGCTTCCCCTGGGGCAGAGATTTCCGCAGAACCAGCGCCCTCGAAAGGGTGCAATGATCGTCAGGCTGGCAAAGACCAGCAATAGCAAATAGCCCAGCTTTGGATAAAATATCCCGCCAATGGATACTATCAATACTATCATTCCCAGGTATGGCGTAATCTTGAGCATATTTTGCATTCCTAAAGCAGGCATTGCTATATAAATGATTCCAGAGTTTTTATGCAATTTCAGCTATAATTATGAGGTAGCGAATCGAATAGATCATTTCAAAGCGGCATCGATATTTGTCCGCCTGGCCAGAGGGGCAGAGCGACCTTGGGGGGGTTGAAGGCATGCCCGGACTGGACGCTGAGGATAGTGGAGAATGGATCCTGGAAAATAGTTGCTGGGCCTTCCCAGCCATTCCCGTCCAGCAGCATCTAGCAGCATATGGATTTGATGGTCCAGGCATCAGGGTTAGCTGGTTGCCAGCAGGATCTCCATGGATGAGACATTCACCGTCTTGCCATCCTCGCTGGGGATGGTCTCCGTGCCTATGGTTATATTTTTTACAATGACATTGAGCATGAACCGGTTCCTGGTGATCTCAGCCGCATCCACTGCTCTTGAGATGGCGCGCCCCCTGGCCTTCAGCGTTACTGTGGAAACCGGCTTATTGAACTGGGTCATTACGGCAAGAACATAGTTCATTACTGGTTTGTCACCAACAAAAATGACGGCATTGTCTTCCATAGAATCGCCTTTCCCTTCCCCTCGCTTTTCTTGGGCAGGTTATTAACTCTTTCTCTCCAATATATCGGCAAAGGCAAAGTTCGGCATCACGGCATCGATCTTTACCCTCAGTCTCTCGCCTTTTTGCGCTTTTCGGACGATGATCGCGAAGCCATCCACCAGGGCCACGCCATCTCCTGACTTTCCCAGGTACTCGATCTGCACGTCCAGCATCTCTCCTTTCCTTACCGGGCCGGTGAGCATCTTCTTGGCGACCACATAGGTCTCGGCGCTCTCTTTTCTCGATGCGAGGGGCGAGTGGGCATGAACGGATGAAAATTCCTTTCTGACCTCGTTCAGGTAATCGATAAACAGGTCGCCCTGAAAGACCTTGACCACGAAATTGCCCCGCGGCCTGAGCAGCTTTTTGGCGATCTTGAGGGCGGAGCGGGCCAGGTCCACGGAGACGGCGTGATCCATGTCCCAGGCTCCGGTGAGGTTTGGCGCGGCATCGCAGATCACCACGTCCGCCTCCCCGCCCAGGGCATCCTTCACCAGGCTCACGGTGCTCTCGTGGGTGATATCCGCCACAAAGGTCTTCACGCCCGGGATGGGCGCTATGCTCTCCAGGTCCACCCCCACGATGCTGCCGCCGGAAAGCTTTGCTGCCACCTGAAGCCAGCCGCCGGGAGCAGCTCCCAGATCAACCACGCTGTCGCCCTTTTTGATGATGTGAAACTTCTCATTGATCTGCAGCAGCTTGTAGGCGGAGCGGGCTCTGTAGCCCTCTTGCTTAGCCAGCCGGTAGTAGTGATCTCTCTGATCTCGAGCCATTTTAAAGTAGAATCCCCGGTTTATGGATAAAGATTTGCCTTTGAGAGCGAAGGCGTTATAAACTGCGTCATGGACAGTAAGAGCCGCGAGAGAGGAAGGACGGCTGCCGCTGGCCGATTCCGGCCGGTGTGGAAAGTCCCCCCACCGCTGGACACACAGACATCCTTCGAGGATGTGGGGCGAGAGCTCCGGCTCTGGCACAGAAACGAGACCGCTCCGCGTCAAAGCGATGATGCCGCAAGGCTGAGGTCGCGCGGGAAGCGGATGAAACGGCGAAACCCTGTGGGTGCAAGCCAAAATAGAGCTAAAATCACGGACGNCGGAC
>JGI20214J51650_10001396_pt1 | contig 15264 bp, 36 predicted proteins | sample WetSurMetagenome_FD_51650 | JGI IMG/M metagenome (IMG submission 51650) | reverse complement strand
TTTTTTTTTATATTTTTTTTATGGATGCGTGAAGTCAGGGCGCTCAGCGCAGGGGGGCCCCATCAACCCGCAGGAAAATCGAACTGAATTTCAACTTCAGAATGGCTGTAAATGTTGATAGCAAAGTAGTTAGAGTTATCAGGTAAAGTTTGCCGGAAAAGGGAAGCTTTCCCCGGAAAGGCGTTTGAAAGCAATAAGATAGCCAACCCGGAAGTCCTTTAGACTCAATGATTTACAGAAAATGGAAAATCTGGCGAGCCGATTGCATTGTAAAAAGTATCAAGTGACAGTTGTGTCTCTAATTTAACCTAGACATAGAGCTAGGAGTGAATTTCACTTGACAACAACTATAACATAACGTAAACAGGAGATGATATGAGTAAGACAGAACAGAAACCTGACCTTGGAGTACGATTGATTAACGCAATAGCATACCTCGTCAAAGAGCTTCCCAGAGGGAAGAACAAGGAAACCGGAGCAGAATACAAGGGTCTCCGGCAAGATCGGTGTGATCTGGTGCCTGCTTTCATGGCACTGATGGCTCGCTGGGAGCATCCATTGGCAGGGGTACAGAATAAGAATTGCAGTTGGGAGAAACCCTGTAATTCTTGCCAACGGTGTGTCTACAATGACGCCGTAAATGGTGCCGTTGAGAAGGGATTGGTTGTTAGGGTTCCTGTCAAGGGAAAAACCTTCAGAGATGATAGGACACGGAAATTGGTTCAGGGGAAGGGTTTTGTTCTGTTCTATCGGCCTGACGAGTATGTTGGGCGGAGTGGCGTTTCGGAGAGTTTCATTGACGATATGGCCAAAAATCTATAGGCCATAAGTCCTTATCTATCAATGGTTTAGGGTCACGTTCAGGAGCCATCCTGGATGTGGCCCTTTTTTTGTGTATGTAAGTTATTGAGGTGGTAGGGGTTGTGGTGGCGGTTAACAAGTGTGTGAAGGGAGTGAACCGTCACCGTCAGATGAACCAACAGCGGCAATCAAGCCGCAAAGAAGGAGAAGGGAGTGAATCGTATGATAATAGCTAGACACCATTACATAACAGTTTATCACTCAATTGGTGGGTGGAAAGCTGTTATGAGAGCTGAATTGAGTGATAAACCTGGACAGTGGTTTGAAGACAATGTAGCCACTGGATTAGGTGGGTACAGGACACGCGAGGAGGCCGGAAGAGAGGCAAAGGCGTGGGCTATGGCAGAAGGTATACTGTATAGGTAAAGTGGAGACTCTAATGCCAAGACATGAACTAGTTAAGGGTTTTATGTCCTTTCAGTATAGGCAGGTGTATAAGATCCTACAATGGAAAGATGGATGTATATACAAGACTAAAAGCATTGGGTATATCAAGGCTGAAGATGAGGATAAGCTTGATGCTGAGAAGTATGTATGTGGCTCTCTAAGTACTACACAGACTAAGCTGCCTGTGTTTGATATACCAGTGTTTGATGCAGATGAATTGGAATAGACATCGGTGGACATGAAGTGGACAACTGTGGACATGAACCATACCCTAATTATGGTTAAGGGTGAAAGGAAGGTGAAACAGCATGAAAAAGGCTGAGTTCTGGAGGGTTATAAGAGAAACGCCTATATGTGTTCCAGTGTTTGTATTGGTGGAAGTGCCAAGGTGGGGACTACAATATGGACTAGCTGTAGGTGAGAAGTTCTTTTATGAGGTTGACAACCTCAGACGAAACAAGAATGGTTTGGCATATGACATTAAACCTTCGTACCTGAAGTTTGTTGGGTATGAACCAACAGTTAGGAGGTGAAACAATGAACCACTCAGAGATAGATGATGTGGTGTGTAGTAGATGTTGGTGAAAGGGAGGTGAGGCGGATGGGAGAAGGAACAATTTATCCGGTAAGCCCCAAAGATGCAGTTACTGAAGGGGACTGTTATGTTTGTGGGTTGGGGAAGGCTAGACATTACTGTGAGACGCTTAAGAGTTTCATACATGCCAATTGCGCTTTGGAACTGTTGCTAGAGTTGCCAGAGGGCAGGGATATAGTGGAGAAGGTGAAACCTACTGTGATATTGGACTTTGACATTGGGGAGCCTTCAACAATAGAAACGGAGTTGGTGTTTTATGGGGAAGGGGTTATTGGGGAGGAGGAATGAAGAAACCAAGATGCCCTAAGTGTAATAAACCTACTACTTATGACATAGTATTTAGGTTGCTGAATGATAGAGTGCAGGCAGTTCATGTATGTGAGGATTGTGGTACTCTATATGTTGTAGAAGAGAAGGTGCCAAAATGAACCTCAAGAAGATCTGGATAGTAATTGTGTTCAGTTGGCCCTATGTAGATAGAATATGCGGGGCCTTTCTTACCTATGAGGCTGCTGAACAGTGGACTAAAGATAATCCCTTGGTGGATGAGAACGGCAGTAGGTATCAAATAGAAACTATTAACTTCTGGGAGGAGTAAGCAATGAACCAGAAACTATATAACAGGTTGATGGAAGTGATTCTGGGGAGTGGGTGTTCAACGGATGAAGTAATGGAAACTGTATTTCAACTGGCAAACGATCTGGAAGATGATCTGTTTGCCAGTGAAGTGGAGGTGTTGAATGTGGTTTAAGAGATTTGTTGGGAAGAGAGTTGATAAGGAATGGATCACAACCAAGGAGGAGTTTACTAAGTTGCTGATTGAGGAAGGAATTACACCAGAGGTTGCTGAAGAGTGGTGGGACTGCCCAGAGAGAGCGCTGTGCATGGAAATTGATGGGGGAAGATTGAATGCATTGTCGCTGAGGAAAGCAGTTAGGAAGCAGCAGTCATTGGATAAGGAAGAAGATCAGTTAAATGCTAGGGTGTTGGGAGCGTTGGCAGGGAAGTATGCTGTTGATAAGGTGAAGATGTTGATGTGGATGAATCAGCATAACAACGATGAAGTAATGAAAACTGAAGAAGAGTTGGTGGAGTTGCTTGAAGTGTTTGGGTTAAGCAGGGAATGTGTTGTGGATTTCCCTGAGAAGCATCCTACTTACTTGAATGCTGTGGCACAGGTGTTGGCACAGTTGGAGTTTGGGTCGTGTAAACATTGTAAGTACTACAAAGGGGTACATAAACATGAAGGGAGTTTGATGGTTGATGTGACACTGTTAAGTGGTAGGGTTAATTAACTATCATATAGTTAGTAAGTAGTAAACAGAGTGGTAACTTAACTATTCATACAACATGACATTGATAGCTAGGATGTTGTGAAGGTGAATAGTTATGCTACCTCTGTGTTGGAGGTAGGTTTAACCTAGTAACTTAGTGTAGTGATATATCAATGCAAGGAGGCTTATTACCTGTAAGGGTAATGAGCCTTTTTGCTTTAAGTTGCTGTGGTGTAAAGGGTTGGAGGTGTGGAATTATGCCTGATGTTGAAGGTACTGGATATAATATAAATGATGAAATCTGTGCGAATTGCAGACTGAGAAGAGGGCATCATTATGGTAGTAGATGTCCTACTGCGGTGTGGAGTGGACAGTTCAGTTTGCTGGGGACAGACTTTGAAGGAACTAGAATGTTTAGGAGTGGTAGTGAATTTCATGCAGGTGATCCTGCAATCCCAATGCTAAGGTTTAATGGGTTTGTAGTGGAGAGGCCAGCTGAAGCAGAAAGGAATGAAGTGGATATGGATAGATATGATGAAGTTTGTGCAGAGTGTGGCCTGAGGTTTGGTCATCACTCTGGGGGAATGCAGTTATGCCCTCCTAGTAATACAAGCTATGACTATGACCATGGACCTGGGACAGTATTTAGGGGCACAGGGGTGTATGAGCGTGATATTGATAGACCTCCAGGAACACCAGCGATAAACTGTGCTGTGACTGCAAATACCACTTCTGACACAATTTGTGCTGAGTGTGGTAACCGTAGGGGGAGCCATTTGGCGGCAAGGAGTGAACTTGGTCCCCTTCTGGCGTGTCCTGCATTACCTGGTGAACCTGAATGGAGCAGACGACCAGTGACAGTGTTTAGACCAGTTGGGTCGTTGCCTCCACCATCACCTTGGGGTTGGAGTAGGGCTACTACTATACGGTCACCAAGGAGTGCTCCATACAATAGGTATAGAATGCATGAAGTTTGTGCTTTGTGTGGGCATACGTTTGGAGAGCATCAGATGGGTACGACTAGGTGTCCTAGCCTTAATGGCATATTCCCTGGAGATCCTGAAGCTCCAGTGTTTGAAACAGTATTGCCTCAAACTGTAACTCCAGTGGTAACGGTATCTCCCAGTGATCAGTGGATAATGGTCATTGGACAGGATGGAAGGTTTAATGACTTATGCGCTGCTGGAGTGGCTGTTACGCTGGCAAATATTATCAGTCCAAGAGCACTAAGAGGTTTGGCATTTCCTGCCAGTGACCTTGAGAGGGCAGCAAGGGTGATTCCTGTGCCAACTGAGAGGATGGATACGGAGTTAGAGACGTTGAAGTTGGCTGTTTCTGTGGCTGATGCTGCTTATTTGAGGAATAGGCAGAGAGCAGAAACGGCTACTGCACAACCAGTTCCAACAGTTACTTCAACAGCACCTCCTGAAGGTGAGAGGGTGTATGAGGTAAGGTTGGAGAGCAGTAATGGTATGGACTGTTGGCATGAAATGGAGCCTGTGTTACGAGAGTATACTCTAAAGCTGAAGAAGGATATTTCAGCCATATGCTTCCATGGATCTATGCCTTGGGATGGAAGTCAGCCTGATGAAGGTGTGTTGAGGTTAATATTCTGGGGTAATGCTGCTGTAGGTAGAACTCCAGAAGGAGTAATTCATATGAACTATTCCATAGGTGGGGTAAATTTAAGTAGGTCACAAAGGGATGGATGTAGGCCGTCAGAAGTGGCAGATAAGGTGCTGATAAATGAAGGTGGTGAATCCATTGCAGAAGTGGTTGGCAACACGTTATTTGTGTTATTTGATCTTCCACATGAACCCAATGCAGGAAAGGTATTGACAGCAGTATTGGAGAAATATATGGCAAGTGGTGAGGCAGAAAAGGTGGACTCAGCAACTGAGCTTCAGCGTAAGATTGATACGTTGCACCAACTGTTGCAAGGGGCCATCAAGGGTAAGATTGTGCAGTTGAATGATCAGAGTAGTCTGCAAAAGAAGCATATTACTGATTATACAACTGCTGTACAGAACGCAGTTGCAGCATTGATAACCATTAATCTTCAGGTGGAAGCACTGGAGAAGAACACAACTCTTGGCAGAGAAAAGGTTGCCAATGAGTTGGAGAGTTTGTTGAGGTTAGAGAATGTTAGTACTGTAAGAGTGTTTGATAATAGTATTAACATTACTACTAAGTATATGTCATTTATGTACTTAGGGAAGGAGTATCAGGGACATAGTTACCTGATAAGACTGGAGCCTCTGGCAGGGAAGATTACCATCAAGAGGGCAGATGGAAGGCCTTTGATAAGGGATACTTATTGTCATCCTCATGTCAATAGTGATGGAGTTCCTTGTTGGGGGAATGTGGGTAAAGGAGTGCATTTACTGATGGGAAGTATGGAGTTTGCTGCACTTACACAGATGTTAATTGAGTATCTGAGTGTGGCTAATGAAGGTGATTGGTTTGTCAGACCAGAACATTGGAAGAGGGTTGAGGCTCCTGTGGAGGGGGCTACTGTCACAACAGTTGTTGCTAATGATCCTCCTGGTGCTCCTACGCCTGAGATGATGAGGGCAATGGAGAGTGTTGGGGATGGTACCATACCTACTCAGTCTTTTACTTATGCTATGGGGGGTAGTTTTTCAAGTCCACAACCCACCAGATATGAAACCTGTAGAACCTGTGGGAGAAGGTATAATGGTAATGACATAAACTGGACAATGGGAGAAAATGGGATGTGTCGGCGGTGTACGAATAATCCAGCTAATAGGGTTTGTTATGTTTGTGGGTTGGGTGAGGATGATTGTACTTGTTGGGTTTGTGAGCATTGTGGCAGGAGAAAGGCAAGTGGTGATACGCCTTGCCCAACTTGTCATGGGTGTGATGACTGTTGTGGGTGCTGGACTTGTGAGGGGTGTGGCAGGACTTACAGGGCAGCAGACCATGTGAGTCGGTGTGAATACTGTGACAGGTGTGAGAACTGTTGTGATGGAAGTTGTAGTGACTCAGATGAAGAGGAGGATGAAGTAAGATGAAAGTATACATAACACCAGAAGCAAAACAAAGGTTGGATTTGTATGTGGATGCTGTGACAGGGGAGATTTCAGGGTTGGGTAGAGCCACTTGTTACAAGGGGGTGATATTCATCTCTGAGATTTACCTGTTACACCAGGAAAGTAGTGCAGGCGAGACTGAGCTTGTACCAAGTGCGGTGGCTGACTTCATAAATGAGTTAATAGCCACGCAGAGAGATCCTGGAGAAGTAAAGGTATGGTGGCATAGCCATGCCAACATGGGTGCGTTCTGGAGCACTACAGACGACAAGACAGCCGAAAATTTCAGCAATGGGTGGATGTTGAGCTTGGTTGTCAACAAAAAGGGCGAATATAAGTGCAGGTTGGATGTTTATGAGCCTGTTCATCTGACTGCTGACAATTTGGATTTGGTGGTCTGTTATCCACCCGCTGCCGAGGCAATGAAGAAGGAGATTGAACTGGAGGTCAAGGAGAAGGTTAAGAGTAAAACGTATGTGGTCTGCAGTGGTGGGACCAGGTGGGACAACAAGGAGGACAAAGATGGTTGTGGTACCAACCGGTATGGTCACTGGGGGATTGATGAGAAAACCAAGCATAAAAGGTGGATTCCCAGTACTGCCAAGGAACAAATTGAATGGGATAAACAGGAGGCTGAAGAATGGCAACAGATGAATCAGATGGGGTTAGGGGGAATGTGCAGTTAGGGGAACAAAGGTTTTGGAGACAGGTGGATATTGTACTACCTGAGGAATTGCCTGCTGTTACGGTGATTGGTGCAGGGGGGATTGGGAGTTTCACATTGCTGGCTCTGGCGAAGATGGGTTGTCAGAGGTTGACAGTGTTTGATGATGACAAGGTGGAAGATCATAATCTGCCGAATCAGTTGTATGGAACTGATGACATAGGTTTGTACAAAGTTGATGCAGCTGATGAAGTGTGCTTTGTATTAGCTAATACAAAGATATATCCTGTTCCTGTAAAGTTCTCAACTCAACAAATAGAAGGTGTAGTCATAAGTGGTGTAGACTCAATGACTTCACGCAAAGATGTCTGGAAACAGATTAAGCATAATGTCAAGGTTCCCCTGTACATTGAAGCAAGAATGGGAGCTGAAGTATCCAGAATCCATTCTGTTAATCCCTGTGATCCTGATCATGTGGAGTGGTATGAGTCAACACTTTACAGTGATGATGACGCAGTAGAGGCTCCTTGTACAGCAAGAGCTATTATTTACAACGGTTTCGCAATTGCTGCCTTGATTGCAAATCAGGTAAAGAAGTTTGCCAAAAGAGAGGAGGTGTATAAGGAGATAATATTTGATTTGAAGACTTTGACGTTGATGACACAGTGAAAGAGTGAAAGGAGGTGACAGTGGCTGATACAAAGTTAGTGAAGTGCCCCAAAGCACCAATGCCATGTGAGAGTAAGTATCAGGATGACAAGTATGGCAAAGGTGTCAGGGTGGCAAACAGGATCGCCAAACCCAGCGCACATGGTAATGCTGAATGGCGGTGTACTGTGTGTGGTGGTGATGTGCATTAAATTAATTAAGTAGTGGACAACAAGTGAGGTAGTGAAGTAAAACGGGGTCCTTCCAATGATGGGAGGGCCCCTTTTTGTGTTTGTGAGCACAATAATGTGCAAAATAACAACTTAACAGTTAAGGAGAAGTAAACATGTTTGTAAAGATTGCAAAACTTGGTGCAGCAGTTGTTGAAGTTATGATTAATGAAGGTTCCACAGTCGAACAGGCTTTGAGTGCTGCTGCAATTGAAGCAACTGGTTTCCAGGTGAGGGTCAATGGAAGGACTCCTTGTGGCACGCTGGCTGACAAGGATACCATTACCTTGGTGCCCGCAGTCAAAGGTGGTTCCGGTGAAATCATGGTCAAGGTGGCCAAACTTGGTACGGCAGTCAAGGAGGTCATGCTGGGTGAGGGTTCCAGTGTGAATGATGCTCTGGAAGCTGCCGAGATGGAAGCAACCGGATTTCAGGTTCGGGTCAATGGCCGTGAAGCTGGTGGTGCTTGTTTGCGAAGTGGTGATGTTATTACTCTGGTTCCTGCTGTCAAAGGTGGGAATTAGTTAGTAAGTAACACTCAGCGTTAAACAGAAGGCTTCTACTGCTGATAGGTGGTAGAAGCCTTTTTGTCGTTGTGGAGGTGAATAGTTATGTGCCTAAATAATGTTTGGAAGACAAAACCAGTTAATGAGGGAGTTGGGTGGAAGGTGGTGGGGAGGGATAAGAAGGGTAACTTCGTTCCACCCTTCCAGGTTAGGCATGGTTTAAAGTTCAAGCCTAGAACCTGGACAGTGGACAATGGGAAGGTGAAGTTTATTGTTTATGAAATAGCAGACGGTGTAAATGAGCAGGATAAAGTATATCCTGCAGGCTTCCACCTTTACGCTTCGAAGAAGGTGGCATTGTTGGCATGTGCCTCATTCGACAATGTAGTTAAAGTTCAGTACAGAAAAGCTGTTGCACAGGGTACACAGCGGGACCACAAGGTCATTGTGGCAAGGGAGATTAAACTGTTGAGTAGGGTAAAGGAGTGAAACATGCCCAGACCCTTGTGTGTGAAGTGCCAGGTTGAGTTTAAGCCTGAGAGGAATGATGTTGTGGTTGATGTGCTGGATGGCCATGGTAAAAGTTACCAGTTGTGGTGTGCTGATTTGTGGGAGTGCCCTCAGTGTGGTAATCAGATTATAACTGGATATGGGAATGAACCTTATGCAAGGAGGGGGCAGGTTGATTATGCAAAGGTATTGAGGGCATCCAGAGCTAATTTGGAATATGTGTACCAATGCAAAGTGCTCAGAAAGGAGGTAAACAAGTGAAGAAAGTCACAATAGCTGTGGATACTGAGGCTGAGTATGAAGTCAGAGCTGATGAACAGAAGATGTCAATAACCTCAGCTCAGCCTGCTATTGAGGTGAGTTTCTGTTTTGCGAGTTTGGAAGCCATGATGAATTTTTCAGCGAGCGTAACCAAGGCAGTGATGGAGTGCGCCGCAAGGAAGGGCGTTGCAGATGGGTAGTAGTGAGTATGGACATGGTAAAGCACCAATGTTGTGGAGGATGCTTGAGGGTATTTTGATGAACTTCCTGGTGTTGTGTATGTTGATAGTGGTGTTTGTCACTATACTCTGGGAGGCTGTTAAGGAGTTTTTTCACAGATTGTTTCATTAATTGAGGGAGGAACAATCTAGTTAGAAAGTTGAGCACAATAAAGGAAACTGAGCCCTGCTAATGTGGGAGGGCTCAGTTGAAATTTTTGGTGGGGTGTAAAGTGAAGTACTCAAATAAACTCAATAAGATGAAATTGGAGTTGGAAAGGTTGGATGAGAAGATTGGTGATGGGAAGGTGTTGCCCGTTAATTACAGAAAGTTGTTTGACAGAAGAAAGGTGTTGGTTGAGAAGTTAGAAGTTAGGGGAAGAAGAGAGGAATTTTGTGAAGGGGGTATTCCTAGTGCTTCTTTAGATGGATATGAACCAGGAATTTTGTTCAGTGAAGATTTATACTAAGAATAGTTCACAAAAAAGGTATTCTGGATTTGGTGATTTATTCGATAAGGAAAGTGAGGAGTTGATGTGTAAACTTGGTGATTTATTCTATAAGGAAAGTGGGAAATGTGGAATATGTGGGAGACCCTATCATGACACTGGTGGATGGCCGACTCACGTTTTTCAGGCGGAATCGTATGGGCTTGCTTATGAGATGTATCATGAGTATCACAATACTGATGGGAAAACACAGTCAACAGCAACAGAGGTGAGAAAAAAGACTGCACCACCAACAAAAAGACCGAGGAAGAAAAGTATTAAATAAAAAGAATTGTATGTACCCAAATAGCGATGAACCAGGAATTTTGTTAAGGGGGTGTTGAAATGACTGAAAAGTGTCCGAAGTGTGGAAAAATGAAAATAGAGATTAGTAAGCAATATTCCGAACCATTCCTGTACTGCTGGGGATGTGAATATGTATGGACTCCTCACCAACAAGCCGAGATCGAAACTCTAAAGACTGAACTTGCAACATTGCATGAATCTATGCGTATGGCAAATGAGATTCAGCCTAGATTACTAAAGAAGCTCTCCATCGCTCTGGATTATTTGGGGAAGATAGAGACTGAATACGAGAAGTACAAACGACTATTCCCAAGCACGGGAGTATTAGTTACCACTTGGGCAGAAGCCGCAGCCATTGCGAAGGAAGGTTGGGAGAAAGTGGAGGAAGTGAAATGAGTAAGCCATTAAAAGCCTTCATGATTGTATTCAAAGACAAGACAGTGATGAAAGGATTCAGGCCACAAGTATTTTGGACTGAGAGTCAAGCTAAAGTACAAATTGCATCAAATTTTATCCCTCGTGAGTGCTATATAGAAAAAGTTGAGATAGTAGCCAAAGGAAAGGAGTAGAGATGAAAGAAAAAGAGGCCGTGTTAAAACGAGTGGAACAAGTAACGCAACAAAAGGTAAATAAGCTTTCGGACGACACCACATCTGATGCAGATTTTATCAAGAATCTGTTAGATCTGTGCAGCTTGAATAAATTAAGAGATGTAATCTCAAAAGAAGGAAAGGAGTAGAGATGAGTGACCCTGTTAAGTATGAAAAGGAAGCTCTTGCCAATAGGAAGAAAGCATTGCATGAACTTGATCCAGTTGGAGAGAAGCATATAAACCTTCAACCATTGATCCAGAGGATCATTTACTATTCCCTTATTAGGTGAGGTAACTTATGGGAGAAATGGCCGACTACTACTTAGATAATGAAGACTATCTTGGTGAAGATTGGTATGAAGATCATAATGTTCACACTGATGGACCCTGTAGTATATCATGCAAATACTGTGGTTATGGGCCTCTTTGGTGGAGAATGACTAATGGTAATTGGAGGTTAATAGGTAAGAAAGGCAATATACACAGCTGTATAAAATATAAGAGGTAACTAATGGCTGAAAAGTGCCCGAAATGTGAGAGTGGTCTAGCGTGGTCGGAACTGGAAGCTTTGCTGGGGCTGCTGAACAATAAGCATTAAAGGCATCATACTTACATGGTGCAATTTCAGGGAGTAAATTTCATGAAGTTGACGTTAATTATTCTATTTAGTGTTGTTGCATTAACCTGCTTAATGCCTCAACAAGCATCTGCTATAACCTGTGATTATGGTCAGATGAAGTGCTGGGATGATAGTGGGAATGTAGTCCAAATGCCGGTTGTTTCTCCAGGGATGGTAACACCTCCTGGATTCTTTGAGGCGCTTAGCAATGGCCCTGCAGCATTACTTGGCTGGGCACAGTGGCAATTTGCTCCGGCATCTTGTCCTGCAAACACTACTCGTAACCCGTCTGATGGTCAGTGTGTTCCTTTGCCAGTGGTAGTTATTGGATCTAGGGGATAAACCTAGATAATGAATATGGCATAGTCCTAGTTTAGGGCTATGCCTTTTTTTTTGTTGTTGTGTTTATGTTTTTTTTTTCGTTCACCTTGAGGGTGGTTGGGGTGAATGAACCGTAACTTTAACAAAAATGAACCGTAACTTGTTTAAATTTGAACCGTTAGGAGGATGAAATGAAACAGTATGAAGATGAAGCTGATCTGACCGTTGCTGAGAAGTTGGATCTGTTGGATGTGATGGCCAATAGTTTAACTGAGGGTCAATATTTAGTTAAGGCCCATGACTTAGGGTTGACTGTGGAGCAGGTGGTTAATAGATTATTTGAGGAGGTGGAAAGATGAGCATGAAAGAGTTTATAAAACAGAACCGAATAGAATTAGACAAGTACATTGCCAAGGAGTTGAAGATGGACAAAAACCCACGACCCAACGATGCTGAAAGGAGGTTGTGGGTGCTTAATAGTGAGGATCTGTATCGGTGGGCACAGTCAGCGGGGGTGAGAATATGAGCATGAGCAAGAAAGCCTTTATCAGGTTGGCTGACATCATCAAGGATAATCAGGAGCCTAACTGTATGTTTACCAAGCACCAGATAGAGGTGCTGGCTGACTTTTGCAGAGAACAAAATTCAAGGTTTGACCGTCAAAGGTGGGTTGGGTATATCAGGGGGGAAAATGGACCGAGTGGAGGGAGAATCAAACCCTAAAGAATTTTAAACAGTTCCTTCTCAGTGATGATCTCAGGATACTCACCCTCAATTATCATTCGGCGCATCTCAACAGATATGTCAGGAGGAAGGTATATTCTTCTGCCCTGTCTGTTGAGAGCCCACTGATAATCAAGCCTGCCATTTTCCACCAATGGCGTAATTCCAACCTTTAAAAGTTCCTCTCTGCACCTGTGATTTCTCATGGTGGAGGAGTACTGCTTTATGAGGCTGTCCAAAGTGCCCAAGCTTAGTGAAGATTTTATACCTTTTTTATGCTGTATCATATGCAATGTCCTATTTTACCGCGTCATTCAGTCGTTCAGTCCATTCAGTCGTCATGGGCCGAATGGCTCGTCCACGAACTGGTGATATAAGAGACTGAACGCCTGAACAGCGTTTGTTTTCAACAGCTTATCGACTGAACGAAATTGCCTGAATGGGGCCTAGACTGAATGACCATTCAGTCGTTCAGTCGATTCCCCCAATCTGGACTACTGTGTATGCTGTCTATATGCCTGTTTTACCTTAGTAAGTTCATTAGCTGCAATACTTACGTATCCTTTTTTGCCCAATCTATCTAAAATTTCATAAGTGTGGCTCTTGGCGATGGAGAATTTAGAGCAGCAGATTTGATAAATATCTCCATAATCTGTGGGTGAAAATGGGACCTCATTTAATACCTTCATTTCTGTGGTGCCCAGCTCTGCTGACTTCTCGGTAGGAGTGGTGCTAAATGCTGCTATTTCATCCAAGGTAACTTCTCTGAAGTCATCTCCATGAAAGTAACGCACGTTTGGCACCTTCTCCAGACGGTCCATCATATGAGCACGAACATAGGTAGGGTCATTAGGAGTGAAGTGCTCCAGGATGGCAGAGGATATAGCCACTGCCATGATTGCCTGAGAGCCAAGAACTTTTTCTGTTGATATTTCATGTTTGCTGTCTGTTTTTTGTTTTGCTGTGTGATGTAGGACTGAAACTGCTGCTTTCCATTGCTGTGCCCAGTAATATATATCATCGCATCCGCGTACAAGATCACCATAATTATTAAAATTGAATTCTTTTGTGTGGGGGAGGTAGGTTGCTAAGGTATCAAGAACAACTACTTTTGGTGGGTCATCTTTGTTTATAACATTATAACTTAGGTATTCTAAAGGATTTGCATTGAAATTCTGTTTATCCTTTTTCGCAAGATCTGCAGGACAGAAACAATCAAAGGTATCAGGAAGGTCTGTTATTCCTCCAACAGTACGTAGTTGAGCACATGTAACAACCCAACTGCGCTGAGAGGCATACAAGACACGCATTGGTGGAAACTTTCCCCACCAACCCTCATTGCCTGCTGCTAAATGGTAAAGCATGTGGAGCTGAAAACGTGTTTTTCCTATACTAGGGGCTCCCGCAACTATAAATACCTCACCAGGATACAACATGCTGTTGGTAACTGGTTTAATGCGATCTGCATACGGTTTGGTCATTAATTAAGTCTCCTTAAGGTCAGGGCCAGGATAAGGGAGACATCTTACCCCAGCCCTGCCTATGGTTGAATCCTCAGCTGGCCAAAGCTGAAGAAAAGGTGAAACTGCACTTATTTGCTTCCTTCTTACTTCCATTATCTACTCCAATTCAAATAAGAATGTCAATCTTTTAATTAAAGGTGTTTAACATTATTAATATGGAAAATTTTCGAAGTTCAAAAATTCCCCAAAAATTTTTTTAATTTTTATTATTGACAACTTTTTAATTCAATGTTACTTTATGGGTCATGCAAGTTAAAATTAAGTACAAAGGGATGAAGTACCCACCAAAAATTGGCCGTCCAGTCAAGAAGAATGCCATGAGGAATGCCATTAGTGTGAAGCTTCCTCCAGGGGCGTTGGGGAAGTTGAAGGTGGTTGCGGCACATATGAGATTGCCCGTGGCTACCATGGTAAGGAATTGGGTGTTGGATAAGCTGGAGGGGAAAAAATGAAAAAAGCTGAGAAACAATCAGTGGTGGAGATCAAGTTTTACAACACTGTAATTAGGATAACTCCAACACAGTGGAAGGAGTTTAAACAGCTTTGTAAAGAGCATAAAGTGGTGCTTAATCTGCTTCAATCATTGATGCTAATTGACTAAGGTTTAGCCATGTACGGAAATGTCACAGAGAACAGGCATGAGGTTGCTGATACGATTGGAAGGTTGGTGGGAGGAATGGCAGCGGTGGACAACCTGGAAAGGCAGAAAAGGTTGATTTACCTGTTAAGGGTGTTGGATGAGGTTGAGAAGTTAAGTGGTGGGTGGTCGGTGGATAAGCATTTGAGAGTGTTGGATCAAATTCAATTACAATTAAAGGAGATGTAACAATGGAAGATTACAAGGTAACAGTTTGGTTTAGTGTTGTTGAAGGTGGGTGGTGTGTTCAGGAAAGTGGGAATGCTGCTGTGTATGTGTATGGAACCAAAAGGTCGGCGTTGACGGCGGCAGAGGCGAAGTTGACAAATCAGTTCAAAGGGTTAGAGGTAAACAATGAGTCAAAGTGACAGGGTATGGAAATTCTCCAGAAGCCATGATCAGAAGTATGTGGACTGTCCCAGGGCTGCATGGTTGGAGTTTTACTATGGTGGGAAGGGGATTGTTCCTAAGAAGCTTGACCTTTACCAGGCAACTGGATCACTTACACATGCAATACTTCAGACGGTCATGACGCATGCAAAAATTAAAGGAGTAGTACCTGACCCAGAGTCTATGAACGGCTATTGTGCTTCTGCTATCAAGGACTATAGGGAGGCAGTGCTGAAGTCTGGTTTTAATGAATTCTCTGGAGAAATAGAGTTAGAGATGCAAAGGCAGGCTGCGTTGGCCGAAGGTCTGGCAAGAGCTTGGACATTAATGAGGTTGCCACAGATATTGGAGGATTATGAAATCATCGCAGTTGAAGAGGAACATGAGATTCCATTTGGACCAGGGCAGGTGTTGATGTCTAGGTTGGATGGGGTGCTCAGACGTAAAATGGATGGAGA
>JGI20214J51650_10001392_pt1 | contig 15294 bp, 11 predicted proteins | sample WetSurMetagenome_FD_51650 | JGI IMG/M metagenome (IMG submission 51650) | reverse complement strand
GAAAATCATAAGTATTATCTGCGTCCCCCATGACAATGTAACGTCCCCTTGCGTGTTTGAATCCGGCAAGATAGGCATTTCCGTATCCGCTTTTTTCTGCATGGAAGACTATTGCTCCCATCGATGCAGCAATCTCCGGAGTTTTATCAGTTGATGAGTCAGTAACAATTATCTCGCCGTTGATTTTATTGTCATGGAACACTTTCTGGATTTTTGTAATGCATTTTCCAATGGTTCTTTCTTCATCGAGAGCGGGAAGTATCACCGAAACGTCAAAAGTATACATGCTGTCGTATTGTGATTCCATTGTTTCTCCTGACGTGATTATTGTGAGGTGGTAAAATAATTGACGTTTGATTCAATAAATTCATTGGAGAAAAAATTACCTTCAGAGATCTCTTGATAACCACCCTCTCCATTAAATTGCATCAATTTTTCGTAATAAAACAATCTGATTATTTTTTTGGATAAAAGAAAGTTTTTTTATCCGGAAATACACAAGAAGGATGTGCAAAGAAGCATAAATATCATTTTTTTTTTAAAATTGTATCAGATCTCCTTTGATTTTATTATTCCAGTCTGAAATCTTCACAATCATTACTGATCGTTGCGGATCTCTTTAACATCCTTAAAGCAACTTTGAAAAATTTTTATGCACCGCAGATTTTATCTTCCTTGATCGAGTGCGAAATTGAGCGAATAATCATTTCAAATAAAATATGAATATATACGTCACAGAGAAATAGTAGTGAACCAGAACATCATAACGTATTTGATCATTCTCATATTATGAAGGAAAGCGTATGAAAAAAATCCTGATTACCGGGATTAGCGGTTTTGTCGGCGGGCACTTTGCCCAGTTTCTCGCAACAAACAGAAAAGGTATTGATGTATATGGTATCAGCCGATCTAAACCGGCATGGGATTTTGTAGAGAATGATAACGAATTACTAAAAAACATTAATTTTCTGCAGGCTGACATGGGGGATAACCCCAGGATTCAATCCATAATTTGCGATATTGAGCCGGATTATATCCTCCACCTCGCAGCTCAGAGTTCTGTTGCTGAAAGCTGGAAAACTCCCGCTTCTTCATTTATTAATAACATTTCGGGTTTCATGAATGTCATTGAAACCGTCCGGCTTTTTGGTATCCCCACCAAAATCCTTTCTGTCGGATCTGCTGAACAATATGGAATTGTGACAAAGAACGATCTGCCTCTGACGGAAAAAACCGGAATGCATCCAGCAAATCCTTATGCGGTGGCCCGGGTTGCACAGGAGCAATTTGCAAAAATCTATGTTGATGGATATGGTCTCGATATATGTTGTACACGTTCATTTAATCATTGCGGACCGGGTCAGAGCGATAGATTCGTTGTCAGCTCAATAGTTAAACAACTTGTCATGATTACTCAAGGAAAACAGGATAGTGGGATCCACATAGGGAACGGAACAATCGTTCGGGACTTTCTCGATGTACGGGACGTAGTAGCCGCTTACTGTCTCTTGCTGGAAAAAGGGCCGCGGGGAGAGGTATACAACATTTGCAGCGGTCGGGGGTATGCAATTAGTGACATTGTGACAATCCTCTCCGATATTTTTAAGATCAGTCTCCAAATCCACCAGGAGAAATCACAATTTCGTCCCGTAGACAATCCTCAAATCATCGGAAGTAATGAAAAGATTATGCACGATTTGGGCTGGTACCCCAGGATCCCATTTGAGGAAAGTCTTCAGGACCTGTATGACTACTGGTCTACTACTCTTTCGCATGAATTGAAAAAGTAATAATTGTATTTATACATGATTATAGTAAAACAGAGAAATGGTAACTTTTTGAAAATTAAGCATTAAAAATACAATTCGGAGAAAAAATATGACAAAACAGAAAAAGGCACTTATAACCGGCCTCACAGGCCAGGATGGATCATATCTTGCTGAATTCCTTTTGTCAAAAGGATATGAAGTCCATGGTCTGATCCGCAGGGCATCAACATTTAACACCGGAAGAATTGATCATATTTATGTTGATGCCCATGAACCCGGTGCCCAGCTTTTCCTCCATTACGGGGATCTGTCAGACTCAGAACAACTTGTTGATATCATTTTCAACATTAAACCTGATGAGGTCTATCATCTGGGTGCCCAGAGCCACGTACGTATGAGCTTCGACACACCGGAATACACCGGAAATGTTACCGGTCTCGGCACCACACGGGTTCTTGAGGCAATACGCAGGAGTGGTAACCCTGTCCGGTTTTACCAGGCGTCCTCAAGTGAGATGTTTGGAGGAGCTGAACCCCCCCAGAATGAGCAGACGTGTTTTGTGCCCCGGAGCCCTTATGCCTGCGCCAAGGTCTATGCGCACTGGATGGTTAAGAACTATCGTGAAGGATATAACCTCTTTGCTGCAAATGGTATCCTCTTCAACCATGAATCGCCCCGCCGCGGAGAGACATTCGTTACTAGGAAAATTACACGGGGGATTGCAGGAATCCTCGCAAAGAAATCCCCATTCCTTTATCTGGGAAACCTTGATGCAAAACGGGACTGGGGATTCTCTCCTGAATATGTAGAAGCAATGTGGATGATGATGCAGGAAAAAACTCCGGATGATTTTGTAATCGGTACGGGTGAGACACATTCTGTACGGGAATTTTTGGAGGCTGCATGTTCCTATGTTGATCTTGATGTAAGTGCCCACGTGCAGTTCGATAAGAAATATTTCCGGCCCACCGAAGTCGATGTTCTTATTGCCGATTCTAGCAAGGCCGCACGGGTGCTCAAGTGGAGACCCCAAATTAAATTTAACGATCTCGTGAAGATCATGATCGATGCTGATCTCCGTGCTACCGGCCTGGTTCCACCGGGAGAAGGCGACGCAATTATTGCAAAAAAATTCCCTGAGAAATGGTGGAAACGGGATTGATGACATCTGGTGAAATGACGTGAGAATTGCAATATTCCACGATTATTTCGGTGCAATCGGAGGAGGGGAGAGAGTCGTCGTAACGATGGCAAAGATTCTCAATGCCGATATTATCACTACTGACACAGATGCGATAAAAAAAATTGATCCTTCTGTCCATGTCATCTCTCTGGGAAAGACAATACAATTTCCTCCATTGAAACAGATCTCTGCTTCAATAAAATTTTTTTCCTGTGATTTTTCAAAAAAGTATGATTTTTTTATTTTCAGTGGGAATTGGGCTCATTATGCAGCACACCGGCACCACCCAAACATGTGGTACTGTTATACACCAGTCAGGGCATTTTACGATCTCTACCCTACATTTCTTTCACGACAGGATTTTGTCACCCGGCAATTTTTCCGGTGCTGGGTTTCCCTTCACCGATGGTTTGACCAGAGATCAGTGACGCATATCGATCGAATTATCGCCATTTCCCGGAATGTGCAAAACCGGATTCTTCAGTACCATCACCGCTTAGCGGACATGATTTATCCCCCGGTCGATACTTCGCTATACCGGTGTCTGGAGTATGGAGACTTCTGGCTTTCGGTGAATCGGCTCTATCCGGAAAAAAGGATTGAACTGCAGGTAGACGCGTTCCGTCAGATACCAGAAGAAAAACTTATCATTGTCGGAGGATATGCTCAGGGTGATCATGCATCACACTATGCAGAAAAGATCGGTCTCAACCTCCCCCCCAATGTTACACTCCGCGGAGAAGTAACAGAAGGGGAGCTTCGTGATCTGTATGCCCGCTGTAGGGCACATATCTGCACAGCAATTAACGAAGATTATGGACTGACGCCGCTCGAAGCAATGGCAAGCGGGAAACCGGTTGTTGCAGTGAACGAAGGGGGTTACCTCGAGACCGTAACCGATCGAACAGGACTGCTTGTCGAACCCAATGTGTATAAAATTGTGGATTCAATTCGATTCATAGCACAAGATCCTGCGCGGTACAGGGAGAAGTGTTTCAGCCGCGCAAAAGAGTTTGATATCGCAGAATTCAGGAACCAGATCGAAGCAACATTACCGGGATTCGGAAAAAAAGAGCATCTTTGAGATAATAGGGATAAACTGTATGCTATTAAACCACGGGCCTTAAAAGAGAACCCCCGCCATTCTTCAGCGAGACTATCCGGCATGGGTATGTGTTGATTCAGCCATCGTCAAAACACCTGAATACTGGTTTTCTTCAGAAGGATTATCCAGAATAGATTTGAGGTGCAATAGGAAAGTTTGAAAATACCCCAGCATCAAACGGTCTTTAGCAGATCTAGACCGGCAATTTGCCACCATCCTACGAACCAATAACGAGGCTGCTTGTGAATTTCAGTCTGACTATCGAACTTGCAAAAAGGGATTTTATCGAGCGGTATTCCGGTTCAGCTCTTGGCTTTGTCTGGTCGTTCATCTATCCTCTTATCAATATCTTGATCTACATGATCATCTTCGGCAGCCTGATGGGAGCGCGGTTGCCAGGTACGTCATCGGTGTGGGGGTATGGGGTTTACCTCATCTCCGGCCTTGTCCCTTGGATGGCGTTTGCAAACACAGTAACTCGATCCTCGACAGTATTTCTTGAAAAAAAGAACATCATCTCCAAAATTAAAGTGGATCTCCCGACACTCCCGCTTTTCATACTACTTTCGGAAACGATCACATTCTGTGTAACGTTTGTGATATTTTTCCTTCTTCTTCTTATTATCGGGTTTGTATTTACCCCACTACTTCTGCTCATCCCGGTCGTGTATCTTATACAGCAGATCCTCGCATACGCACTGGGGTTCTTTCTTGCGATGTTTGTCGTCTTCCTCCGGGATCTCAAGGAGGTGGTCAGCATTGGATTCCAGATCTGGTTCTGGTTCACTCCTATTGTCTATGTCTTTGAGATCCTTCCGCCTTTGGCCCAGCAGATCCTGATATGGAACCCGATGCTCCCCGTCATCTCCGCATACCATGATATTTTTGTATACCAGAAAATGCCATCGTTTTACTATCTTTCAATTGTTCTGATAATCAGCATTATGCTAATTGTGCTGGATTATGTAATGTTTAAAAAACTGGAGAAGGATATCCGGGACTTTATCTGAAGAAAATTCAAATATGGGACTTGCTGTTGACATGTGATAGGTTGCATATTTTTTTTAGGCTTCAGAACCCAACAGGAATGTACTCAAATATGATAAAAGTCGAAGGAATCTCGAAAAAATTCAAACTCTATCGTTCCCCCGCCGACAGGCTTAGAGAGATTATCTTCAGAAAACCATATCACAAGGATTTCATCGCTCTTGATAATATCTCCTTTGAGATTGGTGCAGGCCAGACTCTCGGCATCATCGGCCAGAACGGTGCCGGCAAATCAACACTTTTAAAAATTCTGTCGGGGATTGTGATCCCGGACTATGGTACTATCCGAATTGATGGGAAAGTCACTGGCCTCCTCGAACTCGGAACCGGCTTTAACTATGAGATGACCGGCCTTGAGAATGTCTATATGAATGGCACCCTCATAGCCATGACAAGAGAGGAGATCAACCGGAAAAGACAGACTATCATCGACTTTTCCGAGCTGGGAGAGTTTATCAATGAACCAATCAAGACCTACTCTTCCGGCATGGTAATGCGGCTCGCTTTCTCGATTGCTATCCACGCGGATCCGACCTGCTTCCTCATCGATGAAGCACTATCGGTTGGTGATGCTTATTTTCAGCAGAAGTGCATGCGTAAGATTAATGAGTTCAGGACAAGTGGAGGGTCGATTTTGTTTGTATCACACGATATGAATGCAGTAAAAACGCTGTGCGATTCGGCGATTTTACTCGATCATGGTCGGGTTATTGAATCGGGATCTCCTAAATACATTGTAGATACATATACCAATAATCTGTTAATAAAATTGCACCAAGGAGAAACGAAATTACAAAAAACCGTTTCGATTGATGAATTTTCCACAAAAAAAGAAAAAATTTCAACGGGTGATTTGCAATTACTTTCCATTAAATTTCTGAATGCGAATGACAAAGAAATTTCAAGTATTGTGAGTGGTGAACTCCTCAAAATTGTTTTTGAGATCGCATCAGAACGAGAATTAGACGATCCGCACTATGGATTTATTATTCGTAATAATCTTGGATTGTCAATTTATGAATCCAACACTTTATTACTTGGCGTAAAAACTTGTACACTCTCAAAGGATTGTCATGCAAAAGTAATCATTTCCTGGAAGGTCCCCTTGTTCCCTGGAGACTATTCCGTATCCCTCGGGGTTGCAAATGGAGGGTATAACAATAATTCATTTAAAGAATATCTGCTGAATACCTATGATATTAAAATCATTAAAGTTTTATTTAAGGAGAGTCACCAGACCTATAGCGGAATTGTTGACCTTAAGCCAGACATTACCGTGGAATGCGTAACCCTAAATAGTGATGCGGCATCTGCAGGTTGTAAATGAACTTGTGGTACATCACCGTGAGTATAACTCTTTTTAAACAAACGAAACTAAAAAGGTAGTTGATTAGTTAGGACCCGGGTCCATTTGTTGGAGATTTCCCATGAGCGATACTGAAACCAGTAAGGACGAAATATTTTCTCTAATGACAAAAATTAAATACAATCTGATGAGAAGAGAAGGTAATTCTCCTTCTCACGATTGTAGTTCAATTCACCCTGATGAGAGTTTACGATTCACTACAGAACAAGAGTTCAAGTATATTCATGAAAATTATAATATTCAAAATGACACATATATCATAAAATCTCATCGTCCATTTTTAGGGTATTTTCTTGTCAAGGGACGCAGTTTTCTTCATGAAGAAGTGAAACAGTATATCAAACCGGCATTATTCAAACAATCGCTTATAAATGGCAATATAGTACGGATTTTCAGTGAAATAAAAGAAATCATATTCCAACATGAAAATAAAATTAACCAGGTAAATAATGACATAGATCAATTCAAAACAGAGACTATTCAGTTAATTGATGAAAAATTCAACAATCATCATAATGATTTAGTTCAGTTAATAAATCAAAAGTTTGATAAATTTGAATCTGATTTACATTCGCATGATAAAACTACATGGAGTAAATTATATTCAAAACAGGTGGATGAACATAATTTGATTGAAAATATCGAATATCATAAAATTTTTATTGAAAAAATCCAGGAATACTCATTATTATCGACAAAGACGAGAATTCCTAAAATTATCGAAATCGGCCTCGGTAATGGGACCATGTCAATTTATTTTTCCAGGGATAAATTATTCGATGTATATGGAATTGACAATGACATCGATGTGATAACATCCTGCATTAATAATAATAATAAACTCGGAGGATATGCGAAATTTTTATTATTGGATATTTTTAACCTGGATCTTCTTAAACGAAAAGAATTTGATGTGGCATTTTCTCAAGGAACAATGGAACATTTTAACAATGAAGATCTTATAAAAATACTTTTTAAACAACTTGAAATTGCAAAATATGTTATTTTTTCGGTTCCTTCAACATTTTGGCTTACGAGAGAAATAGGCAATGAGAGAAAAATGACATTGGAGGAATGGGAGACCCTGCTGAATTTCCACGAATTTAAGATATTGTGTCTTGAATATTACAAGGAAAAACAACATATATTTATTGCCATTTCTGAATAAGTTGGAGACGTCACATGAAAATTGGAATCGATTTGTTACCATTGCAATCTGATCCTAAACGGCGGGGGATTAGCAACTTTGTTTATAATCTATTAAAGGAAATCATAAAAATAGATGTAAAAAATGAATATTATCTCTATAATGCCAAAAAAGTCTCATTAGATTTTATAAATAACAATGATTCGCGAATCCAATTGATAAAAACAAATATTTCCCCAAAAGAATCAGAAAGCTTAGATCTATTTATTTTTACGAGCTTTTTTGATTTTGAAAAAAAAATTATAGAACCAGCAGATCTTTTGTGCAAGACGATAGTAATCGTTTATGATATCATACCTATCATACTTTGGGACAATTATATTGAATTTTTTTCAAATGAGACCAAATTTGAATATTTTCGGCGTATAAACAGCATAAGAAAATGTGATAAAATACTTACTATATCCCAGTCCGTTAAAAAGGACCTGATTGAAATTCTCGAAATGCCTGAAAATGCAATTGATGTGATTTATGCTGGAATTGATCAGAATGACAATATAATTGATAATGATAAACAGTTATTTGAAAAACTGAAACAAAAATTCCATATAAAAAATAAATATATTTTCTCAGTTCCAAGTATGGATTACAGGAAAAATATATTCGGTCTAATTAATGCATATGCACAACTACCTGAAATATTAAAAAATGAATTCCAATTGGTAATCAGTAACGAAATTACAGAAGATTATAAAAAAATGCTCTACAATCATGCATCAGATGAAAATTTATTTCATGATAAATTGATCCTGACAAATTATGTCACGGAAACAGATTTAAAGATTTTATATAAAAATGCAAATTTATTCGTTTTTCCTTCCTTCAATGAAGGTTTCGGCCTGCCAGTTTTAGAAGCAATGTTTTATGGCATCCCGGTTATCACTTCCAACCTTTCTTCGCTTCCTGAGATTACAGGAGATGCCGGCGTCCTCGTCAATCCCTATAATTCATCTGAAATTTCCCAAGCAATGAAAGCAATTTTAAGTGATTCGGAATTACAAAAAAATCTTATTGCAAAATCAAAAATACAAGCAAAAAAATTCAGTTGGAATAAAACGGCTCAGCTGACACTGAGTTCGTGTGAAAATTTTTATCATTCAGAAAAAAGGATCCGAATGGGACTTGTTACACCTTGGAACACCAAATGCGGTATCGCAGAATATTCAAAATACCTCATCGAAGGGATTCGTGATATAAGAATAGTTATTTTGGCTAACTATGAGGATAATCTCATTAATCCAGATGGTATAAATGTTGAAAGATGCTGGACAGCAGGCTGGACAACAAGCAGTGATAACTACAATTCGCTCTATAATAAAATCATACAGAACAGGCTTGATCTTATACATTTTGAGTTTAATTTCGGTCTTTTCCATTTACCGGATTTAATGAAATTAATAAGCAGACTCAAGAATAAGGGTATTTCTGTACTGATAACCTTTCATGCCACAAAGAACGTAAAGATTAGTAATGTAAATTTATCATTGTCGAGTCTTATTGCAAACCTTCAGACTCTTGATAAAATTATAGTCCATACCGAAAATGATAGAAAAAGACTGGAAAATTTCTCTGTGATAAAAAATGTCGCGCTTTTACCACAGGGAATAAAAATATTTAATTTTATACCTACAAATAAGATTAGAGAAGAACTGCATATCAATCAGTCTCCTGTAATTGCTGCCTTTGGCTTTTTATTACCGCATAAAGGAATTTTTGAATGCATCAGGGCTATCGCTATATTGCAAAAGGAATACCCGGATATCCTCTTTTTAGTTGTATCGGCATTATATCCGGTCGATGAATCAAAAAATTATTTTGAGAAATGTCGTAATACTGTTTTGAAATCTGGCTTGGAGAAAAATGTTATTTTTTTCCCGGAGTTTATGGATGATAGTAAGAGTAACACCATTTTACAGGCATCCGATATTATTGTAATGCCTTATCAACAAACAAATGAATCTTCGAGTGCAGCAACAAAATTTGCATTGTCTGCAAAAAAACCGATAATTGTCACAGATATCCCAATATTTGACGAATATAATGATGAAGTATTTAAAATAAATACAGGTTCACCAGAAGATATCGCAGATGGAATCAAAAAAGTATTAAGAGATAAGGAATTACAGCTGAATCTGGTAAATAATGTTGAAAATAAGATAAAGGCTGAAAATTGGAGCAGAATCACTCAAGAATATGAGAAATTGATTTATACAGTACAATCAGCGAAAAAATCAATCCAACCCGACGATAAGATTACCCTGTCGTAAAATAAAAATGATCAAATCAAAATTATATAGTGAAAGGGATTACAAGTATAAATGTTTTAAAAAAATAGGAAAATAACAAAAATTGTGTCCTGGTCCAATTAATCGGAAAACTTGGAAAGAGATAATTGTTACTTATAACCTGATGGAAGAAATATGTTAAAATCCAAAAATAATGGAGTCAGATCGGGGATTGATTTTTTCTTAAACTTATTTACCCATAATTGCTTAAATGCCATGGAAATTTTATATGATGTTCATTCAGTGACTAATCTGATAATGCGGGGAGAGAATAATGCTTTTTTTTGAGACAATTTTTCAAAATATCAAAATCAAAATGCATAACAGTCAGCTGATTTCCCTTTTTATTAGTATTATTTTGGGTTTTTTAATTGTTTATGGGCTCATCACAAAATTCATATTTTCGATAAACTTTAATCTTCACTATGATAGTGTTGAAGCCGGAATTGTCAGTATGGAGATTTGGAAACATCGGAATTTTCTGTTAAATCAATTTTATTTGCCTTCTGCTGATCCACTGTATTTCTCAGAATTTATTCCATTTCAATTAATCCCTCAGATTCTCTCAAACTTTTCACCATTTGTCTTAAAATTCGTTTCTTTTTTAGTTTTTATTCTCTTATTGGCGGTTTTCGGTTATATTACATACTTTATTTCAAAAAGAATAATGTGCGTATTGGTTTTTTTGGCTTTAATGTTAAATTTGACGCAATCGTCTTATGAATATTTTAACGGACCAACAAACCACATTGCTACAATTTTTTTCATTGGCCTTTTTATTGTTTTTATTTTGCACGATATCCAGAATAATTTGATTAACTCGATTCTATTCATAATCCTTTTAAATTTAATTACTTATTCAGATTCACTAGTTATTTTATGGTTTACAATCCCTTGGTTTTTATATAATGTGTGGTTTTATAAACAACTGAAAAAAAGGAATATTCTTTTTATATTATCTGCAGTTGTTACATCCGGTTTAACATATATTTATAAATCGTATTTTAATCCAAATTTAATTAATAACTATACCCAACTAAATTTTGTAAACTCATTCGAACAATTTTTTGCTCAGCTTACACTATATTTCAAAGGGTTGATTTTAGTATTTAATGGTAATTTGTATAATATCATAGTTTACGCTCAAAAAATCACCGTTATAGATTATTCACTAATTGTAATATCCGCTATTCTCATAATTTATTTAATATATTTTTGGAAAAAGATCGATGTAACATTTTTTCATTATTTTGCTTGTTTTTCCGGATTGGTCATTAGCTTCGTTTATATTTTTATCCCGACAGTTTCATACAACATTGGAACAACGAGATATCTAATCTTTTTGTGTATTTTGATTTTTGTTATACTGTCAATTGAATGTAAAAAAAATCACGTCATCTTAGCCTTGCTTATTATCTTCATTATGATTAATGCAACAACAAATTTTTCCTCAATAACAACTACACAAAATTCCAACAAAGAACAATTAAACATGATTGATTTTCTGAAGAGCAACCAATTATATTCAGGATATGGAGATTACACGGATTCAAATTTGATAACTTATTTGTCAAATGAACAAATCATCATTCGATCCGTGTTCATTAGTGATGATCAAATAATTCCCTTTTATTGGGTTTCTGCAAAAGAATGGTATAATGTTAGTTCTGAAAAAGGATACTTTATTCTCGTGAAGCCGAATGGGATTTTCTTAAACACAAATCATGTTGCACGGTATTTGAAAGCCCATCCTCCGGGGAAAATCATTCATTACAATAACTATGATATTTATATATTTTATGAAAAATCTATTTATACTGAGAAATATATCTTTCACCAGATTGGACATATTACAGAAGAGAAAGGAAAAAAATATATTGAAGTTCTTCCGAATGAAGGGAAAGGATTTGCTCTCTATGGACCTTATGTAAGAATTTTTCCTGGCAGATATTTAGTGAATTTTGATATTTATATAGATAATTCAAGTAAAAATTCCATTCTTTCTAACCTATCTTTTTGTAAAATTGATATCGTTTCTGATAATGGAAATACAATTTTAGCAGAAAAAAGAATCGACACAAATAATTTGACATCACAAAATGGTACATCGCTGGAGTTTACGTTATATGAAGCAGAAGATTTGGAATTTCGTGTTTGGTCCGAAAATATTTTGCCCTTTAAAGTTAGTGCTGAACCAAGGATAACAAAATTGTAACAAGAAGTGTATTTTATTTGTAACTCAAATGCTAAATAATTCATTTTTCATTTTATCAAACTTTAAAAAACAGACACTTTAGGAAACATTAATAATTGAACTCAATAAAGGAAACAAAATAATTCCTTCGATGTTGTGATAGGTTTAATTTCACCTTGCTCTATAGAAAACTTCAATGATGAGAAATTGTAAGAACCTGTGAATGTTACAGACAATCATTTTTCCTGCGATCTCCTTTTCTGGATTGTGATTATTCGAGCCTTTATATCGCCGCTGAACTTTTTTTCAGGACGGGAAACTTGTTTTCAACAAGTTGTCGTTTTCGGTATCTGACGTCATCGAAGTACAGAGCCATTTCTTGACGGTATATTCTTCCAACAACCTCGTTCTTCCAGGAACGGATCGCAATAATTGAGTCGGCGTGCAGATCCTTTCGGATCTGACGATGAATCGCTTCAGAATCGTATCCCCGATCAATAGCACTCTAATCGTCGTATCTTGTGGCATTGTCGGAGCAATCTGCTTGCGTGCCGAGTATCGTGAACCCGGCTTTTCGAAGCGATGAACCCGGTGATTACCTGTTGATCGGTATCAACTGAGATCGAAATTTTCAGGAAGTGTTTTCGAATCTTACCAGTTCTGGCTGAGCAATAGTGACTCGAATATCCGCGGGTAAACTCGGATGAATCGATCGCCGTGATTGGTATCGGATGGTCGTTACAATAAAACAAATTCAGAGCCCTCTTGAAAGCAAAGCGGAGGTATAGCGTTTGGGTAATGTACTATTTTAGCCCCTAAATCCAAATAGGATTTACGGAGTAAAAAATGGTAAAAATTGCATGTCCAAAATGCAATTCAAAAAAGTTATACAAAATGAGTAATGGAAAAAGACGCTGCTCTAATTGCAAGTATGATTTCATCCCTCACAAATTACCAATTAGATTAACGAGAACTGAATGGAAGCAGATCATTCGTTTTTTTCTTATGGAACAGAGTTCCAATTCTATCGTTGAGCGAACCCGGTTTGAGAGACGTCGTATATTCAGGGCATTCACAAAGATCCGAATTGTCCTTACAAAAGATGTACCTGCGATCTTTTCTGGTACAGTCGAAGTTGATGAAACATATCTCGGAGGGCAATGGAAAAACAAACGAAAGTCGATTCGTGATCGCGGCACAAAACGAGGAAGAGGTACTATGAAACAACCGGTATTTGGAATCCTTTGTCGGAATGGTCAGGTCTAGGCTGAAATCGTTGATGATGTTGAATCTGACACACTTCAGCCACTTATCTCAAGAAAAGTATCAATTGGATCTACTATTTGTTCTGATACTTGGAAAGCTTACACCCGGAATTGCCGCGAAAGGATATGTTCATCGTCTCGTCAATCATGGTGAAAAACAGTACAGTGGTGGAAAAGGAAATCATATCAATGGTCTGGAGGGATTCTGGGGATTTCTTAAACGAAAACTTGCATCAAAAGGTGGAATAACCAAGCAGAAACTTCCGTTATATCTCGCTGAATATATCTGGAGGTACAATCATCGCAATGACTCTGATAGGATTAAGATGCGGAGAATCCTACACCTGTTAGAAAATAGTTAGGGGCTGGATTGGTACTTTACCCTAGCGTTTTTATCCTGGAGAAGAATTTTTGAAGAGTTGTAAAGTGGAGTACAACAGAAAGATACAATTCTCTAGGATCGATCTATGTCTCCAATGTCTTCAATGAAATCCCGGTAGTGCTGGTTCCGGTAGTCTTTGAAGAGAATCAGGACGAGAAGTTGATACTGGGTGTAAATCTTTTTCGAATATACGGGAATAGTGACTAATTCGTATTGCTTTTACGATCGTCGACGCTGCTCGGATAAACCTGATATCCCGGCTCGCTAATCTTCTAGTTGTCTCCTTGCTTTTTGAGCACACACTCTGGTAAGGAGACAATGTACCTTAGATCTTTCGGTCAATCGGTACTCCTGTTTTGGATAGGATTTCTACAGAGCATTTCATCTTGGGCATTTTGACTTTTAATGCAATTTTCGAACTTTAAGGAAATCAGCAAACTGCTTTGAAGAAGAACCCAGCTTCGACCAGGTTTCCTGAATGTTTTTACCACAGTGGTTTAAATGACGTATGGTTTTTTTGATTATAGAATCTGGCAATCCATTTTCCATTTTTCTGGTTCTGATGGGAAACAGAATTAGAATTTAAAACATTCCCAATTACTTTGTGGATATCTTCAGTATTATATCTTTATTGAGAAGACAGGTACGAAACAAAGTTTTTTTCTTTTTTTAAGTTATTTTTCATTTTAGAATATAGGGTCTAAAAAGTCCAAAAATATAACCTTATTATTTTGAAAAGCTAATATGAAGCTTGTTTATTAATAGTTGTTTGAAAGGGTCAAATATGAATGAAATGTTTAAACATCCGTTTTTATCAATTGTCGTTCCCGTTTACCGGGAGGAAACCAATATCCGTCCTTTTTTAAAAAGAACAGAACAAGTCATAAAGAAATTAAATTATCCATTCGAAATCCTGTTCTGTCTTGATCCATCTCCCGACAACACCGAGCAAATCATCCTTGACGAAATTAAACGAAATGAGAATATACGTCTCATAAAATTCAGCCGCCGGTTCGGACAACCTGCTGCCACAATGGCTGGCATCCACTTCTGTAAAGGCGATGTCTGTGTTATCATCGATGTTGATCTTCAGGACCCGCCGGAATTAATTGAAGAAATGCTTATGAAATGGCAAGAAGGATACAAGGTTGTCTATGCCAAGCGAAGATCCCGGAAAGGAGAGACATTTCTTAAAACATGGATCTCACATTTCGGTTACCGGATAATTAACAACATTTCTGATGTTTCGATACCTTCCGACACAGGAGATTTCCGGCTGATGGACCGGCGTGTTGTTGATGAGATTAAAAGATTGAACGAATCCCATGGCTATCTCAGGGGAATGGTTGCATTTGTCGGGTTCAAACAGACGTTTGTTGAATATGACCGGGATGAACGGGCTTCTGGAGCTACCAATTATAACCGGTATCTTGGTTCCTTACACATTGCGTTCAACGGAATTGTCGGATTTTCAATCAGGCCATTACAACT
>JGI20214J51650_10001391_pt1 | contig 15307 bp, 11 predicted proteins | sample WetSurMetagenome_FD_51650 | JGI IMG/M metagenome (IMG submission 51650) | reverse complement strand
GAAGACCAGGCCGAACTTATCACGCGGTTCCTTCCGGATGGAACGCATATATTCGTAAACAAAGCGTACTGCCGGTATTTTAATAAAAACCGCGAGGATATCATCGGCAAAAAATTCTTCCCCAGGATTCCGCAGGAAGATCATCGTCAGGTCAGAGAGCATTTTGCATCGTTAACAATAACAAATCCTTCAGCAATAGACACGCACCGGATCATCATGCCAGATGGAACCATTCGCTGGCAGCGCTGGTCTGACCGGGTAATTTTTGATAAAAAAGGTTCGGTTATTGAATACCAGTCCGTAGGGCGGGATATTACCGAGAATAAACGAACGGAAGATGCTCTAGCCCTTGCCTGCCAGAAAATGAACCTGCTCGCGAGCATCACCCGCCATGATATTCTCAACCAGCTCACGGTGCTTTCAGGCTACCTGAGCCTTTCAGAAGAATATACGGCTGATGAAAAACTCCTTGATTTCATTAAAAAGGAGACAACTGCAGCAGAAAGGATCAACCAGCAGATTGCCTTTACCAAGGAATATCAGGACATCGGTGTCCATGCCCCCCAATGGCAGAATCTCCATGACATCATTGCTAATGCGGCCAACCATGTCGACATGAGTCTCATCGATCTCCAGATCCATTTCAATGATATTGAGATCTATGCAGATCCTCTTGCCGGAAAGGTTTTTTACAATCTTCTGGATAATGCGGTCAGGCATGGGGGAAAAGCCAGTATAATCCAGTTTTCCTATCGTGAAAATGGTACTAAACTGACTATTATTTATGAGGATAACGGGGTCGGCATCGATCCGGAAATAAAGAAACGTTTATTCATGCGGGGCAATGGGATCAACCATGGATATGGCCTGTTCCTCATACGGGAAATTCTTGCTATTACGGGAATTTCCATTACTGAAACCGGTGAACCCGGAAAAGGTGCACGGTTTGAAATCACCATACCAAAAGGAGCTTACCGATTTACTGCTGTCCGGAAGGTCACAAACGGGAATACATCACAGGAGAGCAAATCTACCGGAATGGGATAATTCCCTGACTCTGTGGTAAAAAGCTGCCCTCCCATAAAAACTAATGACGATAATCCAGTACCGCATCAGAGTCCTGAATTTTATTTGTTCCCAGTTGCATCCCAAATAACGTTCATGCCACCCTTCCTGAGATGGTCTGCAACAATCAGAGCCAAATTCTTTATCCTGAGAAAAGAGATCACTGGGTATGTCACCGCGACATGAATCTCATCCGGATAAAACAAAAACAAAATCACCTGTTAAAAAAGGTCCCAGCAAAGACAGAAGTCGTCATCTCGAAGATGCCCGGCATCATCCCGCTGAACACCCCCTCCCGCATCCGCCGCATAAAGCGGCAAAAAAGCCTGTTCTCCCGCCAAAACACACTCCCCATTCGCACCCGCATGGCGACGAGTTACCTGCCCATACAAACCCACCCGGGCCTATCAAGCCTTCAAAAAAAGTGACCAAAACAGGTTCACGGACCTGATCTTTTTTTTAGTCTGCTCCTGGATTGGATTATTATCAGAAGCTTCAGAATATTTTTTAGCGATTTCTGTATTCTTTAAAGTCAGATAAATTTTCAACCGCATTTTAGTCTGATTCCAACCAGGAACAAAAATTTCCATCGGAGATTCCCGCTGCGTCGTGATTGACCAGTATACTTACCTATCGTTTGAACCTCTGACAGGATTCACCCGTTCAAGAGCCAGTGCAGTCTGGTTGGCAAAGGCCATAAGTATCCGGTCCTGTTCATGGGTGATGATACCATCAGGTTCCGCTGGTTTTACCCCCATTACGCCAAGGACTCCCCGTGGACTCGGGAGGGGAATATATCTGAGCCGTGATCCATGGAGAGTATCGGTGTCGTAACCGGCAATAGTTCCATGCTGGTACGCCCATGTAGCAACCGCGATGTCATCAGCATCAAGATGCAACCCGGGACTCGTGTGACATATAACCAGTTCGTTTCCTTCCGGAAGAAGGAATACACTTTCCCATTGGAAAATCCCACTGATGTGCTTTGATACGGCATGAACAATTGAAGTAACATCCACCGCAACCGCGAGATCCTGCGATAGCGCGTACAGGGTGCCGGTCTCTTTTTCCCGGATCTGGGCGGCATCGGATTGTTCACGTGCCCGGGCTACAAGCAGGCTGATCAATCCACCTACGATAATCATGCCGGCAAATGTGATGAGATACTCCGTGTCCGAGACCCTGAAAGTCAAATGAGGAGGGATGAAGAAAAAATCAAAAGCAAGTACCCCAATTACTGCAGTAAATATTGCAGGTTTCAATCCCCGTCTGAACGCGATAATCACGACTGCCAGCAGGTAGAGCATAGCCAGATTGGCAGGAGAAATGAACGACTTTACAAGCCAGCCGATCGCGGTAATGAACGCAACGAGAATGATGCTGGCGACATAATCCCTTGGGAGAGATGCCGGGAGCAACGGTTCCATTGGTATGGGTTTTTGCAGCGTTTTCTCTTCACTGCTGATGACGTACACATCAATTGTACCACTATTATGGATGAGTTGATCAACGACTGAACCAAAGACAAATTCCTGCCAGCGTGGACGCAGGGTCTTACCAATAATTATCCGGGTAATATTATGCTTTCGTGCGTATTCTATTACCGTGTTGGCCACATTGATTCCAAATACACTGGCAGTTGTGGCACCTAACTTTTCAGCAAGCTGGAGCGTGCGGGAAACCTGCTCTTTTGCTTCTTTTGAAAGGCGATGATGTGACGGTGTTTCGACATATATCGCACTCCACGGGGCATTCATCCGGTCCGCCTGTCTGCGGGCAGTTCGAACCAGCCGTTCGGAAAGCGGACCTGGCCCGACACAAATGAGCAGACTTTCTCCTGCAGCCCATGGCCCCGGGATTGCACGGGTCTGCATCCAGGCGAGCATCTGGTTGTCAACTCGTTCTGCTGCTCTGCGGAGAGCGAGTTCACGCAGGGCATACAGGTTGCCTTCGTTGAAAAACTGCTCTATTGCCCGGGCTGCCATATCGGGGACATATACTTTTCCCTCTCTGAGCCTTTGGAGAAGCTCTGGCGGAGCCAGATCGACCAGCTCTATCTCGGTTGCTTCATCAATTACCCTGTCAGGGATTGTTTCCTTGACAGTAACCCCGGTGATCTGCGCAACAACATCATTGAGGCTCTCGACATGCTGGATGTTTAAGGTAGTATAAACATCAATCCCTGCATCGAGCAGTTCCTCGATATCGACATATCTTTTGGGGTGACGTGACCCAGGCGCGTTCGTGTGTGCCAGTTCATCGACAAGGACAAGACGTGGGTGGACTGCGAGAATTGCGTCCAGATCCATTTCCGGGATCATGACANTACGGTAACTTACCATTTTCCTTTGAATAAGAGGAAGCCCTTTCACCAGTGATTCTGTTTCTGGCCTGCCATGCGTCTCNACATANCCGATTTTTACATCAATCCCCTCATTTAACCTGAGGTGAGCTGCCTGGAGCATCTCATAGGTTTTACCAACTCCNGCNATGTAACCNAGGAAAATTTTGAGCTTCCCCCGATGTTTTTGTCGTTCTTCACCCTGGACATGAGCAAGAAGAGNATCCGGATCCGGGCGATATTCATGATTTCCGACCATAAAAACCGTTTATACCCCCATGATTACGAGCAGCATGTCAATAATCTTTATTCCAATGAACGGAACGATAAGCCCACCGATCCCGTAGACAATAATGTTGTTCCTGAATGCCTCTTCTGCAGTCATCGGGCGGTAGGTCACTCCATGAAGTGCTAAGGGAATGAGAGCGATAATGATNAGGGCGTTGAAGATTACTGCCGCAAGTATNGGATTCTGGAGTCCGAGAAGATTAAGAGCTGCAAGTGCCGGATACGTCGAGACAAATGCTGCCGGTATTATAAAAAAATATTTTGCAAGGTCATTTGTGATAGAAAATGTGGTAAGTGCTCCCCGGGTCATGAGNAGCTGTTTACCGATCTCTACGATCTCTATCAGTTTTGTGGGATTGCTATCGAGGTCAATCATATTCGCTGCCTCACGTGCAGGNTGTGTACCGGTATTCATTGCAACGGCAACGTCAGCTTGTGCGAGAGCAGGGGCATCATTCGTACCATCACCAGTCATGGCGACCATCCTTCCTCCGGCCTGATATTCCCGNATGAGCCGGAGTTTGCTNTCAGGGGTTGCCTCTGCAAGGAAATCGTCCACACCTGCTTCGGCTGCAATGGTAGCTGCGGTAAGCCGGTTGTCACCCGTGATCATGACAGTCTTGATTCCCATCCTGCGCAGCTGGGCAAACCGCTCCTTGATTCCCCCTTTAACAATATCTTTTAAATGAATAACTCCAAGTGCCTTTCCGTTTTTTGTTACGACCAGNGGAGTCCCACCGGCACCGGCTATCATGCTCACNGCCTGNCGGAGAGGGTCGGATACCACATTGCCACTTTCAATTATGTGCAAAAACATTACATCCGCTGCCCCTTTCCTTATGCAAATANTACCGCAGTCAACACCGCTCATCCTGGTATGGCTNGAAAAGGGTACAAACTGCAATTCTGGAGAGGCCGCTGAAGCTCCGACAGTCCTGCCCCTCAATCCGTACTTATCTTTTACCAGCACAACTATACTTCGACCTTCAGGTGTNTCATCAGCGAGCGACGCGAGTTGTGCAATCTTTGCAACATCAAAAATGTCTGCATTATCAACNGGAATCAATTCGACAGCCTGCCGGTTGCCAAGAGTTATGGTACCGGTTTTGTCAAGGAGCAGTACATCGACGTCTCCGGCAGCTTCGATAGCTCTTCCTGATGTTGTGATAACGTTACGCCGGATAAGCCGGTCCATGCCGGCTATGCCTATAGCGCTGAGAAGTCCGCCAATTGTAGTTGGTGCGAGACAGACAAAGAGGGCAATCAGTACGGTGATCGTCACCGGAATCCCAACACCGGCGGCTTTTACGCTATAGAGCGAGAACGCGAAGAGAGAGGCACAGACTACAATAAAAACCGCAGTTAACCCTGCAAGAAGAATGTTGAGAGCAATCTCGTTTGGAGTCTTTTGGCGTTTGGCACCTTCGATGAGGCAGATCATATGATCCAGGAAGCCTTCACCCGGGTTGGCACTTACCTGTATGATGAGCCAGTCTGACAAAATGACCGTTCCACCGGTGACAGCGCTACGATCGCCGCCAGACTCCCGGATTACCGGTGCGCTCTCTCCGGTAATCGCACTCTCGTTCACTGAAGCAATACCCTCAACAACTTCTCCATCGACAGGGATGGTATCCCCTGCCTCGACATAGAAAAGGTCTGACTTGTGCAAGGTTGACGAAGATACTACCATGAAATCTGTTGGGATTGGTTTCCTCCCTTTCTCGATTTCATAGCCGAGGTAGAGTTTCTTTGCCTCTGTATCCTGTCGCATTTTCCGAAGGGACTCTGCCTGCGCTTTTCCCCGCCCTTCAGCAAGGGCCTCTGCAAAATTAGCAAACAGGACNGTAAACCACAGCCATGCTGATATTGCTCCGATAAACCCTGCGGATTCTTCACCGTGACCACCTAATGCCTGTATCCAGAGAAGAGTTGTTATCACGCTTCCAATCTCAACCGTAAACATTACGACGTTACGGTACAGGGTACGCGGGTCGAGTTTGAGGAATGCATCAATAAATGCACGCTTGTAGAGTGCGTACTGGTGTCCCGACTTTGTCCCGGTGCCGGAATGATCAGTCATCAGATAATGCCCCCGGCAATTATTCCGAGATATTCAACGACAGGGCCAAGAGAAAGTGCGGGAAGGAAACTAAGCGCACCAACGACAATAACGACGAAGACAAGCCAGATTATAAATAAGGGGCGGTGATCGCGAAGTGTTCCGTCACTAACCGGGACGATCTTCTTTGTGACAAATGATCCCGCAAGCGCAAGTGTGATGATGGCCACAGCATACCTCCCGACAAGCATGGCAAAGGCCGTTGTGAGATTGTAGAATATGCTATTAGCTGAAAGGCCCGCAAAAGCGCTTCCATTATTCTGGGAAGCAGAGCTGAACGCATACAGGATCTCAGAAAATCCGTGTGGCCCGGGGTTGAGCACTGCTGTTCTTCCCGGATCGGTGAGAACTGCAACGGTGGTAAGCCCAAGGATGAGAAAGATTGGGATGAGGATATGCACCGTGGTAAGTGTCATCTCATAAGGTTCGATTTTCTTGCCATAGAGTTCGGGTGTTCTCCCGACCATCAGCCCGGCAATAAACATCGCAAGGATTACGAATATGAGCATGGTATACAGGCCGGATCCGACACCACCAAAAACAACCTCTCCAAGCTGTATATCGAACATCTGTACGAATCCACCAGGGGGCATGTACGAATCATGCATCGAATTGACAGCGCCACAGGACGTCACGGTTGTTACCACTGAGAATAATGCTGACGGGACGACACCAAACCTCATCTCCTTGCCTTCCATATTCCCACCGGGCTGGAGAAGAGTGGGGGTCTGGTCAATTCCCAGTGGAGTGAAAGCAGGATTGCCCTGTACTTCTGACCAGATGGTGATTCCGGCAAGTGGTATGAAAATAATCGTCATCGCGATAAGGATGGCAATACCTTTCCGCGCTGAACCGATCATTTTGCCAAAGGTATAACAGAGCGATGTTGGGATAACAAGGATAACAAGAATCTCGAGGAAATTTGATACTGGCGTTGGGTTCTCAAACGGGTGCGCTGAGTTTGCATTGAAGAATCCTCCCCCGTTTGTTCCGAGCAGCTTGATGGCTATCTGGGATGCAGCAGGTCCCAGCGGGATCGATTGCGTTGTGATAAGTTCCCCGGTACTGTCAGGGACAGGGTCGAGGAGTGGGACCTTCACCGGACCGCTGAATGACTGAACAGTTCCCTGTGAGACAAGTATAAGCGAGATGATTACACAGAAGGGCAGGAGGATGAATATGCTACGAATGAGGAGGACCCAGAAATTTCCGATGGTCGTCGCTGACCTGCGTGAGAAACCATAGATAAATGCGATGAGCACTGCCATTCCCACTGCTGCTGACATAAAGTTCTGGACTGCAAGACCAATCATCTGAGTCAGGTAACTTACNCCATTCTCTCCGGCATAAGCCTGCCAGTTGGTGTTTGTCACGAAACTNACCGCNGTATTGAGTGAGAGGTCTAAGGGGACAGTGCCGATTCCAACCGGGTTGAGCGGCAGGAACTGCTGGACACTTTGTAAGATGAAGAGAGTTGCGATCCCGATAAAAGAGAAGACTATCATGGCAACAGCAAACATCTTCCAGTCCATCTCATCGCTGCTGTTCACACCAGAGAGTGTTAGAATCCACCGTTCTACCGTCGCGAAAAGGGGAGAGAGGAATGTCTGTTCTCCGGTATACACCTTTGCCATGAATCCCCCGATCGGTACAATAAGGGCAGCAAGAATAACAAAAAGAAGAATCAGTTGGGTCCAGTCCGTCATTCTCATGCCAAGCATCAGCGGAGTCAGAACATCCGGCTGCTCNGGTAATGATGTTACCGTGATACGGTTTGTACTCAGATCGTCCAGCGCAAGGTTGAGTTTAAGAACGTTTACCCGGGGTTCACCGAACAGACCGAACTGCTGGTCTTCTGTCTGAAGTTCTACGAGTGCTACCACGTCACTCTCGTTCAGGCTCCTTTCGCGGGCGATGCGGGGGACCTGGTATTTCGCAGCAGCAACGCTGATATCCGGATCAAGTCCGCTNGCCGAACTGGTCACAAGATCAACAGGAATTGGTTGAGAATTGTCTGGATCGGCTGCTTGGAGTGCGTCAANGCGGGCTTTGACCACATCCAAAAGCGCAGGATTTGTGGGGCCAAGATTCGATCCACTTGATTCACCGGAATTATAAGGTATCGGACTAGTTGCCGAGAGACGCCCCCAGAAGTATTTTGATGAAGTGAAGGACTGGCCAATCAGGGACGAACCGACTATGTTCCCGTTGTGCTCAATTAAGTTCCCATTTGATTGTACAGGAAAAACCAGCTGTGCTATACCCGTAATAACAAGCGGATAGATGATTCCGACAATGATGGTAATTAAAAAAAAGATCACAAGTGCCGGTTTTACCTGTTTTTTTATCATAACATGAACCGGTTCATGTGTCATTCATCAGTCACCTCACCTATACAGCAATGAGGATTCCTTTACTGGGAAGTCAATCCTATCAGCGTTCCTGGTGACGATAGTTAATTCCGTTGAAGATCTTACCATCGTAAATGCACTGTCCGAAGCGCGGGCAATATCAACTATTGAAGTTTATATTTTACTGGAAGGAGACTTCCACACGTTACTATATATAATATATAGCTCTATCAAAAATTAAAATCATGGTAAACCACGCAATTGGAAGAATCTCCAAACTTCAAAATTATGACGCTGCATTATTAGAATCCTCTTTTAAAAACGAGAGAGTAAAAATAGGAACCGGACATTAAAAGCGCAGCCTGATTGTTTTTATCCAGTATCTTCCATGGGACGTTTTTTTATAGTAAGATGGGTAGTGATCACGAACCCTGTAACTACAATTACTTGTTGTGTTCAGGAAAAAAACGACAAAAGACCGGACCGGATAAATGGTGCAGCACACCGGAGTATGGCAGGTTTTTTAAGAAGTTTTTTCACCAGGATACCCGGTCGATCCATATCCCCGTACTCAACAATCGTGCGAAGAATATCCGGGTCGTCAAGTGACCTGATTATTGCATCCATATCCGCGGCAGATATTTTCTGGCGCAAAAGGAAGATCCGGTAACCAAGGTCAAGTTCGCGGCCGATATCTCCCTTCCAGCGTTTTTCATACTCACCGAGTGCGGCTGGTGAGAACGTGTCAGATTCACAACACCTGGCAGCAACTGCCGCAGCATGCCGGGCGGAACGTATTCCGGTATATACGCCCCCGCCAGAAGTTGGTTTGGCAAACCCTGCTGCATCGCCAACAAACAGTGTACGGGGACCATAGGTTTTTGGCATCAGACCCAGCGGAAGGGTTCCGGTAACCAGATGTGTTGAATCAGTTCCAAATTTTTTCTGGAACGCAGCGAAACGCTCAGCAACCTGGTTCTGGCCGCACAAACCTATCCGGGCCCTGTTGCAGCCTGTAGGGATCATCCATCCAAAAAAGTCTGGTGATGCATCAGGGTAGATCTCAACAAAGCGGGGATCACATGCCAATGGCAGGTCGACCTGTATACCGGCAAGGAACGTCTTTGCCCGGGGCATATTATGGATCCGGGCAATGGTGCTCCGCGGCCCATCAGCTGCAATGAGGAGCTTATAAGGAATTTCCTTATGGCCGTGTGCTCCCCGGGTCATAAGTGTTGTTCCCGATACCTTATACGCCGCAGTTTTCAGCTGGTACTCTGCCCCGGTGTTTGCTGCGCATTCTGCCATCTCCCGATCAAGGGCCCCCCGGTCTACGACAACCGCTTTAACCGTTTTTGCATCAATGAGAATTTCGCTTCCCAATCCGGAAATTACCCGTGCACCAGAGATTTTTGTGAGTACAGACCGTTCCGAAACCCTGCATTCAGAAAAGGCAGTATCAGAAAGGAGGCCGGCGCACTGCACCGGGTAACCAATCGTCCCGTGCTCCTCGATACAGAGAGTTGAAAGTCCTAATCGTGCACATTCAGATGCTGCAGCACTGCCAGCCGGACCTGCACCAACAATAATTACATCATACGACAAGGCAACAAAACCTTTAGAAAAATATCACGTTGACCTGGAAAAAATCTCTGAAACGGAGCGATTGCGCCATCACTTTTCATGGTTTTTTTATCTCACATGTCTTTCCATGCTGTACATCCGGTAAATCCGGTTCCGGGCCATCTTTCTGCAAATATCCTATAAGGATCGAAAACAGGCCAAACACCAATGCAAAACTGCCAAGGGTTACAATAACGAGATGTGGTAACATCTGAGGAAAATAAGTCAGGAGTAATGCAAGGAGGGTTACTCCGGAAAGAAACATACCGGGTATAAGAATGTATTTTGTCCGGGGATGTTTGAGCGCAAGCACGATATCAGTAAAGCCGTTATAAAACACGATTACTGCAATTAACAGCAAAAAAACAATTTCAACAATTTTTGGTACTAAAAAGGAGACTACCACAAGGAGGAGGAAACCAGCGGAAAGGCCAAACCAGAACAATGATTCTTCACCTTTTGAGGTGATAGCCAGGAAAAGGAAGACCAGGATAATAACACCTATTAACACCAGGAAAAGGTAATAAAACGAATCCTGCAGTTGTTCAGGAAAAAGCAGGGCTAAAACCCCGAAAATGACTCCGACAATCCCCCATACATAACAGGATAATTTTGTATCCATTCCAGACTCACCCAATGTTGGAAATGATCTGTACCAGCATCCTGATCTCCTTTTGGTGCCACAACTACAAAATTTATCCGATCATTTTTTTATTTGTTGCCGGATGGTCTTTTTTTTGATCCTGACAGAATTTTTTCCCAGGGAAAAATTCTACTGAAAATGGTTAATGGGTCCTGGCATTTATGCCGGATATAACGTTTGCTACCGGAATGGTTATTCTTTCCAGAAACTGAAAAACTCGAAGTGAAATATTTTTTGTATTGCATAGAGAATTCCAAAGAATAACAAGGCATACAAAATAAAACCTGCAAATAACTTCACAGATCCTTCAAGCCCGGTCGCGGATATAAGAATGGTTGATAGTGCATCTGCAATGAGGACCGCACCGAGAATTCCTGCAAAAAATACTACCCATTTCTTAACTGTTGCAGATTCCATGAATAGCATTGACTTTCTGACTATTAAATTTCAATGAAAAGACTAAAAAGAAGAGGTCTGGAAACAAAAAAAAAAGAACATTACCGTTCTATAAGGTGTATATGTTCATCAGTCTTTTTTGCAAGGCCGTTGCGGCCCTGAAGGCGGGCAACGTCGGATATGGCTTCGAGCACATGAACAGACTCTTCAAGAAATGACAGAACGTCAGCAGGAAACATGTCGATGCCGTAATCATCCAGGATAACTGCTGCAATCTGGCGATGATCGAGCCCGTTTTCCCTCAGTTCAATCACTTTTTTTGCAAATTTTTTTTCAGGGCAACCGCATAACGGGGAATCTTTGCAGTCGCAACGGAGGAAATCATTAAAAAAAGCAAGGACCTGAGCCCTCACGGCAAAATCAAGCGCNTCATAATCAAGGCGGGATGTAAGAGCCTCCAGCATCGTTCCCGAAAANGCAAATTCGGGNAGGCGAAAGCCGGTAAGCCGTTCTAACTTTTTTGCATGACGGAAGCGTGCCCGATCAGCAATCAATCCTCTTCTCCCACTCCTTCATCAAAGTTTTTCAGCGATGCCATCGCCTCGCTCATGCGTTCGCACTCAATCAGCCACTCATCAAAAAGTGTCGGCTGTTCGATATCGTCTTTTACATATTTGCTGCAGCAGGCTGCCCCGTCAATAACGCTGGCACCAATATTGGAAACGGTTTCGAGCGCTTTTTCCATATCTGTATCAATCTCATGACGTCCTTTTTTCACCAGGGTTTTGATATCCTTATCAAAGCCTCCGGCAAGGTACAACCGGCAGGATGCAAAGAGCGCAAGTTTGGGGAGCTGCAGGATCTCAACAATCTCTCCCAGGTCTCCCTGTGGTGCGGCAGACATTACAATCGTCTCTACCTGTGAGATCTTATCAACTGCTTCTTCAAACGAGAATCGCTTGTTCTGGTAAAGCTTGATAATTTTCAGCACTGAAACGGTGATGTCGACGGAAAAACCATCGAGTATCCGGAAACCTTCAGGCAACTCATCACTTTTTGGATCCGGCTCAAAACTCGACTCGCTCAATGTTTTTAACCAGTTATCCCAGCGTTCCTTGTTGTAAAAAATATAGAACAACTTGAGCGGTTCCTCTTGTGTTTTTTTGCTTTCCTTTTTTGCCATTTCATTACACTATTCGTTTTCGAATTTAAAGGATTTCGTGATTGGTGGTGTTCAGCACCAACAAATCCGGGTTTTCATACGGTATTTCATATTTGTGTTGAACGGATCACCCGGGTCATCTCTACCAATGGTTATCTCCCTTGACTTTCAATATTTGAGCAAAAAGGAGGGCAAAGGAGTGATAACAAAAGAAAAACTCGTCATGGCGAGATACGGCGAGCTCTTCTTAAAAAGCGAATCGGTCAAACATCATTTCATTGGCATGCTCCTGCGAAATATCGGAAAAGCCCTCACGGTTTCCGGATTNCTCTATCGCTTTGAAACTCCCCGCGGGCGCATCCTGATTTATGGGGATTGCCCGGAAAAGATCGCAGAAATCGTATCCCGGATTTTTGGCATTGTTGATGTGAGCGTTTGCACAAGGACGAGTTCTTCGTTACAGGATATTTGCGCAGAAGCAATCATTCTGGCGTCGGAAAAACTTCATGCCGGGATGAGTTTTGCCGTCAGGGCAAAAAGGCAGCATAAGAGCGGCCCGAACAGCCAGGAACTGGGAACCCTGATTGGGTCAGCTATTTATGACCATATACCGGGTCTCACTGTTGATTTGGATCACCCGGATTATGAGATCTTTGTTGAAGTACGTGATTTTGGCGGGCTGGTGTATGACTCACGGATCGCCGCACCCGGGGGATTGCCCTGGGGCACACAGGGAAGGGTGCTTGCGCTGCTCTCATCGGGTATCGATTCGCCGGTTGCCTCCTGGCTTGTTATGAAAAGAGGGTGTGAGATTACCCATATTCATCTCGATGCCGGTCGATGGGCTGGTAACGATGTCACTTCCTCGGCAATCGAAAACCACCGTAAGCTCTCAGGCTGGTGCAGTGGGTATCCCCTGTCGATGGTGATTGCAAACAGCGAACTTTTGTATGATCGGATGGAACAGCATCACATCCCGCCGCGCTACCGGTGTGTAATCTGCAAACGTTTCATGCTGCGGGTTGCAGGCGGCCTTATGGAAAAAGAAGGTGCACTTGCAGTCGTCACCGGGGAGAACCTGGGGCAGGTGGCTTCCCAGACCCTTGCCAACCTCACGGTCATTTCAGAAGCAGNCAGCATCCCGATCCTGCGGCCGCTCATNACCTACGATAAGGAAGAAACAATCACTCTCGCCCGATCTATCGGTACCTTTGATTCTCACCCCGGCGATCTTGCGTGCCGGGCAGTTCCCTCGATGCCGGCAACTGCTGCTCTCCTCAAGACTGTACTGGATTGCGAGCAGAAAATGGGGATTGATGAGATTGTTACCATGGTTCTTTCTGATCTCCGTTATGTGACCGCTTTGAACTATGGGATTGTAAAAGAATCGTAAAATGCCTGTAAGGTAAAAAAGTGTTGACAGTGAAGAACCCCTCTATCCTGGATCAACCAGTATGTCAAAGAAAAATCCCGCCGGATATGTCGCGCTGAACCAGNCCGGAGAACTTTCGGAACGGATTGATCGGGCTTTTGACCTGTTNCATTCNTGCAGTATCTGTCCCNGGAAATGTGGGGTAAACCGTATTTGTNATGAGCGGGGGTTTTGCAAAACCGGTCTCAAGCCTGTCATATCGGGTTCAGGCCCCCATTTCGGTGAAGAACCACCGCTCGTGGGCCGCAACGGTTCAGGGACGGTATTTGTTTCCCACTGCAACCTTGCCTGCGAATTTTGCCAGAATTACGATATCAGCCAGTGCGGACGTGGCAATGAACTATCCTGTAAAGAGCTGGCTGGAACTATGATCAGCCTGCAGAACCGGGGTTGCCATAACATCAATATCGTGACACCCTCCCATGTCGTCCCCCAGATGATGAAAGCAGTGAAGATTGCTGCAGATCAGGGATTTGATATCCCTATTGTCTATAACAGTGGTGGATATGATGCGGTTGATACCCTTCGGCTGCTTGATGGTATCGTTGATATCTATATGCCGGATGCAAAATATGGCAGCGATGACGTTGCACTATCCCTTTCCCATGCACCCGGCTATGTTGCATCCATGCACGCAGCCATCAGGGAGATGCACCGGCAGACAGGGAACCTTGTTATAGAAGAGGGGATAGCTGTACGCGGCCTGATAATCCGGCATCTCGTGCTCCCGGAAAATCTTGCCGGGAGTGATCATGTCCTCCCGTGGATTGCCCGGGAGATATCCCGGAATACATATGTCAATATCATGGACCAGTACCACCCTTCATGGCATACGCAAAAGGAGACCGGATCGTCCCTTCCACCTTCATTGCAACGCAAAATTACTCCTGAAGAATACCTGTTTGCAGTCAAATGCGCTCTTAACAGCGGTTTACACCGAGGTTTTTAAAAAGAGTGATAGTATTTCACAGATTAATAGCAAGCGGAAAAAAAATCATTTCATCCTGACATACAACTTCAGAGAAGTTTTTCTGCGTGTTCGATGACTGCCTTCAAGGCCCTGACCCGTGCATACCACTTGTTGTCGGATTCAATNACAATCCACGGGGCATAACGGGTGTTTGTCCGGGCCAGCATCTCATTCACTGCAACATCATAGAGGTCCCATTTTTCGCGGTTTCTCCAGTCTTCTTCAGTTATCTTGAATTGCTTGAGAGGATCTTCTTCGCGCTGTTTGAACCGTTTGAGTTGTTCTTCCTTGCTTATCTCAAGCCAGAACTTGATAATTCCCCCCCCACTGTTCTCAACATAGTCCTGTTCCATTTCATTGATTTCCTGGTATGCCCGTGACCATTCTTCTTCTGAACAGAAACCTTCCACACGTTCAACAAGCACCCTTCCATACCAGCTCCGGTCATAAATGGCAAAATGTCCGGCTTTAGGATATTGCCTGATAAAACGCCAGAGATAATGGTGTTCTTTTTCATAATCGTTCGGCGCAGCTACCGGTACAACATTATATCCCAGTGGGTTGATATAGCGGGCAAGACGCGTAATGTTCCCCCCTTTCCCGGCAGCATCCCACCCCTCGTAGACCACAATGAACGGAATTTTACGTTTGAAGAGAATGTAATTGAGTTCCAGCATCTCGATCTGGAGCATGTTTAACATATTCTGGCAATCTTCTTTTGAATAGGAAAAACTGGCAGAAGAATTTCTCTGGACTGGATTTTTCGGGGGTTTTGAAATGGATTTCTGTTTACCTTTTTTAGCCCGTTCATCAGTTTCTGATGCAACTCTTTTTTCAAGAGTTTTTACAAGGATTGAATACACCTTGAGAATGGTATATTTCCGGTCTGTTGCTTCAATAATATGCCAGGGTGC
>JGI20214J51650_10001390_pt1 | contig 15313 bp, 21 predicted proteins | sample WetSurMetagenome_FD_51650 | JGI IMG/M metagenome (IMG submission 51650) | reverse complement strand
AAAGTCATCTTGACATAACATAGATCGTCAAGGTGCTACATATAGAATACCGCACGATCAATTATAAGTCAATACTAGGTTAAAACTCGTCAAAATTCATATTCAACCGACAATTAAAACCATTTTTGCGTTTCTTCATCTAATACCCGCACAGCAGGTACACTTTACATAACATCATAGGGGTGGGAGTTAACCCCAATGGATACATAATACCAGGAGATTGAACACGTAACCACTATTTAATAACCAAAATGCGGCCTGGTGGGTTGTATAGTAACAGACACGCGACACATACTAGAAATAAAACTAGCCCGACGGTCATCTCCCATCGGGCTAATTGATTGGTTAGTCTATTGTACTGCTATTTATTTTAGATCGTAGGTCACAACGGGCGAGGCCAACCGACAGTAGTCGAGTTCCCATGTGGTCATGTTGTCGGCATCGTACCATTCACCACGGTTGATCGCGGCCACTGCCTCGGCTTGACGCCGACAGTAGAAAGTGACCTTGTCGCCGGGATAGAGGGCAACCGCTTTGGTATCGCTGGCTTTGATGATAAGGATTTGACCGGCGGTCACCCAGTCAGTGTCGTTGGGCGCAATGGATTCGAGTTGTAGACGAACCATCGTCTTGCCCTTCAACACTTCGCCTGAGAACGACCCACCAACATATGAGCCATAACCAGATATACTGCCGCGTGCGGGGGAGACTTGGCGAACCAGAGATTCCGCATCTCCAACCACCGTGCCGGTGATGTGGTAGACCCGCTGGTCGGTTGGCAGGCCACTTCCACCGACGAACCTGACCCCCGAATCGCTTTCGGGCAAGTTCGTGACCACTGTCTTGCCGGTCACAATGTCCTTGCCTTGCGGCTGAGCTGCTGTCGTACAGCCGACCAACAGCGCCATGCCGATCAAGACCAGCACGGTCAAACCACACCAGAACAACAACTGCTTACCAGACAAGTTTTGAAACCGAGTCATGTGACCTCCTTAGGTCAGAGATTTACTCAAAAAGGATTGGTTAACGGCGCATCTTCCGTCGAAGCTTCGACGGTCTGGTCAGAAACTACCTCTTCGGCAACCTTTGGTTTACGCCGACGTGAAGCAGGCTTCTTCACGACCTCAACGATCTTCTCGACAATGACCGGCTCAGGTGTCGGAATCTTCCACAGGTTGTTTAAGTCACGTGTACCCACAAAGGTCAGTGCGCCAGTCTCGTGTTTGAAAACGGACAGATAAGCTGGCGGGGTTGAAGGCAGCGCGTAGTGATTCGTTGAACAAGTAAAGGTTATTACTGGCCCAGTCAAGACCGCCGTACTGTGCAGCAGGAACACTTCAAATAGATCAACCTCCTCAAGCACAAGAAGGTCGTTACGAACACCGCCGAGAGTGTCGGTTGCTGGATGCTTGTCGGTTACACAGAAGGTTTTGAGAGCAGTGTTGACCGGCAAAGTGATACTAACCAGGTCTTCACGACCCTTTTCGTTGCGAAGCAGTCCGACACCGACTTGCAGAACCAGCCGCTCAACCCAACTATCAATCTGAGATTGTTCGGTTACCTGCTCAGCTTTTTGTTTCTCAAAACCTCCGAAGCCGATCATGATCAAGTGATCTTCACTCAACCGGTAGGCAGTAGTGATGGATTGATCGGGAAGGCTGACCCGTGCGATGACAATTCGCTTGTCATCAACAACGACACCAAAGACGTTGGCTAACCGTGGCGAAATGAGGTACGTGGTCATGGCATCACCTTGTCAACCACCCAAGTATCGAGGGCGGTTTGTGTAAGCGAAACGTAGCCGGTCGTGCTGGCAGGCGCGTGTTCAAACGCATAGACCCACAGCTTTTTGACCGGTTTGAGATCGCCGTCCGAGTTCGTTATGTAAGTCTGACCGTTAATCTCGACGGTGTAGAGATAGGGTACTAACTGACCTTTCTGCACCGTAAAGAAGCAATACAACCGCTTGATGTGTGACCTTACCAAATCCAGCAGGTTGACGGTCGGTTCAAGATCGTAGAAGAAATTGCACAGAGGCCGACCGAACCGACTCATGCTGGCATTTACCACTCGTTGAACCTGAGGATCATCCGTTGCCATGTTCAACCTCCTCGTCCTCTTGCCAGTCATCAGGCGCGATAACCTCTCGCGCTGACTTGGTGGACATGGCCGCAAGGTCGAACACGCTGAGCACATCTTCGAGGTCCTGGGCGAGTTCAACTGCCGCTGGTTCTTCGCCCTCGATCAGATAATACTCACCGATTATATCGGCCACGGTCGCTTCCGCCAGTTCGTCAGGGTCAAGCTGTTTGATAACTTGACCACCGATTGCAATCTCACCCGATATAAGGTCACCATCGGGCGATACGACCACATTGATGGTATACTGTGATGTTTTCAGAGCCATAAAAACCGTCCTTTTCAGAGTTTTAACCATTGGCGGCGGTTCTTCATTATAAGACAGATCACGCGCCAGCAATGCCACTATACCGCACATAATACACCTTGTCAAGGGTAGGGTCTAAACTCGTCTAAACTCGTTTACAACCAACTACCACATCGAGGCACATTATGTGCGATATACAACCGGTTAAGCATAACACGCGGTCGGTGTACTCTTTCAGGTCAAAACTTTCGTTAGTAACAGACGCGCATGAGATACTAGCCTAGACCCTTCGCAGAGTTTTCGGAAGCGTCCAACCATACGGGTGTTCCAACATAAGTGTCGACCTCGATAATCTTGGCGTAGTTGGTGTGGTCTGGTTCAGTGAGTTGTTCTTGGACAGCATCATCTCTGTTTAGAAACCAATTGACGCTGACCTTGCCTGTATCAAAACACAGAACCGACCCATACACCTTAACCGGTACAAAGTAGATGGTTACTTCGTTAGACATAGATTCTCCTAACTTGGGTAATTTTCGGGAGGTCGAATCCAGCGCCCCGACATTTTGGTTCGAATCCAGCGTAGAACCATGAGGTCATTGATTGCCTCAGGATGCCACTGGATGGTCAGAAAGTTCATGCCCTCCATTGCCTCGATGATTAACCAACGGCCTCCGGTATCATGGGCAGCGGTCGCCAGCACACGTACAGAGAACCGCCGTTCAAACTCGGCAAGATGCGAAGCTTCAACCACAATCCCTTGATGGTGTAACGAATTGACCATAACCGTCGTGGGTGGGTCATTTTCGTAAAGCGTGACAGAGTGGGCAGCACCCGTCCAACCAATTGAGTGGGCATGTCCCTCCAAATCCTGCACGAAGTAACCGCCCATGCCTAGATGAGCTGCCAACGACTGGTGACCACGACAGATTCCGACGATGAACGCACGGTTTAAAGTCGTTTCCAATAGCTGATCGTCGAAATACTCTAGTAACAGGTCAGACTCACCAACTGTCCGACCAGGTACCTGCCCTACCCGCGAAGGTCGTATATCAGCTCCGCCCGGCATGACAACCACCGAGAAATGGTTTAGATTTGCACTCCACTCAAAGGTGGTTTGTGGCGTGATGACTGCGACCGAACCCACGCGATTAAAATAGTCCACGTAGGTCTGCCGAGCACCAATGTACTCATCCTCATCAACCCGTTTGCCAACGACTCCAATCAATCCCATCGGTTAATCCTCCAAGAGTACGTCATAGTAGTAGTGATAGAACAGCTCCAAACCCGACACTGGACACGCTGACACGTCTGGTCGCCACTGAATCCCCATCATGCCAAGAGTTTCCCACGCTTCGACCGAAGAAAGTGGTCGATTTTTTTCGGCGTAGATCAGTTCAGCTTTTCTCTGGTCATGATTCCACCAGCCTTGAACTGTGGTGGCATTGTCGGTTGCCAAGACATTGACTTTATCGACTGTGCCAAAGACCACAGATTGGTGGTGAGACGAATGAACCTCAGCTACTTGTCCAGTTGTATGGTCAACCACGTCGTGGTTAAATCGGTGTCCTCCTAACTGGTAGATGATGTTGCCGCCCAACATTGACCACAGAAAGTGGCTACCTCGACCAAAACCTAGAACACGACACGGTTGCTTACTAACCATTTCCCATACAGCAGAGTCAAGTTGATCGTGGTCGTGATCAAGCACAATGTTCGCGGGCAGAGTGTTGCCGCTAATCGACCCACGGTCATAAAACTTGGGATCGACTACATACCCGTCAGAAAAAACCACCAGCGACGTTGGCTGTAAGTGGCGCAGGTAATACTCTGCCCGACTAACCGTCCAAAGTTGGGCGGCTGGTGCAACCTTACGGAAAAGCCGCACCAAGCCCGGTTGAGAACGGAGGGACACGATGTAGATGTCGGTTACTGATCCCATATTTGATACCTGACTCTGCGGTTGGCCGACCGACGCAGCATACCGTTCCCACCTTCCAGAAACCTCTCGACCGTCTTATGATCGGGCAGCTCAGTAAAGTAAGACCGGAAGAACGACAGGATGCCGTTATACATATTACCGCGACCACCCTTACCGTGACAGCAGAGTGTGCCAGGACCTTTGGTTGTCTTATCCTTTGCGGTCGCGACACTCTGGCAGTTCGTGTGGTTGATGTAGGTAAATCCCAAACGCGGAGAGATCGCAGACAGACCGCCGATACTGCTCAGCAAAAGCGCCTGCTTCGACCAAATGTAGTAGTCGTGCCACTCAGTGTGTTCCGCACCTAACCCACTCCACAAGACCCGAATAGCCTCCCGCACCAAGTCACGGCGAAAATCTTTGGTTAGTACCTCAACTCCGTCTGTCTCGACCTTAGACAGGAGCTCACGTACAGGCGCAACCACTGCAACAGACTGGGTTGGAGTAAGTGCGGTCTGGGTGTTGGAAGCCCGTATCTGAGGTCGTGCCCCAAACTTGCATGAAAGGGCAGTGTTGCAGTGCTTCAACCAGTACGAACACAGAGAAAACAACGGCCCGGCTGATTCAACCTTGTTGTCGAGGAAGGCGCGTGGCATGGTGACTGTGCCACGGTTACGTTCGTACTCGAACAAATCGGTATAGTCGGTCAATCCTAGCCAAAAGGCATTGGACATATCCTGCGCCGCTTGTGTAACCGGGGCGAGCGCCGTCTGACCCGACTCAGATGGTTGATAGTCTACGCCGGACAACTTGAGGTTTTTCCAGTCCTTGATGTACAGCCCCGCCTGATAGAGATAACCAAAGAGTATCTCTCGGCAAGTTGCGTCTTGTGAACCAGCACGACACCAGCCATCAGCATCCGGTTCAGAGAAAGTCCACGGCGGGACGGTTGCGGTAAGATCGTAGTTCGAACCATATCGTTTACTGCCGCAATCTATGCAAACGCCTTGAACCGCGCTATCGCCGAGCATTTTGAAACCATCGTTTAACAGCACATCAGCTTTGAAGCGCATGAGAAGTTCCTTTTACGACCAGTTGGAGAACCAGTCGGTGTGTGGGTTGAACACGGCGTCGTCGAGAGCGTCCATGTTAAGGTCGATCTCATTCTGCACATACTCGTCGGTCATCATGAGGTGTGCGATGAAGTTGCTAACATGGTTGTTAAACAACTGTTCTGCCAGATCAAAGTTGGTCTCATTGATCGCTTGCTTTAGTGTGTCAAGCGAGACACCTTCGACCAGAGACGAGTACAGCTCCGGCGTGGTTGCTACATACGCCGCCACTTGTGCCAATGAAAACATCAGGTAAGTGGTCTTAGGGCTGCACAGCCAACCGTTGGATGGGGTGCGGTACTCAAACCCATTTACCTCGAAGGCGTAGACTTGGTTGCGATGCCGTCCAATCCGGCCATACACTTGGCGACGGGCGACCGCTTCGGGCGAATGATCGATCATGACATCGGCCAACCCCAAGATCAAATCGCAGGTCACCGACATCTCCCACTCACGATCATAGTACACTTCCACGTCCTGACCTTCTGGTACGCCCATGTGAATGTGACCACCGTAATAGCGACGGTAACACGCGGTCGCATCAATCAGTGACGGGTCGTAAGGATCATTCCACAGCGTTTTGTCAGGGTCACAGCCGAAGCGAGACAGCGCAATGCCGCCCCGCTTGATAACCTCGTCGGTGATTGGCAACGACGCCTTGATGACCATCTGGTAACCCGAATCTTGGACAATGCGGTTAGCCGCGAGCAACAGGCCACGCAGGTTACAGGTCATCTCCATTGCGTTGAGAGCTGGGGGCAGGTTGAACTCAAGCGACGCCCCGTCCTCGTAGATGTAGAAGCTCGAAAGGTTGGGAATCGCATACTTGCGACCCTTCGGAGGCATCCCTTCTTGCGGAGGCGGAGGTTGAATCACCACGTCGCCGTGCTGTTCCAGCCAGTCGAAAACCGCACCGGACGGCACAATCTCACCACCGGCATCGACCACACAAACTTCGGGGTCAGTTCCTACCGTGATCTTCATGGTCATTTCTCCTTATTTTTCTTTTACGGCACGTGCGTACAGCTTGCACTTGGCGGTTCGAGAGCACTCACGGCACATGCTGGGTTGATTGGCCTTGGCGCACTCAATGCACACCAGACCGTTATACCAGCAGGTGTTATTCTCGACCGTAAGCTGTGCTTTTTCTTTGCCACACAGTACGCAGACCGGCTTGACTTCGATGGTCGTGACATCGATCTTGGCCTTGCACTTTCCACAGGTCGTGAAGTGCGTGTCCTTCGCCGGAGACTCAGGGTCGAACTTCTCAACGAGTGTTAGATCGGACAGTCGCCGTAACAAACCGTCCGGCCCAACCCCCATCTGAAACTCAAAGCGCAGAGCTTCAGTTTGAACCAACAGGCGTGATGGTAACGCAGTGGAACACTTCGGGCATTGCATTGGTTAACTCCTTTCACTTAAAACTTGGATGACGTACACAAAATCGGTATCGGGTTGATCGTCCAGCGCATCCTCAAGTTTACTGACCTCGGCATAGTGTAATGGTTCACCGAGTTCAATGACCACCTGCATCTGTTGAAAGTCTACGAAACACTCGACCACAGAGTAGCCATTGAAGTTGAACCCAAACAACATGACGTTGGTTGCTACATAGTCGGTAACATTGAGAAACCCCACGATCTCGGACAACTGTGCTGGATTAAGGTCAGGACGCACGCCACCGACCAACAGATTGATCATCATGGCACTGCCGGTTTGTGTGTAGCGTGCCTCACACGTTCGTAACAACCACAGGTGCATGAACTGCTGGCGAAGGTCAAGATCGGCGTCTGTTGGATTTTCCACCCTCGAACCTCACTTTGATTGGCAGTTGGAAGTTGCGTAAAATCTCGAACGAACCTTCCGTCTCGGCCACGCGGTTAAAGCGACGCACCTTCCGATCAACCTTAGTGATCTTCGTCTTATTGTCGAATACGACCGTACAGATGATCTCCGTAGGTAGAATGTACACTGCCCACAGATCATAACCAACGTCGTGGGGCATAACTGGCAACCCACAGTGAAACACGATGGCAGCTGCGTGGTCGTTTGCCAGCCCTTTTACTGCGCCGTGTAGACCGTACTGCTGTACCATAGTCAACGGCTGACTGGTTACAAGGTGCTCACCACTTGCACCACTGACCTTCAGGTCAAGCAGCTCAGAAGCAAAGTCCTCAAGGAACAACAACCATTCCGCTTGTAAGCTAGAATCTGACATTGGTTATCCTTTCATACTGGCACGTAGTTGGTTCAGCACGTCAGTTGTGCCGAAAATAGGGATTGGGTCAGTGATCTTGTCCAAGAGCGCCGTTAAACTGGCATTAGACTTGACCTCGGAAGAACCACTCTCCCAATTGTGGGTCTGTGCCCATGCGTAGAAATACCGCATAAACCCTTGTCCCAAGACTGTGAAGGTGTTGACCACTTCCACCATCTTGTCGGTTGGTAAGCAGGCCAGCAAGAGCAACGGGAGATGCCGACCGGTGATGAGTTGTGGGCCATCTTCCAACCAAACAACCGCTCGATGAAACTCAGGCTTGACGGTCGGCCACATGCTCAGCAAGCCAAAGGTTACCCATTGGGCAATCCCCAACAGGTTGGCGCGACCTTCCCACACAGGCGCGATGGTGTCGCCAATGGAGTTCAACCAGATGTACTGACCGACATAGGAATCGTAGCGGTTCGGCCACTGGGACTCCATCAACTTACGCGCCTCGAAGGTTTGTTTGCTGGCTTGCCACGATTCTGAGCTTTGAAACTCAAAAGTGCCATCAGCGTGGCGTTTAACCACGGCTGTTGGTAGGGTTGCTGGCCCGAAAGCCATCGAAACAAGCCCACCATTCAAACCTGAGGCGTGAACCTCTTGCACAAACTTCACCCCGTTAACCACCGGTAAAGCTATGGGTGGCATTGGGGGCAGTTTACCAACCATAAACGACTGGCTATTGGTCATTGATTCTTAGCATCCTTCCGCGCCCGGTTATGAGTATGTCACCACGGCGCAATAGAAAAGGTTCGATCTCGTTTACTACGGTTGAAAGTGGAACATTCAGCATGGCCGCGAGAGTGGTTGCACTCGCTCGACCAACCTGTGCCAGCGTCGATAGATACCGCACATCGTTCGTAGTATAACCATGCTCAAATACGCCCACGTCGGTTAGAAACTGCTTAACCATGACATACGGTGGATCAGCGGGTAGGTTGATCTGCACTCGTTGACACAAGGTTAACATGACTCGTGGTGTTTCTCTCGCACGGTCAGACAACAACTCTAGTACATCGAAGGAGAAGGCGTACTTTTGTTGACCAATCTGACACATTTCCTCGTGTGAATATGGTTGAAGTGTCAACTGAATACAACGATTGGTTAAAGTTTCGGCCAGCTCTCCGCCTTCGGTAGTACAGAAGATGAACGGCACGGTTTGCATTAGATTAAAAAGCAACTCAGGTTGAGTTATCAAATGCACTTCATCGACAATGTGCGTAACAGCCAGTGGGTTGAAACTGGATTCTGTCACGTTACGCGCAGTAACCAAGTCATAGTCGCCGCGTAAGGCTGCGGTCATTTCCGCCAACTCAGTTTTACCACAACCGCTCGCCCCACGTAGCAGAATATGCACATGTTGACCGGCGCAGTTAATCAGTTCACGTTTAATCGGTTCTTGACCGATAAATTCGTTGAAGTGCATGGGTTACCCCTTAGCAGACAACGACTCGATGTCTACGGTCGAATTCAGATAGTACGGGCAGCGAAACTTCGGGTTCTTCTTGCTGGCCGCTTGGTACGGATTCTCTAGCGGGTCGCACACTGCCAAAAACTTCACCCAACTCTCACCCCTGACCTTATGGATTGCGGGACACCACAGGTTGAGACCTTTGTCAAGGTAGGTGAACCACCGTTCCAAGATTTCAAGGTCATACTGCGTCAGTTCCCACGGCGTGTCGGGCACGACGGTCGGAAGCGAGATAAGCATCTCTGCAAGGTCGGCCTGCGATAGACTGGTTGCTGCGAGAAATTTGTTTAGGCGAGCAACCTGCCGTGCCGCCTCGGAGGGAGAAATCAGGTTATACGTGTTGAGATCATTGTTGTCGTGCGTTTCACCAAGATTTGAAGCAGCGGCGTTAACCACACCAGCAGAACTCTGCGCCGTATTCTGCCCATGCTCGGTCGAGGAACTCTGCACCCCCGTCCACGGAGTCACCACCGACGAACGAACCACTGGTTGACGCACATCCACTTTTGGGACAATCTTTCCCAGTTCGACCAGCTCATCGCGGCCTAGAACATAGGCGTGGTTAGCCAACAGCTCAGTTTTCGTGAACTCTTGAAACCAACCATAGCCGATGCCAAGCTGCCACATTGTCTGGTTCAGGAAGCTCAAAAGCTGACTGTCCGTGTTGACCAAGTGGAAGCGGTCGTTGGTGTAGACGTTGAGCGGATTTGACCCGACGATCAAGTAGAGCTTGTCGGGTTCGGCCTGGTTGCCCATGATCAGGGCGTAGCCGCCGCGTAACTCGTCCAGCCCACGTTGCAGGGTTTCGAGGTCGAGCGTGGAGATTTTCCCCCATGTTTTCGTCAGGGAACGCAGAGCAATCTCACTATCGACCAAAACATCGTCGGGCAGTTCGAGGGTCCTGTGCAGCTCCTCGTAGTTGCTGAAATGACCGTTGTGTGCCAGCATCCAACCGTCATTCGTAAACGGGTGGGCATGACGGTCTTCTTTGCTACCTTTGCCAGAGGTTGACAAGCGCACATGACCAATCAGCACTTGGTTGCGCTTGTAGGTGTTCCACAGCCATTCCAGCGGTTCAGCTGCTGGCAAAGCTGTTTGAGCGCTGACCATACGCTTGAAAATCTGACCGGTTGCAGGAATGCCGATGCCAAAACCGTCTCGGTTGGAAGTCTCCGAGTTCTTGAACAGCATGGCGGTCAGCAGTGCAGGCGCGGCCTTAAGGTTGGGCGCGTTGTTCTGGCGTGTGATAACCGCAGATAATTTACACATCGTCACCATCCTCGTCATCTTCGTCTGGTTGTTCTTCTTCATCGTCATCTTCGTCGATGTCGGGTTCGAGAGGGACATCAGTCGGCCACGGTTCTTCTAGCCAAGATGACCCTGGTAACTCCATGATCGGTTGGCTAGACGACAGTGATTGCCATACCGGAGCTGCCCATTCGGTTGTCATCCCCTGCTGCGCCTCCGTACTACTCGCACTGAGGGTTGGCGTAAGGTTGGCTGGCTCTGCGGCATAGTTTGCAAGGATGCGCTGTCTTGTGCGCTCAACCTCGTCTCGGAGGCGGTCGGTTCGGGTGAACTCTTCGCGGCTTTCAGGCTGGCTGACGACCGCTGGCGATTCTTCGGTTTGACGAAAGTTGGCGCGAACTAAATCGCGCCCCTCCTCAACCGGAACAGGATTGCTTCTGGTTGCAGACGCATAGCTCGAATAGTTGTGAAACACGTATACTCGATCTTCTGAGCTACGACCAGAGCCAGTCGGTGCGTACATCATGACCGACGTACCGTCAATTACTGGCGGCATTGTGACCGCCGACTCGTCACGAAAGTTGAGGGTCAGGTTCTCGTTATTGCTGTGAAACAGTGGCAACCCGTCAAATGGACACCAGTCGGCAGTATCCCACAACCGCGCCACAGTGAACATGGTTTCATCCGGCAGTTCCAGCAAGGTCTGCATCGTGCCCAAGTCAAACGTGCCATTGTAACCTAACGGCAGCTGTGGGTAGTCATCGTCGCTTAGACCTTTGGTTGTAAAGGCCGCTGTCACGAAGGCTTTGGCGATCTCAACCCACGCACGGATGTACTGAGGGTTGGTCGTCTCATTGAAGGTGCGGAACTCGACCGTGCCAATCGTGAGCAAGGGAAGCAGGTTGAAGGCAACGTATCGCGCCGGATGGTAGCGAATCGGTTCACGTTGGGGATCATTCGCCCCATAACCCATGAAGAATTCGCGTAGGTTGGTGGCCTTAAGCAAAGAACCAACATCAAAAGCAGGCCGCATGTGCCGGTTTTGATCAAAGATGATCGGCGGCGCTGATAGCGGTCGACAGTACGCATACTCTTTCCGGGTCACCCCACGATGGATGCCAAGCTCGCCACACGATAACCTGAACATCGGCGCTTCAAAAAACCGCCACAAGCGCAACAGGTTTTTCAGTGTGTAGACTGGCAAGCCGCCAGCTGCGACGTGAACATGGGTTGAAGTGAACATCCCCGGAAATTCATGACCTTGCCGCAAAGTGTCGCACAGATAACTCACTTGGTCATACCAGCGGCGGTCAGACGTGTCCAGAATTGGCGACACAAGTTCTGCCCCGCTTGAGACCGCCTGTGCTATGCGGGTTGAGGTGTCGTGCTCTACGCGGTAGTCTGCGACCGTATACTGAGCGCCGTAGACCGCTCTCCGCGTGGTCAGTGTCGAGCCGTCGTGGTGCATCACCCAACCGTGCAGACGCGACCCTGCATTATCAAGCAGCCTACGTGCGCTCGATTCGGTGAGACCAACCACTTCTAGTTCGATTCCAACATCTGAACCAGTAACCGGGCTATAAGCCATAGGTTTTACTTCCTTTCTTACAACAGGGTTAGATCAAATAGTGATCGTTGTACGATTTACCGAGTGGTAGGCCAGTTTGACCGGCATATCTGGTAGGTCAACGAGCGTCCAGTCTAGGTTGGCAAGCAACTTTAGTTCGTGGTCGTTGCCATTGTTCACGGTAGCGATTAAGTACCGAACGCCCCACGCGGTTGCTAGACACTCTTTCAAGGCCGTCAGAACCGAGCCAATTCGCCGGTTGCGATACTCGTGACTGACCCACTGGTCTGTAGAGACCAGAAAACTTGTGTTGCCTGGAAAACCTGACAACTTGAACTCTGCAAATGCGTTAACCTGCCGAGACGGGTTCTCGATCATTCTCCGCAGAAATTCCACATGCAGTGAACCGGCGTCAAAATCGACTACATAGTTGTAGGTTACTGGATAATCCACAACCTTTTCGAGGCGTCGGCAGGTCAGTTCAAGCAAAACCTCAACGTCTCCGGTCTTTGTAAAAGTAGGTGTCATGTTGGTCACCCCCTTTCCACCTTAGAATTTATTCAACCGGCGATTACGTCACGTTATGTAGTGGGCTGATATAGTTCCGATAGCCTCTAACCATCTCAGCCAGCGGAGCTTCAATCGGCGGCAGGTTTCCGAGTCTGGTCACTTCTGAATCTAGCCAGCCGACCATGCGCTGTAACAGATTGATCTTGTATACTGAGGTCATGGCTGGCGAGGTATTAACCTCTAACATGAAGTGGTGGTTACCCTGCCGAATCAGATCAAACGCACCAAAGTGCAGGTTCATCGCATGGGCCAGCCTGGTCGACATCCAACAGGCCGCCGACGGCCAACTATCCCACCGAAGAACCTCAAAACGACCACCCTGTGAGTGATTCCACGCCAACTGCGACCGATCTTCCACGATCTTCTCATCCACTCCCACAACGCGACCAAAGAACACGTACACGCGAAACTCACGTTCTTTTGCTATGATTTGTGACCAGTAGCCTCCTGTTTGGGTTACTTCTGCTGCTGATGATACAACCACCATGTTTTGTCCAGCATAGTGACTGGTCGGACGCCAGAGAAGCGGGGCGGCGTTGGTAACGGCTGAAAAGTAACCCCGTGCCTCGTCGGGCGTATAGTAGGTTGCGGGGATACGAATACCGCGCTGCCCACACAACCTGCGTACTGCTGGTTTGTTGCTTGCAAGTTGACACGCTTCCAGAGTGTTAACCTGCCGAGTAAAACTCGGACTAAATGAACGCCGAGAACCCCATCGCCAAAGGATGGTCGCCGTGTCTCGGACGTTGATTTGATCGTCTTTGACCGTGGTGAAATGGTTTCGTAGTTCAGCCGCACGATTGGGTTGGCGTATAAAGACTACTGTCATACTGTCAAAACCTTTTCTGCGAGACTGACCGCAATGACCTCGGCAAAGTCTGCACCGGTCAAGCGGCTGTGAATACTCAAGTTGCAAGCCGTGTTGATCTCACTAACCACCAGTTCACCGTCGCGGGTTTCATAGATGTCGATGTAGTTGATCTCACCTTTGACCAAGCGTTGCAAAGCAGTGGCGTAAAGTCCCAACCGCTCGGCCTTCTGGTACAGAGGATCGGTTTGTTCCAGATGCCCTACTTGGAAATGCCGCTGGTGCTGGTTCAAACACACGCTGACCTTCCAATCGCCGTCGTGCCACTCTGGTCGATCAATCGTGATGGCCGCCGTGCAAGCCAGCCCATCAATGACCACGACGCGATAGATGGCCGTATAGTCGATGACCTGTTGGATAATCAACGGACAGCTCGGCATGGTTTCGACGACCGATTGCATGTAAGACAGATCGACGAAACTGACCCACGGAATCAGATGAACAAACGTACCCTGACCCTGTGAGTAACGCGGCTTCAAAACCACGCCCTGCGGAGAGCTGGCACTAAACCGCTGTGCGGTGGCGGTTAAACGCTGCTGAGTCAGTATGCGAGGAAGCTGGTGCGTCCAAACCTCGGCCTCGTCGTCATCGTAGGCAGCCAAACCCGCGCCATTCACCGCTTCCCAAAACCGCAGCTTATCCGAGGATAGCCGCAGACTTTCGGTCGTGTTGATCACGCGGTAGCCCTCAGCCTCACGTGCCACCAACCGCTGCATCCACTGAGCGGTTGGATGTGCCGCCCGACACACGATGACCGTGTTCTGTGGGGTGAATTCAGGATGGTTGGCGAAGGCCGTGTCGATTGCCGTGACGCGGTAGCGATAGACCTTCGATGGTTCTTCGGCCACCAAGTTGCGGCGAAGGCGGTGAGAAATCGACCGCCCAAAGTTTTGCCCACTGCCGGTTGTCAAGATGAGGACATTCATTTTAGCTCTCCAAGTGAGGTTACAAGATGTACGTGTGTTTTGACAGATAGACCAAAGGCCGAACTAAAACGCTTAATGACCAGATCAACGCCGTCGGCAGTTTTATTGGTTAGATGTCCAGAATACTTGACGCACCCCATGTAGACCGGAAATGACTGGTTCACACTGCGCCAGTACATCTTAAACTCTCGCTTATGACCGTCAGATGCGTACTTGGAAGAAATAATCAATCCAAGCAGGTACGCCTCAGCGACCGAAAAGTCGTTGAAAATGACCGAACTTTCCACGGTCTGGTACGGACTCACAACGAAACACACTTCCGACTGGTCGGGAGTCTTGATTGGCTTAACATACGACCAGCGCATTCTTTCGAGGTCACTGTCGTCGAGAACATCATCGTAACCCAGGATATGCACGAGAGGGTCACCTTCTCTTACGTGATGTGCCGGTTCATACCGACCTTCCTCGGTTATGAACCATAGATAACCTACTGGTAACTCTGTGATCTTCATTTGGTTACCACCTTTAACAGTGCTCGGTTTAGTTGAGATTCGGTTCGACGGGCGACGGCGAGGGCTTTTCTGACCCTCTTTGAAAATTCTTTGCGGGTTGATTTACGCCACAAAGCATAATCATTGCCGTCGGTCATGATGTACGGCACTGAAATTGTAAGATCAGTGCTGTAACCAGCATTACCATAATCCGGGTTAACTGTCATCGCATCGACGGTTACTTCTCTCAATGAGACTTTGGTGACGATCCCAAAGTAGTACGGATCGTGAATCGAAACCAAAATGTCTCCAACCTTGAGATACTTTCTAAGGTCAGTGTTGAACGCGACAGATTGCTTGCGTTCACTACGAAGAGCTTCGAGGTTTTGACGTACTGCCGAGATGTCTCGGTCAATTTCGATAACACTTCTGGTCTTGCTAGACATGGTTATTCCTTTCTGTCAGGATAGGTACATTATACCATACCCTAAAC
>JGI20214J51650_10001389_pt1 | contig 15321 bp, 12 predicted proteins | sample WetSurMetagenome_FD_51650 | JGI IMG/M metagenome (IMG submission 51650) | reverse complement strand
GATCCAGAGGGCCGTGTCTTCGTGGGGGACCCGCGGGGAGGGAGCAGACCCGGAGGCAGACCGGGCCGCGCGGGACCTGCTCGCCAAGAGCGAGACACCGGAGGCCAAGCGAGTCCGCGGTGCGATCCGGTCGGCCAATGCCGAGCGACTCCTGAGCTCGATGAACAAGATGCCCGGGGCGCACGCGCAGGCGATCGGGGGAGGAGGGTTCGGGGCGGCATCGAATCTTCCCGGACAGCTAAAACGGGTTCTGAACCAGCAGACATTGGCCTCTGAAGAGGCAATCGCCACCGCCAGGGACAAGGTGCAGGAGGCCAAGGACAACCTCTTGGCGGCTGGAGCAAGCTCGAGGTGGAAGGCGTTCCAGCAGGCGGCCGGCGGACTTGGCACTGGGGCCAAGATGATGAGCCCGGGGTTCGGGGCTAAGTACGGATTCGCCCCCGAGCAGTCGCAGCAGATGCTCGGGCAGTTCATGGGCGCCCGAGGCGGGGTGTCCACCGAGAACGCGCAGAGACAGGCCGACGTGTCGATGGCCGCGAATCTCGCCTTCGGCGTGTCCATGCAGACGAGCGGGAAGTTCGCCAAGATGGGCGGCTTCGGGCAGGGCGCGGGTCTGGCCGGCGTGCTCAAGGCCGCAGTCGAGCAGGGTCTCAAGGGCTCGCAGGTCCCCGAGTACCTCGATGCCCTGGTCGGCATGGGCGAGGAGAGCCGGTCCCAGGGGATGAAGGTCCGGGACATCGGGCACATGATGAATAGCGCGACCCAGAGCACCGCCATCCTCGGAGCTCTCGGGGTCGAGAAGTACCAGCGTCAGAACATGGTGGCCGGTCTCGGGCGTTCGGCCGAGGGCCTGGCGGCCAAGGGCGTGCAGAGCCCGTCGGATCTGCTCATGCTGCGCGCGGCCGGGTTCGACCCCCGCGGCGGGGCGATGAGCTACATCCGCGCGATCAAGAAGCTCGAAGGCGGCATGAATCCGGACATGATGGTCAACCTCCTCCAGCTCACCGCTCAGGGCGCGCAGGACGTGCGTGTGACCGGGGCCAAGGGTCCGGAGGACCTGCGCACCGCACGCGCGATGCACATGAGCCGGATGCTGGGATCGCGCGGGGTCGCGATGAAGATCGGTGGCGCCGAGGACATCCTCAAGGCCATGGAGGGAAAGAGCCCGGAGGAGTTCCGGGAGTTTCTCAAGGGCTTCGGCGAGCGGTACGGGGGCGGGACCGCCGAGGAGCGTCCGACGGCCGAGGCCGCGCTCAAGACCGGCGCGGCCGGCCTCGCGCGCCGCGGAGCTCCCCTGGCGGTCACGAGCGCGCAGCTCTCGGTCGCACAGATCGGAGCCGGGGCCAAGCTCGCAGGCGTGTTCATCGGGCTGGAGAAGGTGGGCATCCAGTCGGTCGGCGTGCTCGGGCAGTTCAACAAGCAGCTCGAGACCGTGGTCAAGTGGATGAGCGGGTTCGTCGGTGTCCTCGACCAGTTTGCGGCGGGCAAGGTGTCGTGGATGGACATCATGTTGGGGAAGGTGAAGCCCAAGGCGGCCGGCGGGGGCAAGGTCGTCGCACGGGGCGGACGATAGATGTTGTTCGAGAAGAAAGCGTCGATTCCGAGCCTCAACCTCGACGGTTTCCAGTCCGACGAGAAGAGCCGGCTGGTCAAGCCGAGCTACCGCGTGGGCCTGATCTTCTACCCGTTCGACAACGACCCCGTGTTCAGCCGTTCGAGCGAGAAGAGGACGCTCAACTGGATCGCTGCCGAGTCCGAGGGCACGGTCGTCTCGTTCTCGTGGAGCAAACGCCTCGGGCAGCCGTCGGGCCAGTGGTCCGCGCAGATCAAGTTGGGCAGGGGTGCGACGCTGGACCCGATGGCCGGGGATCTGCTCGACGGAGACTGGGTCGATCTTCATGTCCTGCGAAACGGAGTCAACTTCCCGCTCGCGCGAGGCGTGCTCGACACCGTGCGCGAGGCGAAGTCCACCGCCGGCGGGGCCACCGTCCGGTCCTATGCCCTGACGGGGCGCGACCACGGGGCCATGTTCGAGACGCTGATCGCGTGGTCCAACATCTTCGCGCAATCTCTTTCGGAGTTGACTCAGGGCCCGCTGTGCCGAGAGGTTGGGTCCGAGGTCGGGGGCGCTCCCGACGACGTGTTCAAGCTGCTCGTCAACGCCGTGTTCTCCATGGGGACGTCCACCACGCGCTCCGCATGGGCCCTGCCCCCAGCTCTCAAGAGCCTAACGGGCGTTTCAACCTTCGGAGAGCTCATCAGCGTCAACACCGAGCCGCTTCGAGGGGCGCTGTTCAACATCAACCTATGGACACAGGCTGGACAGAGCTTGCACCAGCTCCTAAGCCAGTGGTGCAATCCGCTGCTCAACGAGTGGCGGTACGACGCGGACACGAAGCCCGGCCGGGACAAGTTCTCCCTGTTCGCCGAGATCCGCGAGCGTCCCTTCGTCAACACCGTCGATGGACTGGGCTCGGCGTTCTTCGGCCTCAAGACCTGGACGATCCCCAACTGGCTCGTGACCGACTCCGACCTCGGGCGCTCGGGACACGAGCGGTTCACGATTTTCGAACTCGTCGCCGACTGGCAATTTGGTACTCCCCAGGAACAGACGGCACTGGCTCCTCCGATCTGGTCGCAGGCCGACGTGACCCAGTATGGGATCCGTCCGTACCTCGAGAGCACGATCTTCGTCGCCGAGGGCTCCGACGGGACGTGGGTGAACGATCGGATCGACTGGCAGCGGCAACTCGTGGACTGGTTCGCGATCAACCCCTACCTGCTCTCGGGCTCGGTCACGTTCGGGTGCATGCTGCCGGAGATCAAGGTCGGGGACCGACTGATCGTGGACACCGGGGACCCGTCCTCGTCCTTGCAGGCGTACATCGAAGGAGTCGATCACAGTTTCCAGTGGGCGGCCGACGGGGCATCGGGCCCGAGGAGCTCGACCACCCTCACGGTCACGCGCGGGTGGGTGGGGAAGGACGCTGACCTGCTGGAGGCGGTGAAGACGCTCAGTAAGCGGTTCGTGGAGAAGGAATAACCATGGACCCGCACAGCACCGTCGAGCTCCAGGACGGAACCGTTCTCCAGGCGGGGATCCCTACCTACGAGGAGGGGCTGCCGCGTTGGGACAGCACGTCTGGATGGATAGCGCGAGCGGTCGTCCTGAAGACCTACTTCACCGACGACAGCGGATGGTCGGAGCGCGGGTGGACCGCTTCGGGAGTGCGGGCGATCCACTGTGACGTGCGCGTGTTCGGCAGGCAGAACCGGACGCTTTACCGCGTCCCGGTCATGCAGCGGACCCACGGGTTGTTCGACGAGGACGTCTACATCCCGCGGCCAAGCGCGCAAAACATCTCCGGGGGTAGCCTGGTCACGAAGCCGAGCTCGGGTTCGACCGTGACGACCGCGCAGGACCTCGACGGCGACCACGTCCTCATCGGCTTCCTCGAGTGCGATCCGAGGCAGCCCGTGATCTTCCCGTTCTGCCTAGCGCACCCACAGGCGCGCAAGAAGTACAAGGAGTCCGACGGCCACGTCCGCAGGATCCGCCACAACGGCGTGCTCATGGAGTGGGACGCCGACGGAAACTGGACGCTCGACGCGACCGAGGCGGCCAAGGCTGACTTCGCGGCCGAGGGTGAGGAGGCGTCCAACTCGGGCACCGCCGGCAAAATCACGATCAAGACCGTGGATGGGTCGAGCGACGAGTCCTCCATCGCGCTCGACGAGAGCGGGGGGATTCTCCTCTCGGACGCGGCCTCGGACACGATCACGTTCACGAAGGCCGACAAGCTGATCGCGATCGATGCCGGGACCAAGATCACCATCACCGCCGGCGCCCAACTCGAACTCGAGGGCCCGGCGACGAAGATCACGGCCTCGACATCTCTCCAGGCGACAGCGCCGACGACGTCGTTCTCGGCTTCGGGGACGTTCGGCGTGACGTCTCCCGCGGTCACGTTCACGGCCGCGACCTCGTTCCTTGTGACTTCGCTCTCGGTGACCCTGGGGTCGGCCGCCGCGGTCCCGGTGGTCAAGCACACGCCTTGGGCCACGATGTGGGCGAGCCTTGACAGCGAGCTCAAGAGCCAGGTCAAGAAGTACACGGGGCCTCCCGTGCCAAGCACGGTCTCCGTCGGAGACTACCTGAAGATGCTGACCAAGCTCCAGGCGGTCTCGACCGCGTTCACAACGGTCATGTCCTTGCTGGTCAAGGTGACATAGCGATGAGCGTCAGCATCCTCGACACGGTCCTCGAAGAGATCCGGCAGGGCATCACCGGAGACGACCGCTACTACCAGGCTCTTCCCTGGGTGTTCCGGTTGGTCGTCGAGAACGACAGCTTCAAGGGACCGACCGGGGCCGACGGGACGGCGCTGTTCCCCCTCCCCGTAGCGCCCGAGCATTTTGAGTACAACCTCCCGTTCGCGGCCGCTCTCACGCCGCAGCAGGAGAGTGGGGTCGTGGTTGAAGAAGGTGGCATCGTGATCGGGGAGATCACGATCGGTGCAACCACGGGGTTCAAGCTCCGCAAGCAGCAGACCCTCACGTTCGCACCCGGGGGGGCGCAGTTCACGAGCCTCCTCGGAGAACTCGGGGGCTACTTCCAGAAGGTGTCGGGCCAGATGGCGTGGTGGCTTCTGGCCAACAGGTGCTTCGAGGGCTACAGCCAGCTCAAAAAGGACCCCGAGACGGCCTACAAGACGCGCCTCGAGCTGCACATTATGAAGGAGCAGCTCCACCTCGAGGTCGTCCCGACCACGGTGAGGTTGCATCGCGAGGCCGGGCGCGAGCGGGTGACCTACCGCTACGAGATCGCTCTCAAGGTGATCGGGGCGGCGAAGGAGCTAAAGTACGAGGCGGCTTCGGAGAAGAGCCTCTTCCAGTCGATCAAGGACACGATCAGCCAGATCCGAGACACGGTGCAGTCGGTGAAGGCGCTCGTGGACGACGTGACCGCGGCGCTCGACGAGCTCTCGCGGTTCATCTCCAACATCGCCTCCATCATCGACGACGTGACCTCCGTCCTCGACGCCGCAGACGATCTGGTCTCGGGGGTGAAGGACTTCTTCGACCTCCCCTCAAGGTTCCTCGACAGCGTGTCGAGCCTCATCGGGTCTGCGGCCGACCTGTTCGAGGATACCTTGAGCTTGCCGGCGGATGTCTATCAGACCTTCCGCCAGCTCGAGGACCAGTTCGACGCTCTCAAGGTTGCGGCGCGCGACCACTTCTCACGGTCTTGGGACACGGTGGTCAAGAAGTACAACGCCCTGAGCTCGCCCGACAACCCGGCGACCCTGGCCTCTGACTACCCCGACTACCAGAAGGCCATCGAGACCACGGCGACCGAAGCCAGCGACGCCAACGGGGGGATGTCGATCAGCAACGTGTTCGGCGGGGGGATCAAGCCCGGCGATTTGAAACGCCAGGGCTTGCCCCTGCCCGAGGACCGCCTGGACGCCAAGGGCTACAGCGGCTTCGAGGAGAAGGTGGTCGGCCAGGGTGACACCTTGCAATCGATCGCTGCCCGCTTCTTAGGCGACGCCCGGCGCTGGCCGGAGCTCGCGATGATCAACGGCTTGCGCCCGCCTTACCTCACGAGCAACAGCAACATCCCCGGGACGATCAAGGTCGGGGCTCCGATCATGGTCCCGACGGCGAAGGTCGCCGCCTCCTCGCAGGTGCTCACGACTGCGGAGAGCCCGCTAGGCGAAAGTCAGGCCGAGCAGCACCTTGGGACTGATTTCCTTCTGATCAAGACGGGCAAGGACAAGTGGGGATGGAAGACGGACACCGCGCACGGGGCGACCGATGTGGAGAAGGTGTCGGGGTTCGCCAACCTCGGTCAGGCGCTCGAGACGCGGATGCACACGGTGCAGGGTGAGAACATCCTGTACCCCCGGGTCGGGCTGCCCCGGCTCGAGGGGGTGATGCAGATGAAGGACACGCGAGGCGAGACCGCTCTGCGCGTCCACCAGCAGCTCACCGCCGACCCGCGGATCCAGCAGTTGATCAGCTTCAACCTGAAGGTCGTGGACGACGCGATCGTGCTCGAGGCGACCGTCCGGCCAATCGGCTACAGCACTACGCGCGTCATCTCGCGCACGCTGACGTAAGGAGAGTCTCGTGGGGCAGCTCCAGATCAAGCGATACAAGCAGATCCTCGGGCGCATGCGCAACCGCGTGGTCGCCCGGACGGACCTCACGGATCTGAACGAAACCTCCTCGGTCAATCAGGTGCTCGCGGCAGCCGCGCGCGAGGACGATGACCAGTGGTATTCGATGGGGAAGTTGCTCGACGTGTTCGACATCGACACCGCGATCGGGCCCGATTTGGACGAGACGGCGCGGACGCTGAACCCAGATCTGATCTCTCGCGACCAGCCGAAGAAAGCAACCGGGGCCGTGGTCTTCTCGAGAGTGAGCACCGCGGGCGCGGTCACGATCGCGTCGGGGACCGAAGTGCAGGTCCCAGCCACGAGCTCGGCCAAGGCTCTCAAGTTCATCACAACGGCCGAGGGTACAATCGCTGACGGGGACACCGACAGCGGCTCGGTGTCGGTCGAGGCGTCCGAGGCCGGCGACGCCTACAACGTGGACGTGGACGCGATCACGGGATTCGCGAACAAGCCCTCGGGGGTGACCAGCGTCACCAACCCCGCGGCGCTCACGAATGGAGCCCCGACCGAGACCGACGATTCCTTCCGCACGCGGATCAAGCTGTTCGTGCGGTCTCTCAGCCGGGCGACCGAGACCTCTTTGATCTACGCGGCGCTCACGTCCGAGGACACGGGCACGGGCAAGCGCGTGGTCTTCGCTGCGATCGTCGAGGACGAGGTGGACCTCGGGCACGTCGTGCTCTACATCGACGACGGCGCGGGCACGGCCGAGGCGGTCTCCTCGGTGACCGACCAGACGGTGATCGCGTCGGCGATCGGGGGAGAGATCGACCTGTACCTCCACAACAAGCCGGTGAAGATCGAGAACACGTTCACGCTGAAGAAGAACACGGTGGCGATGTCCGCCGGCGAGTACACGCTGAACCCGGCGTCCGGGCACGTCAAGCTGTCGAGCCCGCTCGCTGGGAGCGACTCGGTCACGGCGACCTACACCTACTTCACCGGGCTCATCGCCGAATGCCAGAAGATCGTGGACGGCGACACGTCCGACAGGGTCAACTACCCGGGCTACCGATCCGCGGGCGTCCTCGTGCGGGTGCTCACGCCGACGATCGTGCAGATGGCCTTCACCGCGAATATCACGGTCAAGAGCGGCTACTCGCAGACGGCCGTGGCGTCCAAGGTCAAGACCGCGGTCTCGAGCTACATCAACGGCCTGGGGATCGGAGACGACGTGATCCTCCAGGAGCTCTCCGAGCGGTGCATGGCCGTCCAGGGGATGTTCGACATCCTGATCACGAGCCCGACGGCCAACAGGGTGATCCTGGACACCCAGCTCGCGCGGGTGCTCGCGGCCAACATCACGGTCTCTTGAGAGGGCGACGATGACGATCCCAGTTGCACAAGCCGGCTCTGACCAGGTCTACAACTATTCGACGCTGCCCAAGCTGGTCACGCTCTCGGGCGCGGCCACGAATCCGCCGATCACGTCCTACGAATGGACGATGCTCTCGGTGCCCGACGGGAGCTCGGCAAACGTCGGTGCCAACGGGGACTTCACGAACGGGGTCGCGAGCATCCAGAACCCGCAGTTCACCTGCGACGTCTTCGGCTGCTATGTCCTGCAACTGCGGGCGCGCAACGCCGACGGATGGAGCCTGCCGGCGATCGACCGCGAGCTCGCGCAGACGGGCGTGTTCATCAAAACCTCCGCGTTCGCGCTCCTGATCCCGAACGTCTACCTCTACCGCTACGACCACGCGCTCAACGCCACGCTCCTCGACCTCGAGGTCGCCCTCGCGAGCCACGGGTCACGTCACCAGCTCGGCGGTGGGGATGCAATCAGCGTGGCCGGTCTCTCGGGAGTTCTGGCCGATGCGCAGGACGCGGGCGCGCTCCAGGGGAGAACGGTATCGAGTTCGGCGCCGTCCGACGGGAACGCCCTGAAGTGGAACGCCGCGGGGGCGGGACAGTGGGAGCCGGGCACGGTCGGCGGCGGGAACAACATGATCGCCGCGGCATTGAACGAGAACACCGATCAGTCGTCGGACGTGGTTGTCGGGTCTCTCGGGCTGGCGGGGTCGTTCCTCGCTCCGCTGAACACCAACTTCGTGGTCACCGCCTACGTTACGAGTGCGGCCTTGACCGGGACGGTGACCCTCTACAACGTCTCGGATAGCGCGGTGGTTGCGACGCTGACATTCGGGGCATCGGATCTGATATCAACCCGAAAATCTACACCGGCCGCGCTTCCGGCTGGCGCGAAGCTCTACGAAGTGAGGATGCGGGTCGCGGGTGGTGGGAGCTCATCCGACCGTGTGGTCTGTATGTGGGCCGGCGTCGAAGCCGCAACGCCATAGTGAAGGCGAGAACCAATGGCTAACAAATTCCAGAACGCTCTCTACCTCCTTGCCCCTGACGGGAACTACATCGGCCAGGTGATCTCCAGGTGGCTCGTCGAGTTCTGCACGCAGATCGTGGGCATGAGCCTGCTCGACTCGGCGGTCACGGCCGGAAGCTGGACCGCCACGATCACGACCGGAACCGATGGAGCCTCCGTCGTCGGTCAGCCGGCGCAACTCAGCGCCCCGAGCAGGTCGGGGGGGTGGACCACGACGGACATTGGCCGGTACATCACGCTCACGGGCATGTCCGATCCATCGAAGAACGGGATTTACAGGATCTCGGGCATCATCTCTTCATCGGTGGTCGTGCTCGATATCAAGTTCTGCGTTCACGAGGACGGGATCCCCGTCTCACAGACGGGGCTGAACTGGAGGCTCTGGGATGGTACCTCGAGCTATCGACCGGCCGCAGCCTCCGGCAATTGGGCGGTGCTAGTCGGGACCTACAGCGACGCGACCACCTTCCACGTCAAGATCGACGCGAGCACGGATGCCCAGAGGATGCCCTCCCTGAGCATCGGCCCGTGGGCAACGTGGAACGCCGGGTCTCACGTCTGGAGCGATTCCAGAAATACCACGGCAAGAGCAGTAGCCGGATACAATGGTGGGAGCTACGCAAGAATGTTCGCGGTNGGAGACACCAACCGTGTGATGTTTGGGTATTACTGCCCCGGGAGTAACGTGTATGGTCTGGAGTATTTCGGGGAGTTCACTCCGGCCTATGGGACTGTGGTTGACCCGAAGCCGGCATGCACGATAAGTGGCGGCGGATCGTCGTCCACACCAGACTATGTTGTCGGAGCTGGACGCAACACGGGCAGCGACGGTTTCGCCAACGGAACTCGGTTCTTGTCCGCGAACTCGACCACTGTGATCTCGGGCACGCTAGAGGTTCCGACGTGTACCTCTTACGATGGAAGCAGCGTCAACTCCTTCAAGGGCTGGCAACGTCGATGGAGCATGTGGAGCCGTAAGCTCTATCGGTTTGAGATCCTCCTGTCGAGCTTGACCGCCGGGTACTACGAACGGCGCGGCACTCTCAATGGGATGTGGGCAACGGGGCAAGACTACATGCGGGCCATGCCGTTCGGTTCCCTGCGGGAGTACCTGCATTGGGGCTATGGTATTGTAATGCACTGGAACGGATCTAAGGTTCACTTCCAGGCACCATAGGAGATCAAGATGGCCAACAGGTGGTTCCGCGAAGTCAGGCTTGGGAGCACGACCAACCTATCTATCCCAACGCTGATCAAGTTCTGGAACCTCTGGCTCCAGAAGTGCTGCGGCTACACGTTCGCGGCCCAGCTCTCGACCAGCGGAAGCTTTAACACCTACGAGAAAACGGGGACGGATGGCGTGTTCTCGGGGGCTGACTTCAAGCTCACCGACGCTACCGCGGCCTCCTTTGTCGCAGGGGACACGGGCAAGTGGGTGCTCGTGACGGATCCCGCGAACCCCGTGAATAACGGGTTCTACAAGGCGACCTACGTCGATGCGTCGAATCTCACCATTGACTTCCGATCGGCCGCGACGGAGTACCCGACGGCGGCCACGGGGTTGAGCTGGTGGTTGCTTGCCGAGAACTACGACGTTACTGCAACCGTCAATGACTACGTTCGTCTCCAGACGCCTCACGTTGACGGGTGGCAGGTCGAGCTGAAGTATGTCAACGGAGGGAACACCTCCAAGATCGCAATCACGCTTTCGGTGAACGGGGTCTGGGGAGCTGGTCAGAAGATCCTTGGCCCGGCACTATATAACCTGCATTATGCCTCTACCGACGCCTACAACTACATCATCGCGAACACAGAAGGAACTTACTTCTTCGCCTTCGAGTTCACGACAGGTGGTGGGAATCTAGGCTGCGGTTGGTCGCGTATCGTTACCGAATACGAGACGGGACATCCGGCGATCGAGAAGTGGGCCCTGTTCGGGCCGGCCTCAATTTCTGGAACGGCAGCATCCATCTATCTCACGCGGCATTACGACAACTGGGGGTATTTCAGGCTATGGCGAGATCATTATGGCGTAGAGCGCAGGGGCTACATCCAGGAAATATCGAACAACGCCTATGATTCCGGGTTTTGCTACGGATCGGGCGAGGTCAATGTGCGGACCAGCAAGAACGATGTGATCTACGGCTCTGTCCTGTTGGTGGACACCACAAACCTCTACGACGAGTACGAATGCCCCGGCCTGGTCGGAGGGACCTATCAGGTGCGAAAGGGGCTGTCCGCAAGGCAGGCAATCTCGCAGGTGGCAACGCGAGACATGTTCCACACCTACGACGGGATCTTGATCGACTGGCCCGGGGTAACCCCGCAATACTGAGGAACCGATGGCCCTGATCTCCTTTGGCGTCTACCTCGATCCTCACCAAGAGGAGTTCGGCGACTACGGCAACGCCGCGGTCACGACCGAGACCGGGACGACGACGCCCCAGTCGGACACCGAGGGCCCGGTCCCACTGATTTTCGTGCTGAACCGAGGCAGGAACACGGGCGCTGGGCAATCCTATGTGTACTGGCAGTCGCCGACGTCGGTGGACTCTCCGGGGTCGTACTACCCGACGCCGAATCCAAGCGGCGTCCCCTTCTCCCAGCTCGCGGATGTCATCCAGGCCGCGAAACTGAGGACATAGCCGATGGCTCTGATCTCCTTTGGCGTCTACCTCGATCCTCACCAGGAGGAGTTCGGCGACTACGGCAACGCCGCGGTCACGACGCTGGTCGGAACAACCTCCCCGGTCGCGTCCATCGCCACCAGCGGGAGTCCCCCCTTCTACGCGATCATGCGAGGTAGAAACACGGGCGCTGGCGCGGCTTACGTCTATTGGCTCAGCGAGAACAAGCCGGACCCGGCCGGGCTTTACTACGCGGGTCCGGTCCCATTCTCCCAGCTTGCGGACATCATCTGGGCCGCGACCCGGTATGTGAGCTAGCCGATGGGCGGCTACGGAACGCAATACGGGATCCGACAGTACGGCATCGAGGATGACCTCGAGACCATCGGTGTCTCGACCGTGTCACCCGTGGTTTTCGGCGACAACGGGGGCGAGCCGCTGACCCTGCATGGCGCGTGGACGTCGGAAGAGGACATGGAGATCCACTTCGGACCCCTCGGGTCCCTGTCCGATCCGCGGTGCTACTTCGGCCAGGGCTACGGCCTGGTCCGGCCAGCGCCCGAATCGGGCAACGTGACGTGCTGGACACCTCCAGCTCCAGCGGGTCAAGCGAAGATCACGGTCAAGGTCGGGCCCGACTCGACGGTTCTGTCGGCCGTGGTCTCGGTGGTCGAACGATCGAGTCGGGTGAAGGTAGCGAGCCTGTTCTCGAGTCACCCGCCCTGGACCGGGAGGCGAGGTGTCCCCCGATGACTGTCCGCATCGACAGCGCGACCTCTCCGATCCGCGACCACGGAGGCGAGGAGCTCACCATCGTCGGCGAGTTTCCCGTGGGGATGGATCTCGGAGTGACGCTCGGTGGCGAGCTCTGCTACGGCGGGTTCGGTCGAGCCGATGCCCCGCGGTCCCCCGACGGCCTGGTCATCGTCTGCATGGCGCCCGCGGTGCCCAAGGGGTCGCGCCTGCTCGTTGTCACGGCCGGCCTCGAGTCCGATAACCTCACGATCACCGTCGTCGAGCGCGACTGGCCTGTGAAGCTCCACAGGATCCGCCGCTCGTGCCCCCCGTGGTGCGACGTGGGACCGCGGTCCCTGGAAGGCGAGAGAAAGCGATGAGCACCGCGAAGAAGAACGTCCTCGAGGCCACGATCGAGGCGATCGCCGAGTCGGACAACGAGATCGGCGGAATGATCGTCACCCGGCTCCGAGAGAGCCATCGCCACGGCGGGGGCAACGGCTACCTTCGGGCGGCCTCACCTGGGGTCCTTCAGACGAAGACCGAGGCGTTCCGAGCTGGCGATGTGGGCAAGCTCGCGGACGTGCTCGATTGCGATCCTTCGACCGGGAACCGAGGGACCTATCGCATCGCCACCTACGTCTCGGAGACTCAGGTGACGGTCCAGACGCTCTCGGGCGGCACGCCGACGTGGGTGAACGAGGACAACGTCCGCTGGAGATTCTCGAGCCTGCGCGTCGAGAGCGCCTACGAGTTCCAGGTGCGCGACAAGCTCATGCGCTTGTGGGTCGGTGACGAGCCGGCGGCTGTCCTCTACTGCGGAGTCGAGCTCGTGCCCGGAGCTCAGCAGTTCATCGGCCTCGGGAGTCACGCCATGGGGGAGGATGGGGTGATCGACGCGGGCTCGCCATCGATCTTCTCCGTCGTTCGGCGCAACACCTTCGCCACCGGCGATGTGGGGAAGGCCCTCTGGATCTTGCCGACGACCTCTGGCGACGTCTCGAACGCTGGCCCGCGCGTGATCGCGACGGTCGTGGACGACAAGACGGTCACCTTGACCGGGGCGGCGTTCGTGGCCGACGAGATCGACGTCGCCTGGCGGCTCAAGAGATACGAGGACATGGGGTACCTCTCGAAGACCCAGCGCGAGGATGCCGAGGTCTACGACGGGAGCCAGGGGTACAGCGGCCTTGACCACTTGCGACGCGCGCTCCTGGTCGAGTACGCCTCGGGCGAGGAGCTCGATCGCATCGGACGCCGGCACGGGCTGTCGCGCCCGCGGAGCGCCCCTGACGAAACCTGGAGGCGCTTGCTCAAGGTGCTGCCCTACATGGCGAAGACCACGGTCCAGGCGCTCGAGATCGCGCTCGAGGCGCTCTTCCCGGGAGGAGGCTGGTCGGTCTACGAGGACCTGGTCAACCACCCGTGCGAGGTCTTCATCCAGACGCCGGCGATGGAGCTGTCGGAGGTCTACCGGGGCAAGGCGTTCTTCGAGGCCGAGGCCCACGTCTCGAGCACGTCTTCGACCTCGATCCCCCTGGCGGTCGAGCCGACCACGATCTCCTCGATCCAGGTCCAGCCGACAGAACAGCGGTTGCCCATGCTCGTCCTGCCCAGCGCCGAGCCAACGGATCCGTGGGCGTTCGTGACCGAGGGCAAGCTCGAGGGGGCAACCTTCGCGCTCTCCCCCGCGGGAGTGCTTCTGCAATCCCAGTCGAGCGGGGATGCCCTCGGTGGGCGCTACCGGCGGGATGTGCCCTGGATCGCCCCGGGACGCTGGGCGATCAGGGGATGGTGGCAGGCGGGCACGATCAACACCGTCGGAGGACGGCCGTGGAAGCTCATCGTGCTCGACGGTTCGCGCGAGGTCTGCCTGTTCTGGAACATGGCGAGCATCCGGCTGGGGGCGGCGAGCGAGGGCTCGGTCATCGCGACCGCCGCGTGGGCACCCGCCCCGGGGACCTGGTACCACCTGGAGCTCGTGGCCGAGGGTGGCAAGGTCCAGTGCTTCATCAACGGAGAGCTCTTCCTCGTGGCTCCCCTGAGCTCCTTCGGCGCGACGGTGAGCACCTCCTTCTCTTTCGGCTACGTCAACAACGGCAACGTCCAGGACTGGACCTGCGGCTGGGCGGGAGTCCGGATCGACACCGACAGGCCGGACCGCGATTGGGCGAACGTCGAGCGCGTAGACGGCGTGCTCTCCAGCCCGAACGCTCTGGCCAGCGCCTCCAACCCGTTCGTGGCTGGCGACAACGGGCGGCGGGTGCGAACCTACTCGGTGAACAACAAGAACGACGGCGCGTGGAAGGCGACCTATGTCGGGGCCGGTTCGATATCGCTCGACGGCGAGCTCCACACGGCGGACGTCCAGGTGCAGACGACCGGGGGCAAGCACCTGGTGACCTCTGCGAAGCCACGGTTCACGGATCGAGATCCAGGGAAGGCAGTCACGATCAGCGGAAGCACCGCGGTGCCTCCGAACAACGGCACGTTCATCGTGCTGGAGATCGAGGACGAGTACACGGCGAGCGTGAGCAAGCCCGGGGGGTTCGTCACCGAGTCCGATCTGACCTGGAAGTTCACGCCGGACTTCGACGTCGAGACCGTGCGGTTCGAGGTCATCGACACCGCCTCCTGGTCCTCGGGGGCGATCGCGGTCCGCGACGCCCTGCCGGCGGCGGTGACCCCGGTGGTCGTGAGGTTCACGACGATCCCCTCGGCGCAGATCGTCCTCAACGAGTTCGTCGAGAACACGGGGGAAGCCCCGGAGCTCTTCTATCCCTTCTATCTGTTCGACGTGGACCGCTTGACCCGAGAGATCATCGAGGCGATCGTTGCCGCGGGGGTGACCCCCCGCTACCTGAGCAAGGAGTAGGCGCATGGACCGAATCCAGTGGTTCCCGAACGAGCGCGTCCAGCTCGACGACTTCGAGCTCGCGACAGGCAAGCTGGTGATGCAGGACAACGCGCGAGCCGTGCGCTCGCTGGTCCTACCCCGAGGGCGTTCGACCACGGGAGCCGCGCACACCGAGGCTCGGATACTCGCGGGGTTCGGGGCCTCGGTCCCCGGCGGTCTCGGCGTGGGAAGCACGCTCACGATCGGGAGCGGCCGGGCCGTCCTCGGGTGGCTCGACAAGACCCAGTTCTACTTCGGGCTCGTCCACGGCGAGGTCCCTCCGGACAGCTACACGCTGGACATGGGGTCCACGTCCTCGGGACTCTATTCCGTTTACGTCCGCTGGGTCGCGGCCGACGCCGACCAGGGCAATCGCGTGTTCTGGAATCCCGCAGCGGTGCCCCCGGCGGAAGAGGTGGACACGGTCTACACCGAGAAGGTGGGGACCTGGGAGGCCGTGGTCCAAGTCAGCACGCTGGCCCCGCCGGGCAACGGCGAATGGGTCCACATCTGGGACGTGACCATTTCCGCCGG
>JGI20214J51650_10001387_pt1 | contig 15326 bp, 17 predicted proteins | sample WetSurMetagenome_FD_51650 | JGI IMG/M metagenome (IMG submission 51650) | reverse complement strand
CGTCTTGTCCTCCATAGCCTCAGTGTAGGAGGAAGCTTTTGGCGTAGGCGGATTACTTTTCCAGCACATTCTTATACTCCAACTCGTAAATATGCAAAATGGTAATTGTCACAGAAATAACCAGCGGACCGATGACTATTCCCCAAATCCCGAACAAAGCTATGCCGCCCAAGATGGAGAATAAAAGAAAAACCGGATTAACGTTCGCTTTCTTGCGCATCATTATCGGCCGAACAATATTATCAATAGTGCTAATGACAGAAATTCCCCAAATCGCCAGAAAAATCGCAGCACCAACGTGACCGGTAAGTAAAAGATAAATTGAAGTTGGTAGCCAAATCAACCAAGGACCAAAAAAAGGAATGAAGGAAAGGAAGGCTGCGGCAATGCCCAAAAAAACCGCCGGCAAAGGAGTATTAAAAAAGAACGGTAAAGTTATAACAAAAACTCCAATCCAGCAGGCAAAACCTTGGCACAAGGCAACAACAAAAGTCGAAACAATGAAGGAATGACTCACGTCCTGAAATTTCTTGAATATTTCCCGGTCGTGTTTATTTGGCAAAGGCGTGAGCCGCATCAAATTTTCCAACATTTTTTTCCCGTCCAAAAAAAAGAAAAATAGTGTCAAAAGAATAAAGATAACGGAAACAAAAAAATTAGTTGTACCTTTGATCAGTCCGGCGGCAGCGCTCATTACCAAGTTGCCGGATTTCTGCACAGTGTTCATCACTAAGGACTGAACACTTGAACTGCTAAGATCAATAAAATTTATTTTTGATAACTCTTTATTCTTAACGATTGAATTCCAGTCGACTTTGCTTAAAAAATCCGAAGCTTGCCCGTATGCCGTAAACGATTCTTTCGCGGCTAAAAAAATCAAGTTTGCTAAAGGTATAATAACAACCAAAACGATCAGAACGCACATGATCATCGCGGCGATCTTGCGGCGGCCGCCCAATTTTCCGACCAGCCATTCGAATGGCCGGTAAAAAATAGTCGCTAAAACCGCGGCCACCAGTATTTCCGACAAAAACGGCCGAAAAACCAAGAAACAAGCGATTAAAGAAATCAACACTAAAGCAATAAGAAATCCGCGGCTTAACAAATTATGATTCATACATTTTTTTTATTTTTAATTTTTAATTGCTTGCAAAATATTTGGAAATTTATTGAGAATATATTCGTAACGTTCGAAGGCTTTGCCGGTTTTCTCGTCGAATAAAGGCGTGCCGCCGGTATAAACAGCATTCTTGGCGTCACCGTATTTGTTCAAGCCTTTTTTCTCCAGCCAATCGTCGATTTTATTTTTTTGTTCAGCGGTGAGAGTTTCGGCTGTTGTGCTGGCTTTTTCGTTCTTTTTATTGAACAAGTCAAGGACAGAATTTTGCTGGCCGCCTTGAAAATTATTTAAAGTCTTGCCCAAATTATCGTCTAAAATTTTCAGCCCATCATTCAAGCCAACTGTTTGGCATCCGGCCAAAATAAAAGCCGCTAAAAACAAAATAAAAAATTTAATTTTTATAGGCATATTGTCCAAATACAAAAATTAGGCGTAATCGCAAACCTAATCAACTAGTTAACCGACAAACTATTTTGTTTCTTTATGAAGAGTGTGTTTTTTGCAATTCTGGCAGAATTTATTCAATTCCAATCTTTCCTTTAAAATCTTCTTATTTTTATGGGAAAAATGAGTGATTTTTTTGCATTCAGTACACTCGAACTTGATCAAATTGTCCTGGGACATATGATTGTTATTTCTAGCCTTAAAATGTTAATTATATATGTATATTATTTAATTTTCGGGAAAAAGTCAAGACCGCACAACGCATAACTCATAACGCGTAACAGCGCCAAATGTCATGCGCTATGCGTTATGTGTTATATGCGTTGTGCGAGATTATTTTTGGCATTTCTGACAAAAATAGGTGCTACGACCGGCTATTTTCATATTTTTTATCACTCCGCCGCAAACCGGGCATTTCTCCCCTTCCCGCTCGTAGACCTGCAAAAGTTTGGAAAAATTACCTTTCTTGCCAGAAGTATCAACATAATCACTAAAAGTCGTGCCGCGATGTTTAATGGCGTTCTTCAAAATCGCCTTCGACTCTTGAAAAATTTCAGCTATTTCCTCGCTTGTCAAGCTATTGGCCAAACGCGTCGGTTTGACGTGGGCGGCGAACAGGATTTCCGAGGCATAGATATTGCCGATGCCGGAAATTTTCTGTTGATCCATTAAAATCGATTTGACCGGGACTTTGCGACCGGACAAAATTTTTTTTAAATTCGCTAAAGTAAAATTAGCCTGCAGAGGCTCAATGCCGTATTTATTTTTTATTCCCCCCAATTCCTTTTTATCTACCATTTTTACATAACCGAAACGGCGAGTGTCGTTGAAAAATAATTTCTTATCGCCGGAGAAAATTAAAATAAATCTGGTATATTTGTTGGGTAATTTTCCGCCGATCTCTTCCAGGATTCCTCCTTCGGCAAATTCATGACCGCCGGCGATCAGTTCTTCCCGGTCTTCAAAAACGAGCTGACCGGTCATTTTAAGATGAATGAGCAAATATTTTTTCGATATTTTTAAAATCAAAAGTTTGCCGATCCGCTCCACGTCCGCAATTTTATTACCAACTAAAAAACGAGCGAAGTTTTTAGCTTCGCCTAATTTTTTGTCTTTCACTTCAACCGAAACGATCTCGGCACCAATAATTTTTTTGGCCAGGTCCCGGCGGATCGTTTCAACTTCGGGTAATTCAGGCATGATAATAATTTAAAATTAAAAAATTATCGGAATTTATAATACGGAACTTGGCTGGCAGAAATAACAGCAGCTTCTTCGGGGTTATAAACTTTTAGCACTCTATATTTTCCGCTGGTATGTTTTTGATTGACAGTAATTTCAGTAACTAAAATTTTGGCTATCGCCTCCCATTTATCACTCAAAAGATCCATTGGGGTGTCGATCATATATAAACGCTGGCCGGCTTTTTTAAAATCATAAATTTTGCCAACTTTAAGTTTTGGCGGCCGTATCAATCCTTGCGCCAGGCTTATCTTCAAACAGCCTTGTTGTGACCAAAGAGAACCCATTTTATATAACATTAAGTAAAGTAAAAACTATGATCAGCGCGGTGAACTCAATCACGAATATTTTTAAGAAGGTTATTTCCATTTTGTCAGGATCGACAAACATAAAATTCAATTCCAATAATTAGTCTTGTTAAAATATTCGTCAGTACGATCAACGATCTTTTTCATCATTGTAATGCATTCGACTGGATATTTGCCAACCGCGGTTTCGTCGGAAAGCATTAAGACATCAGCACCGTCAAAAACAGCATTGGCCACATCGGTCACTTCCGCATAAGTCGGGTGGGATTTTTCCACCATCGAAAGCATCATCTGCGTGGCGACGATGGCTGGCTTATTATGCCAATGCGCTTTGCGAATCAATTCTTTCTGCAAGATGGGCAATTCTTCGATTGGCATTTCGATCCCCAGATCGCCGCGCGCTATCATGATACCGTCTGATTCTTTAATAATTTCATCAACGATCGGCAAAGCCGTAGCGCGCTCGATCTTGGCAATAATTTTCGCGTCCGGTCCGACAATATTTCTTAATTTTTTTACATCTTCCGCCGTTTGCACAAAAGACAAACCGACATAATCAACATTCTGTTCACGGCCAAAGGCGGCGTCGCGTTCATCTTTTTCAGTTAATCCCCCGCTGGATAAATTAGTTTTGGGAACATTGACGCCCTTGCGGGAAGATAAATGTCCGCCGCGCTCAACGCGGGCGAAAATTTTTCCATCTTTAATCTCCGTGACTTCCAACTCGATCGCGCCGTTGACCAAATAAAACGGATGTCCAACTTCCACATCGTTGATCAATTCTTTGTGATCAATTGGAATACATTTCGGATCAGTATTGCAATGATCGAAAGAGAAAGAATAAATTTCCCCTTCATTCATATGAATGTCTTCATGCAGTTCACCAACACGAATGCGCGGACCGCAAAGATCTTGAAGAATCTTCACTTCTTTACCGGTTTCCTCTTTTATTTTTCTTAAATTTTCTTTTAGTTCAATTAATTGTTCGTTGGAAGCATGAGAAAAATTCAAACGGGCAATCTCCATTCCGGCGAGCGCCATTTTTTTGAGTAATTCGTAATCGGCTGACCGTTTGCCGACGTTGGCCATGATTCTTGGATTCATATATTCAATAGAAAATACGGCATCCGGCCGTATTTAATATTATAAATCATCTTAATCAAGCTGTCTAATTATTTATGAAAGCGATTGTCGCGACGGCCTTTGCCGGAGAAATTCTTCTTATGGCCAAAACTGGGGCGGTCATCGCCTTCCCGCAAACTCGCGCGAAATCTTTCGCGGTCAGTCAAAACTCGGGTTTCCGGACGATCGGAGAAATATTCCAACGGATCAAAGCCGCGTTTAGCTTCTTTCTTCGGCGCAAATTTGTTGTAGCCGGAATTGACTTGGAAGCCTTGTTTTTTATGTTTAAATTTATCATGACCGGATTCAGAACGGAATCCCTCTTTTTTAGCTTTGAATTTATCAGAGCCGAAATCAGAGCGGAAACCGGTTGACTTTGGTTTGTACTTACTAAAACCGCGTTCGGCCGGACGTTCGTCGCGGCCTAATTTATCAGTGCCAAATTTCTTAAAACCTTTGTCAGCAAAATTATTGGCTGATTTATTAAATGGTTTATTGAATTTTCTCTCAGTATTACCAAAACTATTGCGAGAACCGGTGAATGGTTTATTAAATCCTCTTGAACGACGGCGATAGGGCGCGTCAGAAGAAAAAGATTTTTCATTGTATTCAGCTAACTTGGTCAAAGGTATAACCTTCTTGATCAAGCGTTCGATCGCTCGCACGTCGCGGATCTGATCCGGCATGGCAAAAGAAATCGCTTTGCCTGTTTTGCCGGCGCGGCCGGTACGGCCGATGCGGTGCACATAATCGCCTGGATCTTCCGGCAGATCAAAGTTTATAACCAACTCAATGTCTTTAACATCAATGCCGCGAGCGGCAATGTCAGTCGCAACCAAAACACGAAACTTGCGGGATTTAAAACCAGCCAAAGCCTTGCGGCGCTGTTCCAGTGAACGATTGGAATGAATTTCCGTAGCGCGATGGCCCATCAATTCCACTTGATCAACTAATTTACTGACTCCGCGTTTAGTGCGGCAGAAAATCAAAACCGATCCGGCTGATTCTTGCAAAAGTTTTTCCAATTGCGCCACGCGGGCATCTTTATGAATGATAAAAATCTCTTGATTAATGCCGGCGGCAGTTTCACCCGGATTAGCCACCTCGACTCTGACCGGTTCGGCCATGTGGTTGGCAGCTAATCTAATTATTTCATTCGGCATGGTCGCGGAAAAAAGCATGGTTTGCCGTTCCTTGGGAATTTTCTTGATGATGGTCTCGATCTGCGGAGCAAATCCCATATCGAGCATCATATCGGCTTCATCCAAAACTAAAACTTTGACATCGCTTAAATTAATCCAGCCGCGCATGATAAAATCATTCATGCGGCCGGGCGTCGCAATTAAAACATGGGGGTTGCGGCGCAACATTTCGCGCTGGCGATTGATCGATTCGCCGCCAATGATTACAGCTGTGCGCAAACCGACCGAAGAGCCGTAAGCGCGCATGCTTTCATCAACCTGTGAAGCTAATTCGCGAGTCGGCAAAAGCACCAAGCCTCTGCCTTTATACAAAGCCAAACGCTGAATCATGGGGACAGCGAAAGCTAAAGTTTTGCCCGTGCCGGTTTGAGCTATACCAATAATATCCTTTCCTTCGACAGCGACAGGAATAGATTTAAGCTGAATGGGCGTCGGCTGGCTCATGCCCAATTTTTTTAGAGTTTCCAAAAGCTTCTCAGCAATGCCAAGGCCATCAAAACTCACGTTTTCATTCTTTTGTTCTAACATAATTAATTCACAGTCTTTCAAAGACTGCTGTTTAACTTTCCCTAATATAAAGGAAAAGGCGACCCGAGTTCAACAATGGTCGCCTTTTCTTTATGTAGCAAACTCAAAGAGATTCAAGTCAAGGCTATCTTCAAAAAGATTAGCCTAATTTATTAGTAATATCAGTATAGCACGGATAAAAAATTATGTCAAATGGGCCAAATTTTTAAGGATATAGCTGGCTATGCGTACCGATAGCATGAAAATAAATTATTTCTCCATTATCAGCTTCTCTAAAAATCGCCCGCCAATCGCCCGTAATATTTATGCTACGACAATTATCATATTCCCCATTCAAGGGATGATTATTTAAAATTGGCAAATATTTATCGTTAATAAAAAATTCCAATCGCTTCTTGAAATTAGATTTTATTTTAACCGGACATTTTTTAAATTCTTTAATGAACTGGCGAGAGTATTTAATCTCCATAAATTATTTATCTTTCAAAAAATCTATGGCCTCGCGATTATTTTTAAAAGAATAGACGCGGCCCTTTTTTATGTCCTCTTCCGATTTTCTAATACATTCTTTTAAATATTCGCTGGGCTCACCCTCATTCAAAGTAAAAATAATTTTTTTGTCGCGAATCAGCTGGCGTAAAAAGCCATTAATAGCGGCGCTCAAACTCAAACCTAAATCCGACGCTACTTTTTGCGCCGCTTTTTTTACTTTAATATCAGTTTTAATATTGATAACTGTGGTATTCATATTTTTTGTTAAAATAATTAATATATACTTTGTATATTCTTAGTATATATCAAAACAAAAGAACTGTCAACCAGCCTATTGTCTCCCCCATTTTATTTTATTCCAAGCTCGTTCGTGCAAATAATAAATCGTGGCGCTGGCTAAATTAGAAAAAATGATAACCGCCAACGCCAGATCGTAGCGATGGGTTATTAAAGTAATGATAACAAAATCCGAGGTGATGACCAGCACCCGAAAAGTGATAGACTTAACCAGCGATCGCTTAGCATTTTCTTTAAAAGCCATGATTCAATTATAGCACAGCATGGAAACCTGTTAAAACAAATAACCCCGCTTAAAGCGAGGTTATTTATAATTCTATCTGCCTTCAATTAAAAACCGAGCATGGCGCCGTATTTGGAATAAACTTCTTTGAGTAAATCTCCGGCCTTTATATTTCCCCAATCGTGCATCCATTCGGAAACTAGCGATTCGACGGTTATCGGCACAACGCCCGCCTGGATCATTCTCTTGATGCCGTAATGATGGGCTTCAGGAGTCGAATCTCCGGCCGCGTCCATCAATCCGTAAACTTGCAGACCTTCCTTTATGGCATGCAAGGCGGTATAGCAAAAGCACATGCTCGTCCACAAACCAGCCACGACAATTTTTTTCCGTCCGGTTTTTTTGCAAGCCTCCCAGGTTTTTTCATCTTCAAAAGCGTCAAAGCTTAATATTTTTCTAGAATAAACTTCCTGGTTGGGAAACAAAGAAGCGATCTCGGAAATAAATTCTCCGTTGCCTTTAGGATTGATCGACGACAAAACCACCGGAACATCCAGAATACTGGCAGCTTTAGCAGCGCAATAAGCGGCTTTTTTTATTCTTGGCTTATCGCCCGATCCCACGCCCTTGAACATCGCTGACTGAAAATCAACCAACACCAGCGCACTGTTTTTGTCCGTCAGCAAATCAAGAATCTCATTTTTTGAATTTTCCATTTTTTCACCTCCCTTCTAAAAAATATTTTTTATTTTTTTTTCGTTTCCTGCGCATAAAAAATCAGATACCTTTTTTAGCATGACCGTCGCGCCGCGTTTTTAGCCATTCAAGAAATGAACCTTGGCCGCGATAAAGAAGCAATAAGACCAAAATGCTAACCATGCCCACGAAAAATATGAAAACAAACAGAGCGTTGAAACCGAATTTTTGAGCAATCAAAGCGCCCAAAATCGCGGCAATGGCCGTGGCGATTCCCGTTCCTACATCATCCAGCGACCATTCATAGCTCATGTGGTCGTTATTGATATTTTTAGTAAAAATCACCCGCCAGGCCGGAATGATCATGGAAAAAGCAATACCGTTCAGCGCCTGAACCAAATAAACATGCCAAGCTTCTGTTGCAATAATATAAACTAACGGAGTTGAGGAAATAATAAAAGTTCCCAAGAGCATCAAATAATATTCATCTTTTTCTCCTTTTATCCGATCCATTAAATGACCCAAAGGAATAACCGAAGAAACGCGCGAAATCCAGTAAATCGCGGTGGCAATACCGATTATTTCTAAACCAGAGCCATTGATCTTGTCCAAAATAAAGACAGCGTAAATCGGCGACAGCAAACCGACGGAAAAAAATAGAAAAAAATCGGAAAGAACAAGGATACGAGTTACTAGATTCATGTTCATGCCGAACTTAAAAATTTTGAGCATATTTTTTGTTAAGTTTATTTTTAATGCGGAGAGGGTGGGACTTGAACCCACATACCCTTTCGGGCTCCAGTTTTCAAGACTGGTGGAATAACCATTATCCGACCTCTCCCATTGCCATTTCGAATCTTTTTGTATGCTTTAAATTGTTAGTTTTAACTATTTTAAAATATTTTACAATATCTTCTCTGCTTTCCAATTGCACGCTGCGATCATTGCGGATTACCGGATTAAAACCTAATCCTTTAAAAATATTAAATATTGTTTTTCGCAAAGCCGGAGAATAGCTTACCAAAGACATCTTGGGATAGCAATATTTTTTACCCCTGATATTATGGCATTCGGAATAAACGCATCCATCGGTGTCCATCATTCCTCTTAAGCAAGAAATTTTAAAATCTTTCCGCTTCATGACCCAGTCGGGAACGTCCAATCCTTGTTTTAGTTTATTACCCTTTTTCAATCCGATTGATTGGCAAAATTTAACCAAATTTGTTCTGGAAATGGCTATAATGGCGCCTAAATCGTTTTCGTGATAATAAACCTTGGGAGTTATTCTAAAAATTTTTCTTATCAATTTTTTTATAAAAACAATATACTGGCGATCAGTTTTGTAATTAATGGTTATGGTTATTTGCCTCTCAGTCATTCCGCCGTCGCCAATCATTATCCCTGTAAATTCCGCGAGGTCGGAACTTATTTCCGGTTCAATTATTTTTTTCGGCCGAAAACGATAATTTAAATTATATTTTCCAGTTTTTTTCCACCAAGAGAGCCATTTCTCTTTTCTAATTTCTTGATTTCCTCCGATTACTCCGTATTTTTCGAAAAGTTTTTTTCCTGAAATTTTTCCGCCCTTAGACGCATACCAAAATCTGTCCTTAATTTCAATATCAGCCGGAAGGGAAATTTTTGCCAGCTGACAAATTTTTTTAAAAACATTCAAAGGCATTGAATATTTTTCCCGTTTCCAATCAGTTAACGTGCGCATATTCACCCCGACTTTTTCGGCAAACAGCGACCAATTGATATGCAAATTTTTTTGAGCTAAAAACAAAAATTCTCTTTGCTTTCCGGCGCTAAAAAATACTCTCTTTCCTTTTTTAGATATAAACTGCTCGGTCATTATTCTATAATATCATATTTTCTTAAAAACACAAAATTCAAATCAATCACCGCACATACCAATCATTAGCTTAACAATTACCGCCTCGGCGGTCAAATTACATTAATAATTTTAAAAAACTCTTTTTTGTGAAAGAGGAGAGTTTTTTATCAAAAATATTTTTAGCAAATCAAATTAAACGTCATTGCCGGAATAAGAAAGATTGAAGCTTTTATTGATCAACGGAAAATCCGGAACGATATTGCCTTTCACGGCGTACGGCACGGCTGTCCAGTTCAAAAGCGAGGGGTCGCGGACATCGACACGGCTGATCTGGCCATTTTTATCAGTAGCAACAAAATAAACAATATCGCCGCGCCAGCCTTCGGTAACTCCCAAAGCATAAGCCGAGGGCTTGAGCTTTGTGTCGGGGATAATATTTTTTTCGACCGGCATTTCCAGAAAAATCTTCAAAATCTTATCGATCATTTCAAACGAGATCATCGCCTCTTTGATGCGCACCCAGAAACGGGCATAAACATCACAGCCTTCTTCGGTTTGCATTTTGAAATCCAATTTATCGTAAGCGGCATAGGAATAATCAGCGCGGGCGTCATAATTTATGCCGCAGGCGCGAGCCGCCACGCCGACGACGCCATGGTCTTCAGCGATCTCTTTAGCTAAAACGCCGGTGTTTTTCAAGCGATTCAAAAGCGAATGGCTGCCTTCGGCAACTTCGATCACTTCGCTGAAATCTTTTTGGATGGCTTTTAATTCTTTGCTCAAGCCAAGCGCTTCCTTTTCGGAAACATCAACATTGATCCCGCCGAAGGCGTTAGCGCCGCGGAAGAAGCGGCTGCCGGTCAGGCGTTCATTGATCTGCATGATTGATTCGCGCAAACGCGCGCCTTGCGAGCCGCCGAAATTAAAACCAGTGTCGATCATAATCGCGCCGATATCGCCGAAGTGGTTAGCTAAGCGCTCTAACTCGGAAAATAAAACTCGCAAATATTTAGTCCGTTCAGAAACATTCAAGCCGGCTAATTTTTCTACGGCTTGGCAGAAAGCTAAGGAATGACTGAAAGTGCTGTCGCCGGAAATCTTTTCTGACAATCTCAATTTATCGGCCAAGGGTAAGGTTTCAAATAATTTTTCCGAGCCTTTATGGACGTAGCCGAGCTGGGCTTGGAACATCAATATTTCTTCGCCTAAAACACTGAAGCGGAAATAGCCCGGTTCGATAATACCGGCATGCACCGGACCGACCGGAATTTCATAAACTCCTTCGCCGTGGAAAGTGGAAAAATGTTCAGCGCGGTTGGCTGTCTCAACTTTTTTATTCCAAGCAAAATCCTTGCGCAAGGGATAAACGCCGTCCGGCCAATTTTCCTGCAAAATGAAAGGGGTGGCGCCGGGATGGCCGACCGGTTCCAAGCCGAAAAAGGTTTTGATCTTCTTTTCAAAGACTGAAGCCTCGTGGATTTTGGAGACGACCGAAGGAAAACTTTCATCGCTCAATTTCAAAAACGGCACCAGAAAATAATTCTTGCCCGGCACGCCGAAAACATAAAAAACTTTAAAGCCGTTGCCGGCTGATCGCTCGTCGGTGGCAGTGATCAATTTCAACGGCAAGCCGCAATCGTTATGCAGGCCGTCGCAAACATTCAAAGTATTCTCTTTGGTTATTTCAAACATTACCATCCCCTCTTGCGGATTAGTGAAACCGGCTGGCAAATATTTAATTATGTTATCTAAATTCATATTATTTAATGGCTAAATTTATTACTGTCTTAAGCTGTTCTGGTAAAAACAAACTGGCGACGACAAAAACTATCACCAAAATTACGATCGGGACATAGGTCCAGACATTAGCTTCGCCGACTGCGACTTCTTCCGGCTTCTTGCTCAGAATCATCTTAGAAATCAATTTCAAAAATCCAGCAAAAACAAAAATCAAAGCGATTATCGCCAAACCGGCCAATACTGGCTGCGTCTTGATGCCCGCAGAAAAGACATAAAATTCAGTGAAAAAAATTCCGAAAGGCGGCAAGCCGACGATCGCCAAAAAGCCGAGAATGAAAAGCACTCCGGTGATCGGCAAGGCTTGCAGAACGCCGCTGACATTTTTAATTTTTGTTGAGCCATATTTCAAGAAAATATTTCCGGCAGACAAGAACAAAATTGATTTAGCTAAGCCATGATAAAGAATATGCAAGAGCGCCGCGAACGCGCCGATGCCGCCAAAGCCGAAACCCAGCGCCGCTATGCCCATATGCTCGATACTGGAATAAGCCAGCAAGCGCTTGTAATTTTTTTGTCTTAAAATTATCAAAGCGGAAACGACGATCGATAAAACGCCGAAGCCGATAAATAAATGCTGAGAAAAATCAGCGCCGGCAGCCAGATCAACCGCGGATTTAAAACGCAAAATCAAGAAAAAAGCGACCGAAAGCAGAACACCGGATAAAAGACTGCTGACCGGCACCGGCGCTTTACTGTGCGCGTCCGGCAGCCAAGTGTGCATGGGAACCAAGCCCATCTTTGTGCCATAACCAAGCATGACCAAAATAAAAGCGACTTTAGCGATACTCGGATTAAAGTTGGTAGCGGCGGTTAAGATGCTTTGCCAATTAAGCCACTCGCCCGCTTCAACGCCCTTGGAAGCTAAAGCGATAAAAAGCATGGTGCCTAAGAAAGCTAAAAGCAAGCCGACCGAATTGATGATCAAATATTTCCAAGCCGCCTCGATTGAAGACGGTTTTTTGTAAAAACAAATCAAGAAAGCAGTGGACAAAGTCGTGGCCTCGATAGCGATCCAAGCAAAGATCGGGCTATCGGCAGACACGGCGGTAAACATCGCGAGCAAGAAAAGATGCAGTAAAACATAAAATATATTTACGCGCTCGACGGTGATGATCCCCTTTTGCATTTCCGCGCGCAAGTAGCCGATTGAATAAAAAGAAGCAGCCGCGCCGATGACCGCGATCAGACAGAAAAATAAAACACCCAGCGCGTCTAAAGAGAATAACGGCGCTAAACTGATTTGGCCGTTAGCGAGAAAATTAAAAAAAACATAACCGGCCGCCGCCAATTCGATCAGCGAGGAAACGATTACAATCTTTTCCAGCGACCGGATATTCTTTCCCAAAAAGAAAGACAAAGCGCTGGCCAGAATCAAAGTTAAAATCACTATTAAAATAATCATATTATTCTTCTTTTAATTTTTTCATCGTGCTGACATCAAGCGAACCGAACTGCTTATAGATCATAGAAAGGAATAAAACGGCGATCACCACCCAGACGCCGATATCAAAACTGACGCCGATATCCAAGCCGGAAGAATCAACCACCCCCAAAAACAAGGTCAACGCGACGATGGTGTTCTCCAAAGACAAAACGCCAATGATCTGCGACAAGGCACCGCGGCGGTTGATGCTTAAAAAAATCGAAACAAAGATAGCCGCGATGGCCAAAGAAACGGCGTGCATATTCCCGCCGGATAAATCGACAAAAGACTTGAAAACATGGGAATAAGCCAAGCCAGCCAGAAGCGCCAAGGTGATCAAGGTCAGCGGCAAACTTAAATAAGCGTTAGAGGTAAAAGTCAATTCATGCCGCCTGATCAAACGCAAGAAAAAATACGGGGCAAAAACAGCCTTGATCGCCAAAGTCAGCACGGCCGCCAAAAGCAGGAGAAAATCCATCTCCTGTATTGCCGGAATAAAAAGCAACACGGCTATAGCTGAAGACTGGAGGATATACAAAAATACCAAATTGATATTTTTTCTAGACAAGTGAAAACCGACCGCGGACAAAAAGACAACGATAGCGATGATGTAAGAAAATTGTGATAAAATCGGCGTCATACCTATAAAGAAATTATTAAAACGATTGCTAAAATATTAAGGATGAAAGCGGTGAACAATAAATCAGGCAAACGGAAGAAACGGAATTTGGCCAAAGTTGATTCCAGCACGGCCACCAAAACGCCGATGAATAATATCTTAAGCGAAAATATGGCCAGATAAATTAGCATGCCAAAAATACCGGCGCCGAATGACAAACCGAACGGCAGGAAAAGTCCGGCGGCCAAAGCGGCAAAAATAAATAATTTGTTGTAAGCCGCCCATTCGATGAGCGCCAATCTTTTGCCGGAATATTCAAGGATCATCGCCTCGTGCACCATGGTCAATTCAAGATGCGTCGAAGGATTATCAAACGGATAGCGGCTGTTTTCCGCCAACAGACACATGACAAAACTGATGGCCGCTAAAATTATCGGTAAAAGATAAAAAACCGAAGCCTGCGAAACAAAACCGGCAATCGCATAAATATTGGTACTCTTGGCGGCTATGGCTAAAACCAGAAAAGAAAAGATCAATCCCCCTTCCGCGAGCGACGCCAAAGTCATTTCGCGGCTGGAACCGAAACCGCCGAAAGCCGAACCGATATCCAAACCGGCGAGCGCCAAGAAAAAAGTGCCCAGCGCCAAAACATAAGCGACTAAAAGAAAATCACCGACATAAGGAAAATTCAGCCGCGCAAAAACCGGCAGATTGATCGCCAAAAATATCGTCAAACCGAAAATCAAATACGGAGAAAATTTAAAGATCCAAGAAGCATCAGTGCTGATCACCTCGTCTTTATGGAGAAGTTTCCATAAATCGCGATAAGGCTGCAACAAATTTATCCCTTGCCGACTCTGCAGGCGAGCCTTGATCTTTTTGATGATGCCGATCAATAACGGTGAAAGGCCGAGCACCAAAATTATTTGGATTGTCCAGATAAAAGCTAAGGTCATATTATCTAACCGTGATCAATAATAAAATAATTAACGTCGCGAAAATATACAGAATATACAAATTAACATTGCCATTCTGAATTTTCTTGGCCATTTCCGAAAGCCAGTAGGACACTCTTTTCAACGGGATATAGAAAAAATGCTGATAAACATCGTCACGGCCGACATCGATCGATTGGCGCTTGGGGAAATAACGCATCTCGTCGTCGTGATATTCGATACTGGTCTGCTTGGTCGGTTTGAGCAAGCCTCGGAAGATAACGATGATTGAGCGGGCAAAACCGGTGGCCGTAATTTCCATTCCTTGTCTGATATCATGACCGCAATCCCAAGTGCGGTTAGCCGTAACTTTATTTTTGCGGGTGATAAAATAGATAACTGCTGCCACGACTCCAATCGCCAAAAGTAAACCGCTGAAAACTGCCGGCGCGGAAACCGCGGAAAAATTTTGGGGCGTTTGTAAATTATTAAAATTGAAAACCGATTCTAATTCACTGCCGGCTAAACTGCTTAAACCTAAAGAGGTTTTGGCCAACAAACCGGAAATCGAACCGGCGAAAACGCCGAAGACCAAAGTCAGCAAAGCCAAAATTCCCATGCCGGACAACATGGCCGGACCGGCTTCTTTGGCATGCTCAGCTTCATGACTGCGCGTTCTGGCTAAAAAGCTGACGCCGAAAGCTTTAACAAAACAAGCGGCAGCCAAAGCGCTGGTAAAAGCCAAAAAACCGGCGGACAATAAGAAGGTTAAACCAAGCGAGCCGCCCAAGTTGGCACCGGAAAATAAAGATTGGAAACAAAGCCATTCGCTAAAAAAACCATTGAACGGCGGTAAAGCGGAGATGGCCATTGAGCCGATCAAGAAAAATAAAGCGGTCTGCGGCATTTTTTTGATCAAGCCGCCATACTCTTCCATATTTCTCGTGTGTGTCACGGAAATAACCGAACCGGCGCCCAAGAATAGTAGGGCTTTGAAAATGCCGTGATTGATCACATGAAAAAGCGAAGCGGTTAAAG
>JGI20214J51650_10001386_pt1 | contig 15346 bp, 12 predicted proteins | sample WetSurMetagenome_FD_51650 | JGI IMG/M metagenome (IMG submission 51650) | reverse complement strand
GGGCGAGGTGGTCCAGGACCCCTGCAGCACCTGCCGCGGACGGGGGCGGGTCCCGGTTCGCAAGACGCTGAAGGTCAAGATCCCGCCGGGCGTGGACTCGGGGACGCGCATGCGCATCTCCGGGGAGGGCGAAGCGGGAGAGCGGGGCGGGCCTCCAGGGGACCTGTACATCTTCATCGCCGTGGAGGAGCATCCCTTCTTCAAGCGCGAGGGGTCCGATCTCTACTGCAAGGTACCCCTCTCCCCGCCGCAGGCCGCGCTCGGCACCAAGCTCCTCGTGGACGCCCTCGACGGGGAGGTGGAGGTGGCGGTTCCCGCTGGCGCCCAGGCGGGCCAGCACTTCAAGGTGGCAAACAAGGGAATGCCGCGGGTGAATCGGGGCGGGCGAGGCGACCTCCACGTCGTCGTGGAAGTGCAGACGCCCAAACGCCTGAGCAAGGAGGAGAAGCGCCTCTACGAGGAGCTTCTCCATCTCGAGAAGGACCGCGAGGAGCGGGGCGGTTTCTTCCGCAAGGTCTTCGGGCGCCTCGGTTAGAGGTCCGCCCGGTCAGGGGGAGACGGATGAACGCGAAGAGTTTGACGGCCGTCGTGGTCGCCTCGGCGAGCCTGGCGGCGATGGTGGCCTGTCTGCCCACGGTGAGCAACGACGAGCTGACCAACCGGGTGAACTACCTCAGGCAGGACGTGGACAACCTCACGAAGCAGCAGGAGGCCCTCAGCGCGCAGGTGAAGGACCTCCAGGCCAAGCTGGGGGGACAGGTCCAGCCCTCCGCGGCCCCGGCTGCCCAGCCCGAGGCCTCTGCGGCACCGGCCGAAGAGGGCACGCAGAACCTCTCGGCAGAGACCTCCGCCCTGTACAAGAAGGGCTTCGACCTGATGACCGCGAGCCAGTACGGGGACGCCAGGGCGGCCTTCGCCGAGTTCATCGCCAAGTATCCCCAGTCCGATCTGGCGGACAACGCCCAGTACTGGATCGGGGAGTGCTTCTACTCGCAGAAGAGCTTCAAGGAGGCCGCGGCCGCCTTCAAGGCGGTCGCGGAGCACTTCCCCTTCGGCAACAAGGTCCCCGACGCCCTGTACAAGGAGGCGCTCTGCGAGCGCCAGCTGGGCGAGGAGGACGCGGCCAAGGCGACGCTGGGCAGGCTCCAGGAGCAGTTCCCCGACTCCGAGGCCGCGACCAAAGCTCGCAGCAAGACCTGACCCCGACCCCGAGACCTGACACCACACCATGAGAACACCGCAGCAGCACAGCGCCGCCTACGGCCGTGGAGGCAGCCCTTGAGCTACCCGGCGGGCGACTGGACGCCCCTGGCAGTCGACGCCTCCACGCGGAAGTACTTCAAGGGGACGTGGGAGGGCCGCCCGGCCCTCCTGGCGGACTTCGGCGAGGACGCCGACGGCCTCGCGCGGTTCGTGGCCGTTCGCGGGCTCCTCGATGCCGCCACGGTCCCCGTCCCTGCCATCTTCAGCGCGGAGCCCGAGCAGGGCTGGGTCGTGCAGGAGCACGTCAGGGGCTGGCCCCTCTCCAAGGCCCGTTGGACCGCGGGTCTGCAGGACAAGCTGTGTGACATCGCCGACCGCATCGCCGCCGTCGCCTCTTGGCCCGACGGGCCCGAGCGCCTCGAGCTCGATGCGCCGAGGCTGCGCTTCGAGCTCGCTTTCTTCAGGCTTCACTTCGTAGAAGGCTATCTGAACGCGGGGAGCGCCCCGGAGCTGACGGACGCCTTAGATGCCCTGGCGGACGAGGTGGCCTCCTATCCGCGGGTCCTCGCCCACAGGGACCTCCACTCGGAGAACGTGCTCGGAACGGCCGGAGAAGGCCTTGTGCTCATCGATTTTCAGGACGCGCTCCTCGCGCCGAGGGCCTATGACATGGCGTCCCTGGCGGTGGACCCCTACAGGTCCCAGGACCCCCGGCTGGCGGAGCATTTCAGACGCACGTGGCTCAGCCGCGCGGGGGCCCAGCCCGAGGAGTTCGACCGGACCGCCCTCCAGCGTGCTCTCAAGGCGCTGGGGACCTTCGGATACCAGGTGACGAGGCGGAAGCGCGCGCGCTACATGCGCTTCGTGGCGCCGCAGGCGAGGCGCGCGCAGGAACTCCTCGCCGTCGCACCCTCCTCTCTGGCGTGCCTCGGCACGCTCCTCTCGGAGGCGTCCGCGTGAGAGTGCTAGACTCTGCTTCTTCGCGAGGCCTGGAGCGCTCGCCGGAGGTTGGTTATGGGTGAGCGGAGGGGGGACGACACGCTTCGGGAGCTCGTGTCGCGTTACCGCGCGGCGGTCAGGCCGCCACTCGAGAAGGCCGGGCGCGCCGAGGTCTGCAAAGATTCTGGCGTGCCCATGGAACCGCTCTGCACGCCGCTCCAGTTCTCCGAGGAGGACTACCTCGAGAAGCTGGGGCTCCCCGGCGAGGCGCCCTACACGCGGGGAATACAGCCGACCATGTATCGCGGCCGGCCCTGGACCATCCGACAGTACGCCGGCTTCGGCACGGCCGCCGAATCCAACGCCCGCTACCGCTACCTCCTGGAGCAAGGCCAGACGGGGCTCTCGGTGGCCTTCGACCTCCCCACGCAGATGGGCCTCGATGCGGACCACCCGCTCTCCGAGGGAGAGGTCGGGAAGGTCGGCGTTTCCATCTGCTCCATCGAGGACATGGAGGTCCTCTTCGGCGGGATCCCGCTCGACAGGGTCTCCACCTCCATGACCATCAACGCCACCGCCTTCGTCCTCCTCGCCATGTACCAGGCCGTGGGGGAGGGGCAGGGCGTGGCCCCGGCGTCTCTCACGGGGACCGTGCAGAACGACATCCTCAAGGAGTACGTGGCGCGGGGGACCTACATCTTCCCCGCCAAGCCGTCGCTCCGGATCATCACCGACATCTTCGACTACGCGACGGGCATCCTGCCGCGGTTCAACACCATCAGCATCAGCGGGTACCACATCCGTGAGGCGGGCAGCACCGCGGCGCAGGAGATCGCCTTCACGCTCCTGGACGGCCTGACGTACGTGCAGGCGGCCGTGGACAAGCGCCTTGACGTGAACGCCTTCGGCGAGCGCCTCTCCTTCTTCTTCAACGCGCACAACGACTTCCTGGAGGAGGTGGCCAAGTACCGTGCGGCGCGCCGCCTCTGGGCCAAGCTCATGCGGACCCGCTTCGCCGCCACGAACCCGAAGGCGCTCATGCTTCGCTTCCACACCCAGACCGCGGGCTCCACCCTCACGGCCCAGCAGCCGGAGGTGAACGTCATCCGCGTCGCGCTCCAGGCGATGGCCGCCGTCATGGGGGGGACCCAGTCCCTCCACACCAACTCCATGGACGAGGCCCTCGGGTTGCCCACCGAGGCGGCGGCCACGGTCGCCATCCGCACGCAGCAGGTCATCAAGCACGAGAGCGGGGTCGTGGACACCATCGACCCCCTCGGTGGGAGCTACGCCGTGGAGTACCTCACCGACGCCCTCGAGGCCAAGGCCCTCGAAATCATGGACCGCGTCGACCACATGGGCGGCATGGTGGCCGCCATCGAGAGCGGGTGGGTCCAGGGCCAGATCGCCGACGCCGCCTATCGTTTCCAGCAGTCGGTCGAGAAGCGGGAGAAGATCGTGGTCGGCGTGAACGCCTACGAGGAGAGCGCGGTGCACCCGCCCATCCTCCGGGTGGATCCGGATCTCGAGCGTGCCCAGGTGGAGCGTGTGCGGGCCCTCCGCGCCAAACGTGACGGCGCGGCGTGGAAGGCGGCGCTGGACGCGGTGGACGCGGCTGCGAAGTCCGGGGCTAACCTGATGGGACCCACCCTCGCCGCCGTCAAAGCGCGCGCCACCGTCGGCGAGATCGTCTCCGTGCTGAAGGGGACCTTCGGAACCTTCGAGCCTTCATGACAGGTGGTCAGCGCTGCTATTCGTGATAAACTAATAACTTATGGCTGGGCGCAAGACGCGCCCTCAAACCCAAGGAGGAACCATGCGTAAGTTCTCGTTCGTCGTCGTTCTCGCTATCCTCGCCGTCGCATCCTTCGCCGTCTTCGCCAGCGCCGGCGACACCCCCGCGAAAGCCCCCTGCGCCCAGAAGGCTGGCGACGCCAAGGCGTGTCCGCACGGCACCGATGCCAAGGCGTGCTGCGCCCACCAGAAGGACATGATGGCCGCCTTCGATGCCCTCCAGAAAGACCTCGCCACCATGGAGAAGGGCATCCCCGCCGCCGATCAGGCCGCCTTCATGAAGTCCCACGAAGCCAACCTCAAGAAGTTCGTGGATGCCCACGCCGCGTGCCAGAAAGAGTGCCAGATGAAGAAGGACGCTCCTAAGGCCGAGACGAAGGACGCCCCAAAAGCCGCCGAGCCCGCCACCAAGAAGTAAGGGCTCCAGCACCCAGATGTACCGAGAGGGAGGCTTCGTGCCTCCCTCTTTCTTTTTGCCTGCTGATACAATGGGGGCGATCGAGGGCGGTGCATGCCGCCCTTTCGGTCTGAGGGGGAGGGGGCATGGCAGGAGCGAAAGATGCGGGCGGGGAGGCCACCTGGCGGTTCCCGGCGGCGTTCTGGACGGGCAACACCATCGAGCTCTTCGAGCGCGCGGCCTACTATGGGACCTTCATCGCGCTCGCCCTGTATCTCACCGACATCGTCGGCTTCACGGACGTCCAGGCGGGTTGGATCGGCGCGGTCTTCTCCTCGTGCCTCTACCTGCTGCCCTTCGTGACGGGCGCCGCGGCAGACCGCCTCGGCTTCCGCTCGGCACTCATCCTGGCCTTCGCCCTGCTGGCCTGCGGGTACGCGGGGCTAGGGTTCTTCCCCCACAAGCTGCCTGTGCTCCTCTCCCTGCCGCTCATCGTCGTGGGCGGGGCATTCGTCAAACCCATCATCAGCGGCACCGTGGCCAAGTGCTCCGACGAGCACAACCGCGCCCGGGCGTTCAGCATCTTCTACATGGTCGTGAATATCGGCGCCTTCGGGGGGAAGGCCGTGGCCAAGCCCGTCCGGACGTTGCTCGGGCTCGACTACGTTCCCCTCTATTCGGCGGGTGCAGCGGTCATCGCCCTCGTTCTCGTGGTGCTCTTCTACTGGCCCAAAAAGGACGACTCCCGGCCCCGCAGCGCGGCCGAGTCGCTCCGCGGGCTCGCCACGGTCATGCGAAACTACCGCTTCCTGGCGCTGATCCTCATCACGGCGGGCTTCTGGGTCATCCAGGGCCAGCTCTACGCGTCCATGCCCAAGTACGTCATCCGGATCATCGGCCCCGAGGCCAGCCCCGAGTGGCTCTCGAACGTCAACTCCGCGGTGGTGATCCTGCTCGTCATCCCCATCACCCAGCTCGTTCGGAAGATGAGCGCCACGCTCAGCATCGGCCTCGCCATGGCGCTGGTGCCCTTCTCTGCGGTCCTCATGGCCCTCGCCGGCGGCATGCCCTCGCCCCTCCACGTGCTAGGCATGGCGGTCCATCCCCTCACGCTCATGATGATCGTGGGTATCGCCGTCATGAGCGTGGCCGAGTGCTTCCTCAGCCCCAAGTACCTCGAGTACGCTTCCAAGCAGGCCCCGCCCGGGCAGGAGGGCCTCTACATGGGCTACTCCCACCTGAATACCTTCTTCGCGTGGTTCTTCGGGTTCATCGCCTCGGGCTACCTGCTCGACGCCTTCTGCCCCGACCCCAAGAAGCTCGCGGCAAAGGGCATGACTCCCGAGCAGATCCAGGCCGCCTTCGCCCACGCCCCGTACCTCTGGTACACCTTCGCGGCCGTGGGCGCGCTGGCCTTCCTCGGCCTCATCCTCTTCAAGGTTGTGACCGATCGCGTGGACCGGCGAAAAGCCGCGCACACCTGATTCGGAGAGGCGCTACTCGAGCGTCTTGAGCATCTCCCGGCGGAAGGGCACGACCTCCCCGAAGCGTCCCTCGCGGACCTTTCGCGGCAGTTCGGGGTCGGCGATGAGCGCCCGCCCGATGGCGATGAGGCTGTAGTCTCCCCGCTCCATCTGCCCGAGCACCTCGTCCAAGGGCCGCAGGTCGCACTCCTCGCCCCTGAAGGAGGAGGTGAACTCCCCCGACAGCGCAACCTTCCCCACGCTGATGGCCGGGAGTCCTGTGAGCTTTTCGCTCCACCCCGCCAGGTTCAGGGGCGAGGGCGGGAAAGATTCCTCGGCGTGGTCGCGCTGGCTCGCGTGGAGGCAGTCCACGCCCGATCGCTTCAGCGCGTTCAGGATGAGGCCCAGCTCCTCGGGCGTCTGCGCGATGCGGGCCTGGTAGTCGTCGGCCTTCCATTGGGAGAAACGGAACAGCACGGGGTAGTCGGGTCCCACCGCCTTGCGGATGGCCTCCACGAGCTCCACCGCGAAGCGCAGGCGGTTCGTGAGGCTGCCTCCGTACTCATCGGTCCTGTTGTTGGCGCCCTCCCAGAGGAATTGGTCCACGAGGTAGCCGTGCGCTCCGTGGACCTCCACCGCGTCGAAGCCCGCCTCTCGTGCCATGGCGGCGGAGCGCGCGAAGGCCGCCTGTGTGTCGGCGATCTCCTCGAGGGTCATGGCCCTGGGCCTCGCCATGGGCGTTCCCGAGGAGGAGGGGAGCCTGGACCGGAGGTTCCCCGAACTGAGCGTGGGTGCGTCGGGGAAGGGGGCCTTCTTGGTCGTGCGCTGGCGCCCCACGTGCCAGAGCTGTGCGGCGATCTTGCCGTCGGCGCTGTGAACCGCATCGGTGACCTGTCGCCAGCCGTGGAGCTGGTCCGGCGTCGAGAGGGAGGGGATGTTGCGGTCGTATCCCGCCGAAGGATGGTCCACGAAGACGCCCTCGGTGACGATGAGGCCCACCTCCCCGGCCGCGCGTCGCCGGTAGTACTCGGCCATGGCGGCCGTGGGGACTCCCTCGTTCGTGGCGAAGACACGGGTCATGGGCGCCATCACGATGCGGTTCCTGAGGGGCATGCCGTTGATTTCGATGGGGCGGAAGAGGGCGTCGGTCTTCAAGGTGGGAGCCTCCTTCCCACGAGCATACCATCGGGGCGCCAGGCCCCGCCGCTTGACGAATAACCCCCCGGAGTCTATTGTTCCTTCTGTTGCAGGGGGTGCGGCCCCGTCTCGAAGAGAGGCACAGCCGCTGAGAGCCCCGTCGGTCCGGGGCGTCCCTTCGAACCTGATCCAGGTCGTGCTGGCGTAGGGATCGCAACGTCCTGTTCTTCCCACGCCAAGCCGGCCGAACCTCTCGGGCGTCTCGTCCGAGGACGGAGGCTTCCATGTCCGACATCCGCTCCGCGGCCGGGCGCCGCGGCCTTCCTTTCCCCGGCAGCCGCAAGGTGTACGCCACGGGGTCGCGAGCAGACGTGCGCGTGCCGTTCCGCGAGATCCCCCTCGCACCCTCGGGCGAGCAGTTCGGCGGGACACCCAACGAGCCGGTGCGCGTCTACGATCCGTCGGGCCCCTACACCGACGCCTCGGTGCTCGTGGACCCCAACCGGGGACTCGAGCAGATCCGGCAGGCCTGGATCCTCGAACGCGGCGACGTGGAAGAGGTGCCGATTCCCCAGATCGTCCCCCCGGAGGCGCCCTTCGCCTCGCGCAAGCCAATGCGCGCCAAGGCCGGGGCCTGCGTGACACAAATGCACTACGCCCGGAAGGGCGTGGTCACGCCCGAGATGGAGTTCGCCGCGCTGCGCGAGGGCATGTCCCCAGAATTCGTCCGCGCCGAGATCGCCGCGGGGCGGGCCATCCTGCCGGCCAACATCAACCACCCCGAAGCGGAGCCCATGCTCATCGGCAGCGCCTTCCTCGTGAAGATCAACGCCAACATCGGCAACTCGGCCGTGGCGTCCTCCATCGACGAGGAGGTCGAAAAGATGGCGTGGGCGGTGCGGTGGGGGAGCGACACCGTCATGGACCTCTCCACGGGCGACAACATCCACGCCACGCGGGAGTGGATCCTCCGCAACAGCCCCGTGCCCATCGGCACCGTTCCTATCTACCAGGCGCTGGAGAAGGTGGGCGGCCGCCCCGAGGAGCTCACCTGGGAGCTCTACCGCGACACGCTCCTCGAGCAGTGCGAGCAGGGCGTGGACTACATGACCATCCACGCGGGGGTTCTCCTGCGCTACGTCCCCCTCACGGCCCGGAGGACCACGGGCATCGTGAGCAGGGGAGGCTCGATCCTGGCGGCGTGGTGCCTCGCGCACCACCAGGAGAACTTCCTCTACACGCGCTTCGAGGAGATCTGCGAGATCCTCAAGGCCTACGACGTGGCCTTCTCCCTAGGCGACGGCCTGCGTCCCGGCTCCCTCGCAGACGCCAACGACGAGGCGCAGTTCGCCGAGCTCGAGACCCTGGGGGAGCTCACCGAGGTGGCCTGGAAGCACGACGTGCAGGTCATGATCGAGGGACCCGGCCACGTGCCCATGCACAAGATCCGCGAGAACATGGACCGCCAGGTGGCCGCGTGCCACGGCGCGCCCTTCTATACCCTCGGCCCGCTCACCATCGACGTGGCGCCGGGTTACGACCACATCACGAGCGCCATCGGCGCCGCCATGATCGGCTGGATGGGCACGGCCATGCTCTGTTACGTCACGCCCAAGGAGCACCTCGGCCTTCCCGACCGGGACGACGTGAAGGCGGGGGTCATCGCCTACAAGATCGCCGCCCACGCCGCCGACGTGGCCAAGGGGCACCCCATGGCCCAGGCCTGGGACGACGCCATGAGCAAGGCGCGCTTCGAGTTCCGCTGGGAGGACCAGTTCAACCTGGCTCTCGACCCCGAGACGGCGCGGGCTTTCCACGACGCCACCCTGCCCGCGGAGGGCGCCAAGGTCGCGCATTTCTGCTCCATGTGCGGTCCCAAGTTCTGCGCCATGAAGATCACCCAGGACGTGCGGGAGTATGCCCAGGCTCACCACCTCGAGCCCGAAGAGGCCCTCAAGGCCGGCCTCGAAGAAAAAGCCCGCGAGTACGTCAAGCTCGGCGCGGACGGCAAGAGATAAAGTCGCTCACCACAAAGACACAAAGCGCACAGAGAAAGGCAAGACTTTTTCAGGTTCTCTTGTAGAAGCCCGCCTTGCAGTCCGATGAGCGACGACCCGCCCTGTTTGGTCTCCCGGGCGCCCAAGCGACGGAACAGCGAAAGCTCTTCTTCGTGTTCTTTGTGCCTTTGTGGTGAAAGCCTCTTAGTCTGCTGGGTCCGCTTCGGAGAGCTTCCTCCGCACCCAGGGGATGGTGGCGAGGAAGAGGAGCGCGGCGCAGGTGGAGATGAGGCCGCCCGCCACGAGCACCTCCCGGAGTCCGATGGCCTTCGCCAGGCGTCCCTCCAGAAGCCCGCCCAAGGGCGAGACCCCGATGAACGTGATGACGTAGAGGCTCACCACGCGGCCCCTCAGGGCCTCAGGGGCGAGGTGCTGGAGCAGCGTGTTCGTGCTCGCCAGCTGGGTCATCATGCAGAACCCGAGGCCCGCGATGAGCCCGCAGCTGAGCCAGAAGCTGGTGGAGAGGCCGAAGCCCACCAGGAGGAGGCCGAAGGCTGCGGCCGCTAGGCCCGCGGATCGCCCGAGCCCCTGGATGCCCGATCGGGCGGCGATGACGAGCGCCGCCGTCAGGGCGCCTACCCCTGCGAAGGCCCAGAGGATTCCCAGGTCCGAAGCGTCCCGGTTCAGGAGGCCGCCCACCACGGCGGGCAGCAGGAAGGAGTAGGGGAGGGCGAAGAGGCTCGAGGCCACGAGGAGGCTCAGGACGTGCCGGATCTGCGGCGTCTTCCAGGTGTAGGCGAATCCCTCGCCGAGGTAGGCCCAGACGTTGCCCACCGGCTTGCTCGGAACCTGCGTGTCCAGCCTCATGGCGAGGAGGCTCGCGATCACGGCGAGGAAGGACACGGAGTTGATGGCGAAGCACGTCCCCTCGCCCCAGCGCTGGACGACGAAGCCCGCCAGGGCCGGGCCCACGATGCGCGCCCCGTTGAAGATGGAGGAGTTGAGGGCGATGGCGTTGCCCAGGTCCTCGCGCCCCACCATGTGAACGAGGAAGGCCTGGCGCGCGGTCATGTCGAAGGCGTTGACGGTCCCCAGGAGTACGGCGAGCACGAGGATCTGCCAGACCTGGATGACGCCCATGATGGTGAGCGCCGCCAACAGGACCGATTGGAGGAAGAGCGCCGTCTGGGTGACGATGACGAGGCGATGCCGCTCGAAGCGGTCCGCCGCGATGCCGCCCACCAGCCCCAGGAGGAGGACCGGGGCGAACTGGCAGAAGCCGACCAGGCCGAGAATCGCCGTGGACTGCGTCATCCTCCAGACGAGCCAGCCCTGGGCCAGGCTCTGCATCCACGAGCCCACCAGCGACACGAGCTGCCCGAAGAAGAAGAGCCGGAAGTTGCGGTGCCGGAGCGCCCTGAGCGTCCGCGAGGCGATGCCGTGGACCTCGGCGCCCGCGTCCTCGTGTTCCATGCCTTATAGGACCCCGTGCTTGTACAGTGCGACGAGGATGCCGCCGACTCCCGCCAGCATGCACCAGGGCGCGAAGACGTGGGGGCCGTACCGGATGACCACCTTCCGCCAGAGCCAGAGCGCGAAGCAGCCCACGGTGAAGGAGATGAGCGCCCCGAGGACGTCGTCCACGAGGTGGGGGTTCTCTGCGGAGAACGCGTGCCGGGCCTCCAGGAGGAACGCGCCGGCGATGGCCGGCAGCGAGGCCAGGAAGGAGTACTTGAAGGCGGTCTCCCGGTCGAAGCCGCGGGCCAAGCCCGAGCTGATGGAGGCACCGGAGCGGGAGATGCCGGGGATCACCGCGCAGCCCTGCGCCAGGCCCACGAGCGCCGCGTCGAGCCAGGTGATCTCGGCACGGGTCTTGGTCCCCTTGGGCAGGTACTGGGTGGCCCAGAGGTAGCAGGCCGTGAAGAGGAGGATGCAGCCCGCCACGCCCGGCGAGGTCACCATCTTCTTCGTGACGGGCTCGAGAGAGAGCCCCAGCACGCCCGTCACGGCTGTGGTGACGATCACGAGGCCCGCGAACCGCCACGCCACCCCGTCGCGCTTCACGAGCCCGACGGCGAGGTTCAAGAGGTCCCTCCAGAAGAAGGCGAAGGTGGCGAGCAGCGTTCCGAGGTGGAGGACCAGGAAGAACACGAGCGCGTCCTCCTCCTTGATCCCACCGAGGGCGCCGAGGATGGTCAGGTGGGCCGAGGAGGACACGGGGAAGAACTCGGCGAGGCCCTGCACGATGGCGAGTAGGATGGTCCAGGGAAGCGTCAAGGGGGGCCTCCGGGGGATTAGGTGACTAGGGGACTAGGTGACTAGGGGACTAGGGGATTGGAGATCAAACGCCTCGGGGAAGATGCGACGGCCCACCCAGGTCTGCCTTGGCGATACCTTCCGACTTCCGCCTTTCACCTTCCTACTTCCCACGTTTCCGAATCCCGCCTTCCGCCTTCCGACTTCCCCTAGATCTCCATCACCACGGGGATGATGAGCGGGATGGAAGCCTCGTTCCTCTTGAGGGTCTTTTTCACGGTGGACTTGACCTTGGCCTTGAGGATGGTGCTGTCGCGGATCTCCTGCTTGGGGAGGGCGCGGATCATGGCGACGATGTCGCTCTTGACCTCTTCGATCGTGTCGCCGGCCCCCTCGAGCGCGGCGTAGCCGCGGCTGATGATCTCGGGTTCCGACTCCAGGCGGCACTCCTGCGGGTTGATGACCACGATGGGCACCACCACGCCGTCGTTGGAGAGGTGGCGGCGGTCCCTGATGACGACGCGGTCCACCGGGTCGGCCGCGTCGCCGTCGATGAGCCAGCTGCCCGTGGGGACGATCCCGCGCCCGGCGTACTCTCCCCGGTCGAAGGCGAGCGACTCGCCGAGGTCGCAGACCAGGATGTGGGCGTCGTCGTAGCCCATCTGGCGAGCCAGGGCGGCGTTGCCCTTGAGCTGCCGCAGCTCGCCGTGGATGGGGATGTAGTACCTGGGGCGCACCCAGGAGGCCATCATCTTGATCTCCTCCTGCGCGGCGTGGCCCGACACGTGGACGCGTTCGTCGCGCGCCGTGATGACCTCGGCGCCCTTCCGGTAGACCTGGTTGATGATCCGGGCGACGCGCTTCTCGTTGCCCGGGATGATCCGGGCCGAGTGGATCAGGAGGTCGCCCTCCTCGAACCCGAAGCTCTTGCACTCGTCGAAGGCGACCCGGTTGAGGGCGGCCTGGGGCTCGGCCTGGCTCCCGGCGCAGAGGACGATGATGTTCTCGGGCGCGTAGCGGCCCACGTCGTCGCTCGCGATGAGGACCCCGGCGGGCACGTGGAGGTAGCCGATCTCCTCGCCGACGCGGGTGTTCTGGACGAGGGAACGGCCGTAGAGGGCCACCTTCTTGCCGTACTTGGCGGCCAGGTCCAGGATGGCCTGTATCCTCATGAGGTTCGTGGAGAACATGGTGATGATGAGCTTGCCGCTCTCCTGGCCCGAGACGCGGCGCTCGAGGGACTCGCGGACGCGGATCTCCGAGCCCACCATGCCCTCGATCTCCACGTTGGTGCTGTCGATGAGCATGGCGAGGACGCCGTCGCGTCCCAGTTCCTGCAGCCGGTCGTAGTGCGTCAGCCGGTGGTCGAGGGGCGTCTGGTCGAGCTTGAAGTCCCCCGTGTGGAGCAGGAGGCCCTCCGGGGTGCTGATGGCGAGGGCCATGGCGTCCGGGATGGAGTGCGTGACGGGGATCCCTTCCACGGCGAAGGGCCCTGCGGGGAAGGACCGGCCGGGCTCCAGGATGGTGCGCGAGGGAACGTCCACCCCCATCTCCTGGAGCTTGCGGTTCAGCAGCCCCATGGTGAGCGGGGAAGCGAAGACCGGCATGGGCAGGCGTTTGAGGAGGAAGGGCGCGGCTCCGATGTGGTCCTCGTGGCCGTGGGTCAGGACGAGACCCACCACGCGGTCGGCGTTCTCCAGCACGTAGGTGAGGTCGGGGATCACGAGGTCGATGCCGGGGATGTCCGTCTCGGGGAACATGCTCCCGCAGTCCACCACGAGGAGGGCCCCGTCGGCCTCGAGGACGGTCATGTTCTTGCCGAAGTCGCCCAGCCCCCCGAGGAAGGAGATCCGGATCACGGGGTCGCCCCCTTGGTCCCGCCCGATGCCACGATCTTGATGGAGGTCTCCTTCTTGCGGAGCAGGCCCAGGGTGTACAGGGCGTAGAGGCTCTTCACGGCCTTGCTGGAGTCTCCCGGGAAGAGCTGGAGGATGGTCAGGAAGTTGCGTTCACCGTCCACGAGGCGGAGCACCTGGCGGTCCTCGGTGCTCAGCGGAAGGGTTGGCAGGAGGGCCAGGGCGTTGTCCGTGGGCTCGAAGATCTCCTCCTTGCGGCCCAGCCACTTGACGATGCGCTTGGGGTCCTCGATGGCGTGGATTCCGAGGAGGATGACCTGGCGGGTGTCGAGGTTGAGCTTGATGATCTCGTCGTCCTTGAACTTGCCCACGGCGAAGGTCACCTCGCCGTCGGTCCAGTTGAACAGGGACCAGACGATGGCCGTGACCTGGTCCTTGACGGCCTGGAGGAGCTCGGGGGGCCTGAGGGCTCCGATCTCCACGAGCGCGGCGCCCTGCCTCTTCCCCGCCGACCGCATGATGTCTACGGAGCGGTCGTACTGGGCGGGGCTGATGCGACCGGAGAACAGGAGGAATTCGCCCAGGCGGTCGTTGTCGAAGGTGGAGGACGCGAAGATGACGTTGCCGCCCGAGAGGAAGATCTCCTTGGAGCCCAGGGGCGAAGACACGGTGAGCACCCCGGGGACCCGGTAGTAGTTGATCTTCTGCAGGATCTCGGGCAGCGGGTTGTCCGCCAGCTGCCCCTTGAAGATGTAGTCAGGCATGCAACTCCCTACAGCCCGTTAGTATACCCGCTCCGCGGGGTCATTTCCAAGGCTGGGCGCAGGCGCGGTCCGGACCGAAGCGCCCCTTCCCGGTGGCATGGGGCTGAGCTAAGATGACACCGGGAGGAGGACCCATGCCCGTCGACAAGGAACTGCTGGACATCCTGGCCTGTCCCGTCTGCCGGGAACCCTTCCAGTATCGCGAGAAAGAGGGCAAGGAGCAGCTCGTCTGCACGGGCTGCAGGCGGGTCTTCCCCATCGAGGACGGCATCCCCGTCCTCCTGCCCAACGCGGGGGTCATCGAGTGACAGCTGACCCGTCCGGGACACCCCCCGGGCGGTTTCGCTCTGAGAGTCCACACCGACAAGGGGAGGGATCATGAGACACACCTTACGGACCCTTGCGCTCGCGGCACTGGCCGCGGCGTGCCTCACCACGGCGCTCTGGGCCCAGGCGGGCGCCAAAGCGCCAGAAGCGCTCAAGGGCGTCACCGAGGAGAAGTACCCGGGCGTCGATGCCGTCGTCGTCAGCGAGGACGTGCGGGTGGACGTGGAGGCCTCGGGCCTCAGCCACGTGAACAAGACCCAGCTCGTGAAGGTGCTCACGGAGAAGGGGGCCGCCGATTACGCCACCGTGCGTTTCGACTACGACCCCGCCTCCTCCCTCGCAGAGGTGAAGGGCATGACCGTGTACCGGGCGGACGGCTCGGTGGAGCCCATCCCCGCGTCCAACGTCTTCGACCTGCCCCAGCCCCAGGAGATGATCTACTGGGGGCCTCGGATGAAGGTCGTGTCCGTGCCGAAACTGAACCCCGGCGACGCGGTGGAGGTGAAGACCTACTCCAAGGGCTTCGTCATCGCCTATCTCGCGGACGGCACCCAGGACGAGAAGTACATCCCGCCCATGAGAGGCCACTACTACGACGTGGTGCTCTTCCAGGGCGACCTGCCCATCGTGAAGAAGACCTACACCATCGTCCTGCCCAAGGACAAGCCGCTCCACGCCGAGGTCTTCCACGGCGAGGTGGGCTCCATGGTCTCCTTCGACGACACCTCCATCACGTACAAGTGGTGGAAGGAGAACGCCCCGGCCCTGGAGCACGAGCCGCGCATGGTGGAGGCGACCGACGTGGCCACCAAGCTCGTCCTCGCCACGGTCCAGTCCTGGCCCGAGAAGTCCCGCTGGTTCTACCACGTGAACGAGGACGTGGGCACCTTCGCCTTCAACGACGAGATCAAGGCCAAGGCGGACGAGATCACCAAAGGCCTCACCACGGACGACGAGAAGCGCCAGGCCCTGCTGGCCTGGGTCTCGCGCCAGATCCGCTACAGCGGTATCAGCATGGGCAAGGGAGAGGGCTTCACGCTCCACCCCGGGACCATGGACTTCAACGACCGCGCCGGCGTGTGCAAGGACATCGCCGGGATGCTGATCACCATGTTCAGGGCCGCGGGCTACAAGAACACGTTCCCCGCCATGACCATGGCCGGGGCCAAGGTGGAGAACCTCCCCGCGGACCAGTTCAACCACTGCGTCGTGG
>JGI20214J51650_10001380_pt1 | contig 15394 bp, 12 predicted proteins | sample WetSurMetagenome_FD_51650 | JGI IMG/M metagenome (IMG submission 51650) | reverse complement strand
GATTCAATGTTATCAACACATATTTCAATTTTGAAATTCATCTTTAAATATATTGATTTTCTTCGCTCCCCATGGGGTTGGGGTAAACGAAGAAAATCAATTATTTTGTAAATGTTATCAATAGAGAATATAATTTTTTTCAGTATAATTGTAGTGAACATAAAACTTTAACACTATGAAACCAACTCTATTAGTACTGGCAGCAGGCATGGGAACCCGTTATGGCGGCAATAAGCAACTTGACGAAGTGGGACCTTCAGGCGAAACTATTATTGACTATTCTATTTATGACGCCATCCGTGCCGGATTTGGTAAAATAGTTTTTGTAATAAGACGCGATATTGAAGAACAGGTGAAAGAGCGTTTTGTGAAAAGACTTAAGGGCAAAATTGAAGTTGATTATGTATTCCAGGAAATTACAAATCTTCCGGAAGGTGTGAAGGTTTCACCTGAAAGACAGAAACCCTGGGGAACAAGCCATGCAATACTCGTAACTGCTGATAAAATAAAAGAACCTTTTGGAGTGATAAATGCCGACGATTATTACGGTGTGGAATCATTTAAAATACTTCATGATTTCCTGGTAAACGACAAGGATCCTAATTGCTATTGCATAGTTGGATACAAATTAGGGAATACCTTGTCTGATCACGGACATGTTAACAGGGGTGTATGCGGTGTGGGAGCTGACGGACTCCTTAAAAATATGGTTGAAACACGTCAGATTGAAAAGACTCCTGATGGTGCCAAGGCGCCTCTTCCGGACGGAACTTTCCAGAAGTTTACCGGCGAGGAAGTAGTCTCTATGAATCTATGGGGATTTAAACCATCGTGTTTCAGTTTCCTTGGGGATGAGTTCAAAAAATTTCTTGAAAGAAGCGGAATGGATCCGAAATCTGAACTCGACATCCCTACTTCCGTTGATAAATTTATTAAGAGCGGACAGATCACAATTAAGAATCTCATGAGCAATGAAAGATGGTTTGGTGTAACCTATCGCGAAGACAAACCTTTTGTTGTTGAGAGTATAAATAAAATGATCAGCAAGGGAATCTATCCCTCTAAAATCAATTAATCTATACCAGATTCACTGATATTAAAATCCGGGTAGTATAGGTACCCGGATTTTTTGTTGAGTCCCCATAGGTAATCAAAACCTCATGTTTATCCTACCAGATAAATGAACATTTAAAGTTTCTGCTGTTATCCTTATTGTCAGTAACCTGAAGAGTCAGATTGTGTTTTTTGCCCTTTGTTAACCTTGATTCATCGAAAGAATAAATCAACATATCATTTTTCTGATCATACTCAAACAACGCCCACTGACCGTCAATAGCAGGTTCATAAAATTTAATTCCTGACAGCTCATCCTTAATCTTAATCTTTATTTCCTTTCTTCCTGAGAGGATTGCACCCTGTACCATTCCAGGAGCCGAAATTAAAGGAGCAATTGTATCGGTCCCGATATAGAACCTTCCGAACGACAGGATATTGCAGGTAAGGTTTTCTCCATCCCATTTGCTTGCGATCGCTGTCCTTTTTCTTTCGTCGTCAAGCTGAATTATGAGCATTTTTGATGCCAGGCCTGATGGAATCTTGTTCGGTTTGATTGACAATGATGATGCTTTATGCATCGGGGTAAATTTATTATGCACATAGTACAGATCTGATAACATTTCTGCGGTACCTGGTTCCTTTTTAAATAAGAAATCAAGAGTGTCATACAAAGCACCGGAGGGAATATTGAGTGAAATATTTTCTGCGGAAAAACTGTTGCTTTTATTAAATGGCATTACTGTGAAGTCATTTTCAACAGTCTTTGAATCGGTTTTATGAGCCTCTCCCTGTGATTTAATCCGGAATCTCAAAACCGATTTATTTCCTGTGATATCAGTCACTATCATTTCGGCCTGATGCAGTTTATTATCAGTGAAGTTGAAGATGCCTCTATCGACAATATGCTTATAAACGCTTAATTTGTCACCGGGAAGTAAATACGCTCTTTCTATATAGAGATTATCCTTCATAAGAGTCTCATAATCAATATGACTGTTCACATATCTTGATTCGGAAAATGAGAATCCGTCCATCACATACTTATATATTGAGATACTGTCGATCAATAATTCTATTGAATAGACTCCGCATTTATTCTGCCCGTCTTCCATCCTGTCGTATGTTTTGATCCCGAAACCAGCTGCTCCGCTTATAGTGATTTCATTTTCCTGCGGGATATAATATTTTCCATCACTGCCCGAAACATTAATTTTCCTGACAGAATTTTTTCTGTTGATCAGAGAATGACGGTTTATCGGATATATTGCAAGCATATCGATTACAGGTCTCACATTATCATTGACTCCAAAATCGAATAACTGTGGATTCACAGGCCTTTCACTATCTGACTTTCTTATCTCGTAATGCAAATGAGGTCCCTCTGAGCCACCTGAATTCCCTGTATATGCTATTAGCTCACCCTGTTTTACAGGAAATTCATTTTCTGATGGCAGCAATGTGATTGCGAAGCTTTTTTTCTTATACTGACGATCCCTTACATATTTTTCAATCTGGGGGGCGAACTTTTCAAGATGCCCGTACACAGTTGAATATCCCGATGAGTGCCTGATATAAAGTGAATTTCCAAATCCTACAGGTGAAACACTGATTATATAGATATATCCGTCAGCAGGTGCCACGACTTCTTTACCTGTAACACCCTGGGTTTTAATGTCCAGACCGGAATGAAAATGATCACGTCTCAGTTCGCCGAAGTTCGATGACAGCGACAATGGGATCTTAAGGGGTGATATGAATATAGACTTATCTTTTGGGATATCATTTAATGAGCTGAAAAGCAACAGGCTAAAAATATAAATCTTTATAAGGAGCATCTTAATTAAAATTTAGAAAATACCGAGGAGCAAAGCTATACTTCTGCCTTGTTCAGGCAAAGTATTTATGCCATTTTTTTGAAAATATCATTAAGTATGTTAATTTTGTACTAAAGATTTTATTATGTCCGGTCAGGGTTACGAAGAGTTAATAATTTTAAACAGAAAACTTGATGAATTATTGGACCGGTATAGTAATCTGAAGCGTGATGCTGATGAGCTGAGAAATGGTAATGGTATTTTGAAGGCAATGCTTCAGGAACGGGACGAGAGAATAAAAGAACTTGAAATAAAATACGAACGGGTTAAATTATCAGGTGCATTATTGGGTGAAGGTGAAAACGCTCAGGAAGCAAAAAGAAAAATAACCGAGTTGGTGCGGGAAATTGATAAATGTGTTGCTCTTTTAAACAGATAAGATATTGCAATGGATGATAAGCTTTCAATCAGGGTTAATGTGGCGGACAGGTATTATCCATTGAAGGTAGAGAGGGAGAATGAAGAGAAGATCAGGAAAGCAGCCAGGATGATAAACGAGAAAGTGCTGCAGTACAAGCAGAGGTATACTGACAAGGATGTACAGGATTTTTTGGCGATGGCATCCCTGCAGTATGTGATAAAATTAACTGAAGAGGAGGAAAAGCTTGAAAAAGATTATCTGCCGGATGCCTTGAAGGAACTGATTCAGAAAATTGATTCAGTCCTGGAACTGAAAGAGTAACAGCGTTCTTTAAAATAGTAAATGAAATTGCCCGCATTGTTTCTTCATTCATTTTTGAAACTCAACAGTTAAAACTTTGGAGCAACTCTTAGTTAAGGTAGGACAGGCCTCATCCCGATTCGTCGGGCTTCCGTTTATTCGGAACAGTGGACGTTCGAGCTTGATTAGTAGCTCCAGCCATTCAGACATGGGGTTTTATAAAATCTGGAGGAACTTTGCGGGTTTTTTATTAATATATAACTAATACGATAAATGATGACGTTTATAATAGGTACAATGAGTAACGGGCTCTTGCTTGTATTTTGTCTCCTGGCTCTTGTTTTGGGCTTTGGGGCATCTTATTTCGTCTGGCAGCTGGCATTGAAGAATAAAAGCAAAAAAATTGTCAGTGAAGCAGAAGCAGAAGCAGAGGTTATTAAAAAGGAAAAGATCCTTCAGGCTAAAGAGAGATTTCTTCAGCTGAAGACGGAACATGAAAAGGTCATAAATGAAAAAAACAGCAAGATAAACCAGGCTGAAAACAGAATAGTACAGAAGGAACAAACTCTTTCACAGAAGATTGAGGAAGCCCAGAGAAAAAAGAATGAAGCAGAGGCTATTCGTGGCAACCTGACATCCCAGCTCGAACTGGTTGATAAAAAATCGGAAGAACTGGCAAGGCTTCACAGACAGCAGGTTGAACAGCTTGAAGCAATTTCAGGATTCTCTGCTGAGGAAGCCAAAAACCACCTGATCGAATCCCTTAAAGAGGAAGCTAAGACTGGTGCAATGTCTTATATAAATGAGATACTCGACGAAGCGAAAATAACTGCCAATAAAGAAGCTAAAAGGATAGTTGTTCAGACAATTCAGCGAGTCGCGGCAGAAAATGCTATTGAAAACGCAGTTACGGTATTCCACATTGAATCTGATGAAATGAAAGGACGTATTATCGGTCGTGAAGGCCGTAATATACGGGCTCTTGAAGCAGCTACAGGTGTTGAAATTATTGTTGATGATACTCCTGAAGCTATCGTTCTCTCTGCGTTTGACCCAATAAGAAGAGAAGTTGCACGTCTTGCTCTCCATCAGCTTGTTACCGATGGCAGAATTCACCCTGCCAGAATTGAAGAGATGGTCGAAAAAACTAGAAAACAGGTTGAGGAAGAAATTCTCGAAGTTGGTAAGAGAACAACCATCGACCTGGGTATCCATGGTTTGCATCCGGAGCTGATCAGATTAATTGGTAAGATGAAATACAGATCATCTTATGGACAAAACCTGCTGATGCACTCAAGGGAAGTCGCGAATTTATGTTCAATAATGGCAGCTGAGCTGGGACTGAATGCGAAACTTGCCAAGAGAGCCGGACTTCTTCACGATATTGGAAAAGTACCTGATGATGAGCCTGAATTGCCGCATGCAATTCTCGGAATGAAGATGGCAGAAAAATTCAAGGAAAAACCTGAGGTTTGTAATGCCATTGGTTCACATCATGATGAAACAGAAATGACCACACTAATCGCGCCTATAGTGCAGGTATGCGATGCTATATCAGGTGCCCGTCCTGGTGCACGTAGGGAAGTTGTGGAATCATTTATTAAGAGATTAAAGGAGCTTGAATCACTTGCACTTCAGTATCCTGGTGTGATGAAAACCTATGCAATCCAGGCGGGAAGGGAACTTCGCGTAATAGTTGGAGCAGAGAAAGTGACAGATAAGGAGGCAGAGAGCCTTTCCTTCGAAATAGCTCGTAAAATTCAGAATGAAATGACTTATCCCGGACAGATAAAAATTACTGTGATCCGTGAGACAAGAGCAGTAAACTACGCTAAATAAAATATAACACCGTTATATACATTCCGGAGGGGCATCTATACAATTAGATGCCCTTCCTGTTATTTAATGCTTTGTTTGAGCGATTCTTTTTTTATCTTTGGGGCCTGATAAATTTTTAGATTCAATGTCGCATATTAAACTTGTAAATATTGTTGGAGCCCGACCTCAGATTATCAAAGCTTCAGCAATAAGCAGGGCAATCAGAAATCACTTTTCGGAGCAGATCACTGAAATCATTGTACATACAGGACAGCACTATGACAGGGAGTTGTCTGAAATATTCTTTGATGAGCTCGAGATCCATAAGCCGCATTATAATCTTGGTGTGGGCTCAGCAAAACATGGCAGGCAGACCTCTCTTATGATAACCGGAATAGAGGAAGTACTTCTTACCGAAAAACCTGATTGTGTTCTTTTATACGGCGACACAAACTCGACACTAGCAGGCGCACTGGCAGCCTCCAAACAGCATTTTCCGGTAATTCACATTGAAGCTGGTCTGCGATCGTTCAATAAAACTATGCCTGAGGAGTTAAACAGGATAATGAGTGACCACGCATCGACATTGTTGTTCGCACCTACCAATGCGGCATTCAAGAATCTTATGGCCGAAGGGTTCAGACCCGAAAACAGTCCGCCATACAGTATTGACAACCCGAAAATATATCTTACCGGCGATATAATGTATGATAATACGCTGTTTTTTGCAGGACTGGCCGAAAAAAAGAAAGCGCATTACCTTGAACGCCTGTCTCTTGTAAGAAACAACTATGTTCTGGTTACGATTCACCGCGATAGTAATACCGACGATATAATCAGGCTTAATGAGATTTTTACTACACTAAAAAGCCTAGCAATTGAAAAAGATATTGTTCTGGTGATGCCACTTCATCCACGAACCCTAGTCTCTCTTAAAGCAAAGCTGAATAGTCTATATCTTGAACTGACTGCCTGTGAGCATATTAAGATTATCCCTCCCGTATCTTATCTGGAAATGATTCTTCTTGAGAAGAATTGCAGAATGATCGTTACTGATTCAGGAGGTGTGCAGAAGGAATCACATTTCTTCAAAAAACCTTGTATAGTTCTGCGAAATGAGACTGAATGGATTGAGCTTGTAAATAATGGGACTGCCAAGCTCGTGGGAGGCGATTCCGGACGTATAAGGTATGAGTTTCTGCAATTTGCAGATTCGCATGCCAGGCTTGAATATCCGGGTTTTTACGGTGATGGAAAAACGGCTGAATTTATTTTAAATGAAATACTCTTAATGTTTGAAAAAGAGTGAGTTTTATTATGTTAAATTCTGTTAAAATGTGTAATATTGTTATTTTCAACTACTGATGGAACGAATCTTAAAAGATAGCAGAGTCCTGGTTACAGGCGGAGCAGGTTTTATCGGTTCAAATCTTGTGGATTCGCTGTTAAATTCAGGAAACAGTGTTGTTTGCCTTGACAATTTCTCTACAGGAAAAAGAAAAAACCTCGAATCATTTCTTGAGAATCCTAAATTCAAGCTTATTGAAGGGGATATCCGCAATTATGACGATTGTCTGAAGTCGCTCGAAAACATTGATATTGTATTTCATGAGGCTGCGCTGGGTTCAGTACCCCGATCAATTAAGGATCCGGTAACATCTACCGATGTAAATATCGGTGGCTTTGTTAAGATGCTGTTTGCAGCAAAGGAATCGGGAATTAAAAGATTTATATATGCCGCCAGTTCCTCAACCTATGGAGACCATCCTGATCTTCCGAAAGTTGAAGATAAGATTGGCTCACCGCTTTCTCCATATGCAATAACTAAATATGTGGATGAGTTATATGCCGACAATTTTGCAAAGTCATATGGCATCGAGGTAATAGGGCTTCGCTATTTTAATGTTTTTGGCAGAAGGCAGGATCCGGACGGAGCATATGCTGCTGTTATTCCCAAGTTTATGAAATCTCTGATGAAACACGAGGTTCCGCTTATTAATGGAGATGGTTCTGTTTCAAGAGACTTTACCTATATAGATAATGTGGTTCAGGCAAACCATCTTGCTTCGGTTGTCCAAAGCAGGGAAGCTTTAAATCAGGTTTATAACGTTGCCCATGGAGAGCGTACAACACTTAACCAGCTTTTCTTGTTCATACGTGAGCTTGCCGGTGAGTTTGATAGCAGTATTCTGGCAATAGAACCGAAATATGGTCCTTTCAGGGCAGGAGATATTCCTCACTCTCTGGCATCCATAGAAAAGGCTAAAAAATTACTATACTATTCTCCGGCATTCAATGTCGAAGAAGGCCTTAAAGAGGCAGTAAAATGGTATTGGAAAAATTTGTAACATTCGTTACAATGTGTATTGTAATAAATACATAATCAGTGACATCCAGCTTTTTGCTATGTGACTGACGATGCGATAGCATTGCATAAAACATACTTTCCCGAATCTTTTTATCTTTGTATTTCAGCATTGAGCCATGATTGAAAAACTAAAAGTAAGAGTAATAAAGATTTTTAAGAATCATTCCCTGCCACGTTGGCTGGTATTTCTTATTGATTCAGGAACAGTCTACTTTTCATTTTTGATTGCCTATATGCTCAGATATAACTTTGAGGCTTATGCCTTTGATATCTCTGTAGTATTCAGGCAGGCATTAATGGTACTGGCTGTTTATGCTTTATTTATCCTGATCTTCAAATCCTATACGGGAATGATCCGGCATACCACAATCCGGGATACATATAAGATTATTCTTGCTAATTTCAGTGCCCTGGCAGTACTTATAGTTCTCACTGTTCTCAGCCGTAAGCATGAATGGGATCAGCTTTTTAATACACCTATCTCAATCCTTCTGATTCATTGCGGAGCAGTTTCTATGTTGTTGTTCTTTTTCAGAGTTTTAGTGAAGATATTCTATGAATTTGCTTCATCCTCCTCGCGTGAAAAAAGGAATGTTCTTATTTATGGCTCAGGGGAAATGGGTATTCTGGTAAAAAGGCTTATTGAAGGTGATCCTAAAAATCAGTACAGGTTGAAAGGATTTATAGATGACGATAAAAAAATTCAGGGTAAAAAGGTAGATGGTTATCAGGTTTTTTCTCGACAGATTTTGACAAAGGATTTTATCGAAAATGAGAATATAGAGGTCTTTATAATCGCAATAAACAGTATGCCTCCCTTGCAGAAAAAGGAGATCATAGAATCCATGATAGGATTTGGTTGTGAAATTCTTGATACTCCTTCTTTTGATACCTGGATGAATGGTCAGCTTGAAGTTAAGAACCTTCAAAAGGTGAAATTTGAAGATCTTCTCGGCAGAGACCCTATTAAACTTGATCTCGACAAAATACAGGAAGGACTTACAGGAAAAACGATTCTGGTGACAGGTGGGGCAGGATCGATAGGTTCTGAGATCGCACGTCAGCTTACACGTTTTAATACCGGTCAGCTAATTCTGGTTGATCAGGCTGAGACCCCTTGCTTTTATCTTGGTGAAGAATTGAGGAGCAAATTTCCAAAATGCAATTTCAGAATAATAATCGGAGATGTCACAAGGTATGATGACATGGAGGAGATATTTCGAAAATTCAGGCCTGATGTTGTCTTTCATGCTGCCGCCTATAAACATGTACCCATTATGGAAGTCCATCCCCATCAGGCAATCCGGGTAAATGTTGGCGGCACAAAAATAATATCGGACCTTTCAATTAAGTATCAGGCTGAAAAATTTGTTATTATTTCCACTGATAAAGCAGTGAATCCCACAAATGTTATGGGTGCTACCAAGAAAATCTGTGAGATGCTCGTGCATGCGCAATCAAAACGCAAAGGAATCATCACACAATTTATAACAACCCGTTTCGGCAATGTTCTTGGTTCTAATGGTTCAGTAATTCCATTGTTCAATAAGCAAATTGCGGAAGGAGGTCCGGTAACTCTTACCCATCCCGACATCACCCGCTTTTTTATGACAATCCCCGAAGCATGCCAGCTTGTACTGGAAGCAGGTTTTATGGGGAATGGCGGTGAAATATATGTTTTTGATATGGGTGAGCCTGTCAGGGTACTTGATGTTGCAATTAATCTTATAAGATTATCGGGATTTGAACCTCACAAGGATATTAAAATTAAGTATATAGGCTTGCGTCCCGGTGAGAAACTCTATGAGGAACTCTTCGCAAGTGATGAGCCTATGATGCCGACTCATCATCCAAAAATAAGTATTGCTCAGGTTTCCGAAAATAATCCTGAACTTACCTATGAGAGAATTGATAAATTACTCGCAGCATTTGATAAAATGTCTGATACAGAGCTAATTGAAGAAATGCAGGAGATTGTACCCGGCTACAGAAGTAAATTTGAGCTCATTGGGTAACGGTATCATCATCTCAATTTTTCCTGTCATCCTGACAATCCTGTAAGGTACTGAAGGGGTCAATTGATCATTCCTCCAGTTGATTTGTTTAAGGAAAACTTAAATTTGTATCTTCATCGAATATAAAACTCATAATTGCTTTTCTTTTATGTCTGGAAAAAATAATAAGAAAGTATTTGTCAGCGGATGTTTTGATATTCTGCATTCGGGTCATATAGCTTTTCTTAAAGAAGCGGCACAATACGGCGATCTATATGTAGGATTGGGCTCCGATAATACAATTTATGACCTGAAAGGACGCCGGACTATTAACTCGGAGGAAGAACGCAAATACATGCTGGAGGCTTTATCATGTGTGCACAACGTTAAAATCAATCTGGGTACCGGTATACTTGATTTCCTTGAAGATATGAAAATCCTGAAGCCGGATATTTTCATTGTAAATGAAGACGGCCATACCCCCGATAAGGAGCAGATTTGTAAAGACATGGGTGTTGATTACAAGGTACTTAAACGAATTCCATATGCAAACCTGCCTGTTCGTTCGACTACCTCACTGAGAAAGGAAACACCCATCCCTTTCAGGATTGATCTTGCAGGAACCTGGATAGACCAGCCTTATGTCTCAAAGTACCACCCTGGCTGGGCAATAACAGTCTCTATTGAGCCGACAATTAATTTTAACGAGCGTTCCGGAATGGCAACTTCCACCAGGAAAAAAGCAATTGAGCTTTGGAACGATAATCTACCCATGGAGAATCCGGAGAAACTGGCAAAAATTCTCTTCAGGTATGATAATGACCCCGGGACAAAAGATGTGAGCGGATCTCAGGATTCCATCGGCATCACAATGCCAGGGATAAACAGATTTTATTACGATAAGGAGAAATACTGGCCTTCCAGGTTTGAAACTATCTCGGATCTTTCTACAATCACGTGGCTCGAGGAAAGGTTATATATGGTAACACTCTGGCCTCGACCTGCCGATTTTGTCGTTCTTGAAAATACAAATATAACACCCGAAAATGTTTTGCGTCTTACCGAGGCGGCTGAAACTGCCTGGGACGGACTTGTAAGGAAAGATATAAAGGATTTTGCAAAAGGATTTTCTGCCTCCTTTGACTCACAGGTCAGAATGTTCCCAAAGATGATGAATTATAAAATTGCAGGGATAATTGATAGCTATAGAAATAAAGCTCTGTCGTGGAAGCTGTCGGGAGCCGGTGGCGGAGGCTATCTGATACTTATCAGCGAAGAAGAAATCCCTAATGCCATTAAGGTTAAAATCAGGATAAAAGATTATTGGATTTGATTATTATTTAGAAAACAGATAAACCCGGATAAAATGAAAAAAGTTGCTTTAATATCAGGTATCACAGGGCAGGATGGATCTTACCTTACGGAATTATTACTGGATAAGGGTTATATTGTGCATGGTATTATCAGAAGATCAAGCTCATTCAATACTTTCAGAATTGATCATATCTATAATGATGCTTCACATATAAACAAAGACTTCTTTCTGCATTATGGTGACCTTACTGATTCCAGTAATTTAAACAGACTTGTTGAGAAGATTCAGCCTGCTGAAATATATAACCTTGGGGCTCAGTCTCATGTTCAGGTTTCATTCGAGGTGCCTGAATATACNGCAGAGGTTGATGGCGTTGGAACACTCAGGTTTCTTGATGCCATAAGGGAGACTGGTCTGAATACGCGTTTTTATCAGGCATCTACTTCAGAATTATACGGAAAAGTGCAGGAAATCCCTCAAACAGAGAAAACTCCGTTTTATCCCCGCAGTCCATATGCGGCAGCAAAATTATATGCATACTGGATAGTTATTAATTACCGTGAGGCTTATAATGTATTTGCGAGTAACGGGATATTATTCAACCATGAGAGTGAGAGGCGAGGAAAGACTTTTGTGACCAGGAAGATTACCGTGGCTGCCTCTAAAATCATTCTGGGGCANCAGGATGTTTTGTTTCTTGGGAATCTGGATTCTAAACGTGACTGGGGNTATGCNCCGGAATATGTTGAAGGCATGTGGCGTATACTTCAGGCTGATGAACCTGACGATTTTGTTCTGGCAACAAATGAAACTCATACTATACGGGAGTTTGTTGAAGAGACATTTAAAGTTCTGGGTGAAGAAATTATCTGGAGCGGAAAAGGGGTAGAAGAGAAGGGTCTGTTGAAATCATCGGGAAAACCTGTTGTAGCAATTGATCCAAGGTATTTCAGACCAACTGAAGTCGACCTTTTAATTGGGAANCCNGCAAAAGCTAAAGAAAAACTTGGCTGGGAACCTAAGACAACATTCCATGATCTGGTAAAAGTTATGGTTAAGTCCGATTTTGACAAAGTTAAAAGCAGGATCGATTAATTGTTCTAAGATGGAAAAATCAAGTAAAATATACATTGCCGGTCACAATGGGATGGTAGGTAGTGCCATCTCACGAAATCTTTTAGCGAATGGATTTGAGAATCAGGTATTCAGTCCATACCCTCCATATGACCTTACAGATCAGAAGATAGTGGCCGGGTTTTTTGAAAAAGAAAAACCCGAATATGTTTTTCTTGCTGCCGCGAAAGTAGGAGGAATTGTAGCTAATAATACTTACAGGGCTCAGTTCCTTTATGAAAACCTGATGATTCAGAACAATATTATTCATCAAAGTTATGTCAATGGCGTAAAAAAGTTGTTGTTTCTGGGAAGTTCTTGTATTTATCCCGGTAACTGTCCGCAGCCGATAAAGGAGGAATATTTGCTTACGGGTGAGCTTGAATATACAAATGAACCTTATGCAATTGCAAAGATTTCCGGGATCAAGATGTGTGAATCCTATAATATCCAGTATGGCACAAATTATGTATCNGTAATGCCTACAAACCTTTACGGGCCAAATGATAATTATAATCTNGAAACATCNCATGTGCTGCCTGCACTGATCCGTAAAATGCATCTTGGCAAGTGTCTAGAAAATAATGATTGGAGTGCAATCAGAAGTGATCTTAAAAAGAGACCGGTTGAAGGTGTTGATGATACATTTTCTAACACCAATATTCTGGATAAGTTGGCTAAGTATGGTATTCAGGCACAATCCAACAACCTGGACCCTGCAACCCGTAACCTGCAACCTGTAACAATCAACTTATGGGGCACCGGCAGCCCATACAGGGAGTTCCTGTATGTCGACGACCTGGCTGAAGCCTGTGTATATGTCATGAACAATGTTGATTATAAGGATCTTAAAGATCAGCATAGTAAGGCAAATCCAGATTCAACACAGATTAAAAACACACATATAAATATTGGAACAGGCAAGGATCTTACTATTAAGGAGCTGGCTAATCTGGTAAAAGAATTAGTCGGGTTCAAGAGTGAGTTGACCTGGGATAGTTCAAAGCCTGATGGCACCTTCAGGAAGCTGCTTGACGTTTCAAAGATCAACAGTCTGGGATGGAAAGAGAAAAAAGGTTTGAAGGAAGGGATCGGGTTTGTGTATAAAAAATACTGCGAATGATAAGTATTTTAATTTGGGAATCGATTTATATCCACATAAAATGTCAAACATAACCGATTAATTAAACTGAAAAAAATAACATAAAATATAAGGATGAAAAAGCAATTTGGGTTGATTGGAGTGGCGGGATTTATTGCAGTGCGTCATTTAAAAGCTATAAAGGAAACAGGAAATAATCTGGTGGCGGCACTGGATAAATTTGATAGTGTAGGATTACTTGACAGTTATTTTCCGACGGCTGATTTTTTTACTGAATTTGAAAGATTTGACAGGCACTTTGATAAGCTTAAGAGACAAGGCCATAAAATAGATTATGTAAGCATATGTACACCTAATTATCTTCACGATTCACACATTCGATTCGCATTAAGACAGGGAGCCGATGCTATCTGTGAGAAGCCACTGGTGCTTAATCCCTGGAATATTGATGCTCTTGCAGAAATAGAAAAGGAGACTGGCAGGAATGTTTATAACATACTTCAGTTAAGGCTGCATCCTGTTATTAAAAAGCTGAAGGAGGAGATAGTAAACGGACCTAAAAGAAAAACATATGATATTGATCTGACTTACATTACTAGCAGAGGAAACTGGTATGATATTTCATGGAAGGGAGATATTGATAAATCGGGGGGAATTGCAACTAATATAGGAGTTCATTTTTTTGATATGCTTACATGGATATTTGGTGATGTTAGAGAAAATATCGTACATATTTCGGAACGACATAAAGCTGCCGGATTTCTGAATCTTGAAAATGCCAGGGTAAGATGGTTTTTAAGTATCGATACCAATGACCTGCCAGAGTCGGCTAAAATTCAGGGTAAAAGGACATACAGATCCATACAGATAGATAAAAAAGATCTTGAATTTAGTGAAGGTTTTACTGAATTGCATAACAAAAGTTATGAAGAAATTCTTTCAGGCAATGGGTTCAGGGTAGAAGAAGCTCGGAAATCGATTGAAACAGTTTATAGCATCCGTAATTCTTCCCCGATCGGACCTAAAAACGAGTATCATCCATTTTGTAAATCTCAGTTATGAATGGTGAACAATCAGCTGCATTAGCTGCCTTGAAATTAACAGTTTAGATAGAACAAAAATAATCAAAAGGCAGCCAATAAGTTCAGATTGTTCAAATTGAAAGGAAAGTATTTGACTTGGATCTTATCATACCCATTCCACTTACAAATAGTCGCTTCAAATTTATTATAAATTTATTATGATGTTTAAATGAGTGATAAAGCTCAAAAATAACATGCATAACTATGTTTTGATATTATGCTGATCACAAAAAAAGATGTCATTTGGAATTATGTAGCAACTTTTATGAAAATTGCTGCATCTGTTTTATTATTCCCTTACATTTTAAGGATAATGCCCTCAGAGACAGTTGGCATTTGGACAGTTTTTGTGACTATAACCGCATTTACTTCTTTACTGGATTTTGGTTTTGGTCCTTCATTTACACGTAATATTACTTATGTCTTCAGCGGAGTTAAAAAATTAAAAATAACCGGATTCGAAACTATAGAAGAGGAGAAAATTACTATAGATTATAGCTTGTTGAAAGGAGTTATTGTTGCTATGCGCTGGTTTTATTTGCGGATGGCATTAATACTTTTCTTCTTGCTCGGAACACTGGGGTCATATTATATCTATACCCTTCTGGAAAGTTATAAAGGTGATCATCGAGAGGTATATATTGCTTGGATCTTACTTTGCTTAATCAGCACCTATAATCTTTACACCTTATATTACGATGCATTGTTGCAGGGGAAAGGATTAGTAAAAAGGTCCAAACAAATTGTGATTGTTGGTCAGACAATTTACCTCATAATTGCGGCAATCCTTGTGTCAGCAGGAAATGGTCTTATTGCAATCGTCTCTGCACAAGCATCGTCTGTTATCATCGTACGTTTATTGTCCTATTATTCGTTTTTTACTGAAGAAATTAAGCAAAAACTGCATACAGTTATCGCTCGGTCAAAGGATGAAGTCATAAAGGCTATTTCTCCAAATGCAATAAAAATAGGTTTGACATCTCTCGGTGGTTTTATGGTGCAAAGATCGGC
>JGI20214J51650_10001378_pt1 | contig 15401 bp, 14 predicted proteins | sample WetSurMetagenome_FD_51650 | JGI IMG/M metagenome (IMG submission 51650) | reverse complement strand
TTTTCCTTCATAGCCATCACCTTATCAATTTTTGTATTATAAGAGTGAGTCATTTCCTGAACAATATCAACTGCTTCCTTTTCAAGATCTTCAGGCAAACCATCTTTAAGTAACTGCTTGAGTTCGTCGTTTGCCCATTTCCTTGCTGTACGGATACTGATTTTGGCTGTTTCACCTTCATTTCTGACCTGTTTAACAAGCTGATGTCGTCTTTCTTCAGTAAGAGGAGGAATATTTATTCGTATTACTTCACCATTATTTACCGGTGTCAGCCCGATATTTGCAGCCATAATGGCTTTTTCAATTGTCCCGAGCATGTTTTTCTCCCAGGGCTGAATAAGAATTGTCTTAGGATCGGGAGTATTAATATTAGATACCTGAGTCAATGGGGAATTGACTCCGTAATAGTCAACAGTTATGCCATCCAGAAGGGCGGGATTAGATCTTCCGGCACGAAGACGGGCAAGTTCGTGCTCAAGGTGTTCGAGGGCTTTTTCCATTCTTTCCCTGGTCTCTTCTGTAATAAGTTCAATTTCTTCGTTCATATTCTTCAGCTTAGAGAGTTGTACAACAAAAATAGTAAAATAGGCGGAATAGCAATAAATGTAGTGATCGCTCGCGACCGATCGCTACTTGACAATAGTTCCGATAGATTCTCCGTCTACTAATTTGACCAGGTTCCCTGGTTTGTTCATATCAAATACCACTAATGGCATATTGTTATCCCTGCAAAAAGTAAATGCTGTGGAATCCATTACTTTAAGCCGTCTTGTGATCACTTCTTCAAAAGAAATATTGTCAAATTTTATGGCAGCCGGATCTTTTTCCGGATCTGATGTATATATACCATCAACCCTGGTGCCTTTTAACAATACCTGAGCACCAATTTCAACAGCTCTAAGAGCCGCGGCAGTGTCGGTTGTAAAGAAAGGATTACCGGTACCGCCTGAGAGAACACAGACAGTTTTATTCTTCATTGCTTCCACAACTCTGTCCCTGTTGTATAGTTCACCTACCGGTTCCATCCTTATGGAAGTAAAAACTCTTGCTCTTCCTCCAAGCCTGTTCACAGCACATTCAAAAGCAAGACTGTTTATTACCGTTGCCAGCATTCCCATCTGATCTCCTTTCAACCTGTCAAATCCTGATTCGGACCCACTCATTCCCCGAAATATGTTGCCACCACCAATAACTATGGCAACTTCACACCCTTTATTCACGATATCAATNACCTGTTTTGCATATTCNGTTAATACAGTATCACTGATTCCATGAGTTCCTGTTCCTGAAAGCGATTCCCCGCTGAGTTTGAGCAGAATTCTGGGATATTTCATATCATTATTAAGTTAAGTAATGCATATTAGAAGGAAGAGAGCAACGAATTTAATAAAACTGAGTGGATTTATTTGAATTTTTTCAAAATTCAGGACCTCAATCTTGAGGATTTGGGTAATAGCGGGCTTACTGTTGTGAAAATAAGATGAAAAAAAAGTGGCCCCGCTTTAGCGGAGCCACAAGATATTGAAATATGAACTTACGTATTACAANTTTANAGAATACCGTTTGAAATCAGTTACNGTCAGGTCTTTAGCAGCAGATTGAAGATACTGTTTGATAGTCATCTTGTTGTCTTTTACGAAATCCTGATTGAGAAGGGTGCTTTCTTTGAAGAATTTAGTAAGTTTACCCTGTGCTATCTTCTCAAGCATGTTTTCAGGTTTCCCGTCAAGTCTTGCCTGCTCTTTTCCAATTTCGATCTCCTGTGCAATAGTCTCAGGTTTTACAAAATCTTTATCAATAGCAACCGGGTTCATTGCAGCAACCTGCATTGCAACATCTTTATAAACCTGAATGTCAACACCCGATTTTGAGAAACCAACAAGAGTTGCAAGCTTACTTCCCGGGTGAATATAGGCCTGAACATGGGGTGCTTCGATTTTTTCGTAGTATGACAGTTCTACTTTTTCGCCGATGATACCTACATATTCAACGATCTTTTCTGCAACCTTGCCGCCATCAAGCGGAAGAGATTTAAGTTCCTCAAGATTTGCAGGTTTTTTTGCGAGAGCGAGATCTATAATTTTGGTGGCAAATGCAATAAAATCAGCATTCTTAGCAACAAAATCAGTCTCGCTGTTAAGGACAATAATAGCTCCCATTTTCCCATCAGGAACTACTTTTGAGAATACAACGCCTTCTGTGGCGTCTCTATCAGCACGTTTATTGGCAACAGCCTGTCCTTTTTTTCTTATTATTTCAATTGCTTTATCGAAGTTGCCTTCAGATTCTTCAAGAGCCTTTTTGCAGTCCATCATCCCTGCCAGAGTAACCCTTCTTAATTTAGCAACATCAGCAGCATTTATAACAGCCATAATAATATCTTTATATAGTTACAAATATTGTATTACAATTCTTCTTCTGTTTCATCAACTACTTTAACGATATCCTCATCATCATCTGATTCTTCAACTATATCGTCATCAATCTCAACCTCTTCCTCTTCTTCAACGATCGCTTCAATTATAGCTTCCGGAATATCTTTGGTTTCGAGTTCTCTCCGAATTACTTTTTTATCTTTCTGCTGTGGCTCTTTGTCTTTTTCAATTTTCCTCTCATTAAGACCTTCTTCAATTGCCTGGCAAAGTATACCTATTATTAAAGAGATTGATTTTGAAGCATCGTCATTAGCAGGTATTGGGAATTCTATATCGGAAGGGTCGGAGTTTGTATCAACCATAGCGAATACCGGAATTCCTAATCTTTTAGCTTCTCTTACGGCTATATGTTCCTTAGTAACATCAACAATAAAGAGTGCGGAAGGAAGACGGGTAAGATCTATAATACTTCCAAGTGTTTTTTCAAGTTTGGCTCTTTGTCTGGTAACCTGTAATCTCTCACGTTTTGAAAGATTGAGGAAAGTTCCATCGGTAGCCATTTTATCAATAGACGACATTTTTTTTACAGCCTTACGGATAGTAGGGAAGTTGGTAAGCATACCACCGGGCCAGCGTTCAGTTACATAAGGCATATTGACTGCTTTCACTTTTTCAGCAACAATCTCTTTTGCCTGTTTTTTGGTTGCAACAAACAGTACCTTTTTGCCTGATTTGGCGATATGCTTCATTGCTGAAGCTGCCTCATCAATTTTTACTACTGTTTTTTCGAGATCGATAATGTGAATACCGTTGCGCTCCATGAAAATGTATGGAGCCATAGCCGGATTCCACTTTCTTTTAAGGTGTCCGAAATGCACACCAGCATCTAGTAATTCTTTGAAATTTGTTCTTGGCATTTTTTGTTTTTTTTAAGTTTACATTCTTTCAATCAATTGCAAAGTAGTCCCGCGAGCGTAGTCGAGCGGGAGTCTTCACAATTTAGATACTAAACTTGCATCTATAACGACTGACATATTAATTCCTATCGCTTGCTGAACTGGAATCTCCTGCGGGCTTTTGGCTGACCGGGTTTTTTCCTTTCAACTTCACGCGGGTCGCGTGTAACAAATCCTTCAGCTTTAAGCTTCGATTTGCATTCAGCATCAATGATGATCAGAGCTCTTGTAATCCCAAGTCGGAGAGCTTCAGCTTGTCCTTTTACACCACCGCCATCGAGATTGACATTGATATCATATTTGTCGGTGGCATTTAAAAGAACCAGCGGTTGAGTCACAACATACTGAAGCGTTTCTGCACCAAAATATTCTTTATAATCCCTGCCATTAACAGTAATCTTGCCTTTGCCATCACTTAAATATACCCGGGCTACAGCTGCCTTCCTTCTTCCAAGAGCATTGATTGGTTCCATATCTGTTGCTTAATATTTTTTAAAGTTCAATTTTTTTTGGTTTCTGAGCTTCATGAGGATGCTCTGTCCCGGCATAAACATGCAAATTCCTGTAAAGAGCACTCCCAAGTCTGTTCTTTGGCAACATTCCTTTTACAGCCTTTTCGACCAGGCCAATCGGATTCTTTTTCAAAAGAGCCTCGGCGGTTGTAAATCTTTGTCCCCCAGGGTACCCGGTATGCCTTACATATACCTTATCTGACCATTTTTCACCTGTCAGGTCTATCTTCTCAGCATTTATAACAACTACGTTGTCACCACAATCAACATGAGGTGTAAAATCGGTTTTATGCTTTCCTCTAAGCATTGAGGCAACAACAGATGCAAGCCTTCCAAGAACCTTGCCTTCTGCATCAATAATTACCCACTCCTTGTTAACAGTAGCTTTATTTGCTGAAACTGTTTTATAACTTAAGGTGTTCACTAGTTCTTATTTTTTAATTGATATACTTATATTCAATGTAATTACCCCATTATTTTGGGGTCTGCAAAAATACAACATATTTCCTAAAAAAAAAGAAATCTGTATAGATTTTATTTTTGTTATGCAAAAGTAGGCTATTTTTATATTGTTTTATAATTTAATCCATTAAGTCTGAATGTAAGCAGCTTATTTAACCGCAAAGGACGTAAAGCCTGCTTACGCTAACGCTATAGCAGGAAAAACACAAAGCACGCAAAGGTAAACTATTATGATTTTTCTTTGCGATCTTTGCGGAAATCTTTGCGGACTTTGCGGTTAAAATATTTTACCTGTAAAAAAATTAATAGAAAAAACAAGAATGGGAAACGATGAGTTATTTCTAAAAAGGGCAATTCAACTGGCTTCGGAAAGTATTAGTGAGGGAGGAGGCCCGTTTGGGGCAGTAATAGTAAAAGATAACAAGATCATTTCTGAGGCATCCAACCGGGTAGTACTTAATAATGACCCCACAGCTCATGCTGAAATACTTGCAATCCGTATGGCATCCTCTGCATTACATTCTCATGTACTGACGGAATGTACATTATATACTTCCTGCGAGCCATGCCCCATGTGTCTTGGTGCAATATACTGGTCGGGAATATCGAAAGTTATATACTCATGTGACAGAACCGATGCAGAAAGAGCCGGGTTCAGCGACAAGCTTATATATGAGGAGATAGCGCTGGATCCCTCGAATAGGAAAATATCATTTATCAGATTGACCGGATGTGGAGGAAAAGAGGTTTTCAGAAAATGGGATGAACTGGAGAATAAAATAAGATACTGAGAATATGCATTCAGGGGAAAGATTATTAAGGGATTTTTATTTGAGAGATGTTCTGAATGTTGCACCCGAACTTCCGGGTAAAAACCTTGCTATAAAATTGCCCGATGGTTCAGTTGGTAGATATAGAATTACTGAAGTTGAAGCATACCGTGGAAGCGAAGACAGAGCCTGTCATGCATTTAAGGGCAGAACCACCAGAACCGAAATAATGTACCACGAGGGAGGCAGGTTATATATGTATCTTATTTATGGAATGTACTGGATGCTTAATGTTGTTACAGCTGAGAAAGATTTTCCACAGGCTGTACTTATAAGAGGCATTGAAAATTTTTCTGGTCCGGGCAAATTAACAAAGTCTCTTGGAATAGATAAATCATATTACGGAGAAGACCTTGTATCATCAGAAAGAATTTGGATCGAAGATCAGGGCCTTGTACATTCTGTAAACAGCGGTCCCAGGATTGGCATTGAGTATGCCGGCGAATACTGGAAGAGCAGGCCGTGGAGGTATTTTCTTTGATATCACCTCACCACAACCCCCTCATTCTCCTTTGTTTTTGCCCCCAGCCCCCTTCATTCTCCTTCGTTTTTGCCCCCCAACCCCCCTAAAGGGGGGCGAAAGGCTTGTTAAAGAGATGTTAATTAGAATAGTATTTGAATGCATATTATTTTTTTTTACGTTCTTTGTTCATTAAGCTAATCAAAAACAATTCGTTTATGAATTCAATTTGGGGAAATTACCGTCGCTGGAATAACCTTACCGGATGGTTTATATTTGTTTTTTCAACCATCGTATATCTGCTTACACTTGAACCAACTGTGAGTTTCTGGGATTGCGGTGAATTCATTCTTGCTGCTTTTAAATTACAGGTGGGACATCCCCCTGGAGCACCTCTGTTCCTTATGATGTGCAGAGTTGCAACTTTGTTTGCAGGAGGGGATACAACTAAAGTTTCAGTAACAATAAACACTCTGTCAGCTATTTGCAGCGGCTTTGCAATTATGTTCCTTTTCTGGACGATTACCCATCTTCTCCGGAAAGTTTTTGTTAAAAACAATGAACTTGAATCAAAACATACTCCTGCTATCATGGCCAGCGGGGTATTGGGAGCCCTTGCTTTCACATTTTCAGATACATTCTGGTTTTCAGCTGTAGAAGGTGAGCTTTATGCCCTCTCTTCACTTATAATTGCTATCGTATTCTGGGGAATGTTGAAATGGGAGGAGGAGGAGGATAAGCCTTATTCTGGCAGATGGATAATTCTTATCTCCTACATTATGGGACTGGGACTCGGAGTACACCGTCTGAACCTTTTAATTATTCCTGTACTTGTTTTTGTTTATTATTTTAAAAAATATGAAGTGACTACAAAAGGGTTGATCAAGACCGCTCTGGTTTCATTGATCTTACTCTTTCTCATGGTTTTTGTACTGATGCCGGGAGCTCCTGAAGCAGCCGGCTGGTGTGAACTGCTCTTCGTTAATATTCTCGGGATGCCATATAACAGCGGACTACTTTTCTTCCTGGTACTTGTTTTTGGTGGACTTGCTTACGGTATTTATTACTCTTTAAAGCACAAAAAGATGATCATGAATTATATATTGACCTCTTTGGTAGTTATAATGATTGGTTACTCATCATACGCAATGATTATGATAAGATCATCAGCCCGACCGCCAATGAACCAGAATAATCCTTCCGATGTATTTTCACTATCGTACTATATTAATATGGAGCAATATGGTAATGCACCGAAGATATTTGGGAATTATTATAGCGCCCGTGCAATTGATGTAAAAAAAATTATTGCCGGATATAATAAGATAGGTGGCAAATATAAGCCTTACTATCGTCCGGAATATACTTACGATAAACAGTTTGAAACAATTTTCCCTCGTATGTATAGTCCTGACCCTGACCATGAAAGTTCCTATAAATACTGGGGAAAGGTTGTGGGAAAGAAGTATTCAGCCGGGTCAGGTGATAACAGAGAGACAATAGTCTGCCCCACATTCGGTGAAAACCTTCGTTACTTTTTCAGGTATCAGATCGGATTTATGTACCTGAGATATTTCATGTGGAATTTTGCAGGCCGGCAAAACGATATACAGGGGAATGGAAACCCCTTATACGGTAACTGGATAAGCGGCATAAAATTTATCGATGAAGCACGTCTTGGTAATATTGATAAATTTCCGGAAGATTTGAAGACTAATCCGGGCAACAATAAATATTATCTTCTCCCCCTTATTATCGGACTCCTTGGAATGTATTGGCAGTACAAAAGAAATAATACAGGGTTCTGGCCGGTAATGGTGTTTTTTTTAATGACAGGACTGGCAATTATAGTCTATCTGAATCAGTATCCAAATCAACCAAGGGAACGCGATTATGCTTATGTTGGATCATTTTATGCATTCGCAATCTGGATCGGGATCGGATTCATGTTTGTTTATGAAAAGCTAAGAAAATTCACTGGAAATAATATATCCTTAGCCGTAACCTTTGTACTTCTTATTGCTGCTGTTCCTGCACTTATGGGAGCACAGAACTGGGACGACCATAATAGGTCGCACCGTTATACAGCCAGGGATATCGGAGCAAATTATCTGAAATCATGTGCTCCTAACAGCATCTTGTTCACTTATGGAGATAACGATTCATTTCCTGTGTGGTATAATCAGGATGTGGAAGGAGTAAGAACTGATGTCCGTGTCGCTAATCTGAGTTATATTCAGGCTGGTTGGTATATTGATATGATGCGGCAAAAAGCTTATGGATCGGATCCGATGCCGTTAACGCTTGGTTCAGAAAAGTATATTGAAGGACTGAGAGAACAGCTGCCTGTCAACAACAGGGTGGATAAACCCATTAATCTGAAAGAGATCGTACAATTCGCAGGTGAAGATGATAATAAATATAAAGTCGATCTGAGTGGCAGAGGTGATTATGTGAACTATCTGCCCGCCAATAAATTTATAATAGATGTAGATTCAGCAAAAGTTCTTTCGAACGCGACCGTTAAAAAATATTATAAAGACAAATTGTTGTCTCCAATAATCTGGGAATATTCCGAATCTGACGCATTTAAAGGTGATCTGGCAATAATGGATCTCCTTTCTACAAATAAATGGGAGAGGCCTGTTTACTTTTCAACAACAGTTCCTTCGAACCAGTATAAAGGTCTTGAGAAGTATTTTGTCCAGGAAGGTCTTGCTTACAGGGTTGTCCCGGTTAAAACAGACAAGCCTGAACAGGGTGAATTCGGGATGATTGATCCGCTTGTGATGTATGATAATATGATGAACAAGTTTAAATGGGGAAATGCAGCTGATCCCAGGGTTTATCTTGATGAGAATAATAAACGTATGTTCAGCAACTTCAGGCGACTGTTCGGAACCCTCGGGAAAGAATTACTCCTCAGAGGCGATACTTTGAAAGCTGTTGAGGTGGCACACAGAGGTCTGGAATTAGTTCCTCCCAGTAAGATGCCATACGATTTTTTTGCTATAGGAATTGCAGAAGTTCTCATAGGTGCGGGCAAAAATGAAGAAGGTGAGAAATTGCTTAACGATATTATAAAATACTCTAAAGAATATCTCGATTATGCGATAAACCTTAGACCTGAAGATAGGTTTGGCCTTGAATACCCCATAGGGATCAATATGCAGGGATTGCTTGATGTTTATAGTGTGGCTAATAAGCAAAAGGTGACTTCAATTTCTCTGACTCTCGAACCGGGGATAAATAACTACTACGGGAAACTGTATTCCGCAAAATAATAACATATGAGGCTTTTCAGGCCTGGCTTCCTGGCAGGTTGTCTTTATCCTGAAGCGCTATTCAGGATAAAAACAACCGAAAAAGTTCTGTATCTGACTTTTGATGATGGACCGGATAAGGGTTCTACTCCTCAGTTACTTGATATTCTGTCGAGATATTCCATTAAAGGACTGTTTTTTTGCAGCGGAAATGCTGCAGAAATGAATCCTGCTCTTATGAAACTACTTAGGAGTAAGGGTCATCTGGTAGGCAACCATGGCTATAATCACCTCGATGGCTGGCGGACAGATCCGGTTACATATAATTCAGATATAATCTTAGCCTCAGGTTTTACTTCAGCTAAAATTTTCAGGCCTCCATTCGGTAGGCTGTCACTTAAACAAAAAAGTAAGGTTTCAGAATCTTATAAAATAGTATTCTGGGATATTATGGCTTATGATTTTGACCTTGCATTCGGACGTAGCAGGTCATTGAAAGTGCTAAAAGAGAAAATCAGGCCGGGTTCGATTATCGTTTTGCATGATAAAGAATCTTCATGTGCAAACGCTATTTTGGAGGAATTCATAGTTTTTGCTTTAAATCGGGAGTATAGATTTGAATTGCTGGATGTAATGGGTTAACCCTTCAAATTCAAACCCATCATTATACTTAATGAACTCACCCCCCGTCCCCCTCTCTGCTTCGCAAAGAGGGGGCGTGAAAAAACTGTATCAATTATTTTCCCCCTCTTTACGAAGTAGAGAGGGGGATAAAAGGGGGTGAGTATATTAGATCAGAGGGTAAGAATTTCTATGCAAGGAACATTGCCGCTTCTGCGAACACCTTTTCAAACCAGTAGTCAACATTTTTTGAAAGAGGGAATTCCAGGATTGGAAAAGGATTTTCATGGGTATATCCATAGGTAAAATCCCATATATCAATTATATTTTTCTTATTTAAATTGCCCAGGGTTGAAATAACCCCTTTGCAAGGTATCACAGTATCTTTTAAAAGAGAGATTGAATGAATCTGCTCCCTAAGGCTTTTTAAGATATTTTCCCTGAATACTTTAAGTCTTCCAAGATCAATCATTGATCTGAAGGCCATCCCAATCTTGTTTGAACGGAGAAATTCAACAAGTGGACTTTTCCCTGTGAGAGTATTTTCAAAATCGTTGAGGTAATAATTATATACTCTGTCGAATGCCAATCTATCCATGATTAATTTTGAGGAGCCCTGCATGTTGCTAAATACCGACCCTCCACAGAAAATAAATAGTTTGGATTCAGGAAACAGATTTCCGGGGTTTCCCATTAAAATGATTTCTGCAAGAAAGGCCCCGATGGAATAAGCAAAGATATTGAATCTGTTAGTACAGGGGATGATCTCATGTTCTCCGTCCCTTACAGATGAAAGTAATTTTTCAATATCGGACACAGTCTGAAAACCCGATTTAAAGAATCTCATCGGATCCTCGGTAAGCCTGTTGCTCAAAGCAATATTGGCAAAGCTCGACATGTCAATTTCACCTATCGAAGAATTACGATCCTTCATAAAATTGATCATTGCCCTGGGATCTTTCCACGAAGACGGGGATCTGTTTATATGAAATGAAATAGGAAAAAGGATGACCCAGCTGTCAGTATTCAGTGCCAGGTAATAAGCCCATACAAGGTATTTTACCCAACTTCTTTCATTAAGACCGTGTAGTAACAGAATTACTTTATCACTTTTTATATTCCGTGGTGAAAAAACAGGATATGAAAAAGAATGATTCTCTTTGATCAGAGTATCAGTTTTGTTTGAAAATTCAATTACCGGAGGATCTGAACGGAAACCAATGTTATGAATCTTAATATCAGAACCTTGAATTGAGATTTTCCTTTTCTCGGTTGTGAATTGCAATTTTAACTCGTTATAAGTTTTTGTATACTCTATTGGTCCCATTTATTAGCAAAGAAAGTATCAACATTCAGTTCAGACAAATTTTTGTGGCAGACGATAATGCCAAGTGATAAAATCACACTCTGAGGGATATAATTCAATTATAAGTGACGGAATTCTTCCAAATGTATACCTGCCATTTCTGTTTTATCTCGATTTAAAGTAAGAAAATACTTAATTTTACGCTATATTTTAAATAAATGTATGGTTGATTTTAATAAACCGATACCTGCCTATTTAAACGAAAAACGGAATATCCTCCGTCTGATATTCTTTACTTCACTTTTTGCTTTGGTATTTATCAACGCCTATTCTCCCTTTGGGGCGGACAGGTGGTACAACCTTACGAGACTGGAGTTTTTCACCTATTCCAGTCTCACTATTCTATTTGGCGTCCTTGTTGTCGTTATCAGCCGGATTATTATGTACCATGTAACAAAAAGGATATCCGTAAATATATGGCAGTACCTGCTGTGGATATTTGCTGAAGTATTCGCAATGGCTCTTGCATATGCTTTGTTTGAAAAGCTTTTTCTGAAAGATGTAAGATCGTTTACAGATCTCGTAAGAAATTCTTCACGTAATACAGCCCTTGTTCTGTTACTGCCTTATTCGATTTTATGGCTTTATTTTTCATGGCGCGATAAAATGGAACAGATAGAGAGACTGGCAGACGCCCCGGCTTCTTCGGAAAACCCCAGAAACATGATTCCGTTCTATGATGATAAAGGAATACTGAAATTTTCAATTAAAAAGGAGAATCTGCTTTATCTCGAATCAGCTGAAAACTATGTAAACATCTGTTATCTTAACAAGGGGAAAGTATCGAAATACCTGCTTCGTGATACTCTGAAAAAACTGGAAGAGAATTTTTCAGGAACCGAAATTATAAGATGCCACAGGTATTATATCGTTAATTTTGAAAAAGTTAAAGTTATCAGAAAGGATAGAGATGGATTAAAACTTGAATTTGACAATCCATCAGTAACTGATATTCCTGTTTCAAAAACGTATGTCAATGCTGTTATGCAGACTTTCTCAAAATATTGCCAGACAGTAGATCTCGCTTAATTGTTTTAAAATAATACATTTTGATTATCAGAATGAAATGTTACTTTTGAAATGATAAATATTTTCTGAAAGATGAATATTCTCATTCTGGGATCTGGTGGCAGGGAACATGCACTTGCCTGGAAACTTGCCCAAAGTAAAAAGATCAATAGAATTTTCATAGGTCCCGGAAATGCCGGGACAAGTTCCTTAGGAACCAATCTGAATCTTGATCCTGAAATCTTCCCTGATATAAGAGCTGCAGTCGTGGAAAATAATATCAATATTGTAATTGTTGGCCCCGAAGCTCCACTGACAATGGGAATCCATGATTTTTTTCTTGGCGACAGTTCACTTAGAAATATTCCCTTGATTGGTCCTAATAGATCAGCCGCCAGACTTGAAGGGAGCAAAGACTTTTCTAAAGATTTTCTAACCAGACATAAGATCCCTACTGCCGTTTATAAAAGCTTTGATAAATCCAATGTGCAAGATGTCGAGTCTTTTTTACAGACATTGACTCCTCCTTATGTTATTAAAGCAGATGGCTTAGCAGCCGGGAAAGGCGTTGTAATAATTGATGACATTTTTGACGCTGAGAAAGAGGTTATAGCAATGCTTAATGGGAAATTTGGTACAGCAGGACAAAGAGTTGTTATCGAGCAATTTCTTAAGGGAATCGAATTATCGGTCTTCATAATTACCGATGGGACTACATATAAATTATTACCCGAAGCTAAGGATTATAAACGGATTGGGGTAGGTGATACTGGTCTGAATACAGGTGGGATGGGAGCTGTTTCACCAGTCCCTTTTGCGGATAATGCCTTTATGGAGAAGGTGAAGCTGAGGATAATCGATCCGACAATGAAAGGATTATCGGATGATGGAATTCTTTACAAAGGATTTATTTTCTTTGGTCTGATAAACGTTGATGGCAACCCTTTTGTAATAGAATATAATTGCAGATTGGGTGATCCGGAATCGGAAGTAATTATACCCAGGATAAAGTCAGATCTCTTTGAACTTATAGAAGGTGTGGCAAATGGTGATCTGGCTAACAGGAAAATTGAAATTGACGAAAGATTTGTAACTACTGTAATGCTGGTATCAGGAGGATATCCGGGAAGCTACAGCAAGGGCAAATCTATTGATGGCTGGGATAATGTAAGAGGAAGTGAGATTTTCCACGCCGGTTCAAAAAGAGAGGGAGAGAAAATTGTCACATCGGGAGGAAGGGTTCTTGCAGTAAGTTCGTGGGGTTCAACAATTAAGGAAGCTCTTAATACCTCGTACAAAAATGCAAGGATTCTGGAATTCGAAGGAAAATATTTCAGAACAGATATAGGATTTGATCTTTAGCTGACATGCTTCTACGTTTATTCAAAGGAACTGGCCCAGGCGTAATACTACTGATAATTATTACTCTTTTTGCTATCTGGATCAGTGCTGTTATGAATCAAAGGTTACATCCACGGTTTATTTACGAAACTGACCCGATGCCTCTTTATGGTCTTTTAAAACAAGCTATAAGTAACAGTCATAATATCGGGGTTGTACTTTCATTTTTGATAGTCTCCTTTATAACCTTCCTTCTGGTGAATTTCAATACAACACTATTTTTTATAAACGAAAGGACTTTTCTCCCCGCTGTATTTTATGTTTTGCTGGGGGGGATTTTTCCCGATCATCAGTTATTGAATCCGGTTCTACCAGCCTCAATTTTCCTGATGCTGGCTTTGTATAGAATTATGGACGGATTTCATAAGACGGGGATAGCATACAATTACTTCGATGCAGCATTTCTGATCGGCATAGGAAGTCTGTTCTATGTTAACCTGATCTGGTTTGGATTGTTAGTTATAATCGGTATTGCAATCATGAGGACAGGGAATCTTAATGAAATCCTGATTTCACTTATTGGATTGATTACACCTTATCTCATAACTTTTGGAATATATTATGTTATTGGTAAAGATGTGATGTTATTGATGAGACTTATAGCAGATAATTTATTTAGCAGATCAATTTATTATCCTTTTCCAAAGTTGACAATTGCGGCTTTAGTCTTCATTGGAACGTTAATAGTGGTATCCCTTATTAATCTTGCTAAGTTAATGAATATTAAAAAGATAAAGTCACGCAAAACATTCTCTTTATTGATATGGACATTTTTAATAGCAATAATAATCTATTATGCAGTTCCTTCGGTTTCGGTCGAAATAACCTGGCTGATAGGAATCCCTGTCAGTTATTTCCTGGCTCATTATTTTGTATTTGTAAAAAAGAAACTGGTACCTGAAATTCTGTTTACCCTGTTTGTAATTTTTATAGTATTTATACAGATATGGTACCTGAAATAAGAAGGTTATTTTATCATTGATACAACACCTACGCCCGATCCCTGTTGTCCATTGAGAAAATCGTAACAAATCTGATAAATCCCGCTTTTCTGACATTCAAAATCGACGAAAGAAAAAATCTTACCTGTTTTTTTATCGAAGGAGGANANGATTTGTTTGTTGCTATTATCTTTAATAGAAAGGAAAAGCTGACCCTTGGAATTATCGGCATTNCACATTGTGAACCTGTATTTGGTATTTTTCCAAAGAGACATGTTTGCTTTNAACCTTAAATCACTTTGGGCAGCACTTTTNCCNAGCTGTATTCTGAAATCCTTCAGGTATTTAGCATTGGGNCCAGCATTAGTAGCACAACTACTTATAAGGGGATCCGTAACCTGTCCATACGACAGGAACCCGAATGAAAATAAAAAGACGAATGTTATTATAATTGTTTTCATACTAATTATTTAAAATTAGCCTGTCCCTTATATTCTTTGTAATTTCGATGACACTGCTCAATTGTTCTTTAGACATATTGACAACACTTGATTCAGTCTGTTTTATTGTCAGACCTCCGTCTTTTTCGACACTTACGGGTTCACCCTGTGTATAGGTAATTCTTATATCACGGTATTTATCTTTAATATCCTGCATATCTCTGCACAGGCTGGTGAATTCAGCATCGCGGTTGCAATACGGGCTGATCAGAAGGAGAAGGTCATTCAAGATAATTTTCTGTTCGCCAATTCTGTCAGACAGCATCTTATCGGGAAATTGTTTCACAACCTGGGTAGCCAGGTACTGGCCTTCTATCCAGACGCCAATAATCATTAATGCAGAAAGCTGCCCGCGATCGTTACTTCGCAGATAATTGTCTATTTTATTATAGGAATCAATCGAAATGAAGAGAAGGGAATCAAGGTTTGATTTGTTTTTCGATAATCTTTTTATTGATTCGAAATCAAAAAACTGACCTACTTTTATATCTTCAGCAATCTTTCTGATAGAAGAAAGAACTTCAAGTGATGAACCGGTTTTTTCGTACATGTTCAGATAGCCCAGATCAGCTCCNAGAATACCAAGTTTGAGGGCTTTATCAAAACTTGTGCTCTGTTTGTTGGCATCAATAGATTCTGCAATATAGTTTTGAGAAAAAGGCACCTGCAGATTCTGAAGAAGATTTGCAATCTCAACAGGAGAGGA
>JGI20214J51650_10001376_pt1 | contig 15412 bp, 12 predicted proteins | sample WetSurMetagenome_FD_51650 | JGI IMG/M metagenome (IMG submission 51650) | reverse complement strand
TCAAGAATTGTCCCGACAATGGAAACCAGATCACCATTAATATCATATTCTCCTCTGAAAGTCGAATAATAATAACCAATACTTTTATCGGGACGAAGAAACTTTTGAACATATGTACCGGGTTCATGAGATCCAATTGCCCTATTGATTAATTCTTTGCCACGTTCATGATCTTCAGGCCATGGAGACAAATCAAGAATAGAATCAATTTTTGGTTTGAAAGTCACTGGATCGAGACAGAATATTTTAAAAACTTCCTCTGACCATTTAACATTACCTGTTTTAATATCCCAGAACCAGAAACCCAGATGTGCCAGCTCTTGTGCCTCGCGCAATCTTTTTTCATTTTCACGTAATATATTTTCAGTTAGTTTACGTTCGGTTATATCAATGGATAAGCCTCCAACACAATGAATTTCATTCTGATCATTAAAAAGTGGAAACTTGGTTGTCAGATAGAAATGTTTACCATCGGGCTCAATGTTTATTTCTTCAAAAATTTGTGTTTTTCCAGTTTCTATTACTAAGAGGTCATTAATTCTATGCACATCTGCGATTTCTTTAGGAAGAAATGCTTCCCGTGTATGTCCGATTAATTGCTCACCTGAAAGTGAAAGGAGATTTTGAAGATGTTGATTAACCAATATAAACCGGCCTTCGGTATCAACGAGGTAAATTAAGGAATTAGAATTATCAATAACGCTCCTTAACGTTGCCCTGCTTTCCTGTAGTTTCTCCTCTATCTTTTTTCTTTCAGTCAGATCCCTTGAATTTATGGCGACACCTATGACTTCATTTTGATCATTCAATATAGGATTATGAATTATCTCAAAGAACCTTCTTGTTTCCGGATCGTCCCCCGTCCACTCCCTCTCCTCAATATTTTCACCGGCCAAAGCTCTGTCGATGTTTTCTTTCGCCTTGATCTTATCAGCATTATCAGGCTGATAATCCAGCATGGATTTCCCTTGTTCGATATCGGCTCCATATAACAACTTCATAGTCTTTGCATGACTCTGATTGAAGCTCGTATAACAGTAATTCCTGTCGAGAGAAAAAATAGGTTCCCGGGAACTATCAACAATCCCTTTAAGAGTATAGTATTGTCTGGCGAGCTGCTCCTCAGATTTACGAAGAGATATTTCGTCGTTAAGCTGTGAGCGGTACATTTTTAAATACTGAACCCAGAACCAGTACCCAAGAACCAGGCCATTCAGAATAATAAGAAGAATTATGACAACAACAGTAATAATGGAATATCTCTGGAATGGCTCTAATATTTCTTCTTTATCAGTTTTTGCAACCATGTACCATGGAAATCCCGGAATTTTATTTATAGCGCCTACCACACTTACATTTCTATAATCAGTTCCCTCTGTTACACCGACGAAACCATTCACCGCTTTTGATGCAAGAAGGTTTTCTTTAGTCAAAGGGATCTTCAGATTTAAAGCTGTATTCTTCCTGTGACGAAGTTCATTGAGATAGAGCACACTATCTTTTTCCTTTCGCAGGATAAGTGTCTCGGAGCTTTTACTTGGAGTTGGCCATGACTGAATGAGAGGGAAAAGAATTTTATCAGGATCAATAGACAAAATCAGAAGACCTATAGTTTTATGTTCTTTACTATTGGGATCGAGTAAAGGAACCAGTAGATCCATCCCGATTGCATTACCGATTCCAGTCTTATGAAGGTCAGTTATTACTATTTTGTGTGACTTTAAAACATTATTTACTTCTTTCCTGATATTGTCATCTGCCAAAGGATCTATGAGGGAAGTCGCAAGTCTAACTTTTAATAATGTATCAAGAAGTGCAACACCATTATAATCATATTGCTCATTTAGTCCTTTCAGCCATATTGTTATCTCTTTGCTTAGTCCGGCCTGATTTTCATCTTTTAAAAACTCTTTAATTTTGCCTGATAAAGGTTCATTGTCTTTAATAAGAGCCGCATCTGCCAGTTTATCGGCGTGCCATTGGGAAATTTGTCTTATTTTAAGGGTAGCGATTGCTGAAAGACTTTTTTCCTGTTCCACCAGGATTCTGTTTCTCTCATAACGGTAATAATAAATACCAGTTATTATGATAACAGATGAAAATAAAAGAAAAATTATGGCCAGTTTAACAGGAAATGGTTTCTTAATTTCCGGTGTTAAATTATACTCTGCCCTCACATCAATTTAGTTTTTTTTAACTGAAAAATGTTTTCCCTATTTAAAGTATAAAATGTATTTATTTCAGAACTGAAAAATTATTAAATGAAAATAGCATCAGATTATGTTATAAAGAAATGAATTAAAAAACTTCGGGTATCAGTTTTAACAAGATAAGAATTTGTTTAGCAACCTGCTATAGGCAAAAAACTGATAATCATGTAGGTATTTAACCTACAAATAACCAGTCATCCGGTAAGGAAACATAGTTTTCATTTCCGAGCAGGGCTATCAGCAGGAGCTAATAGAATTAGCGGAAGAAATTATTTGTATCATCAGAAATCAGGCCAGCAGTGGTTTGACTTTCTTTTGTTTCAATGCAAAACCAGCGATAGCATTCGTTATTGCGGATTGATTCTACAGATTTCAGAAAATCAGTCTGTTTGCCTGTGGCAATCATAAAAGATGCATTTAGAATCAGGGTGTCGTTATTTAGAGTGTCACTATGAGTATTAATACTATTCATAGCCACACTATAACTAAACGTTTTAAATTTATTTAAACACAACTCGATGAATTCTTCGCAGATCCTTTCAATCTCGCTGTTCACAAGAAGCGTCTTCTTTCTTTGCAGGAGGTATGCCTTGCCGGGAGGGCTGGCCATGATATTTTCTTCAAGAAATGCAGCCTCTTTACTGATTCCGTCAATCTGTTCCCGCAATGTACCATTATCACAAAAAATTTTAACGGTCCATTCATCTTTTCTGTCCTTAATCAGGAAGTCCTTGTCGAGTATTGCTGAATCACATATTTTCATGTTCAGATAAATTAAGAAATTTCTCAAATGGCATGCATGTTGGGCTTTTCGGCGACGTAAATAATTGTCCGGCTGCAACATGATAACAGGCACCCTGTATAAAATAGCAGGATTTCTAAACACAGTTAACCAAAAGGTGTGCCAGATAGATAATATTATGAATGAACAAGAATATACAGGACTAATCAGCTTTGTATCAAAACAATAAAAAACACAAAGTTATTCCGTCGAAAGGAATTCATTAACTTAATTAGTATGAATCGTGTGATTTATGATGAAAAATCCGCACAGTTGTGCGGATCGTCGTTACATTTCGCTTTTGTTTATCCTGATGTTATACTTTTTCATTTTCCTGATAAGAGCATCCCTGGTTATTCCCAGGATATCGGCTGCCGCTTTCTGATTGAATTTTACGCTCTGAAGCGCTTTCTGGATCATCTGGATTTCATTATTCTTCAGATTCACAAAATCAGGGGAGGTGTCTCCCTGTGCAGAATGCTGCTGTCGTACAGGAAAATCATCAGGGCAAAGAACATTACCTTTGCACAGGATTATTGCTCTTTCCACCATATTGCGCAATTCCCTGACATTACCGGGAAAATCATATTTCAGAAGCGAGTCGAATACATCCTTCGAGACCTCCGTCCTGGGTTTATTAAAACGAGTTGCGTAGAGATCGACGAAATAGCTGATCAGAGGTTTAATATCCTGTGGCCTTTCTCTCAATGCCGGAATATGAATATGAAGGGTATTCAGGCGGTGAAGAAGATCGAGCCTGAACTTTTTCTCCTCAACTCTCTTTTCAATGTCATGATTAGTGGCTGAGATGATCCTGAAATCGGTATGTATGGTATTTGTGTCACCTACTCTGGTGATAACCTTTTCTTCAGTCGCTCTTAATATTTTTGCCTGAAGGTTAAACGGCATGTCGGCAATTTCATCGAGGAAGAGGGTGCCGTGGTTACTTACCTCGAAAAAACCCATTTTATCGCTAATTGCCCCCGTGAAGGATCCTTTCTTATGACCAAAAAACTCGCTCTCGAGCAAAGACTCTGTGATTGCGCTGCTGTTGACTGCGCAGAACAGGTTATCTTTCCTTGCACTTGAATGATGAATTATCCTTGCAATATTCTCCTTCCCTGTACCGCTCTCACCTGTAATCAGAACATTGGCATCGGCATATTCAGCTGCAGTGACAGCCTGTTCATAAACTTTCAGTATCTGCGGACTGACTCCTATGAACTGCCTGTCAATTTTATCTTCAAGTGATTTGGATATAAGAGAATTTTTTTCCTCCATTTTTTTAAGTTTCCTGTGAAGCTGGAGGTATTTCTGTGTACGTTCGATGGCAATCTGTATATCGATGAATCTGAACGGTTTTCGCAGATAGTCAAATGCCCCGAGTCGCATAGCCTTTATAACAGTATCCATGTCACCATGGGCAGATATTATAATTACTTCCATGGCCGGATATCTGATCTTTACCTCTTTGAGAATATCCAGTCCGTTAACACCTTGCAGTCTTACATCAAGTATCAGAAGATCAATCTCATGTTCTTCAAGTATCCTTCTGCCGTCTGCGGCAGTGTTGGCTTCAAAAGACTCATAGTCTGAACCAACAAAGAATCCATTCAGTTCTTCAGTGAATTGCTTTTCATCATCAAGAATCAGGATCCTTATTTTCTCTTTCTGTACCATATTAGTGTCGCTTATGGATTTCCAGTTCAAGTTTTATTTTTGTTCCGAACATTCTGTTACTCATAATATCGATTGTCCCGCCCATTTCCTTAATAATCTGGTAGCAAATTGATAATCCCAGTCCGGTACCCTTTCCCTCTTCCTTGGTAGTATAAAAAGGCAACATAACATTATTCAGGTCTTCATCACTTATCCCAATACCATCATCGTTTATTTCAACTATGATTGATTCATTTACCTTATAAGACTTAATCGCTATGTTCAGCGTATTATACTCTGCAACAAGGTTTTTCTTTTCAACCACAGCATCTTTGGCATTGGCAAGAAGGTTGACAATAACCTGCTCAAATTTATAAGTATTTCCGACAAGCTGGGGAATTTCGCTATCAAGCTGCAGATTTAAATCTATTCCCATATGATTGAATTGCTCCCTTATCATTGAAACGGCATTTTCAATACTGGTGTTAACATTGAATGCCGATAGTACATATTCCTCATGGCTTCTTGAAAATGCCCTAATGTGATCAATTATATTCCTTATGCGGATAATATTTTCGAAGATCTTATCGGATTTTTCTTTAATAAACTCTATATCAACTTTCTCATTTCTTGCTGTCTCGAACAATATCTTATCGAGGACCATTGAAATGATATTTAATGGCTGGTTTATCTCATGAGCAATTCCTGAAGCCATCTCTCCAAGATTAACCATACGGTCGGCATGCATAAGCTTTGTTTCTTCTTTTTTCCTTTGCGAAATATCGCGGATGGTTATCATAAGGGACATAGTTAAATCATCAGGTCCAAAAATCCGTGTTGCACTAAGCTCCCCTGGGAATAAACTCTGATCTTTTCTGGATAACCTCAATCCTATGTTCTGGGTAAGTCCTTCAGCCAAAGTTTTCTCAATGATTGATTTTACTATTTTATTATCTTCTTTTGCCACAAATGAAGCAAGCTTTTTTCCAAGAATGTCATCTCTCTCTGAAAATCCAAAAAGTTCCACCCCAACCTCTGAAACTTCAACTATATGTCCCTTATGGTCTATAACAAGAATCCCGTCAGGAGAGGCGTTAAGCATTGTTCTGTATTTCTCCTCGCTTTGCTTTAGAGCGCTGTTCACTCTCATCAATTCATCTGCATAGTTCTTAAGCATCTCTGCCTCACGTCTGATAGTCTGCTTCTGATTGAAAAGGTCAAGAAATACATTTATCTTGCTTAACAGAAAGTTATTATCAATTGGCTTAAAAATGTAATCAACGGCTCCGAATCCATAACCCTTGAACATCTCAATTTCATTGAAATGGCTTGCTGTAAGGAATATCACAGGCACTTTATCACTGGTCCGTTCATACATTTTCAGTGCAAGTTCATATCCGTTCATTACCGGCATCCGCACATCAATTATTGCCAGGGCCAGGTCAATATCCTTTGTTTTTTCGAGAGCCTCAGCTCCGGAATTTGCCGTTATGATGTTTATATTTAATCTCTTTATCAGAGTCTCCAGCAACAAAACGTTTTCCCTGTAATCATCAACAATAAGTAGATTCGGACGCTGATACATTGGAAATTAGAGTTTACTTAAATTATTAGCGGGTAATGTAAAGTAAAAAGTACTGCCTTTGGCTATTTCGCTTTCAACCCAAAGATTTCCTCCCTGGTTTTCAATAAAATCCTTACAAATAATTAATCCCAGACCTGTTCCGGACTCTCCCCCCAATCCGGTTCTCATAGTCCCTGAATCAAGTTTAAACAAATCCCTTACCATTTCCTGACTCATCCCGATCCCGGTATCAGCAACAGATATTTCCACGGTTGCCTTGTCACAAGCTCTTGCCGAAAGTGTAACTTTACCCTCTTCCATTGTAAACTTCAAAGCATTTGAAATAAGGTTCCGGATAACAGTCTGGAGTATATTTGCGTCAGCAAAGACTTTCAGGTCTTCAGGGATATCCACAGCAACTTCAATATTCTTATTTATAGCTATACCTGCCATTAAAGCCACACTGTCATATCCAATCTGAGAAAGCTGAACGACATCGCAGCTGAAACGAGTGAGTCCCCTCTGCAATCTTGCCCAAAGCATAAGGTTTTCAAGAAGATCCGAGAGGCTAGTTGTTGAGTTTTTTAAATGAAGAGTAATATCTTTTATATCATCGAGTGAAAGATTCTTGATGTCCTCGTGTAAAATCTGGATAAAACCTTTGAGAGCCTGAAGCGGATTCCTGAGATCATGGGCAATTATTGTAAAGAATTTGTCTTTCTCATCGACAGCTGAAAGCAACTGCTCATTTTTAAACTTCAGCTCCGATTCATTGGCCCTGAGCTGACTAATAATCTTTTCCATGTCATTCAGACGATCTTCAAGATTATGTGTATATTCCAGAGAGCCGTGTAGATTTATAGCTGAAGTTTTTGCTGCCATTTTGATATTTATAAAACGTTCAGTTTCATACCTTAGCAAGTTAGCACATTTCTCACACTAAAACCTTAAGGACAATCAGATCTCAGCTGAATTTCCGGGTAGGCTTCTCATTATTGCATATCTGATCAATTCAGAAGTAGTTTTCAGCTTTAATTTAGTCAGCAGTCTCTCCCTGTATGTACTTATTGTTTTCGGACTTAATGAAAGCTCTACAGCAATCTGTGCAAATGTTTTACCAGCTGCCAGGAGGATAAGCACATCCATTTCACGTGCTGAAATAAGTTGAAAAGGAGGCTTGTCTGATTTATTTATAAGGCTGTCAGCCAACCTTTCCGCAAGAGACAGAGATATGTATCGTTCACCCCTGGAAACCTTATTGACTGCTGTAAGAAGCTCTTCCGGCGCGCTGGTCTTTGTAAGATATCCTGAAGCACCGTACTTGAGGGCATTGATAGCATATAGTTCCTCTGAGAATATACTGAGCATCAATATCGCAACTGATGGCTGAATTTTTTTTATAGCAGCTATAAGATCCAGCCCGCTTCCTCCGGGTAATGAAATATCGAGCAGAATAACGTCGTATTTCATTTCCCTTAGTTTTTCAAGCAACTCGGTTCCCTTGCCTGCTTCATCTACCAGCTCAATACGTTCATCGTCTTCAAGGATCTGTCTAATACCTCTTCTTACAACAGGATGATCATCGGTGATCAGAACTTTTATCATATAGATTTCCTTTTATAAGGTATAGTGACAAAGATTCTGGTTCCTTCACCCTTTTCACCTGATATAGTGACCTCTCCATTCGCCGACTTTGCTCTTTCCCTTATGCCCTCTAATCCCATGGATGTCAGAGAACTAACCTTATCCTTATCTATTCCTATGCCATTATCTTCAATAACCATCTCAATATTTTTCTTCAGCTTTTTCAGGTTTACCGACATGACTGATGCTTTTGAATGTCTCATAATATTAGTCAAAGATTCCTGAATAATTCTGAAAAGCGCCAGCGAAATTTTGTCATCAATATTAAATTCTTCCGAGTCGAAGTAAAAGTTGCACTTGATCCCGGTGTGTTTCTCAAATTTATTCAGCTGGCTGAAAATAGCAGGCACTACCCCGAGATCATAAAGTATCGTCGGCCTCAGGAAATAAGAAATTTCCCTGATTGACTCGATTGTTTCATTGATTGTATTACTCATCTCATCAAGCCTGCCCCTTACCGTTGCCGATTGAACGCCGATTCTGCTTTTTATCCATGCAACATCAAGGAATAAGCCTGTAAGACGCTGCCCCAGATCATCATGAAGGTTCAGTGCTAACTGCGATCTTTCATTTTCCCTTATTTCGTTCATATGCCTGCCCAGATGTTCTAGCATTTTCTTTGAATACCGCAGCTTTGATTCCATTTTTTTGCGGAGGGTTATATCCCTGCCAGCAACCAGAATACCCTGTACCTGCCCTTGTTCATTTCTGAATACAGTTGCATTTACCAGTACATCTGTGAACTTACCGCTTTTATGAATAACTGATAGAGGCAAGTCTTTAATTATCCCTTTTGTGAAAGCAGTATTAAATCCTTCAAAGGCTTTATTCTTTTCATGCACATAATCAAAATAAGGATTTCCAATAAGTTTATCCCTTTTCATTCCGATCATCTTCTCGGCGGCTTTATTAACATCCATGACAATTCCTTCAGGACTTATAGTCACCAGTGGATCAAGGCTTGCTTCAAGAAGGTTTCTGTTGTAATTATTTGTTTGTTTAATTACATCTTCCATTTTCTTACGCTCCGTGATATCATGTGACAGGATCTGAACCCCGATGACTTTCCCTGATGAGTCACACAGCCGGCTGAAATTTGAAAGGAAACAATAATTCCCTGAAGACGTACTCAGGTAATCTTCATAATCTTTATTAACACCAGTCTTTATACTTTCCTTTATCCTCTTTAAATAATTATTGCCTTTCTCCTCCCCAAATGTTTCGATGAAGCCCTTCCCGATAAAGTCCTCAGATTTACCGCCTAGATTTGCGAGTGCCCTGGAATTATAATACATTACTTTTCCATCAGGAGAAAAAAGCCCAATTCCAATTCCGCTCTGTTCAGCAAGCAGTTGGTATCTGGCTTCGGTTTTCTGTAATCTCTCCTGGGCTTCCATCCTGGCAGATATATCGATGGCAAAACCTGCAACTGTTTTGGGTCCCCCCGATTCATCGTGCTTAGAAATTCCTCCGATATCATGAAACCAGCAGTATTCTCCGTTTGACATTTTAATCCTGTATTCGACATCATATCTTGGCTCCCTGCCTTCAAGATGATTTCTCATCGCATCAATAGCCGACTTATAATCTTCAGGATGAATGAGTTTAGTAAAATCGGAATAATGAGTGAACTTTTCAGGATCATACCCCAGCATAACTGCCTTATTTTCATTTGCAATAACATGTCCGGTCTTATAATCCAGTTCCCACCATGCCATCTTGCCGGCAACCATCGCATTGTAAAATCTTTTATTAGTCAGAGTCAACTCATTAAAAGCTTTTTTTCGTTCGGTAATGTCTATGACCAAAACCTGACCGGCAGGTCTGCCATTAAAGACTGTTGGAAGAGCTGTTACTTCCGCATCAAAAACTTCTCCGTTCTTTGTGATCAGGACTTCTTCCAGTGCCGGGACCACTTCTCCAGCGGCCACTCTCGACATTCTTTCAATTACCTTAGTCCGTGAATCAGGATGCACGAACGATAGTACAGAAGAGCCAATAATCTCATCCTGATCTTTGCAGCCCATTATCCGCAGGGAGCATTCATTTACATATACAAATTTCCCATCCTGATAAACTCCTATCCCGACAGGTGCCTGCTCAATCAAATTACGGTATCTTTCCTCACTTTCCTGAAGTTCCTTCTCCGTATTCTTTCTTTCAGTTATATCCCTGGCAATGATGAGGGCGCCTTTCTGCCCATTAATATTTGTATATACCGATGCGGATAATTCAACAGGGAACCTGGTCCCATCCTTTTTAATCAACCTGAACTCACCGAAATAGTTATCGGTTACATTTTTATTCCTTTCTTCGTACTGAGTTAATGGATTCTCAATGATATCATCTTTCCAAAGAAGGCACAGCTCCTCCTCCGTCCTGTCGAGCATCCTGCATGCTGCGGGGTTGGCTGAAAAGATCAACCCATCCATGGAGCCAATTATGATTGCATCCTGACTGTTTTTAAAGAATTCAGTAAAAAATCTATTCGCATCAGGAAGGCTGCTAATCACTTTCTCTTTTCCCATAAAAATAAAATATGCTTCAATAACTGTTCCAGGGGCAATTTAAGTTTTTTTCTTGCAGATTATAATCATAATCAGGGAAAGGTTTCACATGTCGCTGATTAATGCGAAACAGTGATCAGATATAACCTGAGAAACATATTCTTACCGCTTACATTGTTGGTTATAAATATGATGGCATCAGTATTTTTCAGTTTTAAGGAATTTGCCTTTAGAGTTAGTCAGCAGGTTCTTTGTCAGGTAAGAAACTCCTGCGCCGATTGCAGCAATAACAACCGGTTTTAAGGTTATCCAATTGACAATGCCCCCGTTAGCTATTATCTGGTATAACCCTGTGATGAATGAACAGAAGATGGCGACAATTATTCCATTTAAAAAATCACGCCAGTTGAGTCTTAGAAATTTAGATGTCATGGCATAAGTAATTAGAGATCACATCATCTGATATCAAATTTAGCAGATAAAAAAATAAATATCAAATAAATCTGATTAGGTTAAAATCGAAGAACGTCTAATTACCAGACTTTTTCCATGAGGAGGATATTCCTGAGGTCGTTGGGACTTATATTCTCTCTGATTTCACCGGTATCGACCACAGAAATGAATCCTGACTCTTCTGAAAGAACCACAATAAGTGCATCTGAATGTTCTGACATACCTATTGCTGCCCTGTGCCTCATACCAAAGCGCGGAGGAAGTGTCATACGGTCAGTGGCAGGTAACGGACATCTGGCGGCAAGTATTGATCCTCTCTCAATGAGAACTGCCCCGTCGTGAAGTGGCGTATTTTTGAAAAAAATTGTCTCAAGCAATTCGGCGCTTATTTTTGCTTTTAATATTTCGCCCCCCTCTGAAAAAATATCCAGACTGCTTTTTCGTCCAATCACAATGAGTGCTCCGGTTTTATTTTGCGACATTCTCTCGCAGGCTTTAACTATCTCCTCTGCTTCCCTTGGGCTGCCAGGATTATTAGAGACCATAGAAAAAAATCTCCCGAACGAAAACCTGCTGCGAGTCAGATATTTGTTTCCGAGTACCAGCAGAAAACGACGTACCTCGGGCTGAAACACTATAATGAGAGCAATTACCCCCACACCAATCACCTGACCAAGCAATGCGCTTATAAGCTCCATATTCAGGGCTTTTACCACAAGCCAGAACAGATAGATAAAAAATATTGCAAGAAATATACTGAGTGCGGCAGTTCCCCTTATCAGTCTGTAAAGCTGAAAGAGTACTATTGCCACAAGAACAATATCTATTATATCGAGTACTGTAATGTGAAAAGGCATATATGGAATTGTGAAAAATTCATCAACAAAAATAAAAAGATAATAGTTAAAAGCGGATCTTATCAACCAGCTTAACAACCTGCACAGCCTCCCTAACATCGTGAACCCTGAGAATGTCGGCCCCGTTCATCAGAGCAATTGCGTTTAAGGCTGAAGTTCCGTTCAGGGCTTCTCCTGCATCAATACCAAGGGTCTTCCATATCATCGATTTTCGTGATAAACCCACCAGAAGAGGCAATCCTGCTATGGAAAAGTCGCCGAGTCTTCGCAAAAGTTCAAAATTATTATCGATTGTTTTTCCGAAACCAAAACCGGGGTCTATTATAATATCTTTTACACCGACCGAATTCAGCCTGAAGATCCTTTCTCCAAACCATTTGAGAATATCGGCAACAACATCGTCATAAACAGGGCTATGCTGCATGGTGCGGGGATTTCCGGACATGTGCATTAAAACATAAGGTACATTAAGCTCAGCAACAATCTTAAACATCATTGTATCTACCTCACCGCCTGAAATATCATTTATCATCAGAGCTCCGCAACCAACAACTGCCTCCCTTGCGATATCCGAACGGAATGTATCAACAGATACAATCGCTTCAGGAAATTCCCTGGTAATAAGCTTAATTGCTTTGAGAACCCGTCCGCTCTCCTCGTCAGAGGAAATGTCAACAGCCCCGGGACGTGAAGAATAGCCCCCAACATCAATAAAATCAGCCCCATCCTCTATCATCCCTGATGCTGCATCGATAATTTCCTTTTCAGTGACATACCTGCTGCCTGAATAAAATGAATCAGGTGTAATATTAATTATCCCCATCACTTTCGGAATGGAAAGATCAATCAGTCTGCCTCCTGCATTAATATATCCCGGTTTATCCTGAAACATTGCTTTTAAGAATAGCCGAATTTAGTGAAATCTTACGAATTAAACATCAATTCAATTTTCATCTTTGCCCTGTGGTTATTACATTTGTACTGAATGAAATCTCACTTATAATGAAGTTTTTTGTAATAGAGGGAGTTGACGGGGCTGGTAAATCAACACAGATAAAACTGCTGACTGATTTTTTTCTTAAAAAAGGTTATAGCTGCGAATATATGCACTTTCCGCGAACAGAAAACCCGTATTTCGGAGAGCTGATTGCACGTTTTTTAAGAGGTGAATTCGGATCACTGAATGATGTTGATCCTTACCTGGTGGCAATGCTCTATGCGGGCGACAGGAAAGATGCAGCTGCAACGATAAACAGCTGGCTTAATGAAGGAAAGGTTGTAATTCTCGACAGATATACATATTCAAATATTGCTTACCAGTGTGCCAAATTGGCGAAGACTGAAGATCAGGATAAACTTATGCGCTGGATATTATCGCTGGAATTCAGCCACTTTGCCATTCCGAAACCAGATCTGAATATTTTTCTCGATGTTCCCTTTGCCTTTACGGAAAAAAATTTGTCAAAGACCAGAACAGGAGATGACAGAAACTATCTTAACGGCACCAGGGATATTCATGAAGAAAGCATGGTTTTCCAGGGCAAGGTAAGAGATATTTATCTGAAAGTGTCAGTAAAAGATGATCGTCTGGCTGTAATCGACTGCAGCAATAATAAAGGAATGATGCTTTCGCCTCCTGAGATTTTCACGCTTATCATGCAGGTTTTAAAGTATAGAAAATTCGTTTAGAATGAAAGCATTGAAAATTATCTCAAGAATAATTATTGGCCTCGTTTTCATCTTCTCAGGGTTTGTCAAAGCTGTTGATCCACTGGGGTCAGCATATAAATTCCACGATTATTTCCAGGCATTTCATCTTGGGTTTTTGAATGATCTGAGCATCCCACTTTCAATACTGATGTGTACTGCTGAGTTCATAGCCGGCTTCTCTGTGCTTTCCGGTTTCAGGTTCCGAACAGGAAGGCTTGGAATACTTATGCTGCTTATAATATTCACCCCTGTAACATTTATATTAGCTCTTACTAATCCTGTTTCCGATTGCGGATGCTTTGGCGATGCAATCCATCTTACGAACTGGCAGACATTTGGTAAAAATATTGCACTGGTAGCGTTTCTGATACCACTTTATTCCGGCAGCGACCAGATAAAAAGTATTTTTAGTAAAACAACCGACTGGCTTATAATTCTGAGTGTTATGTTCCTTTTTGTTCTTTTCTCACTTTTCAATATCAGGTATCTTCCAATAATTGATTTTCTGCCTTACAGCAAAGGTGTGAAAATTGCGGAAAAAATGATTATCCCTGACGGAGCGCAACCTGACATATACAATACAACTCTGATATATGAAAAAGACGGAGTAAGAAAAGAATTTACGGTAAAGGAATATCCTGCAGGTGATTCATCGTGGAAGTTTATCGATCAGAAATCTGTCCTCATCAGGAAAGGATATAAACCTCCAATACATGATTTCATGATCACGAGCTTAACAGGGGAAGACATTACCGGAAAAATACTTTCTGACCCTGGTTATTCGTTATTAATGGTCACCAAAAAACTCACGGAGGCTGATCGGAAATCTTTAAATAAGGGATTCAGCCTGGGAGTTATTTGCCTGTCAAAAGGAATCAGCTTTTATGTTCTCTCCTCCTCAGGATCGGATGAGATGAAAAGTTATGAAAACGGATTAACTTTCTGCTCTGCGGATGAGACAACACTCAAGACTATGGTCAGGGCAAATCCGGGGTATATCCTGATGAAAGATGGCAGGATTATGGAGAAATGGTCATGGGCTAACCTGCCTGATGAGAAGTGGTTTGAGAAGCTCTTTAAGCATTAGATAATAAGCACATTGAATAATTATATACATTTAAATATTTTTACATATTAAAACCGAGATTTATATGAGAAAGAAAATTGTTGCCGGTAACTGGAAAATGAATATGGATCTGGCAGAAGGCCTTAAGTTTGCCGGATCAATTGAAAAGTATTTTAAGGAAAAACCGGCAGAAAAGGCTCAGGTAATCCTTTGCCCACCCTACATTCATCTTGCAGGCATAGCTGAGATCGTTAAGCACGGCAAGATAGCAGTAGGAGCCCAGAACTGCGCAGCAGAAGCCTCAGGAGCATATACAGGCGAGGTATCTCCCTGGATGATAAAAAGCACAGGAGCACAGTATGTTATACTGGGTCATTCTGAAAGAAGGACTTATTATCATGAAGATGATAAACTTATTAACAAGAAGACATTGCTGGCATTGAACAGTGGTCTGAAAGTTATCTTCTGCATTGGTGAAGTTCAGAGCGAGAGGGAATCAGGACAGCATTTTCTGATAGTGAAACGCCAGCTTCAGGAAGGTCTTTTCAACCTTACAGCCGAACAGATAGATTCGATTGTTCTTGCATACGAACCTGTATGGGCTATAGGCACAGGGCTCACAGCGACACCTGACCAGGCACAGGAAATGCATAAATATATCCGCGACCTTGTGAAGGAAAAATATGGTAATGACAGCGCAAAAAAGCTACCAATACTTTATGGCGGAAGTTGCAAGCCATCCAATGCTGCTGAGATCTTCTCAAAACCTGACGTAGACGGAGGCCTTATTGGCGGTGCAGCTCTTAAAAAAGAGGATTTCACAGCAATTGTGGAGGCATTTTAAGATCCACTGCCACACTTTGTTTAAGCCCCCCTGCCCCCCTAAAGGGGGGTTAAATCTCAAATTGTTTGCAAATTAGCCCCCCTTTAGGGGGGTGGGGGGTAAAATGTAGACAAAAGC
>JGI20214J51650_10001375_pt1 | contig 15420 bp, 7 predicted proteins | sample WetSurMetagenome_FD_51650 | JGI IMG/M metagenome (IMG submission 51650) | reverse complement strand
AATACCTGGTAAAACGTTTTCCGGGAACAAAGTTTCAGTTTATCAAGTCAGGAATTCCGTCACTTGGATCAGTTCCGCATTCAATGAGGTTTTCAAGTGATGTCCTTGCAAAAGGCAAGCCTGACCTTTTATTCGTTGAAGCTGCCGTGAACAATATCACAAACGCAGTTTCACCTGACCAGCAGGTAAGAGGGATGGAAGGTATTGTGTACCAGGCTCTCAGGGCAAACCCGTACGTAGATATTATAATGATGCATTTCGCCGACCAAGATAAAATGGCAGATTACAATAACGGGAAGATACCAGATGTAATTCAGCAGAACGAGAAAGTTGCGGAGCATTATTCAGTGACATCAATAAACCTGGCAAAAGAGGTGAATGACCGGGTGCTTTACTGTGAATTCAGCTGGCGTGACGATTTCAGGAACCTGCATTCTTCATATTTTGAGCAAAGGCTTTACTTTCGCACAATACATCACCTGCTCGATTCAGCCTGGAACGGAGCTCCCGGCAGTTCATTGAAAGTCCACGAGATCCCTGCGGTTTTGCTTGATAGGTATTCATATATAAACGGGCAATTTAAACCTTTGAATAAAGCGAAGACCAGACCAGGCTGGTCGCTTGTTAAAAACTGGCAGCCTGTTGATAAGGCTCTCGTAAGAGAAGGCTTTGTGAATGACGATGTCCTGGAGGCAAACGTTCCGGGGGCAACATTGAAGTATCCATTCAGGGGAACAGCAATAGGCTTGCTCGTCACCTCGGGTCCCGATGCCGGCATTATCGAATACAGCATTGACGGGTCGGAATTCAGGAAAGCGGATCAGTTCACCCGCTGGAGTCAAGGCTTGCACCTCCCCTGGATGATGATGCTTGAAGACAAGCTGGTATACGGTAGGCACAGGCTGGTTGTAAGTGTCTCAAGCGACAAAAATACCGCAAGCAGCGGAACTGCATGCAGGATACACTGGGTGGTAGTTAACTAAAAGAGTTGTGCGTTGAGTTGAGGATGACTAAAAAACCATAGATTGATGAAAAAATTTTTGCTATTCCTGTCAGCAGTAATCTTTTTAATATCGTGTACCGGAGATAAAAAGATAAGCGACAATGAAATTATTATTGAGAATGATCAGATGAGACTTGTCCTCGCAAGTGACGGAACAGCTAAAAGTCTGTTTTACAAACCTGCTAAGGTTGAATGTTTAATTGAAGCTAAAAAAGTTCCTGTAAGCACCATAATCGAGCCACGACCATACCAGAATGAGGTTAAATTGGCATATCCAAATAAAAAGACAACATTTAAATCCAATTCGATCCGGAAAGAAGGGGACAAACTTATTATTGGATATGAGCTGATCCCCTGGGAATCTACAATAATTATCAAGATAACTCCCAATTATATTGGCTTTACTCTCGAGAAATTCGATTTGAAGGTAAAAGACTATGGTATAGCAATGACCGAACCTCCGATTTGTGAAATGTGGTTTTTGCGATTGCCTGTACGCAATCGGGGGCATTGGGGTGATTGGTTGAACGTAATCTGGGATGACAAGGTGGTAATAAACGTTTTGGCAACTGAACCAAGCGCGAACATTGATTCGGAGGAAGGTGAAGGATACCGGATATTGGAAGCAGGAGTGGACGAAAAGGTAAAACTCACGGGAGTAGGTGCAGCATTAATAACATGCGCGACTGACAAACTTCTGGATAATATTGCAGTAGTTGAGAAGGATTATAATCTTCCTCATGGTGTCGCCAGCCGAAGGAATGAACTTTATAATGCATCATATTATTGGTCAGACAATGTTAATCCAGTTAATGTTGAAGAACATATCAAATATGCCAAGCAAGCCGGATTCAGGACTATGATGATTTATTATCCTTCTTTCCTTGAGAGCAGAGGCTACAGGCTTTTAGGAAATTATGATACTTGGAGATCTGAGTATCCTAAGGGAAGAGCAGATCTTCAAGCGATGTTGACCAAAATCAAGACTACCGGAATAGTCCCTGGAGTTCATTTTCTACACACACACATTGGACGAGATAGCAAGTATGTCACTCCAATTCCCGATCACAGGTTAAATCTGCTGAGAATATTGACTTTGGCTAAGCCACTTGGTATAAAAGACACAACTATTTATGTTGAACAAAATCCTGCATTTAGTACTATGGCCAATGACCGGCGTGTATTAAAAATTGGAACAGAACTAATTTCATATAAGAACTACACTGTAACCAAACCATATATGTTTTCAGGTTGTATCCGGGGAATAGATGAAACTACAATAAATTCCCAACCGGTAGGATATATGTTTGGTTTACTTGATGTAAGCGAGTTTGGAGCAACAAGTGTTTATATTGATCAAAACTCAGATCTCCAGGATGAAATAGCAGAAAAAATAGCTGAAATATATAGTGCAGGTTTTGAATTTATGTACTTTGATGGTTCAGAAGGAGTTAATCCGCCATTCTGGTACCATGTATCCAATGCACAATGGAGAGTTTTTAACAGACTAAAACCTGAACCTATTTTTGCTGAAGGAGCAGCAAAGACTCATTTCAGCTGGCATATGCTGACAGGCGGAAATGCCTTTGATACCTTTAAACCTGAGGTTTTAAAAGAAGAAACCAGGAGATACCCATGCAAGGAGGCCCCAAGAATGCAGGATAATTTTACCAGGCTTAACTTTGGATGGTTGGGATACTGGTTGCCAGATGAAGAAACAGTTGGCACTCAGCCCGACATGTTGGAATATGTCACAAGCCGGGCAGCAGCATGGGATTGTCCTGTGTCTATTCAAGCGAATCCTGAAACTTTTGCTCGTCATGCAAGAACCCCTGACAACCTTGAGGTTCTAAGACGTTGGGAAGAGGTAAGAACAAGGCATTGGCTAACTGATGAACAAAAACAGGCACTAAAGAATCTGGAGCAGGAGCATATTTTATTACTGAATGAAAAGAACAAATTTGAACTTGTTCCATATGAACAGATTATTGACATTGCTAATGGAAACGTAGAGGTGCGAGCGTTTACTTTTAAACGAGGGAATTACATTTATGTAGTTTACTGGCACATTTCAGGGAATAAAAAGTTGGAACTACCCGTAAATTCTAAGTATATCACATTATTGGAAAACTTTGAACAGGAAATACCTGTTCAATCTGGACAAAACGAAAATAGCTCCATTTTGCCATTAAGGAATCGGCTTTATATAAAAACAAATAAACTTACTAGGCAAGAACTTATTACAGCATTTAAAAATGCTAAAATCATACATTAACATATATACCCCTGTGATGAAAGGTAAATGCAGGAACTTTAACAGATGCCTGCATTTATACGACATGGGGATTAAAGCACTTGTTTAATCTACCTGGAGGAATAGTGTGCAGAATCCTAAGCGAAAGTATATGAAATACTCAAGTATATGATATATCTTACTCAATATGAGTGAAATATACCTAACTTTAGCCGTCTTAGATCGACCAAGATATTAAGGAAGTGATAGAATCAAAATAGCTTTTAGCTCTAGCTAATTCCTTGGCAAAGAAAGCACGACTCCCCTTATCTCTGCCTGACAAGATCATAGCAGCAACTTTGGAAATGGGGAAATTGCAAAAGAATGCTGGCAGCCATAAAGTTCAGAACTCAGCATGACATGGTCTACCAATTTTGTAACAAAAAGTATCGATTTTGTACCATTTATTGTGATCCTGTAACAATTTAAGAATTTACGCGAAGAACACCCCGCTAATCCCCCCTGAAAGCGGAACTTTAAAACATTCCCAGCTCAGGTAAGGGCTTTATGGCATAGCCCCCTTCAGGGGATTGGGGGCTTTCCGTGGTGTAAGTTCCCGGGATCACGAGATCCCCTTCAGCAAGGAGATCATCTTATCCGCCTGCCCTTCGATCTCTTCCGATTCCTTCCGAAGCCCGGCGACGAACTTGTTCCTTTCATATTCCCCCCTTACTGAACTGAAGTCTTCATCCCTGGCTGCCTGGTCGCCGTCAATCCCGTACCCGATCCTGCTTCCCTGGTCAAACTCTTTTTCTGCATCCTTGAGGATCATACTGTTGAGCTTTACCGCATTCGACTTCCAGTCCTCAATTATCTTTATGAGGCCGCAGGCAGGTAAATCTTCGGGAAGGCTTCCTTCCTGGTCCCTGATAACCGCAGAGCACCAGCTCCACGAAAAAGACAGGTAGTTTTTATAGATCGATGCCAGGCGTTTTTCAAGCTCTTCCGTTGAAGATATCTCTCCCGATTTTACCGCTTCCGTGATACCGTTCACCGCGGATACCGGTGAGAGCAGTCCGGCAAGGTCCACCCACTTACCACGGTCCGGAACAAGTTCCGATTTAAGCCAGTTCCTGATTTCAGCGACCGGGAATCCTGGCTCCGCCGTCATTATGCGCCTGGCCAGCTCCTGGCCCAGGAATATCTTCAGGGCCATCTCATAATACTTCCTCGTGGTTTTAAGAAGCAGCCTGTGAATATATATCCCCTTATGGTGGAAATAGTCCTGCTTGCCAGTGGCTTTTTCGGAAAGATCCGAAAGGAGGGCCATTCCGGTAATTATTTTTCCGGCGATATAAGGATTCAGGAGATTGAAGTGTATGAGGTCAAGTTTTTCCGGATCGGTTCTGCGGTCGCGCGCCGGCCATTTATCTGCATCCCTGCGGGTTCCTACAGTAAACAGGTTCATCGCCGGGGTTAGCTCGCTCCTGCCTTTCCCTTCTGTGATATAAGAGAATGGGAAGTCAGATGTGTCGAAATTTGAGTAATGCTTTCCCACCACAACGCTGTAAGCCCCGATATGACCTGGCAGAAGGAGATAAGAAAATGATCCTGTCTTTGATCCCCTTTCAAGTATCCCCTGGTGGACAGGGCCAAGTTTGTACATGTGATTGCTCTGATTGGTCCCGCTTCCGGCATTGAAAAAGGAAGTGCAGCTGGCAATCAGCAGTGTCGACTTGTGATGGGTGACGCTGTAGGGCCCCGCAAAAAGGCTGCAGGCTTCACCGTGAAAGGCCTCGCAGTTGGCAAAGAACGCCGAGTTCTCGGATGAGAATTGTTTTCCCATTTTTACACCCTGGCCAACAAAGGTCTTTTCAAGGATCGCCCCGCCATCCACTTCCGATCCCGACTGGATAATGAATTTCCTTGCCATAACGCCGGTACCGATCTTCACAGGCGCTTCCCGGCAACTGATGATTGTGCCCTCTTCAAGTAGGCTTGCACCCGAGATAATGGTGCAGTTGCCGATGCAGACGTTGCGGATAACCAGTGTATTGCTGATGCGTGCACCTGATTTTATGACGGCCTTCCCTGTTCTCTTTGAGGCGCAATAGTGTCCGATCAGCCCGAGCATGTTCTTCGTAAATAACGGATCATGCCGGTAAAAGACGGTAAGGTATGCTATCTGGGCTGACAATCTGTCGTATATCGGGAGTTCCCTTCCGCCACCTTCATTCACCACCTCGATCTCTGTGCCGTTGCCAAATGAGGAGCCATTCCCGGCCATGACAGAACCAATATTTATTATCTCCACATCCCCTTCAACATTATAGCCTGACAGGTTCCTGACGTCGGAAATATGAACATGGTCACCTATCTCGCAATCGGCAATGGAACTGTTGAATATTCCGCAGGGCCNGGAAGCCGGATTGCCAGGCTCCATTCTCCCTGAATAGCTGCCAAGTTTAATATTGCCTTCAAAATGTGTGTTCCGGATATTCACGGTGGAGAAATCCTCACACACCATTATCTGGTCCCAGTTTTCGGAAAAGCAGCCGTGGGCGGTCAACTCATGAATTTCCTCATTGGTAAGGTGCCGGAACTTCATTGCACACTGATTTTGGTTATACAATGGGTCGATATCCCTGACGGCTTTTAAAAATGACGGTTCTTGTCATCAGGATTCTCGATATCCATAAAATACTTCACGGTATCGAGATGCAGTTCAGAAGTTGCCGGTTCATCGCATGCTATGATGCCTCTCTGGTGCATTTGGAGGATAGAGGCTGTCCACATATGGCTGACTCCACCTTCCACAACTTCCCTGAGTGCCCTGGCTTTGTTGAACCCGGTAATGATGATCAGGACTTCACGGGCATCCATCACAGTTCCTACCCCGACAGTGAGTGCCAGCTTGGGAACCTTGTTCATATCGCCTCCGAAGAACCTCGAGTTTGCAAGTATGGTATCGTACCTCAGGGTTTTCACCCTTGTCCTGGAAGTGAGCGATGATCCCGGCTCATTGAATGCAATATGGCCATCGGGACCTATTCCGCCGATGAACAGATCTATCCCTCCGGCAGCAACTATTCTTTTTTCATAATCAGCACATTCAGCTTCGAGATCCGGCGCATTGCCATTGAGGATATTGATGTGTTCCCTGGGGATGTCGATATGCCTGAAAAGGTTCTCAAACATGAAGTAATGATAGCTTTCCGTATGGTTCTCATCGAGGCCGACATACTCATCCATGTTGAATGTGATAACATTTTTGAAAGACAGCTCACCGGCCTTGCACATCCTGGCAAGTTCCCTGTAGACGGGAATCGGGGAGGATCCTGTCGGTAATCCGAGTACAAACGGCTTATTGGGGGTCGGATCGGATCTTCTTATCTTGTCTGCAATGTAGGAGGCTGTCCAAAGCCCTACTTCATTCTGGTCTTTCTTAATAATAACTCTCATAATTTTAATATTTTAGATTAAGGTTTGCCTGTCAATTCTATTTCATTCTTTACTATTGTCTGGTTGGAGCATCAGGCGGGCATCTGCCACGTAACAGCCTGATCCCTTTTCGAGAACGATCAGGGGATTTATGTCGAGCTCCCTGATCTGGGGGCAGTCGAGGGCGAGCTGGCTAAGCCTGATAAGGCACTCTTTTATGCAACCCGTATCACGTTCTGGCTTTCCCCTGATACCCTCCAGGATCTTGTGGGATTTGATCTCCCTGATCATCGATTCAGCGATAATCTCATCGATTGGGGCGATCCTGAAGCTTACATCCCTGAAAACCTCGACGTAAAGGCCCCCAAGGCCGAACATGATTACAGGCCCGAACGACGGATCTCTTTTTATCCCGAGTATGACCTCCTCTCCCGAAGTAATCATCTTGCTTACCTGGATTCCCTTAACTACCGCATCATTCTTCGCTTCCCGTATATTGTGCATTATCCTTCCGAAAGCAATTTCAGCCTCCCTTGAGGAGTTCACGTTCAGGACCACGCCCCCGACATCGGATTTGTGGACGATATTATCTGAATCCACCTTCATCACGACGGGAAATCCTATCCTTTCAGCAATGGTTGCAGCATGCCCGGGTGTTGTTGCAAGCTCCTCCGGAACAACAGGGAACCCGTAAAGCTCGAGGATCCTCGCAGCCTCTTCTTCCGGAAGGTAAAGATGATTGCTTGCAATTGCTTCATTCAGGATGCCCTGGACCGAATCATGATCCACGTTGCTGAAAACGCGTTGCTGGTGTAATTCCGTATCAAGATCACGGTAAAACCTGAAGACCCGGGAGAAGCTCCTGCACATCGATTCCGGAAGAATATAGTGAGGGATCTTGTTCCTGAGCAGGATATCCACCCCTGGGGCGACATCGGCTTCACCCATGAATGAGGCATATACCGGCTTTGAATACTCCTTCGAGACCTTTACGACCTCCCTGGCTATTGTTTCAATATCGGTCATCGACTGCGGGGTAAGTATGACGAATACCCCGTCGACCTCAGGTTCCCTGAAAGCCCCTGTAAGGGCAACATTATACCTGTCGGCACGCGCATCCCCGACCACATCGACAGGGTTCCTGATATTTGCATTTGAAGGGAGGGATTTTCTGAATTCCCGCATGGTTTCTTCCGAGAATTTTGCCAGTTGGAGTCCGTCGTGAATTGCGGCATCGGTTGTCAGAACCCCTGGGCCGCCGGCATTTGTGATGATTGCCACTTTGTTCGAACGGGGAGCAGCCTGGTAAGCGAATGCAATCGCAATGTTGAACATCTCCTCGATATTGTCGCACCTTATGATCCCGGCCTGCCTGAATGCGGCATCATAGATCTCGTCGTTCCCGGCAAGTGAGCCTGTATGTGAGGCAGCTGCAGAGGCGCCGGCATCGGTCCTGCCCGATTTGAGAAGAAGGACAGGCTTCCCGCTGGTCCTGGTTACATCCCTTGCAGCTTTCATCAGGGCCCGTCCGTCGGTAACCTCCTCAAGGTACAGCAATATCACGCGGGTCTTTTCATCCTCCATGAGGTAGTACATAAGGTCTATTTCACTGATGTCGGCCTTGTTCCCGAAGCTTATGAATTTTGAGAAACCGATGTGCTTTGCCCGGGCATAATCGAGAACAGCCGTACAGAGCGCCCCGCTTTGCGAAAGGAAACCAATGTTTCCCTCTTCAGGCATTTTCCGGGCAAACGAGGCATTCAGATTTATCAGAGGGTCGGTATTGATGATCCCCAGGCAGTTCGGCCCGATCAAGGAGATATCGTATTTAGCGGCAATCGCAAGCAGCTGCTTCTCCCGCTCCAGGCCCTTTTCGCCAACTTCCTTGAAGCCGGCGGAAATGATGACCACACCTTTTATCCCTTTCTGTCCGCACTGTTCGAGTGCCATGTGACATACCTGGCTTGGGAAAACAATTATAGCCAGATCAACCGGATCGGGAATATCGATGACATACTTGTAAGCTTTTACCGAGCAGATGGACCTTTCGCCCGGACTTACGGGGAATACCACTCCCGAAAACTCGGTCTTCAGGATGTTGAAGAGGATATCGTATGGTACCGTTCCTTTCACATTGTTGGTGCCAACGACTGCGATCGATTTGGGATTGAAGATCTTCTCCAGGTTCTGCCTGTGGATTTCTGACCTTTGCGACATTTTGAAATACCTTNTTAATGGAAATTTTTCAGGATCCGGGGATTGGCAGGCTGAACTGCCTTAATTAAAACCGCAAAAACCAATTACCTGTCCAAAGATATTTTACGGACTATCAGGAAATGTATGTGGAAATAAAGTCAGCGGCTTCGGAAACGGTCTGAACATCGAGGGATCTTTGTTCATCCATTTCAACATTGAATTCCTCCTGGAATCCTGCAACCAGCATTATGCTTTGCATGGAGGATGCCCCGAGGTCAAATGAGAAGTTCGAATTGTCCGAAATCTCGGACTCATCAATCTCAAGCACTTTTGCAGTGACTTTTTTTACTCTTTTCTTGATTTCTTCCTTGTCCATTTGAACAGAATTTTAAATATAAAAATATAACAAAAATTTTCACTCCGGCAAGGAATTAGTGACATATTTCACAAAAGGAACCGGTTAACAGGCAAATTTAATTTTGAAGCCCGGCCCTGGTCAGGGCCTTATGAAAGCGCGGGCAACCAGATAAATGAGCAGGATGATGACAGATGATGCAAACCAGCGGGGATTATTTATTCAACCAATCCCTAAATCCCCTGACCCTATCAGATGCCACCTTGCCTGCCTTCAGGAGCATCTAATCATTCTGCACGCTACCTTCCATGCTTTTTTCGAGAGCTCTTGCGTGGCTGAGGAACTCATCGGTCTTCATCTCCTTGTAATAGATCATCCCATGGGTTGTACGGATCTTTGGGCTTTCATTCTCATAGAAGAAATCCTTCCCGAGAACCAACTGAACTTTTCTGAACTGGTCAACCCATACCTTCTGCGAAAGATCGCTGAAAGGGCCGTCGAGTTCATGGCTTGGGAATGAAGCATTTACCTGGCTTATATAGCAGTTTTTGAACGACCAGTTAAGGACTGCCATGGAGTTGAGCGAGACAGGTGTGAACACGTTGGCCTCCGACGGGTGGAACTTGTACCAGACATTCCGGTACCCGACGATCCTCAGTTTTGAAATGTCCTTCTCTTTCTGCCATTGCCTTAGCGCTTCTGCAATTGCCTGGAGCACCTTATAGTGAGTATCGGGGCCCGATCCTTCGGGATCGAAAGCAAGGCTGATCACGGTTGGCTGTACCAGCCTGAGCATTTTCAGGACAGGCAGCACATCCCGTTCCTTCTGAGGCTGGGGTGTGAAAATATCGCCGGTATAGAACCCAAGGCGGAGGTGTTCAATATCCTTGACCTTTACACCGTAATGGGCCCAGACAAGCTCTTCCTCAAATTCACGAAGCATTCCCTTGAGCTTCTGAATGTCGGGAGGATTCTTCTCCCCGCTGTAGCTGGTTCTGAGGAGCTCGATGTTCTTTTCAAGCTGATCTATTAGCTCCTGCTCCGACGCAAGCTTATAGATCTGGACCATCACCCTTGTGAGACGGTGGCAGATGCCGCGGAGCTTCCCTTTCTGGTCGTTCGCGGCAATTTTGTTCAGGTAATGGTTGACATCCTTATCGAATTTGTATTTGTATCCCTGCTCAAAGAAATCGGGGTACCGCAGCATCTCTATTTTTCCATTCCGGATGAGTTTCAGGGTATCCTCAAGTAGCCCTTGCANAAGATGGTTTGTGACAGCCGTGAACCCGGAGGTCAGCACGGCAAAGTGAAACCTGTTGGATCCGATCCTGAGCTGGTGGATTATGGCAGGAAAGATGCCCAGCATGATGTCATCATGGTGAGGCCCGGTATGTAAAAATACCTGCGCCTCGTCTTTTTTCAGCCCTGTTTCAATCTTTTTCCTCGTGGAATCGATAACCTCTTTTACTCTCTTTAGGCTAAGGTCAGGGATCATCGCACAGTATTTGTCATTCTTGAGGTCATTTATTGTGAGCTTATGAGCATACTTGTCTATTCTCTCACAGAGGTCGAAAACAGCTTTTTCCGTTTTCTCAAATGCCCATTCACCATGTTTGTAATAACGTTCAATGCTGTCGTGAAGCTGTAGTGCTGCTCCTTCAGTGAGGTAGAACCGTGCATTCTTAAGCCTTTGAAGAACGGTTGCCGGGTAGAGGTTATCAGGCGGGTTCTCCAGCGCGTTCCTGATGACACCTGCTTTTGCCTCACCGGCGGCAAATACCAGAGCAACGGCCTCCGGATTGTAAGTGATCGTTCCCAGGCCGATGGTGATAACAAGCCTGCTCCGAGATACTTCGATCCCTCCCAGGTCGCCTGCTGCAGCAGCCTGTGTCTCAAAGTTGGTGGCAGTGAGCCTGGTTGCCGAGTTATGATCACTTCCGCGGGTATTAAACGCGATATGACCGTCGGGTCCGATGCCCCCGAGGAAAAATCCTATTCCGCCCAGTTCCCTTACCTTATTCTCGTATGAAGTGCACCAGTTATCGATGCTGAAAATTGATGCCTGCTGAGCCTTTTCCAGGGGGGTGACAGCCTCCCTGTTCCGGAGTGAAAGATCGATGCTGCTGTCGGGGAATACCTCGCTGTAGTGGCAATTACCCGGCAGCTTTATCTTATCGGAATTTATCAGGAGGGCACGGGCAGGATCCAGGTCAAACCCCTTGATATAATATTTCATTACATAATCATAGAAGCTATTGTGCTGCCTGGGGTTTATAGGGTAAAATTCATCGATCTGAACGAATCTCAGGCCTTTGAGCGATGGCTTTTTCGGAAGGTGCAGTCCATTCTGCTCCATGAATTTCTGCGTCTCGGAATCGTCCCAGCTGGATAGCAGCTTGTTGGTCCATTTGATGAAATATTCAGGCGTTTTCCCGGTGGGAAGGCTGATTACTCCTTCCGGGTTTCCGGCAACCCATTCCAGGAACCTCAATGATGTCAGCAGCCCGAGGCTGGGGAAATTCTGAACAATCACATACGGTATTGCAGTGGTGTATTCATTCCTTCCGGAACGTTCCTGGAACGAAAGTTCAACTTTTGTCAATCCTGACGGTTTCATAGAATATATTGTTTAAGTGTGTAAAGGTAAAAAGATAAACAGATTGATCGCTGCATATTTTCAAAATCGGGGATTGCACCAGGGAAATTAAAGGATAGGTTTGGATGTCAGAAATTTCTAAGCTAAGGCACCATGAAAGACAAGAAGTTTGCTGAGATAAATCATTATGCTGTTTCAATGTTATTGATTAATTTTAGTTATAAATAAACCATATTTTAAAATGAATCCGAAATACATTCCTTTTGACATTGTCGAGAAGTTTCTCCTGGATATCCTGTGCAAGGCAGGCATCCCTGAGGAAGACGCACGAATTGCCGGAGATGTTCTGCTGAATGCCGACAAATTCGGCTTTGATTCCCATGGGGTGAACAGGTTGAAGCCCATTTATCTCGACAGGATAAAGGAGGGTATTGTGAATCCTGTAACAAACATCGAGGTTGTCAGGGAGGGTCCTGCAACCGCAGTGATAGATGGTCACAACGGGATGGGCCAGGTGATTTCACACAAATCGATGAGGATGGCCATTGAAAAGGCAAGGAAATTTGGCATGGGCATGGTTGTGGTCAGGAATTCCAACCATTACGGGTTTGCCGGGTATTATCCCCTCATGGCAGTAAAAGAAGACATGATCGGCATTACGGGGACCAATGCCAGGCCTTCCATTGCACCGACATTCGGAACGGAGAATGTCCTTGGCACTAACCCGCTGACATTCGGGATGCCAACCGATGAACCGTTTCCCTTCCTGCTCGACTGTGCCACCTCAATCATTCAGAGAGGTAAAATTGAGCTTTATGCCCGTGAAGGAAAGTCTATGCCTTCCGGATGGGTAATCGATGAAAGCGGGGAAAGCAAAACTGACTCAAAACAGGTGCTCGCCGACCTGATCGCCGGCAGGGCTGCCCTTACACCCCTCGGGGGAGTGGGAGAGGAGACCGGGGGTTACAAGGGCTACGGATATGCCACCGTGGTAGAGATCCTTTCTTCCGCACTCCAGCAGGGCGCTTTCCTGAAATCGCTCATCGGGATCAGTGACGGGAAGAAGGTGCCTTATTCGCTCGGGCATTTTTTCATTGCAATCGATATCAATGCATTCATTGATCCGGCCGGTTTCAAAAAGACGACCGGATCAATTCTCCGTGAGATAAGGAAGTCAAAGAAAATGCCCGGCCACGACCGTATCTATACAGCCGGTGAGAAGGAATACTACAATTGGCTCGACCGCAAGGACAGGGGAGTAGCTTTCACAAACGACCTCCTCAGGGAGTTTGCGGGATTGTGTGAATCTTACGGACTGAACGATTTCCTGGCCTGGTTCAGGGGGGATTAGATTAAAAACTTTCACGGAGGTACACGGAGAAGACACAGAGATCACAGGGAGATAAAAAAGCTAACTCTGGGCAACTCCGTGTAATTAATACTCTATGCCGGCGTTTCAGTGGAGACGGATCCCGAGCACCGTTATATCATCGGTCTGGGGCTCTCCGTTCATCCACCACTTCAGGGTGGTTTCAAGGATCTCCTTCTGGTCGCTGACCGGGAATGTGCTTATCTGGGTAAGCGTGTTGTAGAACCTGGACCTGAGGAATTTCTTGTTTTTTTCGCCCCCGAATTGATCCTGGTACCCGTCAGAGAAGAGGTATATCATGTCGGCCTCCTTGTAATCCAACTCCTTAACCGAGAAGATCCCCTGCGAGGTATCGATCGGACTTATGCATGAACGGTCGGCCCTCAGGACAGACAGGTTGCCGTCGCTGATATGCACAAGATCATGCATCCCCCCCGAGAACTGCAGATTCCTTTTGTATTTGTCGAGGGCACATACCGCTATATCCATCCCGTCCTTGGTGATATTCTCCGTCCGGTTCTGAAGCACCGACTGGTTGACCTTTTCATACAGGGACTTAAGTATTTCGTTAGGTTTGGTGATTCCGTGCACCTTGACTATTTCGTTCAGAAGGGTGATCCCGAGCAGGCTCATAAAGGCACCGGGGACTCCATGGCCGGTGCAATCGGCCACCGTGAAGATGACCTTACCGTCTTTCTCGGAAAGCCAGTAAAAGTCGCCGCTGACGATGTCTCTGGGCCTGGTGAACAGAAAGCTGTCAGGCAGTAGTTTTTCAAGCATCTCAGCGGGCGGTAAAAGCGCTTGTTGGATCTGGCTCGCGTAACTTATGCTTGATGTTATGTTGATGTTTTTCATCTCGATCATATCGCGCTGCGATTCGATCTCGCTTTTCTGTCTCCGGATCTCGGATGTGCGTTCGATGACTTTTTCCTCGAGGATGCTTTTTTCCGCTATCAGCCTTGCCAGGCGCAGGCGGATCAGGATAAACACGATCAGGCCCGCTGCACCGGCAAGCGATAGCCAGAACCACCATTGCTTCCACAATGGCTCCCTGATCTGGATGCCAAGGACGAGTGTACTTTCAGTGGCAATGCCTTCACCATTTGTAGCAGAAAGCCTGAAAACATACTTCCCCTGGGTAAGTCGCCCGTAAGTCACGCTGGTGCTCCTCGTTGAACGGGCTGCCTCATCATAGCCGTCAAGCTTATAGTGATAGATGACATGATCGGGCTCTATCAGATTAACCCCAAGGAAACTGACAGTCAGCTGGTAGTTGCCGGGAGGAAGGATCAGCTGGCTTTTATCCGGGGATCTCTCTTCATTATTGATCCTGACGGATGTGAATCCCAGCACAGGCGGAACCGGGACGGCAGCATCAAGAGCTGAGTTGAACCTGATCAATCCTTTGTCGGAACCGAAATAGATCATGTCATTCCTTCCGGCGACGATTGCATTATTTACGAGGCTGAAACCATCCGGCACTCCGGGAAGCTTAGTGAATGACTTCACCGAATAATCCGATGTACTGATCCTGCTGATGCCATTTTTATGACCGATCCAGATACTCCGGCTACTGTCGCAGGCGACGGAGTAGCAAAAATCTGAGAATAACCCTTCATTTTCAGTCAGGTGCATTGCACTATCCGGGCTTAAAACAAATACACCGTTACCTCTCGACCCAACCCAGATCCTGTTCCCTGCATCTTCAGTGAGTGATCCCACGACCTTTATGCCTGACCCGCTGTTGAATGGTATCCTCGTCACTCTCCCGTCGTAAATGGAGGCAATTGTGTTGCTGTTGGTGGCTACCCAGAGCCTTCCCGTCCTGTCACTGAAAAGATCCGTGATATTGTTATGTGGAAGTCCCCCCTGGCTGATCGTATACCATCTGACCCCGCCTGCAGCTGTTCTGATGCAGCATAATCCGTTTTTTGTCCCAGCCCAGATCCCCTCTTTGTCAGCTTCAATCGCTGTGACAGATTTCTCCAGCAGTCCCTCGCCGGTTTGAACTTTTCTGACCAGGGCACTTTCAATGTTCATCCGGTACAGGCCGTTTGCGAATGTGCCTATCCAGAGGCCGCCGCTGCCATCAGAACGGAGTGCGGTGACAGTATCGGCAGGCAGGCCTGAACCATTGCCGTAAAAGCTTACTACCCTGCCATTTGAAGGATCGGTTTTAAGAAGTCCGCGGTCGGTGCCCAGCCATAAATATTCCCGGTCTAAACAG
>JGI20214J51650_10001374_pt1 | contig 15422 bp, 10 predicted proteins | sample WetSurMetagenome_FD_51650 | JGI IMG/M metagenome (IMG submission 51650) | reverse complement strand
TATTGATACCTGCTTGAGGTCGTTCAAATAGTCACTATCTTATTTTTTCTCCTTGCTGAAAGAGAGTCGATCATTTTTTACATCGATTACTATACTTTCCTTTGCAGAAACTGTTCCTCCAATTATTTCTTTAGATAATTCATTTACTATCTCTCTCTGGATGAGCCTTTTAACCGGCCTGGCTCCTGATTGTGGATCGTAGCCCCTTTCGGTAAGCCAATCGATAGCATCCTCTGAAACTATAAGTTTCAGGTTAAATTCTTCGAGAGAATGTTCTAATTTGTTCAGCTGTATTTTTACAATTTCCCGTATCTGCTCAATATTCAGTGGCTTGAACATTACAATTTCATCTACTCTGTTCAGGAACTCAGGTCTCAGTGACCGTCTTAATAATAATAGTACTTCCTTTCGCAGAAGTTCCTCTTCATTTTCCGGCATTTTGTTCTTCCATTTGTCCATTCTGTCCCTTATAATATCAGAACCAAGGTTTGAAGTCATGATGATAATGACATTTCTGAAATTAACTGTTCTTCCCTTATTGTCAGTCAGGCGGCCTTCGTCGAGAACCTGAAGCAGAAGATTAAACAGGTCGGGATGTGCTTTTTCAATTTCATCGAGAAGAACCACCGAATAAGGTTTATGTCTCACAGCTTCTGTAAGCTGACCGCCTTCATCGTATCCAACATACCCGGGAGGTGCTCCAATAAGTCTCGATACAGAATGTCTTTCCTGGTATTCTGACATGTCAATACGGGTCATCAGATTTTCGTCGTTGAAAAGAAATCCGGCCAGTGCTCTGGCCAGTTCAGTTTTTCCTACACCGGTAGTTCCAATAAAAATAAATGACCCCACAGGTCTTTTCTGATCCTGCAACCCGGCACGTGATCTGCGGACCGCATCTGCAACCGCAGTAATAGCCTCGTCCTGTCCCACAACTCTTTTGTGCAACTCATCTTCGAGAAGCAATAATTTCTCCTTTTCACTCTGGAGCATCCTTGATAAAGGGATACCGGTCCATTTGGAAACAATGGCAGCAATGTCTTCCGAACGCACCTCTTCCTGGATAAGGGAACCCTTACTCCTCTTCTTTTCGATGAGTTCCTTTTGGTCAGCAATCTCCATTTCGAGTTCAACAATTCTTCCATATCTGATCTCTGCAACTCTTCCATAGTCACCTGCTCTCTCGGCCTGTTCTGCTTCAAAACGAAGTGATTCTACTTCCTCTTTTTTCGACTGAACCTTTTCAATCATCTCCTTTTCAGACTTCCATCCGGCTTTGAGTTCATCCCTTTTGGCCTGCATATCTGCAAGTTCCCGGGATATTTTATCTGCTTTTACTGTATCTCCATCCCTCCTGACTGCTTCTTTTTCAATTTCGAGTCTTGTTATTGTTCTTTCGGCCTCGTCAATTTCTTCTGGTACTGAATTCATTTCGAGCCTTAACCTTGCTGCCGCTTCATCAATAAGGTCAATTGCCTTATCCGGTAAAAATCTGTCAGTAATATATCTTGTTGAGAGATCGACAGCTGCGATTATAGCCTCATCTCTGATAATAACTTTATGATGTGTCTCATATTTCTCACGAATACCCCGAAGAATTGAGATAGTATCTGTTCTGTCGGGCTCGTCAACCATTACAACCTGAAACCGTCTTTCCAGTGCTTTGTCCTTTTCAAAATATTTCTGATATTCGTTTAAAGTTGTTGCACCAATTGCTCTTAGTTCACCCCTTGCAAGAGCAGGTTTGAGAATATTTGCTGCATCCATTGCCCCCTCTGATTTACCGGCACCTACAAGTGTATGTATCTCGTCTATGAAAAGCACTATTTCTCCATTCGATCCGATAACCTCATTCACAACAGATTTCAGTCTTTCCTCAAACTCTCCTTTATATTTTGCACCAGCTATGAGTGCTCCCATATCAAGTGAGTAAATAATCTTTGATTTAATATCTTCCGGAACATCTCCCCTTATAATTCTATGAGCAAGTCCCTCTGCAATAGCAGTTTTACCAACTCCAGGTTCTCCAATAAGAAGCGGATTGTTCTTAGTCCGCCGTGAAAGTATCTGCAGTATACGACGTATTTCATCATCCCTTCCAATAACAGGATCGAGCTTCCCCGATCTTGCCCTCTCATTAAGATTTATTGCATATCTGTTCAACGAATTGAATGTATCATCAGAGGTCTGGTTTTCAACTGTAGCGCCTTTTCTCAATTCATTTATTGCAGCTTTCAGCTCCTTCATTGTTACTCCATGATCTTTGAGTATGGTTGAGGCTTTATCATCAGTGTCAAGAATTCCCAGCAGCAGATGCTCCGAAGAAACAAATTTGTCCTTCATAAGAGAAGCCTGATCATTTGCTTTTCTGAATGCCTCTGAAACTGTTGAAGATATATAAGATTCTGCACCTGAAACTTTTGGAAACGAATCAATAAGCTTATCTGTTTCCTTTCCCAGGGTTGATATGTTTATACCCATTTTCCCAAATAGAAAATTAGTTATACTCTCAGCCTCGGTCATCACTCCTTTCAGAATATGTGCACACTCCACAGATTGCTGACCTTTTGCATTTGCAATAGCGAAAGCCTGCTGGACTGATTCCTGGGCTTTCAATGTAAAATTGTTTAAATTCATTGCCATATTATTTATACAGGCATCTGCAAAATTGTTGCCAGTTGTTATGAATCTGAGATTCTGGACGATTTGACATCTTATTATCAACATTTTATGCCAACATGACAATGATTTGTAGCCAAAACTCTCAGTATCCTGTTGCACCCGCTTTTTCATTCCTGTCTGGAGTGGAAAAACACCTGATAACAGAATAATTCATCCTTATGGATATGTATTTTCACATCCGGTAAAAAAGATACCATGAAATGGCAGAAGGGCTAGGAGGCAGTAAGCATGGTGTTGGGATTAATTGTATTAGAACTATCTTTACCCGAAATTCTGAACAATGGGCAAAGTATTATGGAAGGCAGGTACAATGATATATCCATTGCCTGCAGTTATGGTAAGCTGTGGATCCTTCCCGGAAGAATATAATATCATAACAATCTCATGGACAGGAACAATATGTACTGATCCGGCAATGTGTTATATTTCAGTACGGCCCGGACGTCATTCATACAACATTATTAAGAAAAACGGAGAGTTTGTTATCAACCTTACAACAAAATCACTTGCTTTCGCAACTGACTGGTGTGGAGTAAAGTCCGGAAATGAGCATAATAAGTTCATCGAAATGAATCTGACTCCTGTGTCTGCATCAGTTGTAAAGGCACCAATGATAAAGGAATCACCTGTAAATATTGAATGTATAGTTAAGGAAATAAAGGAACTGGGATCCCATCATATGTTTATTTCAGAAGTTGTTGCAGTAAATGCAGATGATGAATTTATTGATAAGCAGACAGGTCTTTTCAGGCTGAATGACGCAGTCCCAATATGCTATTCACACGGTAAGTACTACGAAACAGGTCAGTTTATAGGCAAATTTGGTTTTTCCGTGAAGAAGAAGAAAAAATAGCGGAAAGTGATAGATAGTTTATTATTTTTCAAAAACAACAAAACATAAATAGCAGTGTGTATCTTTCAGAAAGCAGGAGAGATAAACAGTATAAGTTGAAAACAATAATTAGGAATATTTGCTGCAAATAACTAATTTCATATCTTCAATGTCGGAATTAAATTGTGACTAAACATGAGTGAGAAGGTCTTAGAAACTCTTATGCATTTGTTTGCGATTATTGCCAAACCTCAGGCTAATGACATAGAAAGAAGAGGTGTAGTTGAGGCTTTTCTGAGACGTCTGCTTAACCAGGAATTGGTACAGAAATATCTCTCTATTTATGATGCAAAGTATGATGAAGCCATTAAAAAGCTTGAAAAGAGCAGTTCAGAAAGAAGAGAAGGAGCTATTGCAATCAGAATAAGAAAGCTGTGCAAGGAGATTAATGAACACGGGCAGATAGATCATGAGCAGAGAATAGTTGTTGTTATCCAGGTACTTGAATTCTGTAAATCAGGTGGTCAGACAGTAAGTCAGCTTGAGTTAGGTTTCATAAACACACTGGCAGAGGGTCTGAATATTACCTGTGAGGAATATGAAATTATTGAACAATTTGTTCTTAATCCTTTTACAAAAATTCCTTCCTCTTCTAACCTTCTGATAATAAACGGGATTAAAGATTTTGATCCTAAAGGGTCAAAACATGTTGTAAAAGATCTGTTAAAGGGGCATATATGGATCCTTTTTGTACCCTCTGTTAAAATGTATTTTATCCGTTTTACAGCTTCAGGGGAACTCTCCATGAATGGTCAGTTGCTCCGAGAAGATAAAGTCTATCCATTCAGTCAGGGCTCTTCTATCAAGGGATATAAAGTAACACCTATTTACTACTGGGATGTCACAATGCAATTTCTCAAAGAGGAGTTTAAAGCATCGAGAGTCGTTTATGAAGTGAATAATCTTGAATACCGATTTAAAAGCGGTGAGGTCGGAATTCACCACATGAGCTTTAAGGAAGAATCGGGCAGGATGGTGGGTATAATGGGAGCTAGCGGAGCAGGTAAATCAACTTTACTCAGCGTTTTAAATGGGACTAACGAACCGTACGACGGAGAAGTAATAATTAATGGTGCCAGCATACACAAAGATAAAGAAAAAGTAAAAGGACTTATCGGATATGTCTCTCAGGATGATCTCCTTATAGAAGAGCTTACAGTATTTCAGAATCTGTATTACAATGCGAAACTATGCTTCGACAATTTAACTGAAGAAGAGATTAATTCAAGAGTATTAAATACATTAAAAAATCTAGGGCTTTACGAAATCAGAGATATGAAAGTAGGTAGCCCTCTTAACAAGAAGATCAGCGGAGGACAGAGAAAAAGGCTTAATATCTCGCTGGAGCTTATCCGCGAACCAGCCATAATGTTTCTCGATGAACCAACATCAGGTCTTTCATCTCGCGACTCAGAAAATATTCTCGACCTGTTAAAGGAACTTGCACGAAAGGGGAAACTTCTTTTCATTGTTATACATCAACCATCGTCTGAGATCTTTAAGATGTTTGATAAACTCATTATTCTTGATACAGGTGGCTACCTCATTTATAATGGGAATCCAATCGATTCAATTGAGTATTTCAAAAGGAAAATCGAACAGGCCAATTACCACGAAAGTGAATGTTATGTCTGTGGAAATGTGAATCCGGAACAAATCTTTAATATTGTTGAAACTAAAGTGTTTACTGAAAGTGGTCAGCCAACGGACATCCGAAGGATTTCGCCTGCTGACTGGAGCAATCTTTATAAAGAAGAAAAGAAAGAAGACAAACGGGAACCAGGAAGTGGTATTCCTGAAATAAACTTCAAAACTCCCAACAAAATTAAACAGTTTATTGTTTTTACCAGACGTGACGTACTATCAAAAATAGCTGATACTCAATATCTTCTTATTACTTTACTCGAAGCACCTATTCTTGCATTTTTTCTAGCATTCCTTATACGATATTTTGATGAAAGTGCAAAAAATCCTCATTATACACTATATAACAACAGTAACCTACCTGTCTATATTTTCATGTCGGTAATTGTTGCAATCTTCATGGGCCTTTCTGTTAGTGCTGAAGAGGTAATAAAAGACAGAAAAATACTCAAACGGGAAGCATTCCTCAATCTTAGCTGGAACAGTTATCTTATGTCGAAGGTGTTCGTCCAGTTTGCGATATCTGCAATCCAGGCTTTTACTTTTGTAATCATAGGTAACGCAATAACCGGAATAAAGGGGATGATGTTCGAATACTGGCTTGTCTTATTTTCATGCTGGGCAGGAGCAAATATGCTTGGACTGGTCATTTCCGACAGTTTCAAAACGATTGTAACCATTTATATTCTGATCCCTTTCCTTGTAATTCCACAGATTATCTTAAGTGGGGTTATTGTAAAGTTCGAAAAACTCAATCCCAATATATCATCTCCTGTCTCAATTCCCATTTATGGAGAGTTCATTACTGCAAGATGGGGTTACGAAGCATTGGCTGTAAAGCAGTTTATGAGCAATAAGTTTGAGAGTCAGTTCTATGAATTTGAAAAGATGAAGAGCAGGGGTAATTACAAAAGAAATTTCTGGTGTTCTGACCTTAAACTAAAACTTGATGCTATATTAAATGATCTTAAAACCGGAGAAAGGGAGATTGATTTTAACCGCAATCTTCTCCTGGTTGCAAATGAAATTAAAGAAGAATTGATCGCATTACCAAAACTCAAATTTGATTTTATTGATGATCTCACACCTGAAAGAATAACGCCTGAAATTGCTACTTCTGCTCTTAATTATGTTGAATCACTTAGAAGGTATTACATTGATTACTATAATTATGCAGACAACAAGAAAAATGCACTTATTGAAAAACTCAGGAAAGAAAATGGAGATTTGTTTTATAAATTAAGGGACAATTATCATAATTTATCACTCGAGGAATTTGCCATTAATAAAAATGAAACAACAACGAAAATTGAGTTCAAAGGTCATCTTATTCAAAAGATGGATCCTATTTTTATGGAACCAGAATATAAATTCATCCGGGCTCATTTTTATTCTCCGACAAAACAGGTATTCGGAGTTAAAGTTGATACCTACATAGTTAACGTAATCATTCTTTGGGTAATAACAATAATTCTTTACCTTATTCTTTATTTCAGGATGCTTAAGAAACTTCTTGATTCAGTTGAGGAATCGAAAGGGAAGACACAGAAAAGCCTGGAGCAGGATTAAGCTATAAATAAACAAATAGAGACGTTGCGTGCAACGTCTCTATTTCCATTTTTTGAAATAACCGATCTGATTTATAATTACTGGATTAGCCAGATCATTCTACTATCTCAATCATTTTAAACGGTACTCTGATTATTGATTCATAATCTTCTCCTGCTTCCAACATATCCTCATCATCCTCTTCATAGTACCAGTTCACTTCTACTTCATTCTTTGCCCTGTGTATTGCTTCCAGCTTTTTAAAAACATCAAGTATACACTTCGATGAACTTGTATTGAAATATTCAAGCCGGATATTAACAACTGTTTTTGTTAAAGGGGATTCCTTATAGCTTTCGAGCCAGTCAACCAATGGCTTGTAGAATTCTACTGAGTTTTCTGGAATTGAACGTCCTTTGATTTCAAATACACCTTCTGCAGAGTCAAATTTAACTGTAGGAGTTTTTGGGGTTCCTTCGATTATGATCGGTTCCATTTTTATCAGATTTATAAGTTGCGTTAATTCTCTTCGGTTACCAAAATATCAAGATAGAAAAAAGAGTATTTATCATTATACTTTTTAAATGAATATTCAAGCTTATTCCCGGTCTTTCTGGCTATATCAACAAGCCCCAGTCCCCCTCCTCCTTTTGCAGATATTCTCTGATGATTGAGAATAAACTTATATAACTCCTTTATTTCCTCATGACTGGATCTGTTAATCCTCTTAATTTTTTCTTCAAGCTTTTCAATATTATCGTCCTGAACAAAATTGCCGGTAACTATTTTATACCCATTATCTACTTTTTTTACTACAAGTAAACCGAACTTTTCAGCAGTCTGATCTTCAAAATCGGCGGGAACTCTGTCAACGTGATGGTAAAGATTCTGAAGGCTTTCAACAAGAACATTATAGACTTTTTTTCTAAGCTTTGATTGTTCATTTACAGCCACCATCTTATCTTCAACCGTGTCAAGGACATGATTGATAACATTCGAATCAATATTACCTTTATAAAAAAGAATAACATTCCCGTTCGATTGGTCTGATAGATAATTCTCTATATCAAAGCTCATTTAAGCTTCCCTTTAGATATTGTCAAGTTTATTCCAGTAACAAATATAATAAAAATATGAAGTTACCAAATTATAACTTGTCCACATTCAGGTTTTTTAAATATTACTGCAATTTTTGATGAATGTAATAGATTGTTGTGACAAACGTCATACATACATTGACGTCAATTTTTCTCCGGTTTCTTTGTTCCCTGGTACATCTCATATTTTAACAGGATACACTCCAAAGCTCCATTGAAAAGAGTGTACTTAGCTTTAGGCTTCAATCCGATTTTCTTGAGAGATTCTTTATTTGAAGTAATTAGCCAGGCAGTATTTCCGGAGAAGTTGTGTTTAAGGGTCGATCCTATCATGCCGTAAAGCACATCTGTTTCATCAGGTTGCAGTCTTTGTCCATAGGGGGGGTTTAGGAAAACAAAACCATGACTATCAATTGCTTTTAAATCTTTAAAATCAGAGACCTCAAGTGATATAACATCGTTTAATCCGGCTCCTGAAACATTGACTTTTGCCTGGCTTAATGCCTGTTCTGAGATATCACTTCCCAATATTTTAACAGGAGAAGTTACAATCTGACTTTCAGCTTCCCCTTTTACCTTTTCAAAAAGCTGTTCGTCGAAATCTTTCCATCTCTGAAATCCAAAAAAATTCCTGAATTTTCCAGGAGGAATTTTACAAGCTATTAACGCAGCCTCAATTGCTATTGTTCCTGATCCGCACATAGGATCAGTTAGAGTAGCAGATGCTCTCCATTCTGAAAGAAGAAGTATCCCGGCAGCAAGGACCTCATTAAGCGGAGCAACCGACTGTTCATGCCTGTAACCACGTTTGAACAATGGAACAACAGATGAATCGATTGAGATTGTTACCAAATCATTACTTATATGAAGATTAAAAAGAATCTTCGGATCGCTGGTATCAACGGAAGGCCGTCGTCCTGTCTTTTTCCTGAAATAGTCTGCGATCGAATCTTTAAGAATAAGTCCGGCATAACCTGTATGAGCAAAAAGGGGTGAATTGATTACCGGAACAATTGAAAATGTATCATCTGCATTCATAAACCTGTCCCATCCGATCCTGGATCCGCCGCTGTATAAATCATCCTTTGATTTTATCCTGAAATCAGCGACAGGCATAAGGACCGACAACGCTGTTCTGGAACAATAATTAACCCTGTATAACAAATCCTTATCACCTTTAAACAATACTGCGCGGTTCATCACCTCAATTTCAGAAGCACCCATACCAACGAGTTCTTCAGCAAGTACTTTCTCAAGTCCGTAAAGAGTTTTTGCTACAAGTTTCATCAGTAAGCAGTTTGTTTTTTCAAGATTAAAAGGAACAAATACAATTAACTGTATTGAACCTGTTTTCCAGATATAGAATGTTTAACCGGGATTAATTTTGACATCTCAAATAATCCCTCAGGTTTTATCGCTGTAATTTCCGATCCGGTCTTACTGGTATCCGAGTAAAGTATTATAGCTTTTTTTATCTGATATAACTTTCAATGCTTTTTCAATAACAGTATCATTTTCATTTACTATCTCATATAATTCACTCGTCTGCCAAATATTTGTAGCTATATACCCTTTTAACAATAAAAGGATTTCCTTCTTCGAAGTATTAAACTGCTCATCGTTATAAGGAATCCCTTCAGCTTCCCCTTTCGCAATAAAAGCCTTGATATCATCCGGACTGAACTGAAAGTTTTTCTTAAAGTCGTCAAAAGATTTATATTGAGAAGTGAGTTTAGTTCTGTTCTTGTCAAAAAAGTCAAGAGTAAAAGTATTTAGGACATTTTTACCAACAAGTTTTCTCAGATAGGGTGTGTTATATGAAGTATCAGCTGCGACGAATACATCTGGCATAATACCTCCGCCTCCATATACTACTCGGTTATTAATCAATGTTTTAGTTTTCAATGAATCAGGAAAATGAATACTATCAGCTGTCATCAATTCTCCATCACTGTATCTTTTAATAAAGCTCTCCACGTATTTGTCATACCCATCATTATATGGTCTTTGAATTGATCTGCCTGAGGGTGTATAATAACGTGCTATTGTAAGCCTTATCATTGAACCATCGGTAAGATTGAATCCATTCTGGACCAATCCTTTCCCAAAAGTCCGTCTTCCGAGGATAACGGCCCTATCCCAGTCCTGGAGAGCTCCAGCCAGAATTTCGCTGGCAGATGCTGAGCCCTCATCAGTAAGAACAACAACTCTTGCAGAAGATAAACTCCCAGCACCTGAAGACTTATAGTCCTGCCTCGGGGTTTTCCTGCCTGAAAGATATACCAGCAATTTTTTATCAGAAAAGAATTTATCCGCCAAAGCAGTTGCGGCCAGCATATAACCACCTCCATTCCCCCTTAAATCGAGAACTAGGTTTTTCATGTTGCTTTTCTTCAGGACAGCTACTGCATCGGAAAATTCTTTTTCAGTAGTTGCAGCAAATTTATTCAGTTTGATATATCCTGTTTCACTATCGAGCATGTATGAAGCATCAAGACTGGTGATAGGTATCTTATCCCGGATTATAGTAAAATCAAGAATTTCTTTTTCTCCTTTTCTGAATACAGAGACATTAACCTTGGTACCTTTCGGTCCCATAAGTCTGCTTCGGACTCCTGTTGTAGAAATTGATATACCTGTTACTTTTTCTGAGTTGATAGTCAATATCCTGTCTCCTGCCCTGAGGCCGACTTTTTCCGATGGGCCTCCTGCAATTGGTTCAATTATTATTATTGAGTCGCGCAATAAATTGAACTGGATTCCGATACCTTCAAAATTGCCATTCAGAGGCTCATTCATCTCTTTGACATCCTTTGCAGAAATATAGGTCGAATGCGGGTCAAGGTTTTTTAAAATCTCAATAATAGATTTCTCAGCAAGTTTGTCCATTTCAACAGAATCAACATAAAATGCTTCAATCAGGCCAAATGTTCTGCCGATCTTAAAAGTCTCTTCATTTAAAACCTGTGATGAACCTGATAAGGTACTCAGGATAAAAGCGATTATCAGGACTGTCCTGTTCGATATTTTTCTTTTCATATTTTGCTTATCAATACAATATATTATTTAAACAATTAATACCTGCGAATGTTTTTTTATTACCTACAGGGGTATGTTATGTAATGTCTCTATTCTCCTACTCAATACGTCACCTTTTCTCCATTCCATTTTTAATCTATTCCCATTCTATCGTTGAAGGCGGCTTGGAGCTTATATCATACACCACCCTGTTAATTCCTTTTACCTTGTTAATTATTTCATTTGAAACAGAACCAAGAAATTCGTATGGAAGGTGAGACCAGTCAGCTGTCATACCATCAGTTGAACCAACGGCTCTGAGCACTACAGCATTTTCATAAGTTCTTTCATCGCCCATTACACCGACTGACTGAACCGGGAGAAGTATCACTCCGGCCTGCCAGACTGAATCATATAATCCATGTTTTTTAAGCCCTTCAATGAAGATGTCGTCAGCCTCCTTAAGTATTTCAAGTTTTTCTCTTGTCATACTCCCGAGCAAACGAATCGCTAATCCCGGGCCAGGGAAAGGATGCCTCTTAAGTATGAAATCAGGAAGATCCAGTGCCTGTCCTACCCGTCTGACTTCGTCTTTAAAAAGAAGGCGAAGTGGTTCGACAACTTTCAGGTGCATTTTTTCTGGAAGTCCGCCTACATTATGATGTGATTTAATTGTAGCTGAAGGACCGTTTACAGAAACAGATTCAATAACATCGGGATAGATTGTCCCCTGCGCAAGCCATTTTACATTTTTAACTTTCCTTGCTTCTTCATCAAACACTTCAATAAAAACACGTCCGATTATCTTACGTTTTGTTTCAGGATCGCTTACTCCTTCAAGTTGATCGAGGAATCTGTCGGCTGCATCGACGCCAACAACATTTAGTCCCAGTCCTAGATACGATTCCAGAACTTTATGATATTCATTTTTTCGGAGTAATCCGTTATCGACAAAAATGCAAGTCAGGTTTTTACCAATTGCCTTGTTCAGCAGAGAAGCAGCAACCGATGAATCAACTCCACCGGAGAGGCCAAGTATTACTTTATCATTACCTAATTGAGATTTCAGACTGGTAACTGTTGATCCGGCAAAGGAATCCGGAGTCCAGTTCTGTGAACATTTACAAATGTCAACAACGAAGTTTTTCAGCATACGGGTCCCTTCCGTAGTATGGTATACTTCGGGATGAAATTGGATTCCCCAGGTACTCTCACCTTTAATATGAAATGCCCCGGCCTTTACGTCGGCCGTTGATCCGGTAATTTCATAATGGTCAGGTAATCTGGCAATTGTATCTGCATGAGACATCCAAACCTGCGTGCCTGGTTTAATATTTGAAAACAACGGGTCACTTTCATTAAGCGAAACAAGATTTGCCCTTCCATATTCACGGCTGTTAGAAGGTAAGACCTCTCCTCCAAAATTATGCACAAGATGCTGCGCTCCATAACAAACACCCAGTAAAGGAATGATTCCTTTTATCTTAGACAGATCCGGTGTTGGAGCGCTTTTGTCTCTTACCGAAGCAGGACTACCTGATAAAATTACACCTTTAACAGAAGTATCAGGAATAGGAAAATGGGTGAACGGATATATTTCACAATAGACATTAATCTCTCTTATTCTCCTGGCTATCAACTGAGTATATTGAGATCCGAAATCAAGTATAATTATTTTTTCCTGCAAGATTCAATATTTTTTAAATGGCTTTAAAGATAGATATTCTTTTTTTAAGGAGTATTAATATTCCCTATATCATAACTCTTACCATCAATAGCGGCAAAAGTCCGGGGAAATAATGTTCTGGCTTCATCAACCAGCATAGATACACCTCTGTATCGTGAAGAAAAATGACCTATGATCAGGCTTCCTGCGTTGGCATTGACTGCGGTTCTTGCAGCATCAAGAGTTGTTGAGTGCCCAGTTATGAGTGCCAGATCTTCTTTACTTTTATCGAAAGTAGCCTCGTGGTATAAAAGGGTTACACCTTTGACGAACGATGCAAGTCTTTTGAAGTATTTGGTATCACTGCAGTAGGCATATGATAAAGGTTCTGACGGAGGAAGAGTGATATCTTCATTTTTAATAATAATTCCGTCAGGAGTGAGGAAGTCTGCTCCCCTTTTGATAGCAGGAATTCTGACTGTTGGAATCTGAAATTCTGTGATGCATTCTTTAATAATATGCCTCTCTGATTTTTTTTCCCTGAAAAGGAATCCGAAAGTCGGAACACGATGTTCCAGAGGGAATGAGGTTACTGTCAGGTATTTATCATCAAGTATCAGAAGAGGTTCCTTCCCTGAGAGAGGTACAAAATCAATGTTATAACTAAGCTGAATATCAAAGTCCTCAAGGTGTGATTTAAGAATATTACTGAAGTTTTCAGGGGCATAGAGGTGAATCTGATTTTTTCTTCCCATCAGACTAAATGTAGACAACAGCCCGTAAAGTCCAAAGACATGGTCACCATGAAGATGGCTGATAAATATATGGTTTATCTTTCCGAATCTGATCCTGTTTCTTCTAAGCTGCATTTGTGTTCCTTCGCCACAGTCTATTAAAAAGAAACGCTCATGTGCATTGAGCACATGAGCGGAGGGATATCTTTCTGATGTCGGCAATGCAGAACTGCTACCAAGTATGGTCAGTTTCATTGAACTCTGCAAAGCGATCTGCTTTAAGATATCATTTTTTCAGCCTCATCAACAGTTCTTGTTATAGTAAGAACAGTATCGAGCTGAGAAATAGTGATAAGTCGTTCGACGGCTTCATTAAGACCGCACAATACGAATGTACCACCTGCATTTTTACATAACCTGTTGGCTACCAGTATTGCGCTAAGTCCGGAAGAATCACAATACTGACATTTCTCAAGATCTAGAATGATATTTTTCTCACCCTTACCTGAAACAAGCACAAGTTCCGACTTAAGTGCCGGAGCAATGTGCGTGTCAAGCTTTTCTGAATGTATCTGAATAACAGTGCTGTTATTCCGGCTCTCAATATTAAAATCCATAATAATAAAATTTGATAGCCTAAATTTAATTAATTTTTCTATTTCTTGGAAGCTTTATTCTCTTTTTCTTCCATTTCTTCTTTTAAAGCAGCAAGCTGTGATATATCGCCAAGTGTGGTTTTTTCAGAACTGCTCTTGGGTTTCCTGGTGGTCTTCTTTGAGGCAACTGGTTCTGATTTCTTCACTGGAGCTTCAGCTGCTTTCTTTTCGTCTTCAAAAACCCTGCTGTGTGATACAATAATTTTTTTAGCAGACTTATTGAATTCAATTACCTTAAAGGATAGTTTTTCGTCAACTTTAGCCATCATACCATCTTCTTTTACAAGATGTTTCGGAGTAACAAAGCCTTCGACTCCATAAGGAAGAGCAATAACAGCACCTTTATCAAATACCTCAACAACTGTACCTTCATGAACAGAGTCTAAAGTAAAGAGGTTCTCGAAGACATCCCAGGGATTCTCTTCAAGCTGTTTATGCCCAAGACTCAGACGTCTGTTTTCCTTATCAATTTCGAGAACAACTACATCAATTTCAGCATCAATGGAGGTAAATTCAGCCGGATGTTTAATTTTTTTGGTCCATGACAGATCAGAAATATGAATAAGTCCGTCTACTCCTTCTTCGATTTCAACGAATACACCGAAATTGGTAAAGTTCCTGACTTTAGCAGTATGTTTTGCACCGACAGCATATTTCTCATCAATATTCTGCCATGGATCAGATTTGAGCTGTTTAATACCAAGTGACATTTTTCTTTCATTCCTGTCGAGTGTCAGTATTACTGCATCTATTTCATCTCCAACTTTCAGGAATTCCTGGGCACTTCTTAGATGCTGAGACCATGACATTTCTGATACATGAATTAATCCTTCAACACCTGGAGCTATTTCTACAAATGCACCATAGTCAGCCATTACCACGACTTTTCCTTTTACTTTGTCACCAATATTCATGTTTGGATCAACAGAATCCCAGGGATGAGATGTGAGCTGTTTCAGACCCAGTGCAATTCTCTTCTTATCATCATCAAAATCGAGAATAACAACATTAAGTTTCTGATCGAGTTTAACAATCTCTTCGGGATGATTAACCCTTCCCCATGAGAGGTCAGTAATATGTATCAGGCCATCAACACCACCAAGGTCAATAAATACTCCATATGATGTAATATTTTTAACGGTTCCTTCAAGAACCTGTCCTTTTTCAAGTTTTGCAATGATCTCCTTCTTCTGCTGTTCGAGTTCAGCTTCGATAAGAGCTTTGTGAGAAACAACAACGTTTTTAAATTCCTGGTTTATTTTTACCACCTTGAATTCCATAGTCTTTCCTACAAACACATCATAGTCGCGAATAGGTTTGACATCTATCTGTGATCCGGGGAGGAAAGCTTCAATGCCAAAAACATCCACAATCATACCGCCTTTAGTACGACATTTAATATAGCCGGTAATAATTTCTTCTTTTTCGAGTGAGGCATTAACTCTGTCCCATGAATTAATTGCACGGGCTTTTTTATGTGAAAGC
>JGI20214J51650_10001372_pt1 | contig 15438 bp, 16 predicted proteins | sample WetSurMetagenome_FD_51650 | JGI IMG/M metagenome (IMG submission 51650) | reverse complement strand
CCTCGCCCAGGTGCGCGGCGTCTCGGACCAGGCCCTCAAGGTGCACGAGGGCGTGCGGATCCTCCAGGGGAGATTCCTCCGGCCGGGGATGGCGGAACTCGTGGCGGGCAAGAACGCCTCCTCCATGTACACGGGGTTCGAGCTCGGCGACACGCCCCGGTTCGGCGGCCGGACCTGGACCGTGGTGGGCATCATGGAGAGCGGCGGCAGCGCTTACGACTCGGAGGTGTGGGCCGACAGCGTGGTCCTGAACCAGACCTACAAGCGCCCCGACGACCTCTTCTCCTCCATCACCGTCCGCCTCACGTCCCCCTCGGTCCTGGGCACGCTCAAGGACGCCCTCGGCAAGGACCCGCGCCTCACCGTATCCACGGAACGCGAAGTGGACTACTACGCCAAGCAGTCGCGGATGGTCTCCACCATGATCCGAGTGCTGGGGTTCCTCGTGGCCTTTATCATGGGCGTGGGCGCCGTCTTCGGCGCCTTCAACACCATGTATTCGGCCGTCTCGGCGCGTTCTCGGGAGATCGCCACCCTCCGGGCGCTGGGGTTCAGCTCGGGGAGCGTGGTCTGGGCGTTCATCTTCGAGTCGCTCTTCCTCGCCCTGCTCGGCGGCCTCCTGGGCTGCATCCTCGTGCTGCCCATGAACGGCCTCACCACGAGCACCGTGAACTGGCAGACCTTCTCTCAGTTGGCCTTCGCCTTCCGGGTCACGCCGGACCTCCTCGTGCAGGGACTCCTATTCGCCCTCTTCATGGGCTTCTGGGGCGGACTCCTCCCCAGCCTCCGCGCCGCCCGCCTCCCCATCGCCACGGCACTGCGAGAGCTCTAACCCACACTGCGGCGCCGATCCCCCAAGCGAAGACGGGCGGAGCCTGTGGCCCCGCCCGTTTCCGGCGTCCAAAGGATGCAGGAGCACACGCGGCTACTTGGCGTAGTTGCTCGCCCCCGCCCAGTCGATGAGCACCACGGGCTCGTCGCCCACGACCCAGGCGTCGTGACCCTGCGGAAGCGCGCTCACCTCTCCGGGTCCGACGATGAACTCTTCGCCGTCGGCCATCTTCACGGCGATGCGCCCCGACACGTGATACTGGAAGTGCGGGGCCAGGCACAGCTCGGTCTTGGCGATCGGCTTCACGTGCTCCGACCACCGCCAGCCCGGCTGGAGCGTCAGCCGGCCCACCGCACCTCCGGCGATGTTCAGGATCTCCGCCGTCCCCTTCCCAAACGTCCGCACTTCGTCAGGCTTGGAGAAAGTCTTCCGCTCGGCTTTGGCCATGGGTACCTCCTGTGTAGGGCATGCAAACCGGTGCCGCGGAGAGATTTATTCCGGCCGGGGGCACTCGCGGAGGGGAGACGAAAGGAAAAGGGCGGCATCTCGCCGCCCTTTTCGTCTGGCTAAAGCTGGCCTCTCGGTTCTCTATTCTTCCGCCATGAAGGGGTACGCGAAGTGCGTCGGCGGCACGAAGGTCTCCTTCACGGCGCGCATGGTGGTCCAGCGGATGAGGTTGAGGTAGGAGCCCGCCTTGTCGTTGGTGCCGCTGGCGCGGCCGCCGCCGAAGGGCTGCTGGCTCACCACGGCGCCCGTGGGCTTGTCGTTGATGTAGAAGTTGCCCGCCGCGTTGCGCAGGCGGTTGAAGATCTTCACGATGGCCTTCCGGTCCTGGGCGAACACGGCGCCGGTGAGGGCGTAGGGGCTGGTGGTGTCGCACAGCTCCAGGGTCTCGTCGAGCTTGGCGTCGTCGTAGACGTAGAGCGTGAGGACGGGGCCGAAGATCTCCTCCTCCATCATCTTGCACCTGGGGTCCGTGCTCTGGACCACCGTGGGCTGGATGTAGTAGCCCACGCTGTCGTCGCAGACGCCGCCCGCGAGGATCGTGCACTCGGGGCAGGACTTGGCGAAGTCGATGTAACCCTTGTGGTCCCTGAAGGCGCCCTTGTCGATGACCGCCGAGAAGAAGTTCCGGAAGTCGGTGGGCGGGCCCATCTTGATCTCGCTCACTTGCCCGAGGAGGTGTTCCTTCACCTTGGGCCAGATGCTCTTGGGGATGTAGGCGCGCGACGCCGCCGAGCACTTCTGGCCCTGGAACTCGAAGGCGCCGCGGACCATGGCCGTGGCGAGGGCCACGGGATCGGCGCTCGGGTGCGCGAAGATGAAGTCCTTCCCGCCCGTTTCGCCCACGATGCGCGGATAGCCCTTGTACCTGGCGATGTTCGCCCCGATGGTCTTCCACATGTCGTGGAACACGGAGGTGGAGCCCGTGAAGTGGACGCCCGCGAAGTGCGGGCTCGCGAGGACGGGGTCGCCCACGTTGCCGCCGCGCCCCGGCACGAAGTTGATGACGCCGTCGGGCACGCCCGCGGCCTGGAGGACCTTGAGGATGTGGTAGGCGGAGAAGACCGCCGAGGAGGCGGGCTTCCAGAGCACCGTGTTGCCCATCATGGCGGGAGACGTGGGCAGGTTGCCCGCGATGGACGTGAAGTTGAAGGGCGTGACGGCGAAGACGAAGCCCTCGAGCGCCCGGTACTCGGCGTAGTCCCAGATGCCCTTCGCGCTGTCGGGCTGCTGCTGGTAGACGAACTGCATGTAGTAGGGATTGAAGCGGTAGAAATCGATGAGCTCGCACGCCGAGTCGATCTCAGCCTGGAAGACCGTCTTGGACTGGTTGAGCATGGTGGCGGCGTTGGCGCTCGCGCGCATGGGACCCGCCAGGAGTTCGGCGGCCTTGAGGAAGATGGCGGCGCGGGACTCCCAGGGCATCTCGGACCAGTCGTGCCAGGCCTCCTGCGAGGCCGCGATGGCCATCTCCACTTCCTTCTGGCCCGCCTGGTGGTAAGTCGCCAGGACGTGCTGGTGGTCGTGGGGACAGACGGCCTTGGCCGTGTTGCCCGTGCGCACTTCCTTGCCGCCGATGATCAGGGGGATCTCGATCTCCTCGGACAGCATCTGCTTCAGCTTGGCTTTGATCTCTGCCTTTTCGGGCGAACCGGGGCCGTAGGGCAGGACCGGCTCGTTTTGCGGTTTGGGGACGGGAACGATGTTGTTAGCCATCAGGATTCCTCCGATTTGGGATACCCGGCCGACGCTTCCGCCGGGTAAGGTAGTCTATTGAAAGGAGAAGGGGGCGGCAAGGGATTGGGGCCGCCGGAGGCAAGTTGGGTTAAAAGGCGCTGTGAGCAGGAGGGCCGCCCGAAACGCCAAGAGGGGGGTGCGAGACCCCGTCCAGTCGGACTTCGAAGGCCTCCCCGCGGTTTGTCGCTACACTTGGAACGCGCCGTGCGACGGGCTTCGCCCGCGCAAAGGCGCAGCCACACGCGGGGGAGAGTTCAGTGGAGGGCGCGAAGCGCCCGAAACGCCGAGAGGGGGGTGCGAGACCCCCCTCTTGGTGACTTTCGTGGTGGGCGATACTGGATTCGAACCAGTGACTCCTACCGTGTGAGGATAGTACTCTCCCGCTGAGTTAATCGCCCACGGGCCTCATATCATAGGAAATGGGCCCAGGGGTGTCAAGAGCGAAGGTGCTCCCGACCTGTGCTAGCGTAGGTCCATGAGCGGCCGGACGGTGACCCTCGTGGGGTTCATGGGGAGCGGGAAGAGCACGGTGGGGCGCATCCTCGCGATGCGGATGCACTGCCCGTTCAAAGATACGGACGCCCTCATCGTGGACCTCGAGGGGACCTCCATCGCCAAGATCTTCGCAGAGAAGGGGGAGCCCTACTTCAGGGACCTCGAGCGCCGCGTCATCCTCTCCACCCCCGAGGAGGGCGAGCGGGTCCTCGCGGTGGGCGGGGGCGGGTTCAACGAGGAGACGATCCCTTTCCTGAAGCGCCTGGGGCCCACCGTGCATCTGGACCTGACCTTCGACGAGGTCAAGCGGCGCATCGGCCGGGACCCCAGGCGGCCCCTCGCCAATGACCCCGACCTCTTCGGCCTCTTCATCAAGCGGAAGCGGTGGTACTCCCGGGCGAACCACAGGGTCTGGACGGAGGGATCCACGGTGGACGAAGTGGTTGACGCCATCCTGCGCCTGATATAGTGTGAAGGGCCAACCGGGGGGGCGATTTGGCCAGGACCCGTTACCTCATCCTCTCTGACATCCACTCCAACGAGGAGGCTCTCGGAGCCGTGCTTCGCTCCGTGGCGCGGCGCCCCTACGACGGCGTCCTCTGCATGGGAGACCTCGTGGGCTACGGCGCCAGCCCCAACCAGGTGGTGACGCGCATCCGCAAGATGAAGAACCTCGTGGCGGTCCGCGGCAACCACGATAAGGTCTGCTCCGGCATCGAGGACGGCCGCAACTTCAACGCCGCCGCCCGCCAGGCCGCGCTCTGGACGCTCTCGCGCCTGCGCGCGGAGAACCGGGCCTTCCTGAAGTCCCTGCCGAAGGGCCCGCGGGAGGTGAAGGACGGCCTCTGGATCGCCCACGGCTCCATCCCCGACGAGGACGCCTACCTCTTCTCCGACTTCGACGCCTACCAGGTGTTCCAGAGCCACCCCTTCAAGGTCTGCTTCTGCGGGCACACGCACTTCCCCATGGCCTTCCGCCACTCCGAGGAGGGCGTGGAGCTCATCCCACTCAAGGGCGACACGGTGGAGCTGACGCTCGACCCGGCCTCCCGCTACCTCATCAACCCCGGCTCCGTGGGCCAACCCAGGGACCGCAACCCCAAGGCCGCCTTCGCCGAGTACACCCCCGAGACGGGACGCCTCACGATCCGGCGCGTGGCGTACGACCTTGCCGGCGCCGCGGGGCGCATCCGAAAGGCCGGCCTCCCCGAACCCCTGGCCAACCGGCTGGCCCTCGGCGCATGATCGTCGGCGTCAACACCCATCACCCCTGCGGCGGAACCGACTTCCACATCCAGATCGAAGACCTCTCCGACACCTCGGAGCTGGACGCCAGGGTCTACGTGTCGGGGCGCGTGGTCTTCAACAAGCGCGTGTCCTACGCCCCAGCGGTGCTGGGGTTGGGCAACCCGAAGCACATCGAGGCGGCCGTCCAGGAGGAGCTCCAGAAGCTGCTCGCCCTCCTCAAGGCCGCCATCGACCGGGGGAAGATTACGTCCTAGGTGGTACCCGTGGAGGGGCTGCGCCAGCCCATGGCGCTGCCTTCGAGTGACAGAGCCAACGAGTCAACGCTCCAACGAGTCAACGAGCGATACGCCACGATCGGACCGGAGACGATCAGTCCGGGTCGTTCGTTGGTGCGTTGTTTCGTTGACCCGTTGTTTCGATCACTTCGCGTGTTCGAGGATGCGTTCGACGCGCTCGGCGAGGTGCTCGTACTGGAAGGGCTTGGGGATGTAGTCCACGGCACCGCGCTGGAGGCCGAAGATCTTGTCGCGGAGGTCCGTGCGCACGGAGAAGATGGCCACGGGGATCTCCCGGGTCGAATCGTCCTCCTTGAGGAGCCGGAGGACCTCCCAACCGTCCATGCGGGGCATGTTCAGGTCCAGGAGGATGAGGTTGGGGCGCAGGGTCCGCGCGACCGTCAGGCCCTCTTCGCCGGAGACGGTCTTGGCCACGAGAAATCCCGTATCGGACAGGATGGCGTCCACCATGTCCAACAGGTCGGGATTGTCGTCGATCACCAGGACCGTTCGCTTCATGCTGTTCCCATGGATTGTCTGAAGCCAATATGAATCTGGTGCCGGCAGGTGTCAAGGAGCCTCGCGGGGTTCCTCGGGACGGTCAGGGGCCCAGGCTCGCCAGAAACTCCCTCCACGCCTTGTCGTCGGCCCACCTGGAAAAGCCGGGATCCTTGGAGGGGTCGGGCAGCGGGGGCTCGGAGGGCGCCATCTGCCCACGCAGGGAATAGGCTTGCTTGAGGGCCGCCTGGGTCTCGCCCATGTCCCCAGCGGCGGCGTAGGTCAGCGCTATCTGATAGAAGAGGGAGGCCGAGTAGGGGTCGGCGGCGTCGGCGGCCCTGAGGGCCAGGATCGCTTCGTTGTATTTGTTGTTCGCCCGGTACTCCTTCGCCGAACTCTCCTCGGCGCGGCGGATCATGGGCTTGTTGAGCACCGCGCGGGGCGCCACGTTGAGCTCGAGGGCCTTCCTGTACGCGGCGGCCGCCTCCGACGGTTTTCCCAGGGCCTCCTGGGCCCCGGCGAGCAGGAACCACCCTTTGACCATGGTGGGCTCGGCCTGGAGCGCGGCGGTGATCGCCTCCACGGCCCCAGCCGCGTCACCCGTGGCGAGGCGCCGGGCGCCCTCCCGCCCCAGGCTCATCCCCGGCCCGTCGTTGGGCTGGGGGTTCTGGCTGGCGATGAGGATGGCGTGGAACACGGGATCGCCCCACAGCCCCTTCAGGTCCTGGTCTGCGCCAGGGTCGGGAAGGGTTCGCCCCAGGTCCGACTGGGCGTCGAGGGTGAGCGCCTTCCAGAGTGCCGCCAGGGCGGTCTTCCGATCACCCGCCTGCGAGCAGATACACGCCTGGTTGTACGGGAAATTCGCATACTCGGGGTCCTTGGCCACCGCGTCCGCGTAGACGGCCATGGCCTTGTCGTACTGCTTCATGTTCGCGTAGGCGAGCCCGAGGATGTCGATGCACTCCCGGCGCTGCCTTCTCAAGAGGCCGGGCGACGCCGCATCGAGCTTGAGGGCGGTCTCCATGGCCTCCGTGGCGGCGAGGTCTTTGGAGAGGGACATCTCCGAGACGCCCAGGTAGTAGAAGGCCAGGGCGTTCTTCGGCGCCAGGGTCGTGGCCTTACGGAAGATGGGCTCGGCCTGTTCGGGCTTCTTCTCCTTCATGAGCGAGTCCCCCTGCCTGAGGAGGGACGGAGCCCGGTCGGCGTCCGCATCCTGGGAGAGCAGGCCCGCGGGGACCATCGCGCAGAGGGCCACGACGAGGAGGAAACCACGTTTCATGGAGAGTCCTTTCCTGGGCTTCGGAGTGGGGGACCCCGGAGCGGGCGCCGCGATCGACGTCCGCCTCAGTTCAGGTATCCCATCAGCTGCTTGGACTTCTTGCTCTGCTTGAGCTTCTTCAGGGCGTGCGTCTCGATCTGACGGATGCGCTCCCGGCTCAGTCCCAGCAGGTCGCCCACCTCTTTCAGGGTGTGGGGCTCCTTGCCGTCGAGCCCGAACCGGAGGACGAGCACCTGGCGCTCCTTCTCGTCCAGGTCTCCGAGCATGCCCATGAGGAGCTTCCTGAAGGACTCCTCCATGAGGTTCTGGTCCACGGGCGGCATGGTGAACTGCTCGATCTTGTCCAGGAGCTGGAAGTCGGAGTCCTCGTCGAGGCTGGACTCGAGCGGGAGGTCCTCGTTCTCGGCCTGCATGAGGAGCTCGACGTTGGCCCTTGGCACGTCGAGCTCTTCGGCCACCTCGCTCGCGGTCGGGGCCCGCTCCAGGACGGGCGTCATGGCGGCGATGGTCTTGTGGATGTTGTAGAGGAGGTTGGCCTGCTTCTGCGGGATCCGGAAGGGGCCGCCCTGTTCGCTCAGCGCATGGATGATCGCCTGGCGGATCCACCACACCGCGTAGGTGATGAACTTCACGCCCTTGTCGGGCCTGAAGCGCTTGGCCGCCTCGATGAGCCCGATGTTGCCCTCGTTGATCAGGTCTTGGAAGCTCAGGCCCCAGCCGCGGTACTTCTTGGAGAAGGACACGACGAACCGGAGGTTCGACTCCACGAGGACCTGGAGGGCCTCGCCGTCCCCGCTCTGGACGCGTGCTCCCAGCTCCTTCTCCTGGTCCGGCGTGAGGAGGGGGAACTTCGAGATCTCGCGAAGGTAGCGCTTGAGGAGGGCCGATTCCTCGCCGCTGATGGGGCTACTTCTCGGGCTCATCGCCGCCGTCCAGCTGGTTCAGGAGGTCCCGCAGATGGTCCCTGGGGATGGTGGCCAGGGCGCGCTGCTTGGCCTCGTCCCGGCTGACCCCCTGCTTGCGCAGCTGCTGGATGAAGAACTCCGTGAACGAGTTGATGTCCTCCTGCATGCGGTTCATCTTGTCGCGCATGTTGAGGACGATCTCCACGCCCGCGAGGTTCACGCCCAGCTCGCGGGTGAGGTTCAGGATGACGCGCAACCGCTCCAGGTCCTCGTCGCTGTAGAGGCGCGTGTTGCCCTCGGTCCGGGAGGGTTGGAGGAGGCCGTCCCGCTCGTAGAGCCGGAGCGTCTGCGGATGGATCCCGAAGCGCTCCGACACGGCGGAGATCATGTAGTAGCGTCGGCCCTCGGTCTTGGGCGGTCTTCGCGGCATGCCATCAACCTTTGGTCTCGGCAGTGTAGCCTCTGGGGTTCTCGGGGTTCAAGCGCTCGAACTCGCGGAGGAGCTGCTTGCTCTTCTCGTCCACCACTTCGGGCACCGCGACCGTGGTCTCCAGGAGGAGGTCTCCGGGCTGCCCGCCGCGGAGGGAGGGCATGCCCCGCCCCTTCAGGCGGAAGACCTGGCCGCTCGAGGTGCCGGGCGGGATCTTGAGCCGGGCGCCGCCCGAGAGCGTCGGCACCTCCACGCGCGCGCCGAGAGCCGCCTCTGGGAACGTGATCGGCACCTTCACCTTGAGGTTCGGTCCCTCCCGGGTGAAGACGGGGTCGGGGAGGATGTGGGTCTCGATGTAGAGATCCCCCTGGGGGCCGCCCCTGCGGCCCGCCTGGCCCTTGCCCTTGAGCCGCACTCGGGAGCCCGTGTCGACACCGGGGGGTATGGTCACGTCCACCGTGTCTGAGACCTCCTTCGCGCCCGAGCCGCCGCACGCCGTGCACGTCTCGCCCGGGTCGTGACCGGTTCCGCCGCAGGCCTCGCAGGTCCGCTGGAATGAGAACGGACCGCGCGCCACTCCCACCCGCCCGGTGCCCGAGCAGCGGGGGCACGGACGACGCTTGGCGGAGGCGATGCGACCCTCGCCGTTGCAGCGCCCGCAAGGCACGGAGTGCACCACGGCGATCCTCGTCTTGTTACCGGCGAAGGCCTCCTGGAGCGAGAGCGTGATGGGGTAGATGAGGTCCTCACCACGGCTCGGTCCTGCGGGCTGGGGCCCGCGGGCCGCCTGGGTGAACGTCTCGAAGAGGTCCTCGAACCCTCCCGCGGAGGTGGGGCCGGCGCCGAAGTCGAACCCTTCGAAATGGACGCCGGGGTCCCGCGGGGGTTCTGCCCCCGTGGTGCCGTGGGTGTCGTACAGCTTTTTCTTCTCGGGGTTGGAGAGGACGCTGTAGGCCTCGTTGATCTCTTTGAAGCGCTCCTCAGCCGCCTTGTCCCCGGGGTTGAGGTCGGGGTGCAACTGGCGGGCGAGGCGCTTGTAGGCCTTCTTCACCTCCGCGGCAGAGGCGCCCTTGGACAGCTCGAGGACCTCATAGAGATCGCGCTTGGGCATGGACCTCCCCGCTCATTTCACCTTGACCGCTCGCCGCTCCCGTTTGGAGATCTTCACCGCGAGGACGCCGTCCTGGAGTCTCGCCTCCACGTGGGCGGGGTCGAGCGCCTCGGGGAAGGAGAACTCCCGTCCGAAGGGGCCCACGTACCGCTCCATCCGCTGCACGCTCTCGCGCGTCAGCTCCATGAGCGGCTTGCGCTCCCCCGTCACGCGGAGGAGGTTCCCCTCGCAGACCAGCTCCACGTCGCCGATCGAGACGCCGGGGAGTTCGAGCTCCACATGGTAGTGGCCCACGTCCTCGTAGACGTCGGCGGCGGGGACCCAGGCGTACTCCGGCGCCGCGTGGTGCGGGCGGTCGGGCTGGAGCATCTCCTCGAAGAGCTGGTTCATCTTCCGTTGGAGCTGGACCAGTTCCCTCAAGGATTCGGCCTTGGCGTTCATGCCCGCCTCCATGCGGTCGTGAATCGTCGGGTGGAGGGCCGGCGGCCCTCCACCCGTTCAAAGTAGCATCGCGGTGCGATTATTTCACGTCCTCGAACTCGGCGTCGATGACCTCGCCGTCCTTCTTTCCGCCACCCGGGCCCGCATCCGCCGGGCCGGCCCCAGGATCGGCCCCGGGCTGCGGGGTTTCGGAGGAGCGTGCCTGGGCGTACATGGCTTCGGCGAGCTTGTGGGTGGCCTGGTTGAGGCCGTCGATGGCCTTGCGGATGGCGTCCGTGCTGCCCGACTCCTTGGCCTTTTTGAGTTCGTCGATGGCTTCTCGGACCTTCTGCGAGTCGGCCTCGGAGAGCTTGCCGGCGTTGTCCTGCAGGAGCTTCTCCGTGCCGTAGAGGAGCTGGTCGGCCTGGTTCTTCGCCTCCACTTCCTCCTTGCGCCGCGCGTCGTCCTGCTTGTGGGACTCGGCGTCGCGGACCATCTTGTCGATCTCGTCCTTGGTGAGGCCCGAAGATGCGGTGATGGTGATGCCCTGCTCCTTGCCCGTCGCCACGTCCCGGGCGTGCACGTTGAGGATTCCGTTGGCGTCGATGTCGAAGGAGACCTCGATCTGCGGGATCCCGCGCGGCGCCGGAGGCAGTCCGGCGAGCTTGAAGGTGCCGAGCACCTTGTTGTCCCGCGCCATGGGCCGCTCGCCCTGGAAGATCACGATCTCCACCTCGGGCTGGTTGTCTGCCGCGGTGGTGAAGGTCTCCTTCCGCTTGGCCGGGATGGTGGTGTTGCGGTTGATGAGGGGCGTGGCCACGCCGCCGAGCGTCTCGACGCCCAGGGTGAGCGGGATCACGTCCAGGAGGAGGATGTCCTTCACGTCGCCTCCGAGCACGCCGCCCTGGATGGCCGCGCCGATGGCCACGACCTCGTCGGGGTTCACGCCCTTGTGGGGCTCCTTCCCGAAAAAGTTCTGGACCAGCTGCTGGATCTTGGGGATGCGCGTGGAACCGCCCACGAGCACGGCCTCCTGGATCTGGGCCGGCGTGAGCTTGGCGTCGTTGAGAGCCACTTTGCAGGGTTCCATGGTGCGCTGGAAGATGGGCCCCGCCAGGGCCTCGTACTGCGCCCGCGTGAGCTTGAGCTGGAGGTGCTTCGGCCCGGAGGCGTCCGCCGTGATGAAGGGCAGGTTGATCTCCGTCTCCAGGGTCTGGCTGAGCTCGATCTTGGCGCGTTCGCAGGACTCCTTCAGACGCTGGAGCGCCATGGGGTCTTTGCTCAGGTCGATGCCGTTCTCCTTCTTGAAGGAGTCCACGACCCAGTCGATGAGGATTTTGTCGATGTCGTCGCCACCCAGGTGCGTGTCGCCGTTGGTGGACTTGACCTCGATGACGCCCTCGCCCACCTCGAGCACGGAGATGTCGAAGGTACCGCCGCCGAAATCGTAGACGGCGATGGTCTCTTCCTTCTTCTTGTCCAGGCCGTACGCCAGGGCGGCCGCCGTGGGCTCGTTGATGATCCGGAGGACCTCGAGCCCCGCGATGCGGCCCGCGTCCTTCGTGGCCTGACGCTGGCTGTCGTTGAAGTAGGCGGGGACGGTGATGACCGCCTGGGTGACCTTCTCACCGAGGTAGGCCTCGGCGGCCTCCTTGAGCTTGCGGAGGATGATGGCGGAGACCTCCGGCGGGCTGTAGCGCTTTCCGCGCACCTCGACCCACGCGTCTCCGTTTTCGGCGGGGACGACCTTGTAGGGGACCGTCTCCATCTCCTTGCCCACCTCGTTGTACCTGCGGCCCATGAAGCGCTTGATCGAGAACACGGTGTTCTGGGGGTTGGTGATGGCCTGGCGCTTGGCCACCTTGCCCACCAGGATCTCGCCCTTGTCGGTGAAGCCTACGACGGACGGGGTCGTACGGTCGCCCTCCTGGTTGGGGATGACGACGGGCTGACCCGCTTCCATAACGGACACCACGGAGTTCGTCGTGCCCAAATCGATGCCAATAATCTTACCCATCGAATGTTCCTCCTCTCGGGTTCCCCTCAGCCCCGCTGGGCTGAGCAAGAGATTAATATAATACCTGAGTGAATTGTTGTCAAGTATCTTGCTTCTTCCGTTGAAGGCCCTGCCCGTCGCCTCCAAGTCTTTGCAAATGCTCCGCTTCCTTGTTAGTCTTGGAGGGGAGGTAGGATGTCCCTGTCCTTCAAAGTCTTGGCTGAAGACCCCTCGGGAGGCCGCAGGGGATGCCTGAGGACCCCTCACGGCGAGGTAGCCACCCCGGCCTTCATGCCGGTGGGCACCCGCGCCTCCGTCAAGGGGATGCCGCCCTTCCTCCTCAAGGAGGCGGGGGCCTCCATCGTCCTCTCCAACACTTTCCACCTCGCCCTCCGGCCCGGGAGCACGCTGATCCGGGAGATGGGCGGCCTCCACCGGTTCATGGGGTGGGACGGGCCCATCCTCACCGACTCGGGTGGGTTCCAGGTCTTCTCGCTCACCGGCCTCCGGAAGGTGGCGGAGGAGGGCATCGCCTTCCGCTCGCCGGTGGATGGGGCCGAGCTCTTCCTCAGCCCTGAACGGGCCATCGAGATCCAAGAGGACCTGGGCGTGGACGTGGCCATGGCCCTCGACGAGCTCGTGCCCGGCGACGCCCCGCGCGCTGCGATGGAGGCGGCCGCGGAGAGGACCACCCGCTGGGCCAGGCGCTGCCGGGACGCGCAGAAGCGGGAGGGGACCGCGCTCTTCGGGATCGTCCAGGGCGGCATGGAGGAGGACCTCCGCGCGCGCTCCGCCGCGGAGCTGGCCGAGCTCGACCTGCCCGGCTACGCCGCGGGCGGCTTCTCGGTCGGCGAGAAGAAGGAGACCTTCCGGAAGATGGCCGCCTTCACCGCGTCCGTAATGCCCGAGGCCAAGCCGCGCTACCTGATGGGCGTGGGGACGCCCCTGGACCTCGTCGAAGCGAGCGGGTGGGGGTACGACCTCTTCGACTGCGTGATGCCCACGCGCAACGCCAGAAACGGGAGCCTTTTCACCTCCGCCGGGCCCGTGACGATCAAGAACTCCGAGCACGTGCGGGACGAGTCGCCCCTCGACCCCTCCTGCCCGTGCTGGGGGTGCCGCCACGTCTCCCGCGCGTACCTGAACCACCTCTACCGGGCCGACGATCCCACGGGGCTCGTCCTGAACACGCTCCACAACCTCACGTTCTACCTCGGGCTCATGGCGCGCGTCCGAAAGGGCATCGAGCGCGGCACCCTGGCAGCGTTGAAGGCAGAGATCGCCGCGGCATACGAGAAGCGAGGGGCCTAACGCGTTCTGCCTTGCTCCCGCGCGGGGCCTTTGAGACCATCGGTGGGACGGGAGGTGGCGGTGGACATGCTGAAGATTCTCAAGTACGCCTTCGTGGTGGCGACCCTCCTCTACGCGTTCGTCGCGGTGAGGGTGGCCGGTCCGCCGGACTGGAGCCGCCCCCTCCTGCCCGAGCGTCAGGACGGACCGCTCCTCTGCGGCATCTTGCTGACGCTCGCCCTCGTGGACTGGGTCGGGGGCTACGTCGTGGGACACCTCGCACAGGCTCCGGCCATGTTCGGCCCGGCCGCCGGCTTCCGCTCCTGGCCGCAGACGCGCCTCGTCATCGCCGCGGCGCTCATCGAGTCGGGCGCCATCTTCGGCCTCGTCCTGGCGCTCCTCTTCAAAGACTCCAGGCCCGCCCTGCTCGCCTCCGGCGTCTCGGCGGTCCTCCTCCTCATGGCGCCCGCGTCCGGCGGCGACCAGGGTCCGGTCTGAGATGGGGAAGCCCAAGAACAAGGTCTATGCGTATTCGGTCGAGGGGCAGCAGGGCGTCGCCCGGACCTGGGCCGAGTGCGAAGCGCGCGTGAAGGGCTTCAACGCCCGCTACAAGGGGTTCGAGACCGAAGCCGCCGCGCGCGCCTGGCTCGCCGCCGGGGCGCCCTACGAGCACAAGGCCGCCAGGAAGCGCGAAGCCCAGGGGGCCCTCCCCAAGGACGCGCTCTACTTCGATTCGGGCACGGGCAGGGGCGAGGGGACGGAGATCGCCGTCACCGACGTCGAAGGCGTGCCGTTGCTCCACCTCGTGCTCGCGGCGCACGACCTGACCCCACGAGGCACCCATTACCTCCCCGCGGGCGCCACCAACAACCGCGGCGAGCTCACCGCCTGCCTCATGGCCATGCGGGCCGCCCGAAAGCTCGGCGTCAAGAAGGTCTGCGGCGATAGCGCCCTCGTGCTGGACTACTGGTCCAAGGGCCACGTGACGCTCCAGAAGCGGCGCGACGATTTCGACCTCTACAAGCTGGCCCAGCGGACCGCGGCCGAGCGCCTCGCCTTCGAGAAGGAGGGCGGGAAGCTCATCAAGGTCCCGGGCGCCCTCAACCCCGCCGACCTCGGCTTCCACCGCGAGTGACCCCCGCCTTGAACGGAACCCTCCCCTGGGGCAGACTGAGCACATGAACCCCGATGCCCCCGATGTCAGGCGCGCCTGGGCCACCTGTTTCCGCCACCTCCCCAAGGTGTCGCGGACCTTCGCCCTCGCCATCGACGGCCTCCCCGAGCCGCTGCGGGGCGAGGTCTGCGTGGCCTACCTGCTGTGCCGGGTTCTGGATACGGTGGAGGACGCCCCGGGGCTCCGCGCCGAGGAACGGTGGGGGCTCATCGGACCCGTGCTCGCCTCGCTGCGGGGCCGGGCGGAGGTGGACGGGACTTGGCTCGCCGAGGTGGAGCGCCTGCTCGCCCCGTGCTCGGGCGAGAGCGACCTCGCGCTGCTGCGCGACGCCGCGACCGTCGTGGCGGCCTTCCGGTCATGCCGCGCGCCGGCCAGGAACGCCGTGGCCCGGTGGGTCACCGAGATGGGCAAGGGCATGGTGCTCTGGAGCGCCCGCATGGGAGAGGATCCGGGGCAGGTCAAGACGCTGCGCACCGTGGCCGATCTGGACCGTTACTGCTACTACATCGCGGGCACCGTGGGCTACCTCCTCACGGACCTGTTCTTCATCCACTCGCCCCGCATCGACCAGGCGCTCTTCTACGAGCTCCAGAATGAGGCCGAGGCCTTCGGGCTCGGGCTGCAGAAGGTCAACATCGTCAAGGACCTCGCGGACGACCTGAGGCGCGGGTGGTGCTTCATCCCGACCGACCTCCTCTCCGGCGAGGGGCTCGGCCCCGAGGCCTTCGCGGATCCGGGGCGTTCCGGGGAGGTCTACCGGGCCGTGCGCCCCGTGCTCCTCTCGGCGAAGGAGCACCTCGAGTGCGCCTGGAAGTACCTGGAGGCGATCCCCACCCAAGAGCGCGAGATCAGGCTCTTTTTGGCCTACAGCCTCTTCTTCGCCCTCGAGACCCTCGCCCTCGTGGCCAGGGATCCGGAGGCCCTCACCGCGCCCGAAAAGCTCAAGATCGGTCGACTGGACGTGGCCCGGATCGTTTCCGAGTGCCAGATCAAGATCGGCGACCCGCCCGTCCTGCGGCGGATGCACGAGAGGATGGCCCGCCCGCTTCAGGACCTTCCCTAGCGGGCTTGATTCAATCCCTTCAAGGCCTTAGACTTCCATCCCCGTCCGCGTGACCTGGGCGGGAGTTCTCGAAAGGGGAAGTGCATGTCCGTCCGCAAGGTTCCGCCCTGGTTGGTCCTCTCGCTCGTCCTCGGGCTGTCCTCCTCCGTAATGGCGGCTGGTTCTGGGAGCGGCGTCTACG
>JGI20214J51650_10001371_pt1 | contig 15440 bp, 15 predicted proteins | sample WetSurMetagenome_FD_51650 | JGI IMG/M metagenome (IMG submission 51650) | reverse complement strand
CGCCTAGTACGCTTCCCAAGAGCCTTTCTTCGAGGCCCCAGCGTTCGGAATGGGCAAGGGTGGGGGCGGCCTTCATCGTGGCTCCCCGAGCCGGAGGGCTTCGCGGAGGTCCGAGATCCCGGCTTCAATCTGGGGGGGCAATCCCTCGGGATACTCCGCGAGCCGCCGGAGCACGCCTTCGAGCAAGGGGCCCCGCCGGGATTCCGAGAGCCCGCCCGCCCTTGCCTTGGCTTCCGCAATCATTCGGAGGTCCGCTTCGAGGCGCGCCGCGCCGGTCCGCGCCGGTCCGCCGCTCGCATTGGGGTGGGCAATCCACCAGCCTTCAAACTTGCCCCATGCCCTATCACGGAAGAATGGCTCGGGCTCTTCGAGGAAGGCCCGGTAGGCTTCGAGAATTGCCGATTCCACCTTCCCTTCGCCCAAGAGTGCCTTGAGGTCTTTTCGGAGCCGGGCTTGCTCTTTGAGAACGTGCCCCGTCTTTTCATGAAAGAGATTCGAAAGGGCATCCCCGAGCGTCTTGACGCGAGGGTCTTTTACTTCTTCTTTACTTCTTACCTTCTTAGGGCCCTTCAAAGCCCCTATTTCCGGGCATCTAGAAGGCTCGGTGTGCCCTCGGTGTGCCCTCGGTGTGCCCTCCCCTGTGCCCTTTGCTGTGCCCTCTTCGCCGGGTTCCCCATTGTAGAGTGCCCAATTAGTAAGGGTTATGAGGGTGTAACGGTGTGCCCTTTGCTGTGCCGAAATTGAGCCGGTTCCTTGAAGTTTCTTCAGGCTTCCTCTTAGCTCTTTGACGGAAAGCCCGTGGGCCTTGGCATACGAGCGCACGGTGATGCTCAATTGTCCGGCCTGTAAGGTTCCGCTGTTCACGCGCCGGGGCTTCCATGCGGCTTCGAGCAAGAGACAGCAAAAGAGCCCGAAGAGCCGGAGTCCGCCGGATCGGAGAACGCCCGATTCCAAGGCGCGCCGGTGAAGCCTGATCCATCCTCCGGCGTCTTCGCCTGGGGCCGCCGTTGGGCTCGGGGCCGCCTCGGGTCCGCCGTCAAGGGTGAGAAATCGCAATTCGCTTTTCATCCCTGACCCTGCTCTAGTCTTCGCGTCCAAACCGTCCGCACGCGCCGCAATGGTCCGGTGAGGGTTTCCCGAGCACTTGCCGGAGAATGCCCGCCGCGAGTGTCGAGAGTGCAAGAGCCCTTGCCGGGTCCACGAACATTGCCCGCCCGGCACGCGAAAGGGCCCGCCGTGCCTGTTTCATCTTTTCGAGGTCTTGAGGGTCTATCATGCCGCGCCCCGCTTCCCGTCCGGGTTGGGGGCCTGGGTCGGCTCTATGGTCCGGGCCGCAAGAAACCGGTCAAGGTCCGTCTTCCTAAATCTGAGTCGCCTTCCCCAGCGAATCGCCGGGAGCTGTCCCCGAGCGCACGCCATGTATAGCGCGCCGTTCGTGAGCCTGAGATAGTCCGCCGCTTCCTGTGCGTTCATGATTCGATCCGCGTCCATGCTTGTGCGCTCCCGCCGCTCGCCCTCAGAGCCGGTGCACTCAGGCACGCTGGGGTGAGTCTACGATTTCAAGTGTGGGGGCCGGGAGAGGTTATAACACGGGGGCGAAAGGGCCGTCAGCGGGCCCTTTCAGGGCGGAGAAAATCATTCGTTGCTGGGCACGCGCTCAAAGTCCGCGATCATCGCGCGCAAGGGTTTGTACTCGCGGAGCCAGTCTTCAGAGGGTTGATCCCTGGGAGAGTAGAACGCTCCGAAAGCTCCATAGAGAAAGTTCACCGCACAATTGAGCGTGTCTTTCTTCGGCCGGCCCCTTGTGGTTTCCGTCTGCCCTGAAACCCTTGCCCTTGCTGGGTTATAGAACCGTCTGAATATTTGGAAGAATAGGAAGACTTGCGTTTTTCGCGCCTCAGATTCGCGGGCCCCCCGCGCCTCTTTCCCCTTCAGGAGTAGAACCGCGCCCCATGCGTTGTACCGGGCTCTCTTGGCAAGGTCCGCCGCCGCTCGCATTGTGTCCTCGGTGTAGTCTTTGCGCCCGAGCCTCTCACGCGATAGAACCGCCCGCGCCGCGCCTGAGAGCTCCTGAATTGATGATTCGAGGTCTAGGCATCTTTGTGCCAGGTCATCTAGTTCTTTTCGTATCTCTGCGGGAGAGGGCCCGTGGTCATGCTCCGCTTGCATCCCAATGAAGCTCCCGGCGCAACCTTCGAGCGCCGCCTTGAGTTCGCCGCGATCCTGGGGGCCGTTGACTCCGAGTATACGGGAGAGGCTTTCGAGCGCATCCGCTGAAAGCCCCAAGTGAGGGGCCCACCACGCCCCGCCCCGGCCTTTGGCTTTCTTGGGTTTGGTCAATCCCGCCTCCGTTGCGGGCTCCGAGGGGTTGGGGTGGGGGCGGGGGAGTCGGAGCACTCCCCCCGGCGAGTTCATGAGGCCCGCCGTTGCCCCCTGGGTTACGGTTTCAGCTTAGGTTCCGCTCTGCCATAGGTCAACCAGCCTTCCGCCCAAGACAAGAAACGAGGTCCGCGTTTTCATCCTCGCGGAAAAGCCCCATCATTACCGTAGCGTATACCGCTTGGGCGAGGTTCGCCCGGCCAAGCCGGGCAAGGGCGTGCCAGTACTCCGGGCGTTCCTCAAGGGCCCACGCATCTTCTACGGTGAGCTTGCCAGCTTCCGCGTGGTCCACAAGGAACTGAACCACGAGATCTTGAAAGGCGCGCTCCGCTTTTTTCACTTCGTCGGTGGTAGGGTCCGGGGCCATCTCTTCAGGTTCGTTCAAGGTTCACCTCCGCAAAAAACCCGTGCACCTTTCGTGCAACTTGGGGTGTCCGTTTCCGTGGTTTCGCGTGGTCTAGCGTGGAGAGGCACGGGCAAAAAAAAGGCTTGCAATGTGAATGCAAAACCGCTGAAACGCCGTGCCTGTAAGGGGTTGCCGAAAGTGCCCAAGCTTGGCTTTTAAGTCCCTTGCGTCTGCCAGTTCCGCCACTCCGGCTGGGGTCAGTATAGCGCGCGGCTCCCACCCCACGGGAGGGGCAGGCGGCTCGGGGAGAACCGTGGCGGGCTCAGGGAATCTTGGCTAAGTCTTCCGGCTTGAGACCGAAGAGCTGGAGCTCGAAGCGCGACTCCAGGTGGCCCTGCTTGGCGGCCTTGATGGTGAGCGACTTGGCCGCCTCCATATCGAGGGGGACACCCATTGCCGTGGCGTAGCACTTGGCCAGCTGTCGTTGGCCCGGGGCGTACCCCGCGTCGGCGGCGAGCTTGAGGAGGCGCGCGCCCTCCGAGGGGGACTTCTCCACGCCCTCGCCCGCGAGGTAGGCCATGGCGAGGAGGACCACGGAGGCCAGGTCCCCCCTGGCTGCTCCGGCCTGCAGGTCCTTCACGGTCGGCGCCGGCACCGCGGGGTCTCGGTACTCGGGGTAGAGCTGGCGGCAGCGCTCGAAGATCCGCGGGGCGAGGCTGAGGTCCGCGGCGGTGATGCGGCCGTCGGCGTAGCGCCGCGCGAAGAAGTACATGGCGTCGCCGTGGCCCTGATAGGCTGCCCGGGCGAGCCAGTCAACGGCTTTGGCGTGGTCCTTGGCGACGCCGCGCCCCTGCTCGTAGAGCTGGTAGAGGGCGAACTGGGCGCCGGCGTGGTTCCGCTTCGCCGCCATTTCCAGGTAGCGCGCTACTGTGGCGAAGTCGGGGGGCGCGAAGTCCCCGCGGGCGCAGAGCATGGCGAAGTCGTACTGGGCGTCCCGGTCCCCGGCCTCGGCCGCCCTGCGGACGGGTTCCGCGGCCGCGAGGGCCTTCGCGATCTCCTCATCGATGGTGGCGAGGAACCGGCGTGCCCTCTCGTGGCCCTGCCGTGAGGCCCGGTCGGCGAGGTCGCGCGCCTTGAACCGGTCGGCGGTGACGCCTTCGCCCTTGACGTAGCAGCCGCAGAGTAGGTACTGCGCTTCGGGGTCGCCGGCCTCGGCGGCTTTGGTCAGCCACGATGCGGCGCCCTGGAGGTTGCCCTCCTTCTTCAACTCACCGGCGAGTTCGACCTGGGCCGCGGTCTCGCCCTTCTCGGCGCGGTCCGTCAGGCGCTCTCGCGGCGTGGGCTCGGGCTTCGGGGGCGGCGGGTTCGCCGCGGCGTCGCGGGCCATCTCCTGCCGCTCCCGCATGAGCGATTCCACCTGCTGGTTCATGAGGCCGCGCATGAGCTCGCCGGCCTCCTTGCTCGTGAGGTTGACCGTGATCTTCTCCGGCTCGCCCAGCTCGCGGCGGATGCCCGCCGCCAGCGGTGCGCCGCGCTCGTCGCCCGATGCCGCGTTCCTCTCGGCCCAGGGCAGGGCCGCGGCGAGGTCGCGCGCCGTCCCGAGGCCCTTCCCGTAGCACAGGGCGAGGTTGTACATGGCGTTGGGTTCCCCCAGCTCGGCGCCGCGCTTGAAGCACTCGAAGGCCTTCACCGGGTCTGCGGGCACGCCCGAACCCTGCAGGTACATGACCCCTAGGTTGTAGATGCAGGCGGGGTGGTTGAGGTTGGCGCCGATGGTCAAGAGGGCGTGAGCCTTGGCGAAGTCCTGGGGGATGATCTCCCCTTCGAGGCAGATGAAGGCCAGCTCCCAGCAGGCGTCGCCCGATCCGTTCTGGGCGGCCATTCCGAGCCAGCGGGCGAACTCGCCGGTCTCGCCCAGTTCGGGGTGGGCGCGGAAGAAGACCCCCAGTTTGTACTGGAGCTCCACGTTCCCCGCCGCGGCCATTTTCCTCAGCGCCACGAGCTCTTCGGGGGTCATCTGTTCGGGCATGAAGGCCTCCGCGAACCGAGCGATGTCCTGATTCCGACGGTGCCGATCTGCTCCAAGTAGAACACAGGGCGGCGGGGCGACCCAAACCTGCTGAAGCCGGATTCCTCCTGTCTGCGAAAGACAGAAGAGCGGAGCCGGCGCAGGGCCGGCTCCGCCCAGAGGACTCGGCGGCTCATGAGGGAAGGATCAGGGCGCCTTGGTGACCTCCAGGGTCGGGGGATCGCCGGGCTTGAGGCTCCACGTGGTGCCCGTCTGCTTGCAGACGGCGTCGAGGAAGGCGGTGATGGGCACCTCGTCCATCTTGATGGTGACCGTCTTGCCCGCATAGGGAATGGCGTCGGCGATGAGCCGGGCATCCATGAGGCGGGCGGCCATCTTCAGAGCGTCCGCGAGCTCCGCGTCCTTGAGGTTGATGCTCACGGTGACGTCCTTCTGGCCCTGGGCACCCATGGTCTTGCGGACCTTCACCTCGGCGCGCGCTTGGGGTTCTCCGGGCTTGGGCTCGCCGCCCTGCTCCACGACCTTGATGACGCGGCGCTTCGTCTCACCCGCGGGCGCCCCAGCGGCGCACGTGATTTTGAGGACGGCGGGCGACCCGTCGGTGAGGCTCCACTCCAGGTCCGCGCTCTCGCAGATGGCGTCCAGGCTCGTCCTGACCTTGAGGTTCTCGAAGGAGACGCTCACCTGCTTGTCCTGCGCGCATTGGTAGTCCACCTCCACGCCCAGGAGGTCCTTGTAGAGGGAGAAGAGGTTCTTCGCCGAGGCGTTCTTCAGGTCGAGGCTGACGCGCTCCGAGTCCATCTTCTGGGCCACGCCCGTGGCTTCCGCCGCCATGAGGGGGAGCGAGGCCGCCAGCGCTGCTGCGAGCGCGATGCCGATCCAGTTCTTCCGGTTCATGTGTCACCTCCGATGATCCAGTACCGCACCTTGCCTTCTGGTAACACCACCGCCATGCACCCGTCGCGGTTGAAGACCTCGACCACGCCGGAGGCCTCACCGACCGGCTCGTGAACGGGGGGAAGAGAATCCTGGGGCATGACCAATTCCACAGTCCCCGAAACGTTGGTGATGAGGGGTGCCGGCCGATGGGACGCCTGCGGGCCTGCCTCGCCGGGCGCCTTGCCGTGGCGGCCCAGCAGGACGAAGCCCAAGACCAGCGCCGCCATGGCACCGGCCGCGAGGGGCAGGCGCCAGCCGAGTGCATGCGTGCTCACGGTCGCGGCCTCGCCCCGAAGGGCGTGGCGCACGACGCGGCGCACCTGCTGCGGCTCCGGCTCCAGGCCGTCGCGAAGCCAGGTCTCGACCTGGGCGTTGGGGTCAGGATCCCGCACGGAGGTTCTCCCGTTCCGCTTCCCTGGGTTCATGGCGATTCTCCAACAGCGACGAAAGCCTCTGGCGGGCCCGGTGGACCCGCATCTTGAAGGCGGACGGCGCGATGCCGAGGATGCCGGCGGCCTCCTCCACGCCCATCTCGGGGTCGGCGGCGAGGAGGATCGCCTCCCGGTCCCTCATCCCCAGCCGGCCCAGGACCTCCAGCGTCTCCCGGAGCCTCTGGCCCTGGATGCTTCGCGTCTCGGCGCTCGGCGACGGGTCTTGCCTCTCCTCGAGCACCTCCGCGGGGAGGAAACGCTTCAGGCGCCTCTGCCAGCGGAGGGCCTGGCGGCGGGCCACCGTGTAGGCGAAGGCCGCGGGGGACTCGGGTGGGCCGTGCTGCCGCCAGTAGCGCACCAGCGCCGTCAGGGCCTCCTGCGCCACCTCCTCGCCCTCGGCGCGGTCGCGCGTCAGGCCCGTGCAGAATCGAAGGAGTTCGGGTGCCAGGCGCTCCACGGCGCTCTCGAGGTCCATAGGTAGAGAGTACCGCTGGGGCGATCCGGTCACACCCCCATCGCAGGGGGCCCAGAGCCTGCGGTCCCGAGCTCCGGGCGCCAGATCAGCGGATGAGGACGGCGCGCATGCTCAGGGACCCCATGTCGAAGCCCGTGATGGGGAAGGTGATCTCGCCCGAGGAACCGCCTGCTCCCGCCACGTAGAGGAGGGGCAGGTAGTGGTCGCTCGTGGGATGGGCCTGGCGGCCCTCCTCGCCGTCGAGCGCGTGGGCGAGGAACGCGTGGTCGCGCCGGGAGAGGGCGTCCGCCACCCCTCCGTCGAAGGCCGTGGCCCAGATGGGCGTGGCGTAGTGGCCCCGTCGCAGCTGGCCGAAGGCGTCCCGGAGGTTGTGGACGATGTTGCCGCTGCCCACGATCAGCACGCCCTCGTCGCGGAGCGGGGCCAGCGCCGAGCCGATGTCCAGGTGGTCCGCGGTGGGGAGCGCGCCATCGAGACTCAGCTGGACCACGGGCACGTCCGCCTCGGGGAAGACGTGGAGGAGCACGCTCCACGTGCCGTGGTCCAGGCCCCAGTCGCCCCGAAGGCCCGCGTCGTATCCCGCGAGGAGGTCCGAAACGCGCTCCGCGAGGGCGGGGTCTCCCGGGGCCGGGTACTGGACCTCGTAGAGGGGCGCGGGGAAGCCTCCGAAGTCGTGGATCGTGGCGGGCTTCTCGTCCGAGGTGAGGTGGGTGCCCCGCGTGACCCAGTGCGCCGACACCGCGAGGATCGCCTTCGGGCGAGGGAGCAGCTGTCTCAGGGCCCGGAAGCCCTGGCTCCAGCGGTTCTCCTCGATGGCGTTCATGGGGGAGCCGTGCCCCACGAAGAGGACGGGCATCTTCGCGTTGTCGGAAACCTGGGATTCGCTCATGGCTCGCCCTCCTCCGCGCTATCTTTCCGGGGTCACGGGGTCTTCCCGCAGAGCTCCTCGAGCCTGCTGCGCACCTGGTCCGAGGTGCGCCCCTTGGGGACGAGCTCCAGGAACTTCCGGCCCGCGGCGCAGGCCGACTTGGTGTCTCCCTTCTTCTCGTAGCACCTGCCCAAGCCCAGGTAGGAGGCCGCGAACCAGGGATCTAGCTCCAGGGCCCTCTGATACTCCGCGAGGGATTCGTCCACGCGGCCCGCGGCGAGGAGGCCCTCCCCTCGGCTGTCGTGGGCGTTCGGGTCGGAGGGCGCCGCCTTCACGTACTGCTCGAAGACCACGAGGGCCTCGTCGGTGCGCTTGGCGCCCAGCAGGAGATAGGCCAGGCCGTTGTAGGGGAGGCCTCGGTCAGGGGCAGCCGCGATGGCCTGACGGTAGAGCGCCTCGGCCTTGGCCGTGTCCTTGGCGCGGAGGGCTATGGAAGCCTCGGCCATGAAGCCGCGGCAGGGGTCCAGCTTGGCGATGGCGGCGGCCTGCTCGCGGGCCTTGTCCACGCTCCCGCCCATGAACCCCGGGGCCTGGAGGTAGAACTGCATGAGCGACTCGCGGGCGCCGAGGTCCTTCGGGTCGAGCTCCACGGCGCGCACCATCTCGGCGCCGCACTTCTTGGCGAAGCCGGGCGCCTTGAAGAGACTGGAGGTGGCGGCCTTGCTGCCGTACTCGGAGCCCAGCCACTGGTGGAACTCGGAGCGCTGGGGCTCCAGGCGGACGGCCTCCTCTAGAAGTGCCACCGACTTGTCGTAGTCCCGGTCGAAGTTGCTGAGTGAGAGTGCGAGGTAGGCCTTCGCGGTGGCGTCCTTCGGATCGGCGGCCACGGCCTTGCCGAGGGCGGTCTTGGCCTCCGCGTAGCGCCCCTGCCTGAAGAGCGCGACGCCCTCCTGCGTGGCGGCTGGTGCGTTCGGGCCCTCCGCGGCGAGCACCGCGCTGCCCAGGAGAACGAACAGAAGCGTCAGGAAGAGCTGGAGACGGCGTTTCACGATGGTGTTCCCCTTTTCCCGCGCCCCATGACCAGTTCGCTGGTTCGGTCCTTCGCGCGGGCACGCCCAGCCTATCACGGGTCCCCCATAAGAGATCGGGGCGGCGCCCGGAGGCACCGCCCCGTGGGATGTTCGCAGGGAGGGAGCTACTTCTTGGTGCCCTTCACCGGGGGCTTCGCCGGCGTCGGCGCTGGCGCCGGTGCCTTCACCTCGTCCTTCGGTTCGACCGGGGCGTCGGCCTTCTCCTCCATCTTCTCGGGGCCTTCCTCGATCTCGAGGGTCTTGAGCCGAGTGGGGGTCTGGTAGGAGAGCTCAGGGCGGTACCACTCGCCGTGCCCGTCGTAGTGCTGGGTCACGGCCATGATCTGCGAGAAGAGCTTCTTCCCCTCCTCGCCCACGGCTTTGGTGAAGGCCCGGTCCGATTCGGCGTAGTCGGCCTGGTCCCTCGCGGGCGAGACCACCAGGAAGCAGGGGATCTTGTCCCCGACCACCACGCTGTAGGTGTTCCAGGAATCGGTGTAGCCCGCCTTGGCGGCGAGGTCGGCAAGGCCCTTGCACAGGCCGACGAAGTCCTTCTCTTTGCCCGGCACGATGGTGAAGACGTCGAACCAGCGGTACTTGGCCTCCTCTTCGGAGAGCCTGGCCTTCTTGGGCTTGTACGAGGCGGAAACCACGCGGGCCACGATGTTACGGTTCGATCCGAGGATCGCGTCGCTGATCCGCCCGTCGAGGGCCTCCCACTTGGTCTTGTCGGGGCCCTTGTAGAGCGCGGACCACGCCTCGTGCATGGTGTCCAGGTCGCCCATGCTCGACATGGGCGTGACGTAGGTGTAGGTGAAATCGGGGGCGCTGAAGACCCACAGGTCGAAGGCGGGCGAGTCGGCCTTCTCCTCCTTCAGGAGGGCCACCATGTCCTTGACGGTGGCCGTGTATTCGTCGCCCTTGGCGGGTTTGACGTGTTCCTGGAACACCACGAGGAGCTCGGGCTTGGGCGGCGCCTCCTGCGCCAGGGCGCACGCGCCCCACATCACCAGCGCGGCGCCCGCGACCCATATCACGTTTCGATTCAACCTCACGACTGCCTCCCGGGCCTCCGCCCTCAAGGGTTCCTCGCGGTAACCTGCGATCGCGTTCGAGTACGAGCCAAGGGAACGGGATGGTCGAAGGGCCTATTCCTGCTCTCGGACCATCGCGGGGAACCCGCTCCCGTCGGCCACTCGGTTCTTCTTCAGTTTACTCCCTGCCGGCTCGTGAATCCGCCTGCAGCGCGTAGACGACGAAGTACTGCTCGGGGAGAAACTCGTAGGCCTTGGCCACCTTGAACCCGCCTGCGGCCATGTCGCGATCGACGGTCTCGCGGGCCATCTGCTGCTCGGGCGGAGGCCCCCAGGGCCGGTCGGCCCACGGCTTGGGCGTGTAGTCGATGATCACCAGGCGCCCCCCCGGCGCGAGGCCCGCGGCGAGCTTCTTGGCATAGGCGGGCCGGTCCTGGATGTAGTGGAGGGTGTCCACCATGAGGATCGTGTCCAGCCCCTTCGGCGGGAGCTGGGGATCGTCCTTGGCCACCTTCTTGAGCTTGACGTCCTGGAGCTTCTCGGCCTCCACCCGCTTGGCCAGGTAGTCCAGCATCTCCTGAGAGATGTCCACCGCCCAGACCACGCCCGACGGCGCCACGGCCTTGGCCACGGGGATGGTGAAGTAACCCGAGCCAGCACCCACGTCCGCCACCCGCTCCCCCGGGCGGAATGCGAGAGCTTCCATGACCTTCTCGCGCTTCTGGAAAGACTCGCGTTCGGGGCGTTCCAGCATGGCGATGTAACCCTTCGCCCAAGCCGCCCTCATCATGGCCCGGAACCGGTCCTCCTGCCGCATGGCGGTGAAGGCGGGATCCTGCTTGACCTGGTCTGGGTCCCAGAACCCGGCGTCGAGGGCCCGCTGGAACCACTCGTAGGCCGCCTCATTGGAGCCCATGAGGGCATGGGTCCGGGCCACGTCGTACAGCGCCTCCACGTGGAGCGGTTCGGCGACGTCGTTCATCTTCTCCGCCGCCGCCAGCGCCTTGGTAAGGTCTCCACCTTTGGACATCCGTTCATAGTCCGTCTTGAGGGCCTCGTATCCGGCGCCGGGCGCGGGGGCCGGAGCTCCCTGAGCCATGGCGGCGAGCGTCGTCCATACGAGCGCCGCGGCAACGCAAAGCGGCATCGTCAACCTGCGGCGATCTGCGCGGAGTCGGTTCTCGGTCATGGGTCCCCCCTTCTGGCTGGCGCGACACGGCGGCGCGCGACGACGCCGTCGTGCCAGCTGCTAGCTTCTACGTCTCGCCGGAAGGCTGGTTTCAGCGTGACTCTGGAAGTGCGGTCCGTTCCCTCAGCAGCCCGGTGTGGTCCCGTGCTCGGTCCGGGCGATGATCTCGTCCTGCAGGGCGCGGGAGAGGTCGCAGAAGTAGTCGCTGTAGCCCGCCACGCGGACGATGAGGTCGCGGTGCTGCTCGGGATGGCGCTGGGCCTCGCGGAGGGTGTCCGCGTTGACCACGTTGAACTGCACGTGGTGGCCGTCCAGCTTGAAGTAGGTCCGCACGAGGGCGGCGAGGTGGGCGATCCCCTTCTCGCCCTCCAGGATCGAGGGCGAGAACTTCATGTTGAGGAGGGTGCCGCCCGTCTTGATGTGGTCCATCTTGGCGGCGGAGAGAAGGACGGCCGTGGGCCCCTTCCGGTCCGCCCCCTGGACGGGCGAGATCCCCTCGGAGAGCGGCGCCCCCGCCCTGCGCCCGTCGGGCGTGGCGAGAGTGACGGAGCCGAAGTAGACGTGGCAGGTGGTGGGGAGCATCTCCACGCGGTGGCATCCGCCCTTGCCGTTGGGCCGGCCGTCCACGAGCGCGATGAGCTCGTCGAAGGCGCGCACCATGAGGTCGTCGGCCCGATCCTCGTCGTTGCCGTACTTGAGGGTGCCGTCCACGAGCTCCTTGCGGAGCGCGTCCTGGCCGGAAAAATCGGAGTCCAGTGCCTTCAGCATGTCGGGCAGCGGCACGGAGCCCTCGTCGTAGACCAGCTGCTTGAGGGCCGAGAGGCTGTCGGTGAGGGTGCCGATCCCCACGAACTGGATGAAGGTGTTGTTGTAGCGCGCCCCACCCGCGTTGTAGTCGCGCCCCTTGCGGATGCAGTCGTCGGTGAGAACCGAGAGGAAGGGTGCGGGCATGGAGAGGGCGTACATCCGTTCCACCAGGAGGTTGCCGCGGATCTTCACGTCCATAAAATGGCTCAGCTGCGTAGCGAAGGCCGCGAAGAGCGCGTCGAAGGTGCGAAGCGTCGCGGCCCCCCCCGTGTGGGGCCCAAGCTGCTTCCCTGTCCTCGGGTCGAGCCCGTCGTGGAGGGCGAGCTCGAGGACCTTGGGCAGGTTGAAGTAGCCCGTGAGGATGTAGGCCTCCTTCCCGAAGGCGCCCACCTCCACGCACCCGCTGCACCCGCCGGCCCGCGCGTCCTCCAGGCTCTTGCCCTGGCGCAGCTGTTCCTCCACCACCGCGTCGGCGTTGAAGACCGAGGGGAATCCGTAGCCCTTCCGGATGACTTGGAGCGCGTGGTGAAGGAAGGCGTCGGAGGTCTTCCGCGAGATCTGCACGTTGCTGCTCGGCTGCAGGAGGTGCATCTCGTCGATGACCTCCAGGAGGAGGTGGGAGACCTCGTTGGCCCCGTCCGATCCGTCGGCGAGAAGCCCGCCCAGGTTGATGTTCGCGAAGTCTGTGTAGGTGCCGCTCTCGGCGGCCGTCACGCCCACCTTGGGGGGCGCGGGATGGTTGTTGAACTTCACGAAGAAGGCTTCCAGGAGCTCGCGGGCGGCCGCCTCGGTGAGGGTTCCCGCCTCCAGGCCCCGCCGGTAGAAGGGCAGGAGGTGCTGGTCCAGGTGCCCGGGGCTGAAGGCGTCCCAGCCGTTGAGCTCGGTGATCACCGCGAGGTGGCAGAACCAGTAAGCCTGCAGGGCCTCGTGGAAATCCCGCGGGGCGTGGGCAGGGACCCAGCGGCAGACCTCGGCGATCTTGAGCAGCTCGGCCTTGCGACAGGGGTCCGATTCTCGATTGGCCAGGGCTTCGGCGGCCTCGGCGTGGCGCTCGGCGTAGCGGACGACGGCCTCGCACGCCACGTCCATGGCGCGGAGCTGCTCCCGCTTGTCGTAGGCCTCGGGGTCCGCAGCGAAGTCGAGCGCCGAGAGAGAGCGGGCGATGTCCTCTTGGAAGTCCCGCAGGCCGCGCGTGTAGATCTTCCCGTCGAGGACCGTGTGGCCAGGCGCGCGCTGCTCCATGAACTCGGTGAAGATCCCCGCGTCGTAGGCCTCGTGCCACTCGGCGGGGAGCTGCCCGAAGAGGCGCTCGCGCATGGAGCGGCCGCGCCAGTAAGGGATGACACGCTTCTCGTAGGCCTCGGTGCAGGAGGGCGGTACGAGGTAGCGCGTCTTCTCTCGCGTGCTCAGGATGCGGAGGTCCTCCAGGCTGTGACACGTGAGCTCGGGGTAGGTGGGCACGGCCTTGGGCCTCGGGCCCCGCTCGCCCACGATGAGCTCCCCTTCGCCGATCCACACCGTCTTTCGCTCGCAGAGATCCTTGAAGCAGAGCGCCCGCATCATGGGCGTCGAGTGCTTCCCCTCGTGCTCTTCGCAGAAATCGGTGACGAGGAGGGCGCGCTCCTCCGACAGGGTCGGTTCGGCGTCGAGGCTCTCCCGGCGGAGGCGGGCCGTGCGTTTGTTCATGGGATCATCCTCCGATCTGGACCGCCAGGCCGGCCTCTCGGAACGGCGCGGCGAGGGCGTCCAGGGTCTCTTGGGACGGCGAGGCGACGGGGCCGAAGCGGGGCTTCTGTCCCAGGCGCAAGGCTTTGTCCACGCCCAACGCGTGATACGGCAGTAGGCAGACGCGCTCGACGCCAGGGAGGTCCCTCGCGAGTGCGGCAGCCCGAACCATGTCGAGGGCCCCGTCGTTGACGGTGGGGACGATGGGCATGCGGAGCCAGATGCTGGCGCCGCTCCGGGCGAGGGCCTCGAGGTTCTCCAGGATGGACACGTTGGAAACCCCCGTGGCCTGGACATGAACCCGGTCGTCGAGGGCCTTGAGGTCGTAGAGCACTACATCGGAGAGGGCGGCCGCTGCGAGGAGGACCCCCTCGGGGGCAAACCCACAGGTGTCGAGGGCCGTCGGGAGGCCCTCAGCCCGACACGCCAATAGACAAGCGAGGAGGAACTCGGGTTGCGCGAGGGGCTCGCCGCCCGAGAAGGTCACGCCCCCACCCGAGGTCTCGTAGAAGGGGCGGTCCCTCTCGGCCGCAGAGAGGACCTCGTCCACCGAGACCTCCCGCCCCGCGGCCCCCGACACCTCGGGGGAGCGGCTCTCGGGATTGTGGCACCAGGCGCAGTCGAGGGGGCAGCCCTTGAAGAAGACCGTGGTCCGAATGCCCGGCCCGTCGTGCAGAGAGAACCGCTGGAGGTTGAAGATGCGGCCGCGCGGGGCGTTCATGGTGTCCCCTCCCCGTCGCTCCGGGAGAAGTAGTACTGCGAGATGAAGGGCTCCTGCACGGCGTAGGACCAGTGGACGTCCCGCAGGAAGTCCGCCGCGCCCTTGGCGTCGCCGCTCTCCAGCAGGTCGACCACGGCGTCGTGCTCGACCACGGAGGCCTCCTCCCAGGCCTTCACGAACCCCGAGCGGCGCGGGAAGTCGTAGAGGCGCTCCTTCAGGAGGCGCACGGTCCGGACGAGCTGGGGGTTCTGGCAGCGGTCGAGGAAGAGGTCGTGGAACTTCAGGTTGTGCTCGTAGTAGGCCGCGAAGTCGTCCCAGCGGAGGGCCTCCCTCATGCCCCGGCTCAGCATCCGCAGAGCGTCCAGGTCCGGGGCGGCGATCCCGGGGGCCGCGGCCAGGAGCGCCGCACCCTCCAGCGCACCCACGATCTCGTAGATGTGCCGGATCGCCTCGGGGCCCAGCGTGTTCACCACGACGCCCCGCCGGGGGAGGATGGTGACGAAGCCTTCGGAGGCGAGCTGGAGGAGGGCCTCCCTCAGCGGGGTTCGGCTCGTGCCCAGGTCCGCCGCGAGGGCGTTCAGGTCGAGCTGGCTCCCGGGCGTCAGCTCGCCCCGGTTGAGCTGAGCCTTGAGGAGCTCGTAGACCTGCTCGCGGAGCGACCGGTTCGAGACGACCATGAGGCTTCCCCCGGGGGCCCGACACCCTCTTCAAGCCCAATTGATATCTAATATATCAGCAGGGTACGAAAATCGCAAGTGCTTCCGTTAAAAGAACATCTGACAGCCAAGGGGATGCCGGTCCGTGTCCTATCGGAGCGTGGGCGCCGCGAGGACCACGCGTTGTCGTCCTATCGCCGGCTCTTCCGTCCCAACACGGCGATGTCGGCCACGGCGGCCACCGCCGTGTCGATGTGGGCCTCCGTGTTGAAGGGGCCGATGCCGAAGCGGACGGCGCCGTGCAGCTTGTCGGTGCCCAGGTGTTCGTGGACCATGGGCGTACAGTGCAGGCCCGTGCGGCAGGCGATGTTGTAGTCCACGTCGAGGAGGGTCCCCACGTCGGCGGCCTCGAAGCCCGCCACGTTGAAGGAGAGGACGCTGATGCGGTCCTTCCCTGCGTCCTCGGCGCAGTAGAGGGTGATGCCCTCGATGGCCTTCAGGCCGTCCCGCAGGCGGGTCCAGAGGGCCATCTCGTGCCGGTGCACGCGGTCGAGCCCCTGCCGGTTGACCCACTCCACGCCCGCGTGGAGGCCGGCGATGCCGAGCAGGTTCGGCGTGCCGTACTCCATCCGGTACGGGTACTCCTCCAGGTGGTGGCGCTCGATGCTGCGCACGCCCGTGCCGCCGGCCCGGGTCTGCCGGATCTGGACGCCTTCGCGCACGTACATGCCGCCGATACCCATGGGGCCCATGAGGCTCTTGTGCCCCGTG
>JGI20214J51650_10001367_pt1 | contig 15465 bp, 14 predicted proteins | sample WetSurMetagenome_FD_51650 | JGI IMG/M metagenome (IMG submission 51650) | reverse complement strand
GTCCGAAGCTCGGCGGGCAGGTAACCTTCGCTTACTGCCGTCGAGAAGCAGGCACCATCCCCTGTCAGCGTACCGTCGTGTGCTGGCAGCGCACCTTTCCGGTGGAAGCCTTTCTCGAATCCATCCTGTCGGAAGAAGACTGGGTACGCTGGGCCAATCAAAACCCGAAAGAGAAGATGACCACCCTGCTGGAATTGATCGAGGAGGCCAAGAAGCGGCTGCAGGCCGGGGACTGACCTCCCTTCATTTCCCTGAGTCTCGAAGGATTTTTCATGGAAAAATGGAAGGGGCAGATGATGGTTGGATGGAAGGTACTGTTGAGCATGGGCGTTGTTTTGCTGCTTGTGTCCGCCACCTGGTCGGGATTGGGGACGATGAGCGTTCAGGTACGTGATGGTCAGCTTCGCTCCACCCCCTCATTTTTGGGTGCGGTGGTTGGTTCCGTAAACTACGGGGACCAGGTGGATGTCCAACAGCAGCAGGGCGATTGGATGCAAGTCAACGCCAGGGGTCAGCAGGGTTGGCTCCACACTTCCGCCCTGACGGCCAAGACGATAAACGTCGGGGCCGGGGGCAAGGATGCACCGCTTAAGGCCTCGGGCAAGGAAGTGGCCCTGGCCGGCAAAGGGTTCAATGCCGAGGTCGAAGCCCAATATCAGAAAGGCCACCAGAATTTGAACTACGCTGCCGTAAATCAGATGGAAATCATCACCATTGCCCCCCAGGAAATGATGGTGTTCTTGGCCGGCGGTGATCTTAAACCGGCTACAGGAGGTGGCAAATGAAATCGATATGGATCAGTTTGCTCATCTTTGCGGCAATGGTGCTGAGCGCCTGCGAAACCATGCAGCCCATGGTGGATGTGGCCACCGCCGTCGGGGTGGCCAGCGGCAAGATCACCCAAAGCCAGGCCGATTCCCTCTCCCGCAGCACAAAAGCCGTCGGCGAATCGACGGCGGAGATCACCCCGGAACAGGAGTATTATATTGGTCGCGCGGTGGCCGCATCGCTCCTCTATCAATATCCCCCCTACAGCCAGGCAGAGCTCAATCGTTACGTGAATGTTGTCGGCCAGACCCTGGCGCAGGCATCCGACCGACCTCAGACTTTTGGCGGCTATCATTTCCAGGTGATCGATTCCATGGAAATCAATGCCTTCGCCGCTCCGGGCGGTTTAATCCTGGTGACCCGCGGCATGCTGCGCTGCTGCAAGACGGAAGATGCTCTGGCTGCGGTGCTCGCCCATGAAATCGCCCACGTGCAAAACCAGGACGGGCTTCATGCAATCAAAACCAGCCGTCTGACCGCGGCCTTCACCATTATCGCTGCCGAGGGCGCCAAGCAATACGGAGGCCAAAGCCTGAGCCAGTTGACCGAGATCTTCCAGGGGTCGGTGGGGGATGTACTGAATACGCTCGTAGTCAGCGGCTACTCGCGTGACCAGGAGCGGCAGGCCGACGCGACCGCCGTTGCCATCCTCCGGCGCGCGGGGTACAACCCCTACGCCATGGTGGAGATGCTCACCATCATGAAGAGCCAGACCAAACCCGGCGCAGGTTTTGGCAAGACGCACCCCGACTCGCAGGAACGCATCAACGGGGTTCTGTCCCTGGTCGGTAGTCCCGGCAAGGTCTCGCCTCCGGCGGCGCGCCAGGCGCGCTTCGAACGCGCTCTCGGAGCCGGATGACAACCCGGGGCTGAGTTGCCTGAAATGGTCATCAAGAAGACTCAAAAGACCCTTCTGGGGACAGCCATTGGTTTCGCAGCCGCATTGTTGAGCCTATTCCTCTGGACCTTCGGGGCATTGGATCGCTGGGAACTCGCCACGTGGGCATGGCGCGTGGAACTGCTGGCTCGTCCCGGACCGGAGACATCGAGGGTCAAGCTAATCCTGCTCGATCAGGCCAGCCTCGACTGGGGAAAAACAAGCAATGGCTGGTCCTGGCCCTGGCCCCGCCAGGTCTATGGCCCGATTATTGACTTTTGCCGACGCGGCGGCGCGCGCGCCATCATCTTTGATGTGCTCTACACGGAGCCCTCCGTCTACGGAGTCGCCGACGACGAACTGCTGGCCGCAGCCATGCGGCAGGCACCGGCACTGGTCGTCCCGCTTTCCCTCGGCGAGGAAGCCGGCGCCGCCGCTTCCTGGCCCCCGAACATCCCCTGCCGTCCTCTGGGCTTTGCCGATGCGGTGCAGGATTCGGTACAACAAGCTTTGCAGCGCCTGACGGTACCGGAAGCTACCTTTCCCATCCCTGAGATAGCCACCAGTGCAACGCTCCTGGGCAATGTCATGGACGACCCGGACCGTGACGGCATCTTTCGACGGGTCGATTTGTTCCGCGTGTTCGATGGTCGAGCGATTCCTTCCCTGGGTCTGGCAGGCTATCTCGCCGGAGGTGGCCCAAACGGACCCGGCACCGAAGGCCTCGCTTCCATGCTGGAGAGTGCTCGGATCGAGAGGGGATGGTTGGGCATCGGTGGACGCCGCTTTCCATTGGATGCCAACTACCGGGCCATTCTTCGCTACCGCGGTCCCTCCCAGACCCACGAAACCTACAGCGCTGCCGCGGTGATTCAGTCGGAGATACGTTTCCGGGAAGGAACCGGGCAGCCGCCCATCATCCCCGACCCGGCGGTCTTCAAGAACAGCACCGTGCTTTTTGGATTCAGTGCCCAGGGGCTCATGGATCTTCGTCCCACCCCGCTGAGCCGGGTCTATCCGGGCGTGGAAATCCATGCCACCGTGGTGGACAACCTCCTCGCCGGCGATTTCCTGCGGGACGTTCCCCCGCTGTTTGTGATTCCGGCGGTCCTGCTCCTTGCCATGCTCAGCGCCTTGACGGTTTCGCACAGCAGAAGAGCCTGGCATTCCGTGCTGGCCTTCGGCGTCTTCCTCCCGATCCCGGCGGTTATGGGACTGGCGGCTTATGAAGCGGGGTTCTGGTGGCCGGTTGTGGTCCTGGAAGGGGCGGTGGCCGCTGCGATGGTCGGCGCCCTGGGGCTCAACTATGCCACGGAAGGTCGCCAGAAGGCCTTCTACCGGCATGCTTTCAGGCACTACCTGAGCCCCGTGGTGATTGACCGTCTGCTCGACGACCCGGCGCAGCTCAAGCTGGGCGGCGAGCGGCGCGAGTTAACCATTTTCTTCTCCGATCTCCACGGCTTCTCATCCATCTCCGAGCGCCTCGACCCACAGGACCTTACCGCTCTGCTCAACGATTATCTTTCGGATATGACCGACATTATCCTGGAAGAAGAGGGCACCGTCGACAAGTATGAAGGGGATGCCATCATCGCTTTTTGGAATGCTCCCCTGGATCAGCCCGATCACGCGCTGCGCGCCTGCCGTGCCGCTTTGCGATGCCAGCAGAGGCTGCAGGAACGCAGTCGGGAATTTCTGGAACGGGCGGGTTCTCCGCTCAGAATGCGCATCGGGATCAACACCGGCATAGTCGTGGTCGGCAACATGGGCTCTCGCCGGCGTTTTGACTACACGGTCTTGGGTGATGCCGCCAACCTGGCATCGCGTCTGGAGGGAGCAAACAAAGCCTTCGGCACCGGCATCATGATTGCTGAATCAACCTGGGTGCAGACGGCAGGACAAATACGGGGAAGGGAACTCGGGTTGCTGCGAGTGGTGGGTCGCAAAACCCCGGTGCGTGTGTTTGAGCCGCTGTCCTTCGACGACCATGGTTGGAGCGATCGCCTGCAAGCGTTCACGAGCGGCCTTGCTTGCTGTTACGAAAATCGATGGAGAGAGGCGTTGGAGGTTTTTTCGGCCTGCGCCGACGACCCGGTGGCAGAAGTTTATGTCAAACGTTGCCGAGACCTCCTGGAGGATCCCGCTTCAACCTGGGATGGGGTTTGGAACCTCACCCAGAAGTGATCGCATAAGAAAGAGGGGCGCACTGTGGATTTGCAGACTAATCCTTTGGGGGCACAGGGGTTGTCGTCATCCCCCATGGGAACTACCATCCTGGCCGGGTTCACTCCGATTGTCATCGAATGCCTTGCTTTTCTGGCCATTGTCGCCCTTGCCAATGTGCTGACCGGGCCTCTCCGTCGCGCCATGTCCGACCATGAACATCCCGACCGGGGAATGCTCCAGGGCGCAAGGAACGTCATCGGCACCATCTCCCGTCCGCTTGCGGTCCTGGCCTTGTCGGAACTGGTGTTGGAACTTCTTCGACTCACCCCCTGGATCAACCAGTATCTTCTGCAAATACCGGAACACATTACCGCGTGGCTTTCCTTCTGGTTGATCGTGATGAGCGTCAGGCTGGTGGAAGGCCTCGCACGGCAAGCCTATATCACTCGGGGACTCCCCTTTCCCATACCCGAACTGCTCGCTTCCATCGTGCGAACCGTCCTTTTTGTGGCCTCGGCCTTTGTCGTTATAAAGACCATTCTGGATATCGATATTTCCCCGCTGCTTGCTTCCACCGCCCTGGTCACGATGGTGGTCGGTTTTGCTTTGCAGGGCGTGTTGAGCAACCTCTTGGCCGGGATGTCCCTGCACGTGACACGATCCGTGCTGCCCTCCGATTGGGTGAGGATCGGTGAGGTGGAAGGCAGGGTAATCGAAACCAACTGGCGCGAGACCCGCCTTCAGACCAACGGCGGTCATGTTTTGGTGGTTCCCAACAGTACGGTGGCCAATGCCACCATCCACAACATGACGCGGCCTACCCCCCTGCGCCGACACAGCTTTTTTGTCGGCGCAGGCTACTCGGACCCTCCCGGGAACGTGATCAATGCCCTGATTCAGTCGGCGCTGAGCGTTCCCGAGGTGCTCCGGGACCCACCCCCGAACGCACTGGTCACAGAGTATAAGGACTCCGGGATCAATTACGTGCTGCGCTACTGGACGCAATCTTTCCACCGACGGCAGTCCATCGACGGCGCCGTGGCGCGCATTGTCTGGTATCAGTTCAAGCGGCGCGGGATACAAATGCCCTGTTCCATGAATGACAAACTCCTGGAAGACTTCTTCACCGCCGTCTCCTCCCCGCGTCAACCGGCTTCCGAAGGCGGAGAAGGCGCACGCCGCATTGGTGACCTCAAGACCAGCGACTTCTGTACCCAGATTCTGGTGGATACTGGAGGCAACCCCCTCCTCCAAGACGAGGACCTCCGCCGGGTGGCCGGCAAGATGCGGCGCCTTCGCTACACCTCAGGGGAAACGCTCTTTGTTCAGGGTGATCCGGGTGACACCTGCTATGTGGTGGTCAGTGGCCGTCTTCACGGGCACATGGATTACGATGACGCGACCCGGGCGGTAGAGTTCGAGGTTGGACCCGGCGCCCTGGTGGGGGAGATGAGTCTCATGACCGGGCTGCCGCGTACGGCAACGGTTTCGGTCCGGGAAGAGGTGGAGTTGATCGAGATTCCCGAGGATGCCTTTGCCTGCCTGCTCGGTCTTCATCCCGAAATTCCCGTGGTGCTGTCGCAACTGGCGGCTGACCGGGCAGCCAGAAATGCCGCTGCCCTGGAACAGTTGAAAAACATAACCTCGGAAGATTTGGCTCAGACCTTGGGGCAGGAGAACATTCTCAAGCGCTTCCTGCGGATCATTGGTTACCGGGGGAACAAAGGGTAAAAGAAGGCACCCCGGACTATCTCCAATTGGCTCGAATGGCCACGACGGTGACATCGTCGAACTGGGGAGTCGGGTATTGGTACTCCATGACCAGGTCGGTTAACCGATCGCAGACCTGCTGTGGCGACTCATTGCAGCAAGCCCCCAGCGATGAGCAGAGCCGCCCCGATCCAAAGGACTGCCCCGTCTTATCAAAGGCGTCGGTAACCCCATCGGTGAAGAGCAGGAGCGTGTCGCCCGGAGAAAAAAGGATCGTCCGCTCATCGATGGCAGGATTCGGTATGATGCCCAGTGCTTGTCCGTGGGCACAATCCAGAGGCTTGGCCACTCCCTGATCGTTACACAAAATCGGCAATTCGTGTCCGGCGCGGCCGTAGTGGAACTCACCGTTTTTCCGGTTCAGTACTCCATAGAGCACGGTCACGAACATTTCGGCATCATTCATTTCAAGCAGGTTGCGGTTGACGCCCAGCAAAGCCTCGCGGGCGGAGCCTGCCCCTCTGGCTTCGGAACGCATCAGGGTTCGGGTCATGGCCATAAACAGCGCAGCCGGTATCCCTTTGCCTGACACATCTCCAACCGCTACCCCTAGGCTGTCGTCATCGAGCGGGATGAAATCATAAAAGTCCCCACCGACCACGCGTGCCGGAACGATCCGCGTGCCGAATTCGAATCCCCTGAACCGAGGCAAAGAACGGGGCAGCATGCTGTTCTGAATTTCCCAGGCCAAGTGCAGCTCCCGTTCCAGTTTCTCCTTCTCGATGATCTCGGCCTGAGCTGCCTTGAGATCCTGGTAGGCCTTTTCCAGGAGCAGGTTCTTCTCTTTGAGCTCCTGGATGGTCAGATGGTCCGTCTTGCGCAACCGGGAACTGAGGCTCCTGGCAAGATCATAGGACGCCTCCGGCCAACGCCTGAGCAACGCGTGAAAATCCGCGCGGGACATCTCCAGCAGCCGGACCTCGGTGCGACTCACCACACTGGCCGATCGCAAAGTCAGGGGATCAAGAAGACACATCTCCCCAAAATAGTCGCCCGGAGTCATGGTGACCAGCAACCGCTCGTCCCCCGTCCCGAGCGCCTGGATGATGTCCATCACGCCTTCCAGGATGATGTAAAAAGCATCGCCACGATCACCTTCGCAGAACAGGGTGGCATCCGGCGGCAGCATGATGCGGCGAAGGCCTGCAAAAATCTTTCTCATCTCATCCGTTGGGATTGAAGCGAACAGCGGAATCTGAAGATCGTCGGGGATAGTCATAAATTATCCTGTTCGTTACCCGAAGATGAAGTTCAAGGGCCCACTCCTTATGTCAGGTGGCGACCCGTTGGAACCGAAGGTTTCCGGCATCGGGCAGGGAGATCGAGATGGAGCCGTCTTTGTCGATGCTTCCCCGGAGCACTCCGCCGACCTTGAGATGCAGCCAGACCTCCGCACCTCGGTCCTCCCAGGTGAAGGACACTTCGTCCGCACCCATCTTCCAGGAGCCTTTGCCGTCGCTCTTGAGTTCAAGCTGGATGGTCTGCCCCCCACTGCCGGAGTCGACAGCCCGGTACTTTCCTGCCGGATCCCGACCGGGTTGGCAGGAGAGAAGGAGCAGCAGAACAAGCAAGGCTACGTTCCGGTGGCGCATGGCTATTCGTCCTTGATGTTCATGTGAAACATCCGTTCCAGCTGCAGGGTTGAATCGAAGCGGTAGACATGAACGGCCATGGCGAGCCAGACAAGATCTCGCAGAAGCGTGGTCCAGGTCATTTGCTCTTCGAGGCTGTGGAAACAGCCGCAGCCGATCGGGATGCCCCGCACCAGGCTGAGGGATATGGCCGCAATAAACAAGACCAGCATGCCCGCGATCATGAGCACCGCAGCCTTGGATCTCACTCCAAAGACCAGCAGGGTCCCGCAGATGAGTTCGGCCCACGGCATGGCGATGGCGAGCAGATTGACTGCCCAGTATGGCACGATCTGATAGGAGGCGATGTTTTCGGCAAATTCTCCCGTGTAGCTGATCTTGTACATGCTGGCATATATGAAGATCCCGCCCAGGTAAACCCGAAAGGCCAAGGCCAGATAGGGGTGGGTCAGAAATCTTGTAATGAGGTTCCAAAGGGCCATCATTGCACCGGATACCCCTGGGCCTCCCAACCGCTCAGACCGCCGGCAAGAACCACCACCTGGTCATGGTCGAGCTGTTTGAGCCGGAAGGCCAGCTCCTCGTCATAGCGCCGGCTGATGTTGNTGCCGTAAACGATCAATGGTGTCTCAGGATCGAGATTATTGAGCTTCATCATGTGCATGATGTCAAAAAGGGCCAGAGGAACATTCACCGCGTTCGGGATGTGTTTTTGGTCGTACAGTTCCTTGGGCCTCGCATCCACCAGGACAGCCTTTGCCTCATCGATCATTCTCCTGGCTTCCCGGGGACTCACTGTAGCTGACAGGGGCCTCAGAACCGACTCCTGCACCAGGGGAACCCCCTGGGGATTGGCAAAGTTGAAAAGCACCCCGACGGAGACCGAGAGCAGGAGGATCATCACAAAATCGAGGGCACGCGCGCGCCCGACCCGTTCGGCTTCTTTCTGAATGATCGAACGGATATGGAGCCTCGCTCTTTCGAGGAGGGTAATGGTGTCCCTCGCTTCCGTCAGTTCTTTGATAGTCTGCCTGAGCTCTTCATTGCGGGCGGTCAGGCCTTGGTTCAGGGCTTGTATCGTTTGAAAGGCCCGGGCGTTTTTGAGAAAAACCATGAAGCTGGAGGTCTGAGTAACCAGAAGATCCGCTTCCTCGGATGACAAGGGATCGCCCTTGATGGTCGGACCGAGGGCGACCAGTCCCATGAATGACTGGTCGATGAGAAAGAATAGTCCGAGAACGGCATCAATGTTGATTCCTGCTTCTGTGAAAAAGGTGGAATCGGCCGTACGGTTCACGCTCATGGGTTCGAGGGATTTGTTCGGCAAGGCGTCAAAGGCCCTGAAGAGCAATTTTTCACAGGCATTGCCGTCCAGCACCGGGTCACTCTCGAGACCGCGGGCTACAACCTTCGGCAGTCGGGTCTCCCGGTCAAAAACGAGCACCAATCCCTGCCGCACCCCTAGCGACCCCATAACGGTCATGATAAATGCCTGGAGAAGGCCGTCCAGGTCGAATCTCGGGCTGAGCTCGAAGTTCAGGTCGGAGAGGCTTTTGAGATGAAAAATCCGCCGGTCCAGATCCTCCTGGGTCTTTCTGGCCTGCTCCAAGGCGTGCTGAAGGTCGGGAAGACTCTCACCCATGGATCATTTCACCAACTCTTGGATCACCTGATAGAAGGCGTCAACGTCCTCGATGACGCCGAGATGCGCATAGAGGATCTTGCCGTCCTTACCCACGAGCAAGGTAAACGGAGTTCGGGGCTCGCCCAGGAGCTTGTGGACGGCAAATGCCTCGTCCGGCACGATGGGAAAATCGTAAGACCCGTTCTTCCTCAACTGGTCGACCTCCATCGGGGTTGCCCCGATGGCCACGCCCAGCATTTTGACCTTGTCACCCAGGTTTCTCTTGTTGATCCGCGCGAAGAGTTTGCTGAAGAGCGGCGCCTGTTGGTAACACAACGGACAGTAGGCCCCCAGGATTTCGACCAGAAGCACCTGGCACGGGACGTCCTTGAGCTCAAACTTGGGGCCGTTCACCCCGAGGTATTTCAGGTCATCGGCGGAAGTCGGCGCCGGCAGTTGGAAGACCGGCAGGGTGCCGCCTTTTTGGGGAAGCCCCGCGCCTCGCACCGTATCCGGCAAGTAGATCAAGCAAAGGATCATGGTGAGGCCCACACCGGCCGTGCCGCGCATTCTAACCTGCGAGTTCATCTTGCCTCCTCTCCTGAGGTGTTGTCTTCTCCCTCTTCGATCTCCACCAGCTTGGTGATGCCCACAATGTGGAACACTTTCCTGAAATGTTCCGGCAGTCCGGCGATGACCACGCGATGCCCTCTCTTGCCGGCATCCAGAAGGATCTGCGTGAGAATGGAAATGCCGGCTCCGTTGACGGAAGCGTTCGGGTCGAAGTGGAGCACGATTTTTTCCTTGTTCAAGGTGAAGGCTTGTTGGAACCCGTCCAACAGTTGAGGCTCGGAACCGGCGGTCAGGCTTCCCCGAAAGGCAATTACGGCGGTCCGCTCCTGAGCCTCAACGGAAACCTGGTCTTCTCTGCTCCTCGCCAACTCGATCCGCTCCTGCGCTCTCTTCAGGGCGTGCTCCAGGGCCTGGCGCTGAATGGGCTTGTTGATGAAGTCGGTGGCGCCCAGGTTGAGGGCCTGAATGGCCAGATCCATGTCACCGTGGCCGGTGATGACGATAACCTCGGTGTTCGAGTCAATCTCCTTGATCCGTCTCAGCACTTCAATACCGTCCATTCCCGGCATTTTGACATCGGTGATAACTATCGGAGGCTTTTCGCGTTTGAAGACCGCGAGGCCTTCCCTGCCGTTCTCCGCCGTGAGCACCGAGTAGCCTTCGGCATTTAACAGGAGGCGAAACATGGTCAGCGTAGGCTTCTCATCGTCGATAATCAGAATTGTGTTCATACACTCTCCGTTGTGCACCCGTAATTCAGGCGGCAGAAGGAAAACTGAGGATGAAAACGGTTCCTTCCCCTTCGCGGCTTTGCACCTGGATGTCGCCTCCGTAGTCTTTCACAATGCCGTAGGTGATGGCAAGCCCCAGTCCCATGTCATGACTCGTTTCTTTAGTGCTGAAAAAGGGCTCGAAGATCTTGTCCCGCACCGAGTCGGGAATACCCGTACCGTTGTCCCGGACTTCAAGGACGACGCGGCCGTTGCTTTCATAAGAGCGAATCACGATGAGTCCGCCCTCTCTTACGGGCCGAAGGTCATTCTTCTCGTTGATGGCGTCCCGGGCATTGGCCACCAGGTTGAACAAAACCTGCTGAAGGCGATTGTTGTGGGCGAGGACGGGCGAGAGGCCCGGGGTGAGGTTCAATTCGATGTTGATGTCATCGAGCTCGAATTGTTTCCTGACAATGGAATGGACCCCCTTCACCGGCCTGTTGATATCCACCTTCTCCTTGACGAGGTCCGCTTTTCTGCCAAAGGCCCTGAGCGTGTCGATGATCTCAGCCGCCCGGTCCACCTGGGTACTCATTTCGGAGACGACCTCATGGAGTTGATCCTTGGGGATCTCCCGGTCCTTCTCGACCATCATGGCCAGGAACTCGCTGCCCATCTTGATGGCATTGAGGGGTTGGTTGATTTCATGGGCGATCCCTGCGGACATCTCGCCGAGGGATTTCATCTTGCTCGCCTGGATCAACTGGGCGTCCTTTTCCATCATCTCGGTGATATCCGTGGCCGCGATGATAATGGCCGGTTTTCCCTTGTAGGTGGTGTGGCAGGCATGTTGATTCACGAAGAACGGTTTGTCGCCCTTCCTCTGGTGCAACACTTTCTGAAAGTAGACGCAACCTTGCCCGTCGCTGCTCTTGGCAAGGGCCTCCGTGGTCTTTCCGCCAAGCTCCGGTTCGAGTTCCAGAAACGATTTACCGATAAGTTCCTCTTTAGCAAAGCCGTAAAGTTCCAGGACGCGGGGATTAACATCGAAGATTTCAAAATTGGCGGAGTCCACGACGAACACGGGGTCGGGGCCGTTGTCGAAAAGGGATCGATACTTCGCTTCGGACTCGTGAAGGCGCCTGCGGTAAAGCTTGATGCTCCACAGCATGTTATGAAACGAATCGGCGAGTTGGACCACTTCATCGCCCGTTCGCTTTCGATACAGGACGCAGCGCTCGCAGGACCTCGAGTTGTTCGGCGGACCGGAGGCCTCCTCCGCCGCTGGGGAGAAGTCGTCGAAGCGCCAGCAGGTGAGGTCCGTGTTCGCGTAGGCCGGACAATCGTAAGGGTTTATGCCTTCGGGGACGGTGCCGAGGTCTACGTTGACGTCGAAGTTCCCCCGGCTCAGCTCGTCCGAAATCCTGGTGAGCCGGGAGATGGGCTTGGTGATGTACCGGGCCAAGATGTGGGAGACGATGAAGAAGATTACAATGACGAGGGACAGGAAGCCGAGGAAGGTCGTTCTCAGGGTGGACACCAGTTGATCGACGTGGCCTTTGTTGAGGCCCACATGGACGACGCCGATCCGGTAGATTCCTTCCTTGACGGGGATGGCGATGTCGTAAGCCGCCTGATCGGCAATGCTGATCAACTGGACGCTCTGGGCCTGATCGAGCGCCGGCGGGGTGACCAGCCTCAGTTCGGGCGGGAAAGGACGGGTGAAGGTATGGGTGATCACCTCGTTGTCCTGGTCCACAACAAAAACATAGGCGATCAGGTGTTTGCGTTCCTTGAGCTGATATTCGTCGAAAATGAGAGTTAGCAATCGCGTGTAGTTCCGGTCCAGGATAAAGCCGCCTCCACGCTCGGCAATGGTGCGGGCAATGGCGATGCCGCGAAGCTCCAGCTCCGAAATGAGGCTGGAAACAAGGATCCATCGCGCCAGAAAAGCAATGGCCAGGCTGATGATAAGGAGCACCCCCAGGATGGAAAAGAAAATCTTGTTCTCGAGGCTCATGCTGCTCAAGGGCTTCAATGTCTTAATTCTCATTCGATNTCGCGCCCTTTTCCTGAGGGGTCCTCTCGATCTGATCCTTGATCACCGTCCAGTCCTTCATCAGAATGAAGCTTCCGTTCACCAGCCGGGTAAAGTAGACTTGATCCAGCCCCTTGTGGTCGTTGGGGCCGAAAGAGAGGGTCGTGTACGGCAGCAGGGGAAAGTCACGGATGGACTCGATGGCTTCGATAAAGCCTTCGCGGGTCAGGTCTCTTCCTGCTCGGTCAAGCCCTTCCACCAGCACCCTGGCGTTGATGTAGCCCTCGAGTCCGACGAAGTTCGGCTTGTCCTCCGGGAAATAGCGATGGAGCAAGGTAATGTACTCGGAAGCACTGCCCAACAGTTCCGGAGATTCCGGCCCATCAACCGGAGGAACGACCTGGGACATGATGACGGTGATGTCTCCGAGCGAATCGAGCCTTCGGGCCAGTTCCTCAGCACCGACAAAGGAGACGGTGTAAAAGACCGGGTTGAATCCCTGGGCTCTGGCCAACCTGACGAACTTGGCGCACGGCTCGTAAGTGCCGATCATCACCACGGCTTCGGCCCTGGAAGCGATTATCTTGCTCAACCCTTCCTCGACGTCCAGGGTCCCGCGGATGTAGGAACCCCTTGCCACCGGGACAAGGCCGTATTGCTTCAGCGCGAGTTCCATTCCGGTGAGTCCGTCGAAACCGAAGGCATCGTACTGGTAAAAAACGGCGATCTTTTCGATCTGGAGGTCTTCCACCAAGTGGCCGATGGCCGCTTCGGTTTCCTGGTAATAGGAGGGGCGCACATTGATCACATAATGATTGAGAGGCTCCCGCAGAGCGTTGGCGCCGCTGAACATGCCAAGAAGAGGAATCTTGGCATCCTCCACCAGAGGAAGAATCTTAACCGTCGTAGGGGTTCCCACATAGGAGAAGAGCGCGAAAACCTGGTCTTCGACAATGAGACGCTGGGTGTTGGCCAGGCATTTGGGGGGATCGTAGCTGTCGTCGTAGGAGATCACTCGAATGGTGCGTCCATGGACACCTCCCTTTTCATTGATGTGCTTGATGTAGCACGTGTAGCCCCTGAGCGTCTGAATACCGAGGTAACTGGCATGACCCTGCAAAGCCAGGGAGGACCCGAGCACGATCTCGTTGTCGGTGACCCCCGGGGTAGCCTGCCCCGGCGCGTCGGAGACGGTGGCGCGCTGACAGGCTAAAATTGCACAAAGGATGACCAGAATTTCACTCAAAAGGACNACCAGCCGCCTCCTGTGCCCTGGCATTTGCCTATTTGCGGCATCCTTTGGCACATGGGAACTCCCGCACCGCTGTGTTCTTTGCCTGTAAACCATGAAGAACTTCAAGCTGCTACAAGAAAGATGAGCAATGACAGATTTGAATTCTTTCGTCTTCATCTTCTTCCCGTCACCAGTGGACTCAATAAGTCGGGGCAACATGAAAAACGGTAGCGAACCATAATTGATGCATTTTCCCAAGCGAAAGCGATACAGAGACAATAATCGCAGATAGTGGGAGGATTCAAAGCGCTTCAACTTTTTCGTCAACACAGCCCTTTTAAACTACTCAAATAGCGATGAGAATTCAAGACTTGTTGCCCGCATAAGGAGACCATTATGAATATGTCCTTATGTCTTCTGATGAATGCTCCTCGAATAATCGCGCAAGAGCCATTTGACATGCACGACCGAGTGGAGTATGTGTAAATGGACGCAGTGGTCTTGCTGCGGGAGTCACGCCGCTTGGATCCATGGATTGTGCGGACTGAGACGGAAAGGCTTCTTGTGTGAAAAGGCGAAAACTTCGCGTGCTCTCTGAACCTTGTCGGAAGGGCATCGCATAAAGGTTTCCCGCGTTTCCCCTTGCCTTGGCCTCTTCCTCCTCCATCCTTTCGCCGGCATTCGGCGGTCGTTTGACTTGTTAATTCAAGGTGTGTTCACGCTGATTCCGTTGAGGAGAGGGACTATGTCATCCGTTCGGCTGGTTGCACGTGGGGAAGTGGTAAAGGACGATGTCCAGAGGCATCTGGCGACGATTTTTCATGAAAACCGACTCTTGCTGCGGAAACTTAAAGATACCGACTTAACCGATTTCATGCAGAATCTCGAAAATGCCCAAAGCATTTTCTTCTGCGCCCAGGGAAGGGCCGGCTACGTGCTCCGCTGTTTCTGCATGCGTCTTATGCACCTCGGCTTCCCGGTCCACTTTTGCGGTGACACCACCACGCCCGCCATGGGCCAGGGAGATTTGCTCGTCGTTTTGAGCGGTTCCGGGGAAACCGCTTGGACCATCGAGGCCGTGAGGAGCGCCCGCAGCCACCATGCCCAAACCTTCGGCATCCTTGGCAAGGCCGATTCCGGCATCGGCCGCCTGGTGGATCGGAGTATCATCCTGCCGGGAACCACGAAACTGCGCCGCAACGGTGAGCCGCCTTCGCTGCAGATGTCGGGCTCCCTCTTCGAACAAGCGGCTTTCTTTTTCTTCGAGGCTGTCGTCCTGGAGCTGTCCCGGGAAAGGGCAGCGACCGGAGAAGACCTCCTGGCCAGACACGCTGTTGTCGAATAACCCAAAAGATGCTTGGGCTGGCTCACAATAAAGCATGAGAATGTGGGTTTGATCTTTTGAACCCGCAACCCGGAACGCGCAACTCGGAACCTATCTTCTATGTAAGGAGCATGCATGAAAGGGATTTTGCAGTTGGCTCTGGATTTCGTCGATCTGAGCCGCGCCGTGAAAAGCGCTGAGGCCGGAGTGAGAGGCGGCGTCGACTGGATTGAAGTCGGAACCCCCCTGATTAAGAGTGAAGGGCTCCAGGCGGTGAGAGAGATGCGGCGGTTGTTTCCTGAAATCACCCTGGTGGCGGACATGAAAATCATGGATACCGGCCGCGTGGAGGTCGAAACGGCGGCCAAGGCCGGCGCCAACGTCGTGGATGTGCTCGGCGCCGCGAGCGACGCCACCATCCGGGAATGCATCCAAGCCGGAAAGAACTACGGCGCCAAAATCGTGGTGGACATGATCGCCGTCAAAGATGTGCTCTCCCGGGCCAGGACCGTTGAGGACTTCGGGGCCGACTACGTGAGCGTCCATTGCGCCGTGGATGAGCAGATGGAAGGAAAGGATCCCTTTGAGACCCTGCGCCAGGTCAGCCAGGCCTTGACCATCCCGGTGGCGGTGGCCGGGGGCGTCAATTCGGAGACTGCGGCCAGAGCGCTGGAGGCGGGTGCATCCATTGTCATCGTGGGGGGTGCCATCACCAAAGCACTCGAT
>JGI20214J51650_10001366_pt1 | contig 15478 bp, 17 predicted proteins | sample WetSurMetagenome_FD_51650 | JGI IMG/M metagenome (IMG submission 51650) | reverse complement strand
CCCCCTTCCGGCGCCGAGTCTCCCGATTCCGACGCTCCCGTCATTCGCACTCTCGCTACCTGACTTGGGCATACCACTCAATTTGCCTTCGTTTTCTTTCTCTCTACCTCTGCCAGCCCCGAGTTTGCCAATCCCGACGCTCCCATCGTTTGCCATGTCGCTACCGGATCTGGGCATTACGCTAAATCTGCCTAGCTTCAGTTTCAGTCTGCCGATTCCGGCGCCGAGCCTGCCCATCCCGACATTGCCGACGCTTCCCGCCTTCTTCTGCCCTCTCGACTAGTACGAGCACTCATAGCCTGCCACTTTGCACCCGGGAGGCTGATCAGCGTTGCAGAATCCCCATTTGGCGGATGTGTTCGGGCATAGAAGCATCCCACTCCAGTTGCCGTGAGTCATGTGGACGCAGATGAATGGATCCCCCGATGCTGTGCGAAGCTCTTCGATGCTCTTGGTGATCTCTTTGCATTGCTGAGGCCACTCAATCGGACCCATCGCTTCCGGTTCCGTATCCTGACCGGCATCCTGAATTCCTCCAGAACCAGTACCAATGGCCCCAGCGTCGGCATCAAGCAATCTGCACATCCAAATCCATTCAGAGCACCAACATAGGAACTCCCGTCCTGTCGAGATCATGATGCATCTATCTCCTCCAGAGCACTCGAGAGGGATGTTGGCTCCGCCAAACGGACATGACTCGTTCACAACTGCACGAACGCCTCCGGAGCCCATATCTGACGATCCCCCGGACCCATAAGAACCCCCACTGACAATGAGGCGTTGCATGGCGCCTCCAGTCCCTTTTCTCCCTCCGAACTCCGACAAGCTCCCCCCCGTGTCGGCATTCTTCAATTTTGATTCGACGGGAAATCCGCCTGAGCCAGCAAATCCGGACGGACCCACATTCCTGTCCGGATGCCCGACCGATTCGTCAAGCACTTCTTGATTTGAACTCGCATCGACTTCCAAATACACAGTGGGGTGTTCTGCCGGTGGCTCCGGTGGTGGCGACAGGTCGGAACCTGTGCACGACAACGCGAGAGCGAAGCTGCAGAAGTATGGTCGCATACCCCCATAGTACCACCGAATTCGAAGGGTAACCAATGACTGTCCGAGCCGCCTATACCCCGCTCGTTGGCGCGGGTCCTTTTGGCGTGGGAACGCCCGTCCCGACAGGGCCGCTCCCAACCCCTGTTCTGGGCTCCTCCCGCCAGATTGGGACGGGTCCGTACGACCGAGGGCAGTATCCAATCGACGCAACAACCGGGCACCCAACCTTCGATACCGACGTTCGCCAGCTCACGATCTTGGCGCTCTGCACTGCGTTTGGCAGCTCCGCGGTTGCGGGACTGGGTCGAGGCGAAGAGCCGCCAACGCTTGATGCCTCGTTCCCCGCCGCCAAGCGTTCGCAAGTCGATGCCGCGCTTTCCGACCTCGTCAAGCAGAAGCTGCTGACTATCGAGAGTGTCTCGGTGATCCAAGCGAGTAATGGGCGCTCTGTCACACAGCTGCGGCTCAATGACCTCGTCAGACAAATCCCATTTACGGTGAGCATAGGATAATGACAACGATTGCAACGCTCACGGTCCTATCTCCCAAAGACATTCGGAACGCGTACCTACGAACTATTAGGCAGGAGCTAATAGCTCGTGGCGTCATCAACCCGAACGTGTTGCCAGGCTCGGATTACGCTGTGCGCGCCGAGGCGTTGTCGCAGCAAATCGCTCCAGCCATGGCCAATGCAGTGGTTGCCGCAGACGCCAACATGCCTGACCGCGCGGTTGGCGATCGACTCATTCGGTGGATGACCATCGTGGGTCTATCGTTCCGTCCTGCGCAAGGGTCGAACGGGAACATTGTCTACAGCACTGCGGCATCTGGGTATGTCCCGGTCAACGCGCAACTTGTAGACGATCAGGGGCAGTTTTACCAAGTAGCAACAGGCGCCACGTACGCCGATGGCGACCCGATCCCGATCGCATCGATCAGCACTGGCAAATCGACGAATCGGATCGCCGGAACGATCCTGCAATGGGTCAGTCCTCCTCCATATGCCAACAGCAAGCAATTGGTTGCGACAGGAGGACTCATTGACGGAGCAGATGCCGACACCGAAGAGATCGCCAGACAGCGATTGCTGAATCGTCTGAAGAACGCCGCCGGCGGCGGAAACTGGCAACAGACTGTGGAATGGGCGTATGCCGCGAGCTCAAGCGTCGTCGGGGCTTTCGATTATCCAGCTCTATACGGGCCAAGCACGTATGGGATATGGGTTCTCGGCGCAATGACTTATGATGCTGTTAATGGTTTCTCTCGGCAACTGTCGAATGCCCGACGGGCCACCATCTCGGCGTACATAGCTGCGGCGAAACCTCCCGAGTCGCAGATCGTCCTTCCAACAATTGCGGGGCCACCCTTCAACGAAGACGAGGCGGCGAGCGTGTCGATCATGCTTGAGCTTCCTCCATCTGTTGCTGCTGGCGGTCCTGGAGGTGGTTGGATCGATCCGGTCCCGTGGCCAGGATTGCTGGGAGCTGCCACATATTGCGCTGTTTCTACGGTCACAACGCCAACGCAAATCACGATCGACGGAAGCACCACCGATGCTCCAGACCCAGCGGGAATAGTTGATGGCTCCACGCAAATTGCGTGGTTCGATCCGGTATCATGGTGGAATAGCGGAGGTCCAACGAGAGGGACAGCCGTTAAAACAAGCACCATCGTGAGTCATAGCGGCTCGACAGGAAGCGTTACCATTGTTCTTGACCCAGCAAACCCGTTTACCGGGGTGTCTGGTGTCTTCATCTGGCCGACGTGCGAGCAGGCAGAGGATTACGTTCAGGCATGGCTTGCGGCCGTCGAAGCGATGGGCCCTGGAGAATGGACGGGAATATCCTCTATGCTACCTCGATCACTCCGGCATCCACTACCTTCACAGAGCGCGCCAAGCGCACTTGGCGGAGCACAGCTTCGGGCGGTGCAGGATGTCGGAGCTGAAGTCCTTGATATCGCCTATGCGTATAGATCGCAGGTCAGTCCTACTCTCCCAGCTACTAGCGGGGAAGGACCCCATGTGCTCGTTCCAGGCATTGGACTCGGGTTTTACCCGTTGGTGTAATCAATGACACTTCCAGGAATTGATTCCGCCTCAGATTGGGAGGCAGACTCGTGGGCCAATGCAGAGCCATTGGTCGACCCAGAGACCGAGATCCCAGCGGAGTCTGCGCGAGAAATCGCCGCCAACATTGCGGCCGCAACTCACACCCAAATACGAGCCATCGTGCAATTCGATGGGGTGACATACACGAGCGGAAGCATGGAAATAGCAGTTGCAGCCCATGAAGAAGTGTGGGGTAGCGCCACGAACTCGCCACCGACGATCGTGCAGACAGCGGCTGGTCGATACAAGGTCACTTGGCCTACGACGGTCGTTGACGAACTTGCAGAATCACACACTCTTGGTGTCCGATATCCGTACCCACCAGGAGTGTCCGGAGCCGTTGTTGGTCGTGGTTACGTGGTCGACTACACGGCGAACACGATCACTATACAGACAGTGGATGGATCGTTTGCTAACAATTCTCTAAACGGAGACACGATCAACGTGTTTTGGGGATAGACAATGCCTCTTCCTGGTATCGATTCAGCCGCCCTCAACTGGGGCGCGGATGCATGGCAGGATGCGGAGGGAGAAGCGTCCGTTGACCCGACCACAGAGCTTTCTGCGAGCGTGGCGAAAGAGATTGCAGCTGACGCAGCCGCCATCTCGCATACCGCCATCCGGGCAACATTACGCTTCCTGGGCCAGACATACACGTCTGGGAGCCAGGTAATCAACGTGCTTGATTATGACTCCGTATGGGGCAGCGCGACGAACGTCGCTCCCACCGTAGTGCAGACGTCTGTTGGGTATTACGTGATTACGTGGCCAGCAAATGTGACGGACGAACTGGGTAATTCGCACATAACGAATATTCGATTCCCCATGGCTCCCACCGTGCACGGAGCCACAGCCGGTTGGGCCCACATCTCATCATTCACGCTGAATGAAATAAGGATTTTCGCCAAAACAGCCGCTGGTGCTGACAACTCTCTCAACGGCGACAGCATTGTCGTTTCGTGGGTGTGACATGCCATTCGGACGATTCGGATCGTTCCCTTTTCGCATGGGAGGAGGAGTCCCGCTTGCTAGGGAGATCTACGACTCGCTCAACACGGCTCTCGGTACGGGATACGACACGAGCGTCGAGAGCACCGTCACAGCGGAGACGAGCGCAGAGGCGCGCCTCATCGCGGCATGCTGGCACGCCAACGAGCGAGCCACGAATCAATTTGATCCATGGCGCATGGTCGATTTCCTCTCTCGGTGGGAAACGATACTAGGTATCCCACCACGCAGATACGACACGAACTTGATTCGTCGGAGCAGAGTAGCCGCCAAGTTCGCAGCAATTTGCGACCCTACCAACCAGAGTCTTTACACGCTGTGTTCGAACGCTCTTGGCTCTGCATTCGTCGACATCGAATACACGGACATCGTTGGATCCACAATGATGTGGCCAGGAAACGGGTTCCCGCTTGAGTGGTACTCGACTACAGCTCACATCGTTGTCCGAGTCATTCACCCGCCAACTATGACTGACATACAATTTGAGTCATCCGTTGGGTACCTCATGCAAATGCTATACGACTTCCTACCCGACTGGGCTACGGTTGACTGGGCAATGGTTTCGAGCTCCGGAACCGAAGGCTTTATACTCGACGACGATCACAATCTCGACACGGAGACATTCGACTAATGACTATCCCGCTCGTCAAGCCCGGCGGCTGGGGCTACAAGGAAAAGCTGACGTCACCGCAAATGAACACGGTTCAGACCGCGTTAACGCGATGCGCTGACATTGAGGCTACATGCTATGTCTCCTCCGTCGCGAACTGGCATTTCTACAACACACCAAACTTTCTTGCTGGCCTTGACGTCAATGCGGGCATGGCTAGCATTATGGCCGACGGGTTGCGCCTTAAATATGTGGTCGGAACAGATGCGAACGGTAACTACAGCAATTCGACTGGCGCATTCGTGCGTGTTCCAACATTGACAGCAGATCGAGTATGGACTCTGTCGGCTCCCACAATAGATGATACCCAACACGGGTCATTCATACTCATCTCCGCGCACATGATTTATCCTCCAACGTATCACGTCAGGGTCAACAACGTCGCAGGTACACAGCTGGCGTTGATAGGCGGTGCGGGGAATAGCCAATTCGGACTATTCGTTTATGACGATTCCTATGGTGGCAGCGGGGACTGGGTCTCGTTCGCGGTAGTCCCATACTGATCAAAACGTTTCGTGGGGGCGGCGAGGAATCATGACGATCACTGCGTCTGCTGTATGCGTGATCCGATCTGCGTCGCTTGGCGGCGTTTGGACGGAGACGTTGTCGGGTGCAATTGCGCTTGCGCCCGAGGAGACGGTTGAGGTCAAGCTTGCCAGCGCGGCGGGGGCTGGGACATGGTCTGTTGACATATTCGGGACAGATGACGTTGTCATTGGGCCGACGATCACGCAGGCGACCACTGTATCTGGGATTGCAACATTTACGGCGCCGGCCGATGCCGGCGGCGGGTGGGCGCTCATCATTCGGAGCCGCATCGGTAGCAACTCACTAGAGCGAGATGCGACTGGTATCGTTAGGACCGAGTACACATCGACATTCAAGATCTACGCTCCAACAACAGAGGGACTCCAGCTCTTATGTCTCAATGAGACATTCGAGGCCAATGTGCGGGCCGCATGGGCGAAGGTCATCAACGACATCATCCGAATGGGTGGCGGTGGCGGAGGGGGAAGCTTCTCGGGAGATGCCACGTCGATTCGAGGCATCCCGGTAACGACAACTCCCCCGAGTCTCAACCAATTCCTATCCTACAGCGGAACGNTACTCTATTACGTCACGCTCACAGCTGCGGGACTCGGCGCCGTGCCTACGAGCAGGNTCGTCACCGCCGGCGCAGGTCTGACTGGTGGAGGCGATCTATCAGCAGATCGCACGTTTGATGTNGTGGCGAATGCAGATGGGTCCATCGTAGTCAGCGCCAACGACGTACGGGTCGGAGTCATCAACGATGCGCAACACGGGAGCAGAGCGGGCGGCACACTGCACCCGATCGTAACGACAAGCGTCGCAGGATTCATGTCGGCCGCAGACAAGGTCAAGATCGACGCTGCCATAGCTCTCACCGTTACGGCCCCCGTCAATGTGACGAAAGCCACGGCTGCTGTCGGAGTGGCCACAGACGCAGCCCGAGCTGATCACAAGCACGACGTTACTACCGCCACGGCTGGCAGTCTTTCGGCGGGCGCTTCTGCATCTGAGGGCTCCGCCACGAGCCTATCTCGGTCGGACCATACGCATGGTGTTCCTGTCGATGTTCCATCGACAATAGGAACCACGAACGCAATCGGTTCGGCCACAGCGCTGTCTCGCTCTGATCATGTGCATGCTCACGGGTCGCAGACCGACGGGTCCTTGCACGCAGCCGTTACGACCGTCGTCAACGGGTTCATGTCAGCGTCTGACAAGGTCAAGTTAGATAGCCTTTCGACGGGGACTGTTCCGACGAGTAGAATACTCACTGCCGGCGCTGGCCTCACTGGCGGCGGGGATTTGAGCGCTGACAGGACGTTCGATGTCGTCGCAAACGCAGACGGGTCGATTGTCGTAAGCGCCAACGATGTCCGAGTCGGTGTTATCAGCGATACCCAGCACGGCTCACGTGGAGGCGGCTCATTGCATGCTGTCGCTACCACGAGCGTTGCCGGATTTATGTCGGCCGCTGACAAGGTCAAATCCGACAATGCCGTCGTAGTCACTTCGACGGCGCCCGCGAACGTTACCAAGTCGACGGCCGTCGTTGGAGTCTCGGCTGAGGCGGCTCGGGCCGACCACAAGCATGATGCCACCACAGCGACAGTTGGATCGCTGTCGGCCGGCGCAAGCGCTGCGGAGGGGACAGCCACAAGTCTTGCCCGCTCCGACCACGCGCACGCCGTTCCGGTCGGTACGCCGAGCACCGTCGGGGCAGCAAATGCAGCTGGCTCTTCGAGCTCGCTTGCTCGACAGGACCATGTGCACGCTCACGGAGACCAGGCTGGGGGAACTCTGCATGCAGTCGCCACAACGAGCGTGGCTGGGTTCATGAGCGGAGCGGACAAGACAAAATTGGACGGCCTTGTCACGAGCGTTTCTCTCGCAACACTCCCCCCGGTCAACGTCACCAAGGCGGCGGCCGCAGTCGGTACAGGGACCACGGCGGCTCGCGACGATCACAAGCACGATGTGACCACGGCAGCGGCCGCAAGCATCTCCGTGGGGGGCTCGAACACGGAAGGGACTGCCACCTCGCTTGCCCGCTCCGACCACACCCACGGCGGGCTCACGTTCGGGANGNCANCCGGGACTATCACGCAGGGCAACGATTCACGGCTCAACGTGGCTGCTGCGTCTGCCGGCATCGTGCCCGCTCCTGGTGCTCTCGGGACGGCTCTCATCAGCACGGGTAGCGGATTGCAGCCCGCATGGGGAGTCAACTTCGCTGCCCAAAATCTGACCACTACTGGCGAACTTAGGTCGCCATCTCTAAATAGCAATGCAGACTCGGATCTGTTGTTCAAGCGAAACGGGACAGAACGAGCACGGATAACCAATGATTGGCTTTGGTTGACGGCCGCTCATTACATCCATTTCCCCAATGATTCAGCATCATGGATTAGTCCAGTCAACGCATCATCTGGAAATGGGCAGGATATAGTTATTGGGAGCGGAGCTTCAGCGTATGGGTCCAGCGGGTCGGTTATTCTTAAAGCTGGATCCGTCTCAAAGCTTAGCTTGTCAGACTCTCTGACAACAACATACAATCCGATCATTTCCGCAACCGCAACAGATCTAGATCTTCGGGCATCTGCTGGGTCTCCAGGTAACGACGTGCTTCTGACGTCTGGCGCTGGTTCTGGAGCAAGCCAGGCATCAGGAAACATCGTATTGGCGACTGGCGCTCCCGGGGCTGGCGGAACGGCTGGAAGTGCCATTGTCACCATCAACGGAACCACCAAGCTAACTGTAGGCGCTTCGGAGATCGATGCAGTTGATAACATCAAGACAACCGGAGGCGGGTTCTACACCGGAGTATCTGGGAGCGGCAACTACTCCTATCTAACTGGAAATTATCTATACGGATGTCAGCACATTAGAACAATTGTCAGCGACGACATTATCTCGATAGAGACATTCCACAACAGCCTGCAATATCATTCCGATTTCGACGGAGATGGCAGATTTAGACCGGGGCCATCCGCGTCGGCAAACGTTTCAATTTACTCTGACGGGACCGACGTTTTGCGTCTTGATGCTGTAGGAGGGACAGGATTCTATTCAAACTCAAGCAGAACGGCGTGGGTTGACGGAGTTGGAACGGGGACGTTCAATCAAATAGCAACATTGGTCATCAACACTCCCTCGTCCACTCCTGGAGACCTAGTACTTAAACGAGACAGCACAGAAGTCGCCCGCCTTACCACTGCCGGATTGCAGGTACGAAACATAGACACTCCGGCAGCCACTGACTTGGTGATCTACAGGGGTGGAACATCCAAGGTGCGTATTGGATTATCCAATGTCACATTTGCTAATCAGCTATGCGCGTCATCATTCGGCACAGTTTCGGACGATGATATCGTTCTCAAACGAAACAGCATTGAGGTGGGCCGTTTCGATAGCAACAAGAACTTGGTCCTCCAAGGCAACGCATACTTTCTCTCAAACTCAGTAGACGGGTTCGTCCTTCCGGTAGACTCCGCCGCAGGAGTCAATGGGCGAAATCTGAACATAGTCGCTGGGCTCAAGGGAGCCGGGGCATCGGCGAATGGAAATGTGTACATCAAGAGTGGCCCCGATTATTTGATCACGGCTGCTCCGACGGCAATATACACATACCAGCCACTCATACTGCCTAGCGGAGCAATAATAAGGTCTGGCGCTGGCGCTCCAACGGCGGCCGACCCAAACGGCTCAATGTATCTGCGCACGGATGGTGGATCTACGACCACTCTCTACATACGAGCTGGCGGAGCCTGGTACGCGAAGTGAGAGGTGAGCTATGCAGGTAATCAATCTCACGGGCATTGTGGACGATGGGAGTATCGCTGGCGCGATACTCGAGGGGCCGCAGAACATCACATTCCCAGTCGGAACGAACGTCACGATCAACGTCGCCGTCACGAATGCGGCGGGGACTCCCATCACGCTCACGGGCGTCGGCACCGTAGGGACCATCACATTCCAGAAGGACCCCGCTGCACTCGCATCGGACATTCGAGTAGTCGGCACAGTGAACCCATTGACACCGACCGTGATGTCTTTCGTGCTCACGCCAACCGATTCTGCTGTCCCCGGTCCTGGCACGTATTCGTACGATGTCGGTCTGCTGTACGGTGGAGCTGAGTATCAGATTGTCGTGCTAAGCCCAGCCTTCATCCGATCTTCTCTGCTCCGATCCTCTCAGCCTGCCCCGCTTCAAGTGTCATCATCGATTATCGGAGATATAGGGATACCAAATTCTATTGTTCTTACCGGGAGAGGTCTGTTCACTGCCATTTCTGTGACTGTCGATGGTGTAGAGGCAACGTTCACAGCAGCAAGCGATGCCCGCCTCGATGTAATATCACCAACAACCCTAGCTGTGGGGACATACGATATAGTGGTTACCGGTCTAAGCTGGACGCAAACCGTGGAAGACGCATGGTCAGTTGTAAACCGTGTATTCTCTCCATCGTTTGATTTCTCGTTCTCATAGGTAAAAGCATGGGAAACCTCCCACCGCCTATCGGTCCAATTCGAATCCAACGCATCCCGGCCCCTCCGATTGTCCCTCGCATTGATTCCGCGTTGGAGCGGACGTCGAGAAGGGTGAGCTGGGTGTGGCCCATGACTCTCGCGGCAAGCACTATTTTCAGTTCTGGGTTTGCCGCCTCCACGTACTTGAGCAACAAGAGATTTGAGCCGATGATGCTGGCGATCAAGCGAATCGATGAGGACCGCGCGGCACTCGATACCCGTCTTCGATCCATCGAGCTCACCCTGGCAGGCGTGCAGGGGCAGGTGGATGTAATCAGCAAAACGCTTGGAGTGATGCCCGTGACGACACTCCAGGAAATGAAACGGATCAACAATAGATAGCTGGGGGAATCCAGGAGTAGTTATGCCATATGCCCACGAGCTCACCCTGCCAGCTGATAGACCCACTGATAGGTCGTCCCGAGAGCCACTGTCGACGGAAGCCTTGTCGGAGCAGACGGCCATGTCGTTTGCTGCTCTAAACGATCGCGTAGACAAGCTTTTCGATCTGCTGTCTACAATGTTCGAACAGCAGATGCAACAGGCCTCTACGCTGCGAAGAATCGAACGCAAGCTCGAAGAGCATGGGAGCAGACTCACGCTAGCGGAGCGCGACATAGAATGCAGAATAGGTTGAGTTGAAAAGGAGAGAGCAAATGAACAGTCAGCAAATCTTCATGCTTGTGCTCGCAATCGTCACGAGCGTAGGCACGTTTTTCATCCAGGGATTGAAGTCGGAGTATCCGTTTTTCCCGAACTGGCCTGCCCCGGTCCGTCTCGCACTCGCGACTCTCCTCGGCGTCATCGTTGCCGGTGGAACGGGCGTGAGCACAGCGGCCGAGTACATGACATCGATCGTTTCCGGTGTTATTTCTGCGCTTCCAACGATCTTACTTGAGCTACTTGAGCTCATGAAGAGCAAGAGTCTCAAAAAGATTGCGACCGATGGGCTCAGCCGAACATTGTCCGTGTTCGTAATTGCGGCTGCTATTGCCATATCAACCACTGGATGTGCGGCAATAGCTGCGATCATCCCGATCTTGGAGGATGTCATCATCGTCGCCCAGGACGCCGCGGAGATCATCGCCATTATCCAAGCTGCCGCCGATGTGTTTTTCTCGTCGCATCCGGCCCCAGAGACACAGGCCAAAGTCAATCAAGCAATCATCGATTGCCGTGCGGCCCTGGATGTTGCGATCCGGGTGAGTCGAGGGACGAAGGATCTCAATGAGGATAGCGCAGATGCTGCATTCAATGAGTTCCGACAGGCCTATGCCTCCTTGCTCGTTTTGCTCAAGGATGCGGGCGTGATGACTCATGATCATGCGATGCGCACCTCGCGAGGAACAGTGATTGTCCCCGCGCCGCTTGCGCTCGGAAGGGTGGTGCACCGATGAGACTCGGCCAATACTTCGGCGGATACAAGCCGTCTCCACCCGATGCGGTCGGAACGCATGAACTCCATGCGATGCCGCGCATGGCGTCCGCGCTCAAGGCTGTGCAGCTCCCCGCTCGAGTCGACAACTCGGCACTCATCCCATATGTGCTCGATCAAGGCGCGCAAGGTAGCTGCGTCGGTCACGGTGTGGCTGAGGCAATCTGGGGGGAGCTATGCCGAACGGCGAACCCCACAAGCGCCACGCCGAAACAACCAAGCCCATTTTGGGTCTACTGGATGGGTCGGGCTCTGGATGGTAGCATTGGAGATGATGCGGGAACGTATGTGAGTTCTGCGTTCGAGCAAATCCAAAAGTTCGGATTTCTGGCAAACGAACAACTGCCATACAGAGATGACATCATCAGTGTCGATGCGGCGCGCATTCCTGCGCTCGAACGAGCCGCATACGATCAGCGCATCGTAACCGGATGCGCTCGCATCATGAGCGCCGGTCAACAACGAGTGATCGACATCAAGATGGCTCTCGCAGCCGGGTATCTAGTCGTCTTCGGCACGATGGTGGATATGGCATTCGAAATGCTCGGTCCAGGCGATGTGTGGCCTGGCATCTACGGCACTAGTCAACCACTTGGCGGCCACTGCATGTGCATCACTGGATACGAAGAGAACCACGTAGATGTTCTCAACTCATGGGGACCCGGATGGTGCGACGGTGGATGGTGCATGATGTACTGGAGTGCCGTCGAACAATTCGACGACATTTGGGTCGTCTCGACCGCTCCGGCATACTCCGGAACTCAGGAGGCAGCATGAAGGCGTATTTGCTTCTATTAGCGTTGGCATCTCTTTGGGTCGGCGCCTACGGGTGCCCTCCTCCAACGCCTCCCAACCCGCCGCCAGGAACCGGGGGCTCGTCGGGGACGGGCGGCTCTGTCGTTGTCGACGCCGCCCCGCCGCCACCCCCATCATGCAGGAATCCTCAAGGTGAATGCTGCAAAACGTGCACTGTGCTGGCGGCACATTCGTGTCCCGAGGGCCGCCCGACGATGCTAGGCATGCAGTGCGAGAGCGTCTGCGATAACGCCGCTACGGGCCCCCTGGAGATGCGCTGGCCCAATATCGGGGCATGCGCTGACCTCGATTGCGTGAGGCAGCGATTCGAGTGTTCGGGCGGGCATTGACGTTCGCCGCCCTGGCTTTGGTGCTGGCCGCGAATAGGTGGATGGCACTTACTTCCGGACCCTTTTCGCGGCCCGAGCACCGCATCCCATACGAGGAGATTGGCTGCACCATGTACACCTGGCGAATCGATGAGCGTCGTTTGATCGTCATCCGAGCCGATGGCGGGCCCGAGTTCGTGCCAGTTCTCCGCGGTGCGAACGCACAGAGTATGAACTCCGTCATGGCTCGATGGACCACCATCGCAAGCCCGATAGCGACATCGAAGATCATTCCCTTCGAGGTCATTTTGGCAATGATTTGGCAGGAGTCGAAGGGAAACCCCGGTGCATTCCGTCAAGAGCCAGACGGTCAGACGGGCATCGGTCTCATGCAAATCACTAACCGATCATTGAAGGCTGGCCACTCCGATGTCGAGCTTTATGACCCGAAATTGAACATCAGAATCGGTACTGAGTATGTGGCTGTGCTGGTCAACCGCTATGGCACCGACTGGCCTAAAATATTCGCTGCATTCAATTCCGGCAGTGTGCGACCGAGCACCAAGAACCAGTGGGGCATGGTCTGCACTCATGGGCACGTCGATGGCGAGGTAGCTGCCTACAACTACGCAATCGAGCAGGAACTCGACGCTGCACAGCGAGCCTTGATGGCCCAATTCGACTTGCGAGATATCGTCGATCCGCTGGCCAGACGCCCATCGTGAAACCACCTCCCCTGCATCCACCAAGGCCCAGCCTGCCGCACGAAGAGCCGCACGCGCCATTCCCGGCTGTGCATCGTGTTGGTCGGGAGACCCCTCTCGTTCCCGCGGACCGACAGCCCCGAGAGTGCCCCGAGTGCCACGGGGAAGGTGCAATCATGACTCGATATCGCGATAGAACGACCATGCAGCAATGCCAGTTCTGCCAGGGTAAAGGCACCGTGACCGCCGGCGACTATGCGGCCTGGACGATCACGCATCCAAGACGTTGACCGTGTTCCGCTCTCCTGCGCGGTCTGCGACCGGGGCTCCCCAGCAATGGGGAGCCCTTTTTTTGCCCATCACTCGAACACATGGAAGTCGGCCATTCGTCGAAGCACATATCGCAATTGCTGTGGGCGAATCATTCGAAGCATCTTGAGCGCCCGGGTGGGTCGAGACATGAAGAACCGTCGGAAGGCGCGGCCAGGGGCGCGCCGAAGTACCTCTGGGTCGAGGCCTGGCGGGCAGAAAGTGACTTGGTGATACGAGTCTGTCGACAGGGCGGGCTTGTCGTCCATCTCGTCCCATAGACGCGTCCCAGGCATCACGTCCAGCAGTAGGAACTGAGCCTTATCGAGCGGCAGCCGGCATGCGAACCGGATCGTGGTCTCTATGGTCCGCTCGGTCTCGCCAGGCAGCCCGAAGATGAAGAACCCTTGCGTGATGAGCCCCACCTCCGCCGCGGCGTTCACGGCGTCCTCGATCTGGGCAATGGTCTCCCGCTTGCCGCATTTCTCGAGTATCGAGTCGTTGCCTGATTCGATGCCGAAGGCAACGCTGTACAGGCCGGCCCGCTTGAGCAGAGCGAGAAGATGCACGTCGACTTTGTCGGCCCGAACCCCGTTGGGTAGCGCCCAGTCGATCTTGAGACCGCGCACCAATATCTCTTCTGCGACACAAGCCGCATGGTCTCGGCGCAAAGTNAAGTTGTCGTCTTCGAAGTGCACTTCCTTCACGCCGTATCTAGTAATTAGATGCTCGATCTCGTCGACGACATTGGAGGGAGACCGGAATCGGATCTTGCTCTCCCAGATCTTTGGCGAAGCGCAGAAGCTGCAAGCATATGGGCACCCTCGGGACGAGATGATCGGAGCGATAGGGTAGCTCTTCGCTACGCCGCCATGTGGAGCCAGCGGGTATGTCGATGGCTCCATGCCGGTCCAATCAGGGAATGGCAAGTCGTCAAGATTCGTCGCCTTCCACAGATACGGAACCCCAGCCATCACCCACTCATTCTTTTGAATGGATTTGGCGATGGCAGGAAGGCTCTCATCTCCCTCACCTGCCACGACGAAATCGGCGATATCCGAATAAGAATGGCACAACGCCGAGACATGCGGGCCACCAACTACCACCGTATGGCCCGCATCTCGAAGCATCTTGCACAGTTCTGCACTCTCTCGATAATACGCGGACAGAATCGATACACCGACGAGGCCATAGCCACGACAACGCGCCACGACCTCGTCATTGCTCAAACCATCTCTCAATGCGTCTATGGCGGTTACATGGTGTCCTGCCTTTCTCAATGAGGCTTGGAGGTAGCCTAGCGAGAGTGGTGGTTGTATGAGATGCGAATGGTGATTCGCTCGCACTAGGCATATATTCATGGCAACCTGGAGTTTATCTGGATGTCGCTTGACGCGCAAGTGAACAACCTGTGGCTATCGCATTGATTGCGATGAGGTAGCCGAGAGCGGTCACTGCCAGCCACGTGGTCTGGCTCGACAGCAGTACGCCCTCGAGCAGCACGCAGAACCCGAGCGCTTTCGCCCCGGAGCCGAACGCCGCGCGGCCCCACGCGAAGACGGTGAGTGCGGAGTACAGGAGGCCTCCGGCGACGAGCCAGGCCGGCAGCTGGGTCCACAGCTCCACGGAGCGAAACACCTCGTGGTGCGCGAGCCAGTAGCTCGCCAGTGGCACAATCGAGCCGAGAGCCGCACCCACTCCAGCAGCCAGCCGGTTTCTCCGGCTGAAAGCCATCCTGACCTGCTGGACCACTCCGGCTGGACGAGCTGGCGATCGGGAACGCGTTGCCGGCTGTGCTACCTGGATTACTCGTATTCCAGAGTCATCTGCCCGTGCTGCTCGTCTTGTTGCCATGTTCATGTCTCCTCTTGATGTCTCCTATATAAATCAGCACTCCTCGTCTGGTGCTAACACAACGTCCTCAAGCTTTTTGAGAGCAGCCAGCAGAGCGTTGGCCCGTGGCGACAAGATGTCTCGAACAAACTCGACAGTCTCTTCCTCGACGAATGC
>JGI20214J51650_10001364_pt1 | contig 15492 bp, 14 predicted proteins | sample WetSurMetagenome_FD_51650 | JGI IMG/M metagenome (IMG submission 51650) | reverse complement strand
ACGGGTTTGTCCTTAAAAGCGATATGGGCAACAATCTTGCCCTTCCCCTCATCCCCAAAAAATCCACCAACGATGATTGTACAGCTCATTGTCTTTCATGTAGTATTGGTTGAGTTCCACAATAAACTATCCCATAATTAACAGGCTGTCAGTGATGGAACGCCGGAATTCCAGAAAAGGGAATATAGGGTGCCTTTCAGAGAGAGCTGATGAACGCTTCCATTCTCCCAAGAGCTGTATTCAGATCTTTGCGTGAGACCGCGTAGGCACACCGGAGATGATCCTCCCCACCGGCACCGAAGACACTGCCCGGTACAACTGCAACACGCTGCTCCTTTAACAGCTGTTCGGCAAATTCGACATCGGAGAGACCGGTCTTTTTTACCGAGGGGAAGGCATAGAATGCACCTTCTGGGACATGGCAGGGAAGACCTATCCGGTTCAGCCCTGTAATAAACATATTGCGACGGAGACGGTACTCGTTCACCATGTTGTTCTTATCCTCTTCAGACGCCCTGATCGCTTCAAGGGCCCCGATCTGTCCCATCACCGGGGCGCAGAGCATGACATACTGGTGTATCTTGAGCGCCGCATCCAGCAGCTCCTGAGGAGCGCAGAGATATCCCACCCGCCAGCCGGTCATGGCATACGCTTTTGAAAACCCGTTCAGCGTGATGGTCCGCTCCCACAGGTCACTGACAGTTGCGGCAGCACAGTGCCTGGTTTCATACGTGAGTTCGGCATAGACCTCGTCACTGATGAGCAGGAGGTCATGATCGATAACGATATCTGCTATCGCTTTCAGGTCACCCTCACTCATCACACCTCCTGTCGGGTTGTTCGGGAAATTGATGATCAGGGCTTTTGATTTTTTAGTGATTTTCTCTGCCAGCGTATCCGGGTTGAGCTTGAAATGATCGTTCTCAGAACACCGGACCGGGACCGGTTTTCCCCCGGCAAGCGTGACACAGGGAGCGTACGAGACGTAACTGGGTTGGGCAATGAGGACTTCATCGCCCGGATCCACGATCGATCGAACCGCAATATCGAGTCCTTCGGATACACCGGTTGTGATAAGTACCTCGTCATCTGCTGAATACTGGAGATTGTAATGCTGGGCAAGATACCGGGAGAGGGCATCACGGAGAGTCTGGAGCCCCTTGTTGGAGGTGTACGAGGTCACACCCTGCTCGATGGAATATATGCTTGATTCGCAGATGTTCCAAGGAGTACGGAAATCCGGTTCTCCAACACCAAGCGAGATCACATCCTCCATGGTCAGGACAAGGTCGAAAAATTTTCTTATACCCGATGGCGGGATCTCTTCAGCACGTTTTGATACAAAGTTGCGCATAATGACACCTTACGGGGAGTAGGGTTGGCGTTCCGGCTCTGCCTGTTCAAAGAGGGTGTTTCCGTTCACTTTATACGACTTCATGATGATATGCGTCGCGGTTTCCCGGATCCGGTCCATGGGTGCCACATGTTCTGAGACGAACCGGGATACTTCCTGCATATTCTTTCCGGTCACGAGCAGCTGAAGATCATAGGTACCGGTCATAAGGCGCAGTGTCTTGACCTGCCTGAACCGGGAGAGCCGCTCTGCAATCCGGTCGTACCCGTAATCACGCTCAGGGTTGACCTTGAGTTCAATAATGGCGGAAACCTCACCGTTTCCTGCTTTCTCCCAGTTGACCACGGTCGAGTATCCCTTGATTACCTGTGCAGCTTCAAGTGCAGAAACCCGCATTTCAACATCGCCTGGGCTAAGGCGGGTCATGGTCGCAATTTCTTCTGCTGATAGCCGGCTGTTTTCCTCCAGGATACGGAGGAGTTCAAGATCTTTTTCATCCATATCTTTTCACCTGAACCAGGTTTTCAACCATTTTGCTTCCATCTGGGATACGTCAAGGTCTTTGAGTCCATTCAAGCGGGTATCCTTGAGAACCACCTCTCGGATCTTTCCCGTGTTTGAATCAAACCACATCTCTTTTGTCCTTCCATACCGGCCTCGGCTGACAACCCGGGTATTGATCACACCGAGCATGTTCAGCTCTGAGATCAGGTCGGTAATCCTACGGTGCGTGAGCACGTCGAGTTCCACCGAGGGGGCGATATCCTGGTATATACGTGAGACTTCCCCGCTCGTAAAGATATTCTGTCCCAGCTGCTCAAGTATCAGCATCGAGAAGAGGATGAGCTTGCTCTGGGAGGGCAGGGTTGCGATGCACTCGATCATGCTGTCGGTCTCGATCTTGGCCTGCGCCTGCTTCACATGTGCATCGGTCACCCGCATTGATTCGTCCCGGTCAGCAAGCTCACCGGAAATCCTGAACAGGTCCAGCGCCCGCCGGGCATCGCCATGTTCCTGTGCTGCGAGTGCTGAACAGAGCGGGATAACTCCCTCGGCAATTGCCCCGGGCATGAAGGCACCTTCTGCACGCTGTGCAAGGATGTCTACAAGCTGGGGAGCGTTATAGGGCGGGAATACGATCTCTTCCTCCGAGAGTGATGAGAGAACCCGCGGGTCAAGGAAGTCCTTGAAACTGAGATCATTGGAGATACCAATAATACTTACCTTGGAGTTCTTGAGATCAGAGTTGATCCTCGTGAGGTTATAGAGGGTGTCGTCACCACTTTTTTTGACCAGCTTGTCAATCTCATCAAGTACAATAACGAGGACCCCTCCCCCGGCCTCGAGCTGATTTTTCAGCTCTGCATATACCTGGTCGGTTGGCCAGCCCGTCATAGGGATATGGGTTTTGGTCTTATCGCTGGCCATTTCATCAACAACATCGAGGCATTTTGCAATCTGGGCAAGGACACGGTACTGGGTATCGATGACTTCGCAATTAAGGTGAACAATCCGGCAGAGGGTTCCCATCTTGCTGCTGGCTTTTTCGAGTTCAGTACCGACGTATCGCACACACGCGGTTTTCCCGGTACCGGTTTTACCATAAATGAGAATATTTGAGGGGGTTTCATTCCTGAGGGAGGGGGCCAGAATTGAGGCTACTTCGTCAATCTGGGGTTTCCGGTGGGGGAGAATCTGGGGGCGGTACGAGTGTCGGAGAACCTCCCGGTCCTTGAATATCCGGTTATTGGTGAGATATTTCTTAAAAAGGCCTGTTGATGGATCTTCAGTTTCGGGCATGATTACACAGTGGAGCTGAGCATTGGTGGGATGAGATAAAAAAACGATCGGTTTATCCGGAATATAAACCCCTTTGCTTCCAGTGGAATTGTCTACATATTCTGTTTGTTTTGAAAAAGGTGCGATTTTCAAAGTATTCTATGTTATATATTTTCATGTTTAAGATATTCTATTGTATCCTCAGGCAATTAGCACAATTTGAATAATTAATGTAAATCTCCTGTTTAAGTCCAGTTGTGGTTCTGAGAGGGGGACACCCCTTTGTTTCGTGTGGAACTGATAAAGGAAAGGCAATCCTTTCTTAAGATGTTTATTAAAGGAATTCATTGTAAATATATTCTAACTACTATATAAAACAACCGAAAAGTTATTTGAAAATTTTACATAATATATTAATAAAACTGGACAAAGGAAATCTGTCGTATACAAGAAATCAAATTAAACATTTCACTCTTGTAAGCATCAATACAACAACATCAGGCTGGAATATAAAACTCCACTGGAAGTAAAGGGGTGGTACCCATGCGGCAGATCCATAGTCAGACATTATAAAAATTCACTAAAGAATAAAGAAAAATTTCAGCCGGAAATCTCAATACCGATGACAGGTAACATCTCATCTGATGAGTCATAACCATATCAGACCAGTCGAGATAACCGGGGCCGTTATCACAGTATCTACAACCCGGACCATTGTTACCGATACCAGCGGGAAGACAATTACCGGACTTCTTGAAGAGAATGCCATTCCAGTCAGTTATTATGTGATAGTTCCTGATCGTATCGATGCAATCCGGAATGAATTATTCGTTGCGATTAAAAAAGCCAACTGTATCATTATCAACGGGGGTACGGGCCTTACCTGCGATGACTGTACCATTGAAGCGGTTTTACCTTTACTGGATAAGAAGATCGAGGGATTCGGAGAATTTTTCCGGATGAAGAGTGTCCAGCAGATCGGAACGGCATCCATGCTGTCTCGTGCGGTTGCCGGCATTATTGGTGGAAAAGCTGTCTTCTGTATCCCTGGATCAACACCAGCAGTTACTCTGGCAACCACTGACCTGATCCTTCCGGAAATTGCGCATATCATCAGCCATGCGAACCTTTAGGATATAAGATACGGGATTTTTTTGGCTGAAGAAAATCCAAATAATATCCTGATACTTATCGCATGACCTGCAACAGCGCAACCCGCTCGAGCACCAGGTCAACAATCCGGTCCTTCCCGCCCGCTGCAGTTATCTCTTCGGAAGAAATTGAAAATAAATCCATCAGATATCTCATCTTCTCAGGGTCAATGGTGTCCCAGCTCTCCCGGGCAAGGCTGAATAATGGTTCAAGTGCAATCCATACTTCAGGCCTCCCCGGATAACAGCAGATATATACCCGGTTTTCGCCCACGTGGATCCCAAATGAGGCCGCGATACTACACTGCCGGGAGCCGGCAGCAAACAGGAGAGCCTCCATCTCAAGGGTGTTTGAGATTGTTATCCCCCCCTCACATGCCCGTACAGCCCGCGCCACTGCAGCTGCAGCATGGACTCTGCCGGCAATCATATCCGCATTGAAACAAATAATGCGGGTATCGTGATTTGCAGCAATGGCACGGAGATCCCGGAGGAAGGTGGCCGGATCACGAACCGAACACCGGGCAGGTCGGATATCACTGGCAGCAGGCAGGGTGTTCATACAATCACCGGAAGTAAGAGAGTGTTGATTGGCCGTCCTTATTATTCTCATCTGAAGCCGGGTAGTCCCCCTTTGTATCCTGCACGGCCTTTGCCGGATTACCAAGTTTTCTACCTCCAAGTTGGGAAAAGATCTGTTCGGCAATTCCCCGGCCGACGATTCTCGTCACGGTCTCTATTCCCGCAGCGAGCACAGCATCCGGGGATGTCATGTTATTGTTGAAGAGCCGGCGTGCCCTGACCCGCCCGATACCCCGCAGTTTTACCAGCGGCAGGAGCTCGCGCCGTATACCATTCTTCATGCAGATCTCGTACTCCCGGATCTGTGAATGGAAGGCAGGTGCAACCATACGGGAGAGCTCAGTGGTAGCGTGCAGGAGCCAGTTGACACTCTCGACCATCCCGTACACATCTCCGGGACCTACCGCGTAACGCTCGCAGATCCTGGCATCGGGGAGTTCATCTGTCCAATCGGTGAGAAGCATGGCTGTCTTGATTGCACGGAAATATTCCTCGTCCTCGTCCTCATCCGGTGGCATGGGAAGCCAAAGTTTTTCCTCGTGTTCACCGATCATCCGCTCAAGCTGCGGACGGTCTGAATTTCTGACATAGAGACGGGGCATATCGGGTGTACTGCAGATAAGCTGCAGGAGTCCTATATCGGAATAGTCCGTTCTCGCCCTGAGCGTGGTAACGATCCTGGCTGCACTCCGGGGATCGATATAGAGCCGGGAGACCAGCGAACCGAACTCGGTTGCCCCGAGATGTTCACCGATCTCCAGGACCATCTCCGCATCAACAAGGAACTTCAGGGCAGAATCCACCGCCCGCTGCATCAGACGGCCCTGGCGATGTTCGTGGACATAAAAGCTCCGGTTCATGAACGTCGTCAGTTCGTGGCGGGTGCCTGTAAATCCTGCGGCAACGAGCGAAAGAACATGGGTGTAAAGGGCAGAAGGTTCGGCGATCTTGGAATGCACCTCTTCTGCCGGTGCTTCAATATACCACTCGAACAACTCCTCTACCTGTCCCGCATCTTTGGCAATGAGTACTGCCTCACCATAGGGGTCGAGCCGGGGCCGTCCTGCCCGTCCCGCCATCTGGTGGTACTCACTTGCCGGGATCGGCTGCATGCCTTCGCCAGCCGCAAACCGGAGATAATCACGGATAATAACCCGCCGGGCGGGGAGGTTGAGTCCTGCCGCGAGGGTCGGTGTGGAGGAGATGCACTTGATCAGCCCTTTCCGGAACCCATCCTCAACGATTCTCCGCTCCTCGCGGCTCAGGCCGGCGTGGTGGAACGCAGAGCCTTTTTCAACACACAGGGCAAGACTCTTTGCCATTTCTGTCTCTGCAGTGGCACTGAGCCGGTCTGCGCAGGCTTTCAGCTCCGGGTCATCGCTTTTAATTGCCCCGGCGGCCCGCTTGGCAAATGCCTCGGCATTCCGGCGCGAGGAAACAAAGACGAGGCACTGTCCCCCCTCCGTTATGGTATCCAGGCAGAGGTTGAGGTCCTCGTAGTTCTTTGATACCTGTTTCACCGGGCGATCCCCCTCACGGAAATGGATCCGATCGTTCCAGAACACACCCTGCCGAAGGTCAACTGGTCGCCAGGTGCTGGTGACGAGTTCTGCATCAAGCCACCCGGCGAGCAGCTGCGGGTTGCCGATGGTGGCCGAAAGGCCGATCACCTGCATGGCCGGATTCTGGTATCGCAGTTTGGCAATTACCATCTCAAGAGTGGGCCCGCGGTTCTCAGAATCGATGAGGTGGATTTCATCGATGACGAGAAGGGTGATATCATGGATCCAGCGGGTACGGTTCCGCAGGAGAGAATCAACTTTCTCGCTCGTCGCAACAATGATGTCATTCCTGCCCAGTGAGTCGTCCCTTCGGTCGAAATCACCGGTGGCGATCCCGATCCGGATCCCCTTACCTCCGAATTCATCGAATTTCTCGCTCGCAAGTGCCTTGAGCGGGACGATGTAGAGGCACTTTCCTTTTTTTGCAATGTGGTTGTGCATCGCCATCTCGGCGATCAGGGTTTTACCACTTGCTGTGGGGATGGAAACGAGCAGGTTCTTTCCTTCAAGCATCCCCGTCTGTATACATTCTGCCTGCGGGGGATAGAGCTCCGCGATGCCGCTTGCAAGATAGTATTGTTTGAGATTTTCCGGGATCGGGAGCGCGGAAGTCAGCATGGCAAATTCCTGAAAATGACCCCTTTAATTCCACTGAAATTCGCTGATATTATGGCTCTTTTTAGCAAAACTAACCATAACGCAGAATTACTCTCCAGTGGAAATAACGGGAAACACATAAATATAAATTGATGTTTCTATTGCCGGGGCGTATTTTTAGTAGTAATAACTGATCATGTCCTGTTTTGACTCTTTCTTCTTTTTGTCGAGGAAGGCAAAGACATTTTCATGAGGGATCCCCTCAATCAGCATGTCGATTGCCGCCCGTGCCGTCTTCATTTGCTCCGGATACCCTATGAGTGCTACCGTCTTGCCAAAAACGGAGATCTCGACATCCGTCATGTCCTCGATCTGCTCGCGGGCCCGGCCATCTTTCCCGATAATCCTGCCCCTGAGACGGTCCAGCTGCCGGGGACCTTCTGCCATTGCCGAGAGGTCAATGACATCGAGAAGCAGATCCTCGTCCTCAATCATTTCAAAAGCACGCTCCGGGGAGAAACCCCGGTTGATGGCGTTAATAATCTCGACCGCCCGGAGAAGCGGTATCGTGTTCTCATCAGTGGCCTCCACCTTGACGAGCCCCTCCTTGCTGTCCACGGTTATTGTCGTGTGTGTTTTTGTTTCCAGATCTTTTTTGGTTGCACCAGCCTTTCCGATTAGTACGCCAACCCTGCTTCCAGCAATTTTAACTTCCTGCATCATCTGTATATCCACCTCGTATTCCGGATTGTGCGGGCATTGTCACACCACATATCTGTATTTTCACAACCTGATAAACGGTATCATGGTTCAGCTTCATGAAGCCCCGTTACGGTATTGAAAAACTCAATATCCGTATGTACATCACAACGGTTTTTAAAGAACCGGTTGATGTTCCTGATATCCCTCATCAGGAACGGGAGAGCGCGGGGGTGATCGCGGGTGACGGACTGGCCCATATCTATGATGTATGGTTTGTCTCCGTACAATATATTGAACTCGCTCAGATCAGCATGAACAAGTTCTGCCTTGTTATATAATGTATCGATGATTCCCGTGATCTGGACATATGTTTCTTGAGGATCCTCCAGTTCAACATTACGGAGCTGGGGATAGGGGATCTCCCCCTCCCCGATAAACGACATGACAAGAATATTCCGGTCCCAGACCAGCGGTTCGGGAACCGCGATCCCGGCCTCCCTGGCGCGGACAAGATTTGAGAACTCCTTTTTCGTCCAGGCAAAGATGAGCTCCTTTTTTGCCTTTTTTACATGCGAAAACCTGCGATCACCGATAATGTATGAGCTCATGGTTGTGAAATTCGCCGTCTGGATCCGGTAGATCTTGATGGCAATTGCGGCATCATTACGCTCCCCGTAAAAGACATTTGCCTCTTTTCCGGTACTGATGGATCCACCTATGACGGAGAGCCATTTCTTGTGTACAAGCTTGTAGAGAGCGAGGAGTGTCACCTCGTCAAAAACGTCCTCCCGTACCTTGAACTGATTCGCATCCTTGATCCGGATACCCATTTCCTCAAGGCGCTGATCAAACTGATCCTGTTTTTTGTCGATATCTCTTCCGGAACTCACAAACAGGTCACCATCTTACGTCTTCCACTCACCGGATATAGTCCCGAACCGGGGCAAGGATTTCGATGAGTGATTCACCGCAGGTTTTCTTGAGATCCATGGGATGAACCTCGCCCTTGCCATATGCGGTCTCAAGATCAATATAGGATCCGAAACTCCGGTCTCCTCCAAATTTTTCCGGCCTCTTGATAGTGATCCCGGGAAGCCGGGGGAATACGTGGTGCTGGAAAATCTGGAGGATGGGGTTCTCTGCAATCTCCGGTGGGCAGAACGCCTTCTGGCACTTCTTTTTGATCTCGTCCTCGCTATCGGCAACCGAGATGTAGTTTCCCTGCGATGAGGACATCTTCTTGCCGTCGAGCCCGTTGAGGATCGGCGTATGGATACAGACGGGTGCCCTGTACCCGAAGTTCACGAGATGCTCCCGGGCAAGCATATGGATCTTCCGCTGGTCGATACCCCCGACAGCGGCATCCGCGCCCAGCAGGGCGATATCCGCCATCTGCATGATCGGGTAGATCATCTGGGAGACGGTGGGATGATCCATCTGCCGGCCTACCTCATCCATGCTCCGCGTTGCCCGGTTCAATGTGATTTCCTGCGAGAGCCGCAGGACCAGCAGTTCGTAGTCCCGGTTGAGCTGAACATCCGATCCGAGAATATAATTTACGTTCTTGAGGCCGAGCCCCTCAAAACAACGCTTGTTGTACTCGGCAAGTTCCCGGACTTTTTCCATGGTCCCTTTCCGGTTCAGGAAGGCGTGGAGATCGGCGAGCAGCACGGTGACCTCAAAACCCGCTGCCTGGAGATCGACCAGCTTGTTGATTGTGACGAGGTGGCCGAGGTGGATCTCACCGCTTGGCTCATAACCGGCATAAACTCGTTTTGTGGGCTGTAAAAGAAGCGCCCGGAGGTCATCGTCCGTAACGACTTCGACAGTGTTCCGGGTAACACGTTCGTATGCATCCATCAAAAAGAATGGGTGATCATGGGTGTTAATGGTTATTCTGGATGGTCGTGAAATGGAGGGCTGCGTTTGTGGCGGCAATGGATTTTGCTGCATCCTTCTCCCCACCCATCATTGCCCGGATGGCATCGATGTTCTCGACAACGACATCAGCTTCCTGATGGATTGCCTGGAAGAAACAGAGCTCGTTCTTGTTCGCGTAGATGGAGTCCTCGAAGATACAGTTCTCCCAGAGGTCAGATCTCTGCCGCCCGAGATCCATGGCGAATTCCTTGAGTTCGGCGGTGCTCCTGATCCCGGCACTCTTTTTAATAAGCCCGAGGCGGGGATGCTTGTTAATGAGCTCGATGACCCGTTCTTTGCTTACCGGTTTTTTGGTGGTCATCTGGATCGCATGCATGTGCATCATTGTAGTCGGAACAATCATCGCCATCGTAGTGATGGAGATGTGTGGGAGGACGGACAAAACATCCGGGCCATGGTGGCTTGGTACGCTCACAGGGTCGAGGACGATCGCATCGATCGGGCCCTTCTTGATTTCCCCCGGGTCAGATCCCCGGCGGACCATGATGGCATGAACATGGGTGACCCCATACTCCTTGTCGATCTCATTGATGATCCGGCAGAGACCTGTGGTGTTGCAGGATACCACCCGCACGAACTGCCTTCCGACAGCGTCCTTGTAGTTACACGATGAGTTGAAGGAAAACCCGGCAATCTCATGGTCTTCCCCACCCTGCCAGAGCGCTTTCTTTCCCAGTTTTTCGTATAATGGCTTGTTTGTCGCTCCGACATCGCCCGGTGTTGCATCGACGATGATATCCGCCGCCCTGCACATATCCTCAACGGAACCCGCGACCGAAAGACCGGCTTTTTCGAATGCCGCCTTCTTGGAGAGGTCAGCAATAAAGAGCGGGTATCCGCGCTGTTTTGCAACAAATGCCTCAGCACTGGGGCGCGTCTTGGAAACCCCGATGATCTTCATGTCTTTCTGAGCAGCCACCGCATCGGCCACGCGTTTGCCGATGGTCCCGTACCCGTTAATGGCAACCTTGATCATACAATCGTACATTGCGCCGGGATGGAAAAAACTATGTGGTTTATCGGGCCTGAGGCAAACGTGGGTCCTGTCCGTCATAGTTCATCTGTTATCGGTCAGATATGGCATTTTTCAGCGGCAGATATTTAAAGGCAACTCAGAAAGATCATCAATAATATGGATCTCCCGAAATTCGTCCTTTCCGAATCACCCGTCCAATGGTGGCAGATTCTTCTGATTGGGATTATCATTTTTATTTCCGGTATCGATGCATTCATCTGGACGGCGAAATTTATTGATATTCTTCTCCCGCTCTTTGGTATCCTTGCCCTGGCTGTCGGGCTCATCATGATTACATTTTCCCTTTCGGTGAAGCAGGATCTAATCTATAATTTCCCCATTTTTTTCGCGGGTCTGCTCTCTCTTATTGTCGCCGCGATAGCAATTCTGATTCCGGGATTCCTGACATCGACGTTCATCATCATCATGGCGATCCTTGCCATCATCAACAGTGTGCTATTGATTATTGTCGGGTGTTCCCTGTCGGATGAGTGGAAAACAAACCTGGCAATTGTCCTCTGCGGAATGGTAACCCTTTTTTTAAGTTTCCTTATGGCGATGTTTCCTTCCCTCACAGCCCTCATACTTGTGAAGATCTGGGCGATGTATGCCATGGTTACCGGCGGCATCAGTGTTGTAGCCGGAATCCAGATGAAACGAACGACAAGCTCCGGGAATGCCGGTACGGAACAGCCAGCCTGAAAACCATCTGAAATCCGTGTTTTTTACCCGCGATACAATAATGAAAATGAAATACAGGCAAACCGTGTAACACGGGCTGTCGTGATGTAAGCCTGTTTACGGATTATACGAAGAGCCCTTGGATTTTGATTACTTCTGAACTGTCCTTTGCATCCGCATAGAGATCGAGGGGCTCACGGTTGACCTCAAGGAACCTGATACCCCAGCTGACCTTCGACAGAAGTGCATGGGCCCGCTCTTTCTCTCCGAGAATATACAATGCCCCGGCCAGTGCTTCGACCGAAGATAGCTTGCAGGGTTTGCCAAAATTGACCGGGTTTGCCGCCATTAAAAAGGGGAGTGCCCGGCGGATACGCCACGAGCTGACAGAGCCGGTATCCAGCACCTCCCAGGAACAGTCGAGGACTGTCAGGGATTTGACATACCTGTCAGCGGGTGAGAGTGCCTGTTCAGCCGTGGGATCCAGCAGCAGGGTATTTCGAGGGATCCGGGTAATTTTTGTAAAAATAGTTAAAAAACCCGCCTTTTCAAGTTTTTTGACTGTGCACTTCCGGGGATCGCAGCTGTTGTCCCGGTATGCGTACAGGGGTATCATTGATCATCTGTGCGTGCACACACTGTAATAATGTACGTGCTCTGCAGCCCCTGCGTACTTCAACCCGGCCTCCGCGCTGAAGGCATCACGAAACCCTCAGATCTCGAGTTGTTTAAAAAAACTGTTGAACGTTGTAACAAATTCGGGATAGAGATCGTCCCCCTTCCCTGCCCGGAGACGCAATATCTTGGATCAAATCGAAAACCCGGCACCTATCTCGAACGACTCAATACACCGGAATTTTCAGCTCTTATGGTCAGGCTGGAACAACAGGTGACTGGGATCATCTGCGAGCGCGGTACACCCTTGTGTATTATTGGTGTCAACTCCTCACCGACATGCGGGGTAACCAGCACGTATTTTGGTGCAGCGGGGGATACACCGCCGAAACGGGAGGGCCGGGGGGTATTTCTTTCAAGATTTTCCGCAATCCCCGCGATTGATGTCGCAGTATTTGCCCGGTACCGGGTTTATCTTGCAGCTCCACTTTTCTCTGAAGCGGAACGTATTTTTAATTCTTCCATTGCCCGGCTCCTGAGAACAAACCTGTTTGATGTTCACCTGCCACAGGAAGCCGGCGATGATTCTGATACCCGGGACATCCGGGAACAGGAACGGCTCTTCTCTCTCAACAGAACAGCACTTGAGAATTCTGATCTTATCGTTGCTGTAATTGACGGGGCAGATGCAGACTCAGGGACAGCATGGGAGATGGGGTATGCGTTTGCACAGGGTAAACCGGTCATTGCCCTGCGAACCGATTTCCGCAGGGTCGGACATCATGAATACGTTAACCTAATGCTCGAACAGTCCTCGAATGTCGTGGGCAGTACAGAAGGACTTCTTAATGCACTGCAATCTCCGCTTTTACTCAGGCAGTAACTGGACTCACTCCGGGATCGGCCGGTTTTTTTTAGACACTTCCCTTTTACCGGAGAGACGTCCGGTTTATTTTTACACAGGAAGAACGCCGGGCTCTGTCGTAGCGATATACTCCGGCACAGCCGGGGTGTTTAGAAGCGATGATCGCCTGGGTTGCCGGCCGTGTATGCCCGGATTGCGGGCAGAATAATTGATCAGAAAAAAAGGGCCGATGAGTGCTGATCCCCCCGGGAAACCCCCCCGGGAAGTCTTTTCCGATCACCTATACAGATATTTGAGGGAAACGCCGCTGTAACTGTCCTATACAGTCGCTCACGTCGGTCACACGACAGTGGAACGGAGACCATATAAGCGGTTTTTGGAGAAACTATCACGCTTTTTCGCGAAACCATCCCACTTTTACTTCCCGGGGGGGAATCCAGGCCGTTTACGGGCCTGGATTGGACCATCTCGGGATCGACCGGATCGGGTCCATCCCCATGAGGGGGCAGGATTGGGTCCGTCGATAGCTCTCCCCTCCCGGTTGATCTCCGACAAGTCCCGGTCGGTGGGGACGCGGTGATTCCCATCTTTATCGATGCCGGGCGGGCCGGTTTACTGTTGGCTGCCTACCCGGTGGATCTCTTCAACGGATCCCGAATGAGAATCCCGGACCGCAACCCCGGGTGGCTGGTCAGGGTGGATAATGACGTGCTCCTCCGGGATGACGGGAAACTGTATTTCTGATAAGATTATTTTTCTGTCCGCCCGGGCCAGGGGCCTGTAGCGATTGAAATGGCATCAGAAGTGATGGCGGGGATTGACCAGACGCCCTTTTCAAAAAAAACCCAATAGGTATTGCCAGATTTCTGGAAAAGCAATAATCTATATGACAATATTTACGAAATAGTAATTGATTGTGATGGGAAGGAAACGCGAGGATCGGGGAAAGGAAAAAAAAACACCGGCTGATCGTGATGGGAATATCGATGGAGAGTACACGAACCCGGTTCGATCGTTTCATGACCTCAAAGTTGGAAACATCAAAGAAGCCCTCTTCCACAGCCGTTACCTGCAGATCCTCCTTTCCCTGACCCTCATCAGCGCCATCCTTCGGTTTTATAACCTTGGATATAATTCACTCTGGCTGGATGAAGCCTCGACCCTTAATTTTGCTGTGAAATCAATCCCTGATATCTGGCAGGCCACAACGGCGGGGGAATTCAATCCCCCGCTGTTCTACTGGACAGAACACATCATGCTGTTCTTCGGTAATTCCGAAGTAGTTCTCAGATTTATTCCGGCCCTTCTTGGAGTCCTGACCATCCCCCTCATCTACCTTGTCGGGAAGGAATTCATGGACCGGAATACGGGGATTATTGCAGCAGCGGCATTTGCGTTCTCCCCGTTCCTGGTCTTTTATTCGCAGGAAGCCCGGGCATATTCGATGATGCTTTTTTTCGTCACCTTCGCTATGGTCTTTTATTTCAGAGCCCTGAAAAGCAACGACCTCATGAACTGGGCACTATTCGGTATCCTCTCCGCACTTGCGTTCTGGTCCCATTTTTACGCCATGGTCATCATCGGGGCACTTGTCCTGTATGCCATTTATGAATTGCTTCCCAAGATCAGAAACAGCATCAATACGGTAAAACCGCTGGCTTGTTCCTGTGTCATCTTCGGGATCATCTGTTTCCCACTCATCCTTGTCACGCTCCAGCTTTTTGCAAAGCGGACGGCCTCAGCACCAACCTTCGGGATCCAGGGCCCGGATATTATCATAGCGACATTTGCACAGATATCCGGTTCTGAAGTTGCAATGTATATCCTCTTCCTCCTGTTTATCGCGGGTATTGTCCAGGCATTTCTGCTGGATAAGAACAAGGGCATTTTTCTTGTCACGCTTACCGTCCTGACATTCGTTATCAGCAATTTCCTCTCGTACAGGATACCGATGCAGCCCCGGTACTTGATTTTCCTCGCGATTGTCTATTTTATCGCGATCGCACTGTCCTACCGATTGTTGTTTACCCTGACTCATTCGCGGGGAGTCGTGTACGGATTTATTGCCCTCCTGATGGTTATCAACACCCCCATGCTCGTGGGTTATTATTCCGGTTATGCAAAAGAGGACTGGCGAGGGTTTGCAGGCGGACTCCAGCAGCTGACCCGGCAGGGGGATTTTGTTGTCGTAGTGCCGGGGTATATAACCCAACCGCTCGATTATTATTACTCCAATACTACAGACCGGACTATTGAGTTCTCTGCATATACTGCGGATGATCTGAAGATTATCAATGCACAGAAAAACAACAATACCCTCTTCTTTGTTGTTACNGGAGATATCAGCGCTGCAAACCCGGAGGGCGACGCCATTGCATGGCTTCAGGCTAACACCAAATCCCTGGGGCAGAACACCGGTATTTATCTTATGACGTCCGGCTGACGCACTCCGGGTTTGATCAATAATGTACGACCTGACTGTTATCATACCAACCTTTAACGAGGAGGCAAATATCCGCAATATCGTCATGGCAGTGGATGCAGTCTTCCGTGAGAATTCCCTTACCGGACAAATTCTTGTGGTCGATGATAATTCATCAGATAATACCATTCCCTTTGTTCACGAGCTGAAAAGAACCCATTCCAAT
>JGI20214J51650_10001362_pt1 | contig 15517 bp, 14 predicted proteins | sample WetSurMetagenome_FD_51650 | JGI IMG/M metagenome (IMG submission 51650) | reverse complement strand
CCCGTCCCCGACGCTGTGCCTGAATGTCCCGCCGATTTAGCGGAACCGAGCCCATCCGAGCTTAAACGGCGCGCACTGGCCACCGCAGCTTTTAAGGCACGGCTCATCAAACTCGGTTGGAGCGTCCCGCGTTTCGCGAGGATGACCAAATCCTGCGAGCGCACAGTTTCCGGGTGGACCAGCCCGACAGGCATCCCTCCGCAAGGATGGGCCGAAGCGTGGCTCGACCTGGTTGAGGCGGTCCCGGAAGCTCGAGCCTGGCTGGACGCCCAACACCCGAAGCCGCCAGCGAAACCGCGCGGCAAGCCGTTCAAGAAGGCCACCAAATGAGCAGAGTTTCCACGATCCGCCAACTTTTCGGCAACGGCCCGGCGTCGGACTGCGCCATGGACGCCCGAGAATATGTACGCGGCGGAGATCCGAAGAACCCTGGCCGGTTTTCCAAGGGCGGCGGCGTATCTTCTGGCTCCAAGGCTGCGCCAGCCAAGCCCGCGCCAAAGAAAGACGCGAGCGCTCAGGCACATGCGGCGGCCAAGGCCAAAGCAGCCGAGAATGCGGCCAAGCCGAAAAAGCCAGCGAAGGCCAAGAAGGCTCCAGCCAAGGTCGAAGGCAGCGCGCCCACTGCGAAGCCCAAGGCAGAGAAACAGCCGAAGGTCACAAATCCTGATGTGTCGGCCGCCAAGCGCGCCGCGACTGCCTTGCGAAAATTCGAGGCTGGCATGGAGGGCAAGTCCGCCTCCGAGATCCGCAAGCTTGAGGCGCAGCACATCGAACTACTTAGCAAGGCGAACGCCACAGCGAAGAAAGCTGGCGTGCCTACCGATGCCTTCGAGAAGAAGACTAACGTGGGCAAGGCAGCTAAGAGCAAGACGAGTGATGTTCCGCCCAAGCCAAAGGTTACTCAAACTGAGGGCGGCAAGGAAGAGGCTCGCATGAGATCAGCCTTCTCCACCATCGGCGCAGCCGCCAAGGCTATCCCTCAGAAACTGGATGACGCGAAAAGTTACTCTCCTGAATGGCGGCTCCTCTTGCAGGCGGTGCGCAACATGGAGGCTTCTCCCCAGCTTGGCGCACAAGGCATGGAAAGCATCCGCAAGGCAAGCCGTGGGATTAAGCCTGTCGCAGCCGGGGAGCATGCAGCCAGCGAGAGGAATGCGCTTTTGGCCGCGCTCAAGGAGACGAAAGCCTCTCCCAAGGCAGAGAAGAAGCCGAAGGCCGCTAAGCCCAAGTCAGAGGCCAGCGCCGCAAAGGCCGCTCCAAAGCCAAAAGCGCCGAAGAAGTCAACTGCTCATGCTGATCTCGGCTCCGCCTTCGCAGCCGTTCCCAAACGCCGCAGAGGCGGTGCGAACCCAGACCACGCGTCCTAACCGTCTTGGCGTCGAACCTGGCGCCCCTCGCAATAAACCGAGAAGCCATTATCCGGGATGAGCGGCACTGGCCCGGCTCCATGCGTCATCGCCAGCCACACGACATAGCCCACGTCGCCAACAACGCTCACGCCATCACGCATCGTTCGCGCGGTCACCATGCCGATCATGTCGCGGAATTCGCCGCGCTCGTCCTGGCTGATGAACTCGACGCCCCACAGTGTGGCGTTGCTTTTGAGTTGGGCGATCTCGTAGCGCGGGATTTGCATTTTCATTGTTCAGGCCATGGCGTGGGGATGTTGGCGCGTTCGGCGTGAAGCCGCATGACAATTCGCGTATTTCGGTCCGGGATCAGCTTGCCTGCCTCCCAGGACTGAACCGTTCTGGTCGAGGCTGCCAATACCTCCGCAGCCGAAGAAGCTGGCGAAGCTTCAGCGGATTGCTGCGCGGCGCAAGAAGGGCTCGAAGAACCGGCGCAAAGTCGTGGCGAAAGTGGCGAGGCTTCACGCGAAGATCGCGAACATTCGCGCCGATGCGCTGCACAAGGCCACCACGGCCATATGCAAAAGCGGAAGTCTTATCGTCCTCGAAGACCTCAACGTCAAAGGAATGATGAAGAACGGCAAGCTTTCGCGAGCCATATCCGACGTTGGGCTGTACGAATTCCGCCGCCAGTCCGAGTACAAGACGGCTCTATTCGGCTCGGAGATCATGTTCGCGCCAAGGTTTGAGCCGTCGAGCAAGCGATGTTCACGGTGTAAAGTCGTCCGCAAGACTTTGCTTTTGAGCGAGCGCGAGTGGACATGCGACAACTGCGGCGCACATCACGACCGCGACGAGAACGCCGCACAGAATTTAGAAGACTACGGTACCGCCAGATCGGCGGGAATTTACGCCCGTGGAGAGGTAAGCTCTGACGATTTGCTTGCGCAAGTCGTGAAACTAGCCTCAGTGAAGCAGGAAATATTCACAGGAGCTACGCAATGTTAGCAAATGGTAAGAAATATGGATCGGAAGGCCCGCGCTAAGGGTGATGGCACGCCGCCAAAGCCGAAGAAAAGCTCAACGGCGCAAAAGAAGCGCAAGCCTGGAGTGAAGGACGGAACGCCGCAAGAAGGCAAGCGAGGTCGCCCATCAATCTACACGGAAGCGCTGGGCGATGAGATTTGCAAGCGGCTTGCAGACGGTGAAAGCCTGAATGCAATTTGCAAAGACAGCCATATGCCAGATGAGAGAGCAGTAAGATACTGGGCTCTTGATTTAGCACATTCTTTTTCTCCGAAATACACGCGAGCCAGAGAAGTTCAGGCCATGAGATGGGCCGATGAGCTTCTGGACATCGCGGACGATAATGTCGGAGATGTTGTTTCGAGTGACGATGGGGTAGAGCGCGTCAACCATGACCACATCGCTAGGTCGCGTCTTCGCGTGGACACCCGCAAGTGGTTGCTCTCAAAGATGCTCCCGAAGGTGTTCGGCGAAGTGATGACAAACAAACACACAGGCCATGACGGTGGGGCGGTCAAAGTTGGCGTTACCGTCATGACGCCGAGCAAGTTCGAGGAGATCGCGCGCCGGGTCAGCACAGAGTTTTAGCCCATGACGCCGGAAGAGCGATTTGTCGCCGTCGAGTTGGCGCGGGCGAACCTGTACGATTTTTCTCGCTGGATGTTTCTTCAGCGGCGCGGATTCAAGTGGCAGAGGTCACCACATCACCAGATTATCTGTAAAGCTTTGATGCGAATATACGATGGAGAGACAAAACGTCTCATCATCAATATTCCTCCAAGGTACAGCAAAACCGAAATAGCTGTTATAAATTTCATCAGTTGGTCGTTAGGAAGACACCCTGACGCGGAGTTTATACATACCAGCTATTCCAGCAGGCTTGCTGCATCAAACTCCTGGCAGGCGCGAGAACTTGTAACCCACGAGGCATACCGGGAGATATTCCCGGCAGTGGCGCTTAGGGGCGACAGTTCGGCGCGCGACGAATGGAGAACTACAGCAGGTGGATGTATTTACGCCGTTGGCGCTGGCGGGAGTATTACAGGATACGGGGCAGGAAAGTATAGAGATGATTTTGGCGGATGCATACTTATAGATGATCCGCATAAGCCTGATGAAGTTCGCTCCGATACGATGCGCAAAAACGTGCTTGAGTGGTTTCAAAATACGCTAGAATCTCGAAAGAACTCTCCTAATACTCCGATAATCCTTATTATGCAACGGTTGCATGAAGAGGATTTGGCAGGCTGGTTGCTTGCTGGCGGGAACGGCGAGAAATGGGAGCACGTCTGCCTCCCGGCACTCCAGCCTGACGGAACTGCGCTTTGGCCGGAGAAACACTCCGCCGACGAACTGCGGCGGATGGAGGCGGCGGCCCCGTATACGTTTTCTGGACAGTACCAACAGCGCCCGACGCCTCTTGAAGGCGGCATCTTCAAACCAGACAAGATTATCCCGGTTGACGCGGCCACGGACGTGACGCTCTGGACGCGCGCTTGGGACTTGGCCGCAACACAAGACGACGGCGATTGGACAGTGGGCGCGCTGCTTGGGCGCTGCAAAAACTCATCCATCGTGATCGGGGATATTGTCCGCCTCCAAGGGCGCCCGGATGAAGTCGAGGCTGCGATTGTCGCCACGGCGCAGCGCGACGGCAAGAAGGTCAAAGTCTCTTTGGCGCAAGACCCAGGCCAAGCAGGCAAAGCGCAAATCGCTTATCTATCAAAAGCTTTGATGGGTTTCCCTGTCGTCTCATCTCCAGAGACTGGAGACAAGGTCACGCGGTCGGAACCGTTCGCCTCACAGGTCAACATTGGCAACGTGAGCATGGTGCGTGCCGAATGGAACGGCCCCTTGGTCAGCGAAATGCGGAATTTCCCGTTCGCCAAACACGACGACCAGGTGGACGCCTTAAGCCGCGCCTTCAACGAAATATCGGCCGCAAGAGGCCCTCTCGCAATCTCGGATACAGCCATGAGAATGGCGATGGGACGTCGTTGAAATGCAAGCACAAGCCACGCCTATCCGCCGCGACCGCAAGCGGGCTCTTGGCGCGTGGCGTCACCGTGAGGCGCAGTTGTCGCTTGGACTCGACGTCCAGGCAGAACGCAAGCCGCTAAAGGTGAGCTTCCTGGCGGCGGAACAGGCGCGGTGTGCTCCATCAAAGGCGCCCGAGCGCAATCCGTTTGAGGCATATGCGCCAGCTAAGGGCGTCTTGCCGTCCGGCGCCGCGATGGCGATGGATGACGCAGGCTACACCGCGAATGCGTGGGCGCAATCCACGTACATGGCCTCTGGAGCCTACGCCGAGGGGCAGACCTTTCTCGGCTATCCGGAACTGTCGCTCATGGCGCAGCGCCCCGAGTACCGCATCATCGTCGAGAATTTGGCGACGGAGATGACGCGCAAGTGGATCAAAATCCGCGCCAAGGGCGACGGCCAGGACAAGGCCGAGCGGATCGCGAAGATCCAGGACAAGCTTGAGCAGTTGGGCGTTCGCGATGCTTTCCGCGAGGCTGCGCGTCACGATGGGTTTTTCGGGCGCGGCCACATCTACCTCGACACCGGCGACGGCGACGATCCGCAGGAACTGGGGACCAATCTCGGCGACGGGCGCAATGCGACTTCGCGCGCGAAGGTGTCGCCAGAGCATCCTCTGAAGGGTGTCCGGGCCATCGAGCCTGTGTGGACATACCCGCAGGCATATAATTCGACGGACCCACTGCGCGCGGACTGGTACAAGCCGAGCGTATGGTTCGCCATGGGAAAGCAAGTCCACGTCTCTCGTCTATTGACCATGGTCGGGCGCGAAGTCCCGGACATGCTGAAACCGGCGTATTCATTCGGCGGCCTGTCGATGAGCCAGATGATGAAGCCATACGTGGACAATTGGCTTGATACGCGCCAGTCCGTTAGCGATATCATTCAGTCGTTCACAGTATTCGTCCTGAAGACGAACATGACGGCCGTGCTACAGGGCGATCCTGGAGACAGCTTCTTCAGAAGACTGGATATGTTCAACGCGAATCGCGACAATCGCGGTTTGATGGCTATCGATAAAAACGAAGAAGAGTTCTCTAACGTTTCTGCGCCACTTAGTGGTTTGGACCATCTTCAGGCGCAAGCCTTAGAGAGAATTGCTTGCGTTGGCCGTACGCCTCTGGTAAAATTCACGGGTATTTCTCCCAGCGGTCTGAATGCATCAAGTGACGGTGAACTTCGTTGTTGGAGTGATCTTGTTCATTCCGAGCAAGAGAACTTGTTTCGCGAAGACGTTACCACGGTAATAAACTTCGCTCAACTCTCGATTGACGGCCACATTGATCCGGACATCACGTTTGATTTCTTGCCGATCTACGAGTTGACCGAGGCGGAGAAGGCACAACTCCGCGCGACAGAGGCGACCACGGGCAAAACACTGATCGACGCCGGCGCCCTTGACGCCAAGGAAGAGCGCACACGCGTCGCCCACGACCCCGAGACGCCATACGCTGGCCTCGACATCAACAAGATGCCGGACTTGAAAGAGGAAGAGGCTGAAGGGCTTATGCCTGGCGGCCACGAACCTCCCGAGCCACAGGCGGCGAAGGAAGAGGCTAAGGACGCGGACGGCGGCGACGAGCAGGTGGAGTTGATCCGCAAGCTGTTCGGCAACGGGCTGGATGAAACCCAGATCGAGGTCATCAGGCGGCTGTTTGGCAGTGGCTCTGAAGCTCCAGCGGGACTTCATGACACCATCCGCAGCCTATTTGGCAATGCGCACGATTGTGCCATGGACGCTCGTGAGTACAAGCGTGGCGGCAACCCGAAGAACCCTGGCCAGTTCAGCAAAGTTGGCGGGCCAAGTGCCGCGAAGGGTAAAAAGAAAGCCAAAACCAAGCCTCCGAAGGATGATCCAGAGCTAATCGGTCAAGCCCATGGGGCGGCGTCTGCATTGCATGGCGTCCACTCTACACAAGAGGGAATTGAGAAACTCGATCCAGAGAAGTTTGGGTCACGCGTTGATGCTGGGTACTGGGGGGCTGGGTTCTACATGTTCCCCCTTGAGTATGCGAAAAAATCTGGCGGGACATTCTACGGATCTCCATCTGATGGCTCCCGCAATCTGCTCGTCACAATTCAGGCGAAAAAACCTTTCCGTATTGAGAACTCTGGCAAGTCGAAATCAGCGGACTGGGAAGCGTTGCGTAAACATGGCTGGCCATATGATAAACCGCCAGTTGACGCCTGGAACGATCCTGAGGCGATGGCTGACGCGAAGAAAGACGCCAAAAAATTCTCTGATGAAATAGATGCCGCAGAGGCGGCGTCTCAAGAAAAATTCTATCTGGTTTACGAACTCGAAGATAACGACGCCCCAACAAGCGAGATAAAGGCGGCAGAAAAAGAAGCGCGTAAGACTAAGGACGATCTGAAAAAATTAAAAAATTTGAGGTCTCCTGAATTCCTTTTGGCCAAGAAGTTCAGCGACGCCGTTATCGCCGCTGGGTATGACGCAGTCGTCATCGAGCGGAATGGCGAGCCATATGAGATGGTCGGCATAAAAGCGGGGACCATTGAGACCACACATGGCGGCGAGCGCATGTTTTGATGAATACTCATGGCCATCGGTATGAGCAAGTCGCGCTGATCCGCCGCCTATTCGGCCACAAGCCGTCTCTGGCGCAAGACCGGGACTTCCGGTCGCAGCGCACAGCATGGGCGCACTCTCGCCGAGCGGAAACGCACTACGCCACGCAACTCCGCAAGCTGGTGCGGAACATCGAGTTCATCATCAGCGGCGGCGTAAACGAGGAAAACCCAACAGACACCAGCGCCATCGAGCAGATGCTGCTCAGCTACGCCAACCTCATAACGCCGTGGGCAGAGACCACAGCGGAACGCATGCTCGCCGACATCGACCGGCGCGGGCGTCGTGCATGGGCGCAGCACTCCCGCACAATGTCGCGGGCGCTGGCTGAGGAGATCGAGACGGCCCCGACTGGGGCGATCCTCCGCCAACTTCAGCAAGAGCAAGTCACGTTGATCAAGTCGTTGCCGTTGCAGGCCGCCGAGCGTGTGCACGAAGCCGCCATGCGGGGCATTCTGAATGCGTCGCGCGGTGAGGACATTGTCGCGGACATAATGCGCACGGGGCTGGTGACGCGGTCGAGGGCCGTCTGCATTGCACGAACCGAAACCAGTCGCGTTGCGAGTAATTTGACAGAAGCGCGAGCGCGCTATGTCGGTTCTTCAAAGTACGTCTGGCATACGGCTGACGACGCAGACGTTAGGGACGATCACAAGAAACTAAATGGAAAAGTATTCGAGTGGAATAATCCTCCCGTTGCTGACAGGAGAAGCGGCACAAGAGCGCATGCTGGTTGCATATGGAATTGCAGATGCTACAGTGAGCCTCTGTTTACTGACGAATTCTGACGAAAGACTTCGGCGCCACAGCCTGTCTGCCTAACTGCTGAGATTTTCCCATGACCACCGTTGACACGATCCGCCGACTTTTTGGCGGTGGCAAACCTGTGCGGGTAGTTTGCGACGGATGGTCAGAAGAAGAAGAAAAGAAGCATCCTCGCGGCCAACCGAAAAACGCTGGCCAGTTTGGCCCCGGAGGCGGCGGAGGATCAGAATCTGGGCGAAAAAAGTCAGGTAGCAGCCCAGCCCGTGCAGTATCTTTTGCTTCCAATGGCACAAAGACTGACAAGAACGCTCCGCTGAAGCAGCGCATATCCAAGATGCTCCCGCCTGGGATCACTTCGGAAGTGGTTCCAAGATTGGTGATAGAGCGCTCGGATAATGGCGGCTCTCGCATCCTTAAGCTGCAAAAAGGCGAAAAATTCGAACGCCAAAAAGGCTGTACGTACTATGAGAGTGGGGGGGTGTTCCAGAAAGGAACAGGAAATCTCATAGTATCCACTGAGTTCGGCCACGAAGAGGCTGAAGGATTGGTGTGGCATGAGGCATTCCACGTGCTAGATTTTGATGGAGATCGCGGATTATTTACGCAAAAAGAGCGTAAAGAGCTTATTGATTACTCGATGAAGTCGGGGGCCATCAAATCATCTATCCTTAAAGAGTATCTGTCCATGTACGAAGGGCAGGCTAAGCGAAAAGGCTTGGACGGAGACGAATTAAAAGAATACGTCCACCGCCATGCATCCAGCGAGATTATATCACATGCTCTTGAAAAACATCACGGCGATAGAAACAGCCCAATTTCTCACATAATTGACAGAATAGAGTCAGGAGAGATAGCAGCTAGGGCTAAAAAAACATGGACAGCGGAAAGCATAACTCCAGAGCAGAAGAAAGCGTTCGAAACATACACGTCGAATGACTATGCGGCCATCAACGGCGACCTCAGAACCGCAAAAGGTAACGTTGACCAATCTGGAAAGTACGCCGATACCATCAAGCATCTGGACTCTGCGCTTGATAATGCGAGTCATCCTGGTGGTACGGTTTACAGAGGTCAGACGGGACGCACATTCGAACGCTGGCTGAAAGAAGGCTTGATCAAGCCGGGTGAGGAAATAACTGACTTTGGCTTCATGAGTACGTCTTCTGATGAAAAGATTGCATCATCTTTCAACGAAGAAGCCAATTCGCTGTCGTCAGGGAGTTTCAAAAGCGCCAAGAATCCTCTCGGGGTTATGTTCAAGATAACATTACCCAAGGGGAGTAAGGCCGCTCATGTATCCGATCTATCAGGGATGCCTGATGAGAAGGAGACGCTTCTGGCTCGCGGGACTCGGTTGAGAATAGATGAGTGGGATTCCAAAAAGCGTATCTGTCACATAACCGCCCTTCCTCCAATTAGACTCGAGAATGCAGGTGCGCCATCAAAATCCGCACGGACAGAAGGAGAGAGCCATGGTGCGAAACCATTCAGCGGCACGTTTCGAAGAAATTCAGGTGGCGCCACAACAAAAAACAACAGTTCTGTGCCGGTCGGCAAATCTACTCCGAGCAAGTTTACGCTGCGTGCTAAGAAATGAAGAATGACAGCATCATTAATAGGTGGCGATCTGACGACGAAGATCAATATGTAGTTGGCCGCTCGACAGCAAAATCACAGAAACTCATAACGCCGTCTAACGGGAGGAACCCTTTGTCTACTCAGGTTGAAACCATTCGCCGCCTCTTTGGGAACGGCGCTACAACTGACTGCGCCCTCGACGAGCAGAAGCACGATCCGAAGAATGGGCAATTTGCGCCTGGCGGGGGTAGCGGAGGTTCAAGCAATGCCACCGCGAAGGCATCAAAAAGATCAAAAGCAGGAAGCCCCGAGTCAGAAGCTGACCTCGTTTCATCTGGAAACCTGAGAGCTATGGGCGGCCGCAGGGGCAGCGAAGCACCAAAGAAGGAGGGGCCACGGCGTGGGAAGGGCGGGCTCATACACCTTTCTGAAGTAAAAGGGGCTAACGTAGAAGAAAAGTTAAAAAACATGGACCCAGCCGACAGAAAGAAATGGGAAAGGCATCTTGCTAAGTCAGAAAAGGCAGAAAATAAATCTGCTGGGGAAGTCAAGCCTAGGCACGAGACAGTGTCTGAAATAGTTAAAAAGCATAAGGCAGCGGAAGCTACCGCAAAGCCAAAGTCGGCGAAGACGAATACGAATGCCGAGCTTGTGGCTAGTGGCAATCTCAAAGCCATGGGGGGACGTAAGCCAAAGGCAACGCCAGAGGCAGGCACGTCAAGCCGCCCAGATTTTTCGACGCTAGCGACATCGCTTAGCGGAAAAAAGAGCATGAAGAAGAAAGACTGGGCTGCTCTTACATCATCATACAGATGATAACGGCGCATGTTCCACCTTGTTTACTCGGAATCAAAAAATGCCCCCCATCTCTGAAAAGCAACGAAAGGCGATGTACGCCGCTGCTGAGGGGCATCCCAACATTGGAATACCGCAGGCTGTCGGCGAAGAGTTTACAGCCAAAGACGCCGAACCCACGGCCGCCGCTGGCGTGATGATTTTCGATCCTGACGGCCACGCGCTATTTCTGCGCCGGTCTGGCGAGGGCGATCACCCCGGCGAATGGTGTTGGCCAGGCGGCGGTGTTGATCCTGGAGAGACGCCAGAGTCTGCGGCGCGGCGCGAGGTTGAGGAAGAGACCGGCCATCAGATCGACGGCAAACTGATCCTTGCGCACCACAATAAGGGCGATGTGGATTTTACGACGTTCGCACACCAGACGCCGACGCGGTTCGAGCCACGCCTTAACGATGAGCACTCGGAACACGTCTGGGCGCGGCCGGAAAGCCCGCCACAGCCGCTCCATCCTGGCGTAGCGGCGACGCTCCAGAGATACAACGGCGGCGCGGCGGCAGAAGCCAAGGATTGCGGCGCCCCCGCGATGGACGCGGCGATTGCTCTAGCGCTAGACAGATCGAATCGGAACATAGACGGAGATGGTCACTTAAGAGCAAAGCACAATTTGCTTACAAGGGCCGAAGTTTCCCCCTATCGCGGCGAAGAAATAAATGCAGTTGAGCCACTAGGTCTTGACCCAGATCGTATTTATTATCTTTATCGCCTTCCAGAAGAGCTTAAAAAGGGCGCGGTAACCCTTGAAGGCAAGCCGATACTCATCAAGCATAAGCCGATCTCTTCCGATGACCACCCGGAGGATTTAGTCGTTGGCGCCGTCAACAATCCCGAGATTGTAGGAGATGAGCTTTATGGCGACATTTCTGTTTGGACGCGGGAGGCTGTTGACGCGATTCTTAATGGCTCGAAGAAGCACATCTCGCTCGGGTATCACTATAAGCCAGTAATGGAACGCGGTATTGCTCCAAATGGGCAGAAGTTCGATGGGGTAATGAAGAATATACGATATAATCATCTTGCGCTTGTTGACAGCCCCCGCATTAAAGACGCAGTTGTTGCTGACTCCGCCGATGAATTGCTATGGGCGCGCATCGAACAAGCCCTAAACACGATCCTGCTGACTTAGGAAAACTCCCGGAAATGACAAAGATTATTGATGCGCTTCGGGAGAAATACCCGACGCCAACGGCCGTGATGCGCGTGCTCGGCCTGGACGAAGCCCTGCTGCGCGAAGATGACAAGGAAACCATGGACAAGAAAGAAAAGGCCGGGCGGGCGGCGATGGCCTCGATGATCGCCCAGGACGCCTCGCTGGCGGAAATGACCGAGTTCTTGAAGACGCTGAATGCCTCTGGGTCTGAAGGCGCCGCCGAAGAGGGTTTCAGCGATCCTGAAGACGAAGACGGCGAAGACGAGATCCCCGGCGCTGTCACTGAGCCTAACGCTGGCCTTCCGGCTGGCGTGGAGAAGGACGGAGAGCACGAGGGCGAGGAAGTCGCCGCCGATGAGCCCGCCGCCGCAATCCACGCGATCCTGAAGGACAAGTGCTCCCCCGAGGAACTCGCCCAGATCGGCGAACTGCTTGAGAAGATCGCGGCGCCCGAAGGTGATGAGGGCGACGATACCGATGGCGTCGAAGGCGAAGAGCACGGCGAGCCCGCGCCCGGCGAACACGAAGGCGAAGATGAGGACTCCGAGGAGGATACCACCGAGGGGGAAGACGAGGACAAGGAAGACGACATGAACAAAGACCTGGTGACGCGTCCTGCGATGGACGAGGCGATCAAAGTGGCTGTGGCCAACGCCGAGAAGCGCGCAGCCGAGAAGGCGAACGCCCTCCGTGCCGCTGAGCGCGCCGTGGAGCCGTATGTGGGCAAGCTGGCGATGGATGCGGCGATGGATGACGTTGGCGTTTATCGCAAGGCGCTGGCCATGCTTGGCGTCGAAGGCGCTGACACCATTCACCCCTCTGCTCTCCCGATCCTACTCAAGTCTCAGCCGCTCCCCGGCAGTAACGTGCCGCGCCGCGCCACCAAGATTGCCCAGGACTCTGCCAATAGCCAGGACTTCTTCAAGCGGTTCCCGAACGCAGTCCGCATTACCCGCGCCTGATCGTCCGCAAGACAACCATCACAAGGAAATATGAAAAATGGGCTTTCAGTCCACTGTTAACACGCGTCAGGCCCCTGCTGTCGCTGGTGACTTCGCGTCGGACAATCCGCGCAGCTTCTATGCTTCTGGTCCAGGCGCCCTCGTGTCTGGCCCGGCTGGCGTTTATGTCGGGCGGTTTGCTTGGCTGAATGGCGGCGTTAAGGATCGCGACGGCGGCCCCGCGCTGGTGGGTAACAACGGCGTTGGTGCTCCATCTGGCATCGTCCACCGCAACCAACAGGGCTTGATCACGACTTACCTCGCAGAGTCTGGCCTATGGGTCCCCCAGGGTTTCGGCATCAATCTGATGACGTCGGGCGACGTCTGGCTGAAAAACGACGGGAGCAATGAGGCTCTCGTGGGGCAATTTGCATACGCCAACTACGCTGACGGCAAAGTCACATTCGCGGCGGCGTCGGCTTCGGCCACCGCGTCCGTGACCGGCTCCATCGCTGCAAGCACAGCCAGCGTTACCGGCTCCATTGCGGATGACGTGCTGACCGTCACGGCGGTTGGCTCGGGCACGCTCGTTGTTGGCGGCACGCTGTCCGGCACGAATGTTGTGACAGGCACACAGATTGTTTCGCAGGTGAGCGGCACAACTGGCGGCATTGGCGTCTACAGGGTGTCCATCGCTGAGCAGACAGTTGGCAGCGTCACGATCTCCGAGACCTACGGCACGCTGACCGTGACGGCCGTTGGTTCGGGCGTTCTTGGCGTCGGCGACGTGCTCTCTGGCTCGGGCGTGACCACGGGCACCGCAATTACGGCGCTTGGCACAGGCACGGGCGGAACCGGCACCTACATCGTGACACCGACGCAGACCGCGAGCAGCACCACTGTTACGGCGGCTCTCCAGTACCAGACCAAGTGGTTCGCGCTCAACACAGCGCTGGCGGGCGAACTGGTCCGCTGCACATCGCAGGTTCTCGGCTAAGCCGCGCTTCTCCACAAATTCTGAAAAATAGGAATAGTTGCATGAACTTGCAGGAATCCCGCATGTCCTGGGGGCGCGATGCTGCGCGCCTGGCCATGGATTATGGCATCCATTTTCCAGACGCAGAGGGTTACGCCACAGATGAACTGCGGCGTGACTACACACTGGCCATGGACGCTCAGCCGACACTCACGACTTCGGCGAATTCCGCCGTCCCGGCGATGCTGACGACCTACATCGATCCGGCAGTAATCGAAGTGGCGTTCGCCCCGTTGGAGGCTGCCAATATCCTCGGCGAGCAGAAAAAAGGTGACTGGCTCACCGATACGGCGCTCTTCCCCATGGTCGAGTCCACGGGTGAGGTGTCGAGCTACGGCGACTACAGCCACGCAGGATCGACCGGCCTCAATATGAACTGGCCACAGAGGCAGTCGTACCACTGGCAAATCATGGTTCGTTATGGTGAGCGTGAAGTCGAGAGGGCTGGTCTGGGCCGTATTGACTATGTCTCCAAGCTCAACAAGGCATCTGCGAACATCCTGAACCGCTACGGAAACTACGTGTATTTCTTTGGCGTTGCGGGATTGCAGAACTACGGCCTATTGAACGACCCCGCTCTACCATCATCGCTCACTCCTGGCACAAAAGTGGCGGGCGGCGGCAATGTGTGGATCACCTCCGGTGGCGCTATGAACGCCACGGCAAACGAGGTCTACGCCGACATCCAGGCGCTATTCTACCAGCTCGCAGTACAGACTGCCGGTCTGGTTAAGGAAACCGATCAACTGATCCTGGCTCTTAGCCCGGCTTCGTCTGTTGCCATGACTATTACCAATAGTTTTGGTGTAGATGTTAAGGCTCTGATCAAGCAGAACTTCCCGAACATCAAAGTTGTGACGGCGGTTCAGTATTCGGCAAAGTCTACAGCAAATCCTGAGGGCATTGCTGGCGGAAATTTCGTGCAGTTGATCGCGGAAACGATTGACGGTGAAAAAACTGGAACTTGCGCATTCACGGAAAAACTGCGTGCTCATCGTTTGGTTGCAGACACTTCTAGCTGGTCACAGAAGACCACATCTGGAAGCTGGGGTGCTGTCATTACGAAGCCGATGGCGTTTTCGTCAATGCTCGGCATCTGATGCATGACACATGCGGCGGAGCGCATCAGCGCCCGCCGCACACTGCCTGGACACAGCCCGTGAGAAAACCAATTCGCCCAAGCAAGCAGCCCTCTGAGGCTGCTTTTTCTTTAGGAAACGAAGAAATGGCATCAGCACCAACGTCCCCCGCCACTGGCGCATCCACTGTTACAGTTTATTGCAAGCACCCCCATGGGCTTATACTCCGCGTCGGCAAGTCCGATGATCGTGTAGAGCGCAAAGGAGACATTCACGAGCGCACGGTCCGCGAGTGGCGCCAGACCGGCAGTTTCACGGTCTCAGGTCCGGCCCGTCGTATCGGCGAAGACGCCAAGTCTCAGGTCATTGGCGGCTATGCTGTAACTCACGGTGTGCCGAAAGAACTGTGGGAAGCGTGGCTTAAGGACAACGAGACGTCCGCCATGGTGCGCAACGGCGTGATTTTTGCCCACGAGAAACCGTCCATGGGCGACGGGCAGGCAGCGGAGCAGACGACTCTTCGATCTGGCCTGGAGGCTCTGTCGCAGGAGAAAGATATGCGCGCGCCCGGATCTCGCGACGTCAGCAAAATGACCGCAGCGGCTTGATCGCCAAATCTTGCGCGCTGGAAACTTCGGGGTTTAGCCCGGAGAAGACGTTAACTTCCGCACTTAAGCACTGAGGTTCATCACGTGGGCGCTATCGCGACGTTCGACTACGGCGCGTGGAGCGCCGCGTATCCTGAATTCTCCAACATAGACCAATGGCAGGCGGCCTCGTTCTGGGCGCTTGCTGGCCTATACCACAACAACACCGGGACAGGGCCGGTTGCCGATGAAGCTCAACAGGCCCTCCTCATGGGCCTGTTGACGGCTCACATCGCCTATTCGCGGGTGGGCACGGACGACAACCCATCTCCAGCCTCTCAAGGCGTCGCGGGGCGGGTTTCCAGCGCGTCGATGGGCGTTGTCTCCGTTTCGACCGATCTCCAGGGGATGCCGGGGACGGCGGCGTTTTACAGTACATCCTCCTACGGGCTGGCGTATTGGGCTGCGACTGCGGCGTACCGCACAATGAATTATCGAGCATATCAGGGACGCAGGTTCTGCGG
>JGI20214J51650_10001361_pt1 | contig 15523 bp, 17 predicted proteins | sample WetSurMetagenome_FD_51650 | JGI IMG/M metagenome (IMG submission 51650) | reverse complement strand
CATGTATGATAGCCACGCTTTCCGCCCCGTGCAACGGCACCGCCGCCCGAAATGCGTGCCGATTCACCGCCGCAGGCAAGCCGGCAACGACGACCGTGCAGGCCGGGCCTGCCTTGCTTCGATCCCTGTGCCGCGCGGCTTCGGTCCGGCCCCGGCAGCGGGGCCCGACCGCGTGCCGCGCGCGCTGGAGAATCCGACCATGTCCCCGACTGCAGTCCGCGACAAGTCGCCACCCTTCGGCGAGAGCGTGGCCGGTGAGGGCCAGACCATGGCGGCCGACCTGCCGGCGATGACGGGCCGGCTCGCGGCAACCTTGTTCTCGCTCGGCGTCGTCGCGTTGTCGTTCCCGCGGGCGCGGACGCCTGGCGGGCGAACGCGGTTGCGGTCGACCCACGCCGTGCCGAAGACGTCGAATCGGCCGGCGCTCGCCGTGCAAGCGCCGAGCGTGGGCGCCAGGACGGGCGCCGGATCGGAGCGAGTTCGGCGCGTGACGCGCTCGAGTCCGAAGCATCGGGGGTCGCACCTGCAGCCATGCCTCGTCAGGCGGATGGACGCCGCGTCGCCATCGACGCAAGGCGCGCACTGATGTCGCGGCGCTCAACTGAACCCGTCGACCTGCGGTCCCTCCCCGCCCAGACCGGCGTCGAGCGGCCCACGGCGCAGCGCTGGCGCGCGCAACACCTGCTCGAGGCACCGCACCGCCTGTGCTTCTTCTGGGCCGGGGTGATGTGGGCCCTGTCCGCCGCGTGGTGGGCGGTCCAACTCCTGGCGCTCTGGCTCGGCGCGGACTGGCCGTGGCAGGTCGCGCCCGCAGTGGCTCACGGATTGTTGTTCGCGATGGGGTCGATGCCCTTGTTCATCGCGGGCTTCGTGTTCACCGCAGGCCCGCGATGGTTGCACCGGCCGCCGGTGTCGGCGCACAGCCTGCGATGGCCGGTCTGGCTCTACGCGCTGGGCTGGGTCCTGGCCGTCGCCGGCTTTCAACGCAGCGGCGGTCTCGCCGCCTGCGGGCTTGCCATCGTCACCAGTGCGTGGGCCGCATTGACGCTGCGCGTTCTGCGCCTGAGGGACGGCAGCGACGTCGCGGATCGCCGTCACGTGACGGGCATCGCCGCGGCCTGCCTGGCCATCGTCGCTTGCCTGGCCGCGTCGTCGCTGGCGCTGGTGGCGGGTCACCCCGAGTGGCTGCGATCGACGCTGCGCATCGGCCTGTGGAGCGTGGTGTCCATCTTCCTGATCGCCTCGCACCGAATGCTGCCCTTCATCGGCACGGGCTCGTCGAGTCGTCTGGACGCTCGGTGGCCCGATTGGCCGCTTTGGCTCGTGATCTCCACGCCGCTGGTCCAAGTGGTCGCTGCTGTCCTGGATCCTTGGCAGCCTGCGTCGATGGCTTGGAGCGCGTTGCAAGCCGCCATGCTTGTCTTCGTTGCGATCGTGTGCCTGCTCTGGGCGCTGCGATGGCGCCGCCAGGCGGCGCTAAAGCAACCGCTGGTGGCCATGCTGTACGTCGCATTCCTGTGGTGGGACGCTTCCTTGTGGCTCGGTGCCGCGTCGCACTGGCCCTGGATGTCTGCCAGCCGATCGGCCGCGCTCGACATCGCGCATCTTCATGCGCTGGCGCTCGGCTTTCTCGGCGGCACATTGTTGGTCATGGTCTCTCGTGTCAGCAGCGCGCGCAGTGGTCGGCCCCAGGCGATCGACAAGGCCGCGTGGCTCCTGTATGGGACCTTGCAGGTGACCGTCGTGCTGCGCCTGACCTCGGCGCTCTGGACTCACGCCCCGGCCCTGCTGCTGCCGTTGGCGGCGTGCGCCTGGATGGGCGTCGCCGGCTTGTGGGCCGCACGCCACGGGCGCTGGCTTGGACGTCCGCGCGTCGACGGGCGCCCCGGGTGAGCGCGGCTGCCGCGACGACCACGGATCGCAGTCTGCATCGAAGACCGCGCTTCAGTGCCCGTCGTCGCAGGCCACGAGGATCGACGCCGTCATCGCCCGCGGCGCCGGCCCGCTTTCCGTCACGATGACGTGCATCGGGATGTCGTGAGGCAAGGGGTGGATCGTCGGGACGGCAGCCTGCGCCAAGGCGACACCAATCACCCGCGGCCGCGTCGCCATCGCGGCAAGCGTTCTGTCATAGAAGCCGCCGCCATAACCCAGCCTGTAGCCGGCCAGATCGAAGCCAACGACCGGTGCCACCACTACGTCCGGCGTCAGGTCGCAGCCATCGGCCGGAATCGGAATGTTCCAAAAGCCGCTGACCATTCGCACGCCCGGCCTCCACGCGCGGAAGACGAGCGGGGCGCGTCGTTCGACCACGACCGGCAATGCACACAAGGCACCGCGTGTGTGCAGCTGCTCCATCCACGGACGCAGGTTCGGCTCGCCCCGAAACGGCCAGTACACAGCCACCGTCCGGCCGCGCACCTCGCCCAGCGCCTGGTCGAGGTGGGTGGTGATCAGCGCGGCCTGATCGCGCCGCCGGTTTGGCGGCAGCGCCAGGCGCTCGTCGATGAGTCTCTGGCGTTCCAGCTTGCGCCAGCGCATCACCGCGGCCCTGCGCCGCTCCTCGTTGACCGAGGGCGCAGGCGCCGTCTCGGCAGCCTGCACGGCCTTGGCCAGGGGTTCGGCCACGCAGCTGTCACGACCGCCTTCGGGCGGCGCCGGCCTGCAATGCATTAAACCGGACGCTCGTCGATGGTCGCGCGCGCAATGTCGAAGCCAGCCGCCAGGGCTAGAGCGGGTTCGGCATCGTCGGTCACATATTCGACGGTCTGGCAGCTCGCGCCAGGAGTCCTGCCGTGTATGACGACCACGATGTGGCTCCTGTCGCTCAGGTCGCGTTGAAAGACGCTCACTTCCACCACGCGCCCCTTGTAGCCGGCCGTGGCGCGGCGCGAGCCCGGGGGCGAGAACTTGCATTCACGAACATTGAGCAACTGCGATTCCACGGCACCTCGCCTCCTTTCACCACCGATTCCTGTCGGCGCATTCCATCCGGAGACGCCAAGCACGGGCCCCTCGAACGGTCCAATCCGGTGCGCAGTTCGGAACACGACACGGACCCGATAGAACGGGGCACGCCACGGTCATGGCCCCTGCTGGCCGGACAGCCCGTAGCCTGGCGACCACCCCCGCCGTAGCGGCGTCTTCGAAGTCCGACGAAGCGCATTGAAGGCAGTCACGATCGGCATCCCGCCGAGCAAGAGATGGACGTGCTTCGTCAATGCGCAAGTCGAGCGCCCGAACATCGACGCCAAAGGGTTCGAAGGCGTCATCGCAAGGCCTTGGCTGTCGTGAGCCGGGAGTCCTCGGCGATCCCTTCGCGAGGCCTGCTCGAGGATGGCCTCCTTCTGAGGGCGCTGCCGCGTACGTGACGCCCGACCGAACGGGACGACGCGTCGACGCCGGTCGCGCAAGGTCCCTCGACAGCCGAGGTCGATGCCCGCCAATCGCCATCTCGCGCCACCATTGTTCCGATCTCCGTCACAGGTTGGTTCGTACGCTGCCCGTCGCGGCCGTTCACCGGATTCGGGGCTCGAATGCCATGTTCGACCCGACAGTGAAATTAGTAAAGTGACTTCTATCTTGAATTGAATGCAAGAATATTGCATCGCAAAGCCCGTGACCACCCGAAAGCATGGACATCACGCTCGCCCGCACGTTCCTGAGCATCGTCGCCGCGGGGAGCTTCCTGCGCGCCGCCGAACGCCTGCATGTCACGCAGACGGCCGTCAGCGCACGCGTGCGAACGTTGGAGCAACAAATCGGTGCGAGGCTTTTCGTGCGCAACCGCGCCGGAGCGTCGTTGACCCCCGCCGGCGAACAGTTCGTCCGCTATGCCTCGATGCTGGTGCAAGTCTGGGAGCGGGCGCGCCATCAGGTCGCGATACCCCCCGGGCGTCGCTCGGTGTTGACGATCGGGTGCGAGGTGAGTCTTTGGGACCCGCTGTTGCTCGACTGGCTCCTCTGGATGCGAACGTGGGCGCCGCAACTGGCGCTGCGCACCGAGGTCGGGTTCCCGAGCGAACTCGTCGATCGGGTCGCCTCGGGCATGCTCGATGTCGCGGTCGTCTATGCGCCCCAGCAGCGGCCGGGCCTTCGCATCGAGTTGCTTATCGAGGAGAAGCTGGTCCTGGTCACGACGCGCAAGGGCGGGCCAGCGCCGGATCCGGCCGACTACGTCTATGTCGATTGGGGCCCCGACTTTGCGGCGCAGCACGCACTGGCATTTCCAGACCTCTGCAACGCCTCGATCGCCGCCGGACTCGGGCCCCTGGGACGTGAATACGTCGTCGCCGCCGGCGGGTCTGGATACTTCCGGCTCGCGGTGGTTCGGCATCACTTGAAGAGCGGCCGCCTGCACAGAGTACTGGGTGCGCCCGAGTTCCCCTATCCGGCATACGCCGTCTACGCGGACGGCGCCGACCTCGACGTGCTGGGTGCTGCACTTGAAGGGCTGAGGCAAACGGCAGGTCCTGGCCCGCTGGCGCCAAGGACGCCGTCAAGTCAAGGGCGGGTGCGCCCAGCGGGATCCGGGTCGACGGCGGACCGAGTGGCCACACCCGGCAAGGCCGCGCGACGCGGTCGTTGAGCGCTCTGCCGGGGCGAGGCAACGGTTCATGCCGCAGGGCGAACGCGCCACTCTCTCCGACCTCGACAGCCGGCTCACCATGGACGGCGCGTGGCGTGGCGGGCTTTGGCCCATCCGGAACGCCGACCCGAGACGCGATCTCGGCCTCGACCGGGACGCGACGGCTTGAGCGTCCAGCCGGGCTGCGTGTCGCAACGCCTGCGTTGGGGAGTCGGCGGCGCAGGGCGCATCGGCGGCACCCGAGAGCCGGCCTGGGTCGTCGCAGCGTGGCTCAGCGAGATCGCCTTGCCGGCGCCGCGAACGACGGCAATGCCGCACCCAGCGTGACCACAGCGCCCGGATCGCCCGCCGCCTAGCCGGGCAGGCGATTCACCGCCTTGCGGAAGTCGTCGCCGCGGATGCAGGCTCGACGGTGTCCCTTTCAGGTCCTCGAATTGGCGCTGCAGCTCGACGCTGTCCTCGGCGAACACGAAGACCGATGCTAGCTGTGCCGTCCCACGAGCTTCGAAGACGCTCCCGGCAACGGTGTCGGGGTTGAAGACCGGCACCTCCGGCTGCATTGCCGCTTCGAGCTCATCGGCGGGAATGACGCTGTCGTCAGCCGCTTACAGACCTCGTCCCGGCGGCAGTCGGCTGGGGCGGGCCTCCGCTGCGGCGAGCCGCGTCGATCGCGGCGATGTCGATCTTGGTCATCTGCATCATCGCTTCGAAGGCGCGCTTGGCCGCCGCACGGTCGGGGTCGGCGATCGCTGCCGTCAGTGCACGTGGCGTGATCTGCCAGGACAGGCCCCACTTGTCCTGGCACCAGCCGCACGCGCTTTCCTGACCGCCGTGGCCGATGATCGCGTTCCACAAGCGGTCGGTTTCGGCTTGATCGTCGGTCGCGACCTGGAACGAGAAGGCTTCGCTGTGCTTGAATGCCGGGCCACCGTTCAGTCCGAGGCATGGAACGCCCATCACGGTGAACTCCACGGTCAGCACGTCGCCCTGCTTGCCCGCGGGATAGTCGCCGGGTGCGCGATGGATCGCACCCACCGAACTGTCCGGGAACGTGGCGGCATAGAAGCGCGCGGCCTCGAGGGCGGTGCCGTCGTACCAAAGGCAGATCTTGTTCTTGATCGCCATGGCCGCTCTCCTCTTCATCTGAACGAAGGCCAGAAAGCCCTCAGTGCCGTGAGTTCGCTGCGCCGTCAGGCCGCGTCGAGCGCCCGCACCGGCCGCACCTCGATGCTGCCGTGCTGCGCCGGCGGAATGCCGCTGGCGATGCGGATCGCTTCATTCAGGTCCTTTGCCTCGATGAGGTAGAAGCCGGCCAGCATCTCCTTGGTCTCGGCGAAGGGTCCGTCGTATAAGGTGACCTGCCCGCCCCGCACACGTACCGTGGTGGCCGTATGCACTGGATGCAAGGGCTCGCCGCCGACCAGTTGCTGGCGGCGCTGCAGTTCGCGCACGTAGTCCATGCAGACCTGGTCGCTGCAAGCGCTCCAGTGTTCGGCGTCGAGGTAGACGAGGCACAAATACTTCATGAGCTCTGCTCCTTCGCCAATGCTTGTCAGCCGGGGATCTCGGGCTCGACAAGCGTGGCCAGTTGGGCAAGTGATTCCTGCCAACCGAGATAGCACATCTCCAGGGGAATGGCCTCCGGAATGCCGCTTTGCTCGATGCTGAGCTCGGTGCCGCACAGCACGGCCCGCAGCGTCACCGTGACCTGCAGTACACCGGGCAGGTTCGGGTCGTCGAACTCGTCGGTGTAGCGGATCAGCTCGTTCGGCTTCAGCTCCAGATACTCTCCGCCGAACGAGTGCCCGTTGCCGGTGCCGAAGTTGCGGAACGACATCTTGAAACGGCCACCGACCTTGGCCTCCATCTGGTGGACCGCGCAGGTGAAGCCGTAGGGCGGGATCCATTTGCTCATCGCCTCGGGCTCCAGAAAGGCGCGATAGACCTTCTCGGGTTGGGTACGCAACACGCGGTGCAGTTTGACGGTGCGGGCGGTCATGGCGGGGTTCCTCGTATCTGGTCTTGGCGGGTGGACTACATCTTGGACGGGCCGGCGTTCACCATCCAGCCGACGCCGTAGCGGTCGGTCAGCATGCCGAAGCGTTCGACCCAGAAGCTCGGCGCCATGGGCATCGTGACGTTGCCGCCGTCGGCCAGTGCCCTGAACGCGGCTTCACCGGCGGCGACATCGCCGTACTCGAGCGTCATGCCGATGCCGTTGAAGCCGCCCGGGCCGGTGCATTGCGCGCCGGGCGGCTTGTCGGCCGCAAAGAGCTGGCTGCCGCCGGGTAGGCTCAGGGCCGCATGCATGACGCGCTGGCGCTGGTCTGCGGGGAACTGGTCGGCCATCGGCGATTCGCCGTAGGACAGCGACATCTCGATCTTGCCGCCGAGGGCCTGTTCGTAGAAGCGTATCGCTTCGGCGCAGTTGCCGTCGAAGCCAAGGTAAGGGGTGAGCTTGGTCATGGGTTTCTCCGAGCGAGTGGTTTCAGGATCGTGAGTTTTCGATCTGCCGGCAAGGAGTAGTCGAATGGCCTTGCGGGCTTTCGACAGCGCCCGCAACAATTTCTTCAGCCGCCCAGTTCGGTCAGGCGCCGCATCAGAAAGCGGCGTTCAGGCTCCTGCTGCGCCAGCGCAGCGGCAGCGCGGTAGTGTTCACGCGCGGCCTCGATGCGCCCGGCTCGGCGGCACAAGTCGGCCATCGCGGCCGGCGCCAGGTGGTAGTCGGGCAGCGCCGACAGCAGCGGACCGATCAGCTCCAGGCCGGCCTCGGGGCCGTCACGCATCGCCACGGCCACCGCGCGGTTTAGCGCCACCACCGGACTCGGCTCGGCCCGCAGCAGTGCGTCGTACAGACCGACGATCTGCGGCCAGTCGGTCGACGTCGCATGCGCCGCTTCGGCATGCACAGCAGCGATCGCGGCTTGCAGCGCATAGGGGCCGAAGCCGCGTTGGCGCAAAGCGGCCTCGGCAAGAGCCGCACCTTCGGCGATGGCCTCGCGATCCCAGCGCGCGCGGTCTTGCTCGTCCAGCGGCACCAGGTCGCCTGCGCCGGTGCAGCGCGCAGCGCTGCGCGCGTGGTGCAGCTGCATCAGGGCGAGCAAGCCCATCACTTCGGGCTCGCCAGGCATCAGGCTCATCAGCAAGCGCGCCAGGCGGATCGCTTCGTCAGCCAGTTCGATGTGCTGCGTGGCCGTGCCGGCATGTGCCGAGTAGCCTTCGTTGAAGACAAGGTAGATCACGCGCAGCACGCTGGCCATGCGGGACGCCCGGTCGGCCGGGCCAGGCACTTCGTAAGGAATGCCCGCGGCCCTGATCTTGGCCTTGGAGCGAACGATCCGCTGCGCCAGCGTCGGCGTGGGGATCAGAAAGGCCGAGGCGATGGCTTCGGTGGGCAATCCGCAGACCTCGCGCAGCGTGAGTGCGATCCGGGCCTCCTCAGCCAGGCTGGGGTGGCAGCAGGTGAAGATCAGGCGCAGCCGGTCGTCTTCAATGTCCCGCCGTGCGTCCCACTGCTGCTCCCAGCTCGGCGCTTGCTCATCGGGCACTGCGGCCGCGGCCTCAGCCAGTTCGGGCGCACTGTCCCAGGAGACGATTCGCGTTTGACGACGGATCCTGTCGATGGCCTTGAATCGGCCCGTCGACACCAGCCACGCCACCGGGTGGGCCGGCAGGCCTTGCGCCGGCCACTGCTCGGTGGCGGCGACGAACGCGTCGTGCAGCGCCTCCTCGGCCGCCTCCAGGCTGCCCAACAGGCGCACGAGTATGGAGAAGACGCGGCGGCTGTCGCGGCGGTAGATCTCGTCGATGGCAGTGATCATCAGCCTACGCTAGCCGAGATCGGCGAGCGCCGCCGGACCCGTTGCCTTCCTGGCGGCAAAACCGACCCCGTGAGCGACGGCTGCTCCGGCCGGGCACCATCGAGATCCTCATGGCCGCCGTCGGCAAGTGCGCGCTCTTGGCGGCTCTCCAACGGCGGCGACCGGCAGTACCGGCGCGATCCCGATCCCGCAAGGCCGAGCGGTCGATCGCATCAAGGCTTGTTCGACACCTGCGCGGGCGTAGCGGCGACGGCGGGAGATGCGCCGAGCCGAGGGCAGGCGTTGGACGACCGTTGACGCTCGCGGCCACGCTCGTTCTAGCTGCAGCCGATGGGCAGCCGAGCCTTGCCCGCGTTCAAGCCAGGCCAGTGCCCGACGATCTCGCTCGACGTGACCGGCGTCGGACCCGACGAGGCTGCAGGCCGGCGCGCGATCACGCGCTGCGAATCGTTGTCCGATCGTCCAGATCCAGCGCCCTCCCGAGTGACGATCAAGCGGGTGGCTGCGCCGGCCGATCATCCCGGGTTCAAGCCAGGCCTCGCGTCGAGCCACTTGCACCTTCGCATCCGGGTCGGCGACCTCATGCGCGTGAAGGCGCCGTCCGGACACCTCTTCGTCGACCTGAATGCGAACGTGCCGGCCGAACTGATCGGCGGCGGCATCGCGTCGCACAGTTGACGCGCATTTCGCGCTGGTGCCTGACCCATCTGCCGCAGCGCACGCTGCACTTCCATGGCAGGCTGCACAGCCGCGGGGACCGCCTGTTCGAGTCGGTGCTCGAGGACCGCGCGACATCGCACCCGTCGCTTCGGCTGAACGTCGTCGACAGCCGTCCTCTCGAAGCGAATCGGGCGGGCCGGGACTGCCACCATCAGGCGCTCGATGCGAGCTTCCGTCGCTTGGGTCGCACNCTGAGCCGGGACGGGCGGGATCCCGGCCAGCATGCCGCGGCCGGCCCTTGCCTGCGGTGCGTCGACCCGCCNGAAAGCGCAAGCGGATCCAGTGACGCCATGCCGCGACGCTGCCGCGCTCACGCGAGATCCTTGCCTGGTTGGGATCGCTGCTGGTGATCGTGCACGCCGCGGTGCACTTCAACGCCATCCCGGCGTGCCTCGCGGTGTGCACGATGCTGATCGACGTGCTCAGCGGACTGACCAGCAAGTCTCTGCTTGATCCCTCGGGCCACAGTCAGGAGGCGGCCCGCCGGCCAATGCTCGCGCGAGGTCTGTTCGAGGACCCGTTCGAAGACCACCCCTACCGGTACGGCCGGACCTTCGACGCGGTCGGGGCATGGCGCGGGGTGCATGTCCCGAGCACGCTGGCTTTCGCGGTGCGGTCCAAGGCTCACAGCGTCGCGATCCTTCTCCTCCGGGGCTGGGCGTGAAGATGCATCCGGTGGCTCCGAAGGTCATCGCGCCCGGTCTCGTCGTGCTGGTCGCGCCCGCCATCGCCCAGCCGCGTATGAGAGTGAGCCCGGGCCCCTTTGGCGCAGCGCCATGAGCGCGTCGTTTCAGGGCACGGCCCGGTGACGGATCGGATCTTCGCCGAGGGCCGCCCTAGCGCACCGGACTCCTAAATGGCGGCGTTCAGATGAGTCTGCCCGCCCCTTCGTCAGACGCAGCCGGTCGGCTTGGGCAGGCCACCGTACTTGGTGATCGGCTTCATCGGCCCGGTCATCCAGATCCTGAACAATTCCTTCTGATCCTCACCGAGATACTTCGCGAACTTGCGGATCGGCGGGACCATGCTTTCGTCTTCGTAGAACTCGCGCGCCTTCAGGATGTGATGCCANTTCACGTCGTCGAGCTCGAAGCCGTCGACCTCGGCCATCGCCCGGCCGATTTCGGGCGTCCAGACGTTCATGTTGGCGAGATAGCCATCGCCATCGCGTTCGGGCAGTTCCATGATCACACCTTTCCGAGCTACCAAGACCCTCACCGGGTCCATACCGCAGGACACCTTTGCCGGCGAGTATATCCAAGCATCCTAGTCGGATATTCCGTAGGAAGAGGCTCGGCGCCGTCAACGCCGAACGCTTCATCGAGACGCTCCGACCTCGATCGAAGTGACCGTACCTCGACGCGCAGCCGACGCGCCACGTCCGTGGCGCCGGCGCGACTTCCATCACGCGGCCTGCGGCCCGTGACCGAGCTCGCGCCGGGATGCGCCCCGGCGATCACCCGGACAATCGGTCGATGCCTTGCACCACGCACACGGACCCGACCGCACCACGGGCGAGCCTGCCCTTCGTGGCGGCCCTGCGGAGAATCTCGATCGGGCTCGCCCTCGTCACGGCCGGCACGCTGCCGTCGCATGCGGCAGCGCCGGAAGCACCGCTGCGCCTGGGTATTCACAACGGCCTCGTCGCCAGCGGCTCGCTCGAGGTCGACCGGATGTCGCAAACGATCGCAAGCCAGTTCGGCAAGATGCTGGCGCGCCGGGTCGAGTACCAGGTGAATTACGGCAGCGCGTCGATCGGCAACAGCCTGCTCCAGCCCGGACATTTCGATCTCGCGCTGGTGCGGCCGCCCAATCTGGTCGCGGCTCTCGTGCGCAAGGGCTGGACCCTCGTCGCCAACGGCAACGATCCCGAGCAGGGCGTGGACTTCATCGCCCAACCGTGCCCCGGCAAGCCCGGACAGGCCCTCGTCGGCGGCCCTAGCCTGCTGCTGCTAAAGGTCGACAACCCACCGCAGCAGACCTGCATGCCGCCTGCAGCGATCTGGACAGCGCCTCAGGTGCGCTTCCTCACCGCGGCCAGAGGCAGCCTGGTCGACCTGGTCACGCGCCGAGTGATCCAGGAGCACGAAGGCGACGCGTCGCGGGTGGTGAATGCCAGCACGCAGAGCGCAGTTCCCGACTTCATGATCACGATGCACGCTGCAATCGTCGGCGCGGTGTCGCCGCACGTGGCAGGGCAATGGGGCCAGAAGGGCGGCGTGCTCCTGTACCACCGGCCGATGCCGCCGCTGGCCTTGCTGGCCGCGCCGGAGTTGCCCGCCGACACCGTCGCGGCGCTGCGTGCGGGCCTGCGCGACCCGAGCGCCGCCGCCGAGATCAGCCGCGCGCTCGCCATTGCCGGCTGGGATGCGCCCGACCCGAAGCCCTACCAGGCCTTCATGAAGTGGCTGCAGCCGAACGGCGCGCCAGCCCCGCACTGAGCTGCACCGGTCGGCCCAGGGCAGGCGACGGCGATCGGCGCGGCTGTCAGTCCCGCGCTTCAGGTCGGGGCCGCGAGGCGCGCGCGTACATCGCGGCGCGCCAGGCGGCCGAGCAGATGCTCGACTTCAGCGCGCGCCGGGGCCGACAGCGCGCCCGCCGGCTGGCGCATTGCGGCGCTGGCGAGCAGGCCACGACGCATCAGCAGGTACTTGCGCACGGCCAGCCCGACCCCGGGCTGCTGCTCGTAGCGCAGCAGCGGCAGGTGGGCGTCGAACAGGTCGTGCGCGGCTTCGCGCTGGCCGACGAGCGACAGCCGCACCACGTCGCAGAGCATGTCGGGGAACGCGTAGCCGGTGTTCGCCCCGTCGGCGCCGCGCTCCATCTCGTAATCGAGGAACAGGCCGTTGTTGCCGCACAGGATCGCGATGCGCCGCATCGAGCCTTCGCGCTCGAAACCGCGCAGCGCCGAGATCTTCTCGAGGCCAGGCCAGTCCTCGTGCTTGAGCATCACACAGGATGGCAGTTCGCAGACGATGCGCCGGATCACGGCCGGCGTCATCTGCACCGAGAAGGTCAGCGGATAGTCCTGAATCACGAAGGGCAGGTCGGCACCGAGCGCGTCCGCCGCCTGCCGGTAGTAGCCGACGATTTGCTCGTCGGTGCGCAGCGTGTTCGGCGGCGCGATCATCACCCCGGCTGCCCCGGCGCCCATGACCTCGAGCGCTAGCTCGCGCATCGGCGCGAAACCGGGCGCCGACACGCCGACGATCACCGGCAGCGACGGCGCGCGCCGGATCATGCGCCGCGCGACCTCGACGCTCTCTCCGTGGCTCAGCTTGGGCGCCTCGCCGAGCTGTCCGAGCACGGTCAGCCCCGTCGCGCCGATGCCGCGATAGAAATCGACCAGCCGGTCGATCGACGCTATGTCGATGCGGCCATCGTCGAAGAATGGGGTCGGCGCGATCGGGTAGACACCTCGGGCCTCGGTAGTCAGTCGCATGGCAGCGCTCCGTTCCTCGTCCGTGAACGGGCGGCATTGTCCAGCCTCGGCGCCCACGCTCCCCGGCACGCCACGCGACGGCAGCGCCCGCTTGCGGACCGAGCGCGAGCGGATGCACGCAGAATGGGGCGTGCGGCAGGCCGGGCTCGCGCCGCGACCCCGGGGTTGCGAGAAGCGTTGAGGTAACGACCATGGACAAGCTTTCGATTCCAGCTCTGAAACCCCTTGCCCGGCGCATGGCGCCGCGCCGCGGTCTGCGTCTGTGCGCGCTGGTCGCGTCCGCGTTTTGGCTGGCCGGGTGCGCCGTGCAGGTGCANAACCGGCAGCCTGCGCAGGAACTCGCGCGCCTGGCCAAGCCACCCGGTTCGATCTACACCGGCTGGCGCGTCTTCGAGGATCGCTGCGCGAGCTGTCACGGGCCGGCGGCGACAGGCACCGAGCGCGCTCCGAATCTGCTGCCCCGGGTGCGCGAAATGGGGCCACGCCGGTTCATCGGCCTGGTGCTCCAGCGGTACGACTGGAACCTACCAGCGGTGCAGGCGCGCAGCGAGGGTGCCGCGCGCGAAGCCCTGGTCGAGGAGATCGTGCAGCGCAAGGCCGGCGCGCTGACGATGCCGGCCTGGCAAGACGAGCCCCAGGTCAGCGCCCATATCGTCGACCTCTACGCCTATCTGTCGGCGCGAGCCGAGGGTACACAAGGCCTGGGACGCCCGGCGCAATAGCTTGGTCAGCCAGCGGCGATGGCCCCGGGCACCCGCTTCGATGGCCCGCGCCGGCGCACCATGAGCCAAACCGTCGGCGCACCGGGTCCGGTCATCCTGTTCGGCGCCTTCGATCGCCACAATCTCGGCGATCTGCTGTTCCCGCACGTCGCTTCCGCGCTGCTGCCCGGGCGCGACCTGATCTTCGCCGGCCTGGCCGAACGCGACCTGCGCCACCACGGCGGCCATCGCGTGGTGGCGCTGTCGAGTCTGGCGCTCGGCGCGCGGGATCCGCCTTGCAGCCTGATCCACGTCGGCGGCGAGATCCTCGACTGCGACGCCTGGCAGGCCGCAGTGATGTTGCTGCCGCCCGAAGAAGCGCGGCCGGCCATCACCTACCTCGCGGCCCGGCCCGAGGAAAGGCAGACCTGGGTGCGCGGCCTGCTGGGCAGCGCCGCGCGCGCGCCCTACGTGGTTTCGCGCCGCACCTGCCCCGCGCTGACCCGGGTCGTCCACGCCGGAGTCGGCGGCACCGCACTGGACCGCGCCGACGCCGGACTACGCGCCGAAGTCCTGGCCGATCTGAAGGCGGCCGACGCGGTCGGCGTCAGGGACCGCTGCACGCTGGGGCATCTGGCCGCTGCCGGGCTTGGCGCCCGGTTGATGCCGGATCCCGCCGTCATGGTGACCGAGCTCTTCGCAACGTACATCCGCGCGCGCGCCGACACCGGCGAGGTCGCGCGGGCGCGACGCGCGTTCCCACGCGGCTTCGTCACGGCTCAGTTCAGCGCCGACTTCGGCGACGACGAGTCGCTGAGCATGATCGCCACACAGCTGGACCGCATCGTCGTGCGCCACGGCGTTGGCGTGCTGTTGTTCCGCGCCGGCGCGGCGCCATGGCACGACGACCCTGCGCTGCTCGACCGCGTCGTCGCGCTCATGCGACCCGGTTCGGCCCGCCGCTTCGAGTCGCTCGACCTGTGGGACCTCTGCGCGCTGGTCGCGAGCGGCGGCGCCTACTGTGGCAGCAGCCTGCACGGCCGCATCATCGCCGCCGCCTTCGCGCTGCCGCACGTCAACCTTCGCTCGCCGGCCGAGACTGGCGGCACGGGTAAGCAGGCGGCCTTCGCCGCGACCTGGGACGAACCCGGCCAGCCGGGCGCAGTCGACCCGAGCGACCTGGCCGAGGGTCTCGAGAGGGCCATGGCCGTGACGCCGGAGCAGCTCCGGCTCCGGGCCGCCAGGTTGGCCCGGCGGTATCGGGATGACTTCAGCGCGCTCTGGCCGGCATCGACCTGAATGCGGAGACGCGCGCTGGGTTGGCTCAATCCGGATCGACGCGCTACGGCGCACAAGTAAAAGCGCGGTGGCGTGCCTGTCCGGATCGCTGGCTTGCCGATGCGAGCCCGGCGATGACGGAGCAAGGGAGTCAAACCATCGAGCCTAGATCGTCGGCCTTCGCGTTGCGAGACCCAGTCGCGCCGCGGCCGTGAAGGCGAGGATCTCGCCTTCACGGCCGCGGCGCCATGGCGTTGCCGAGGACCGCGCGAGCCGGGTGCCATTCGTCGATGATCACGACGTACCTGTGGCGCTCGGCACGCACGGTGGGCTCGATCACCGTGGCCGCCACGGGACCTGCGGGCCTCGTCAACGCGTCAAGCTGCCTGCCCTCGGCTCGAAGTGGCGGCCGTGATCGCGGCGGCTGCGCTAGCCTAAGCCGCGCGCGGCTGGTCGGTGATTCCGATGCAGCCGCAGTGCAAGCGGCCGCTCCTTGCCTGGCGCCATTTCCAGCAGCGCCGCGCGAGCGCGGACCAGATCGGACGCTCGTTCCAGCGCTGGCCCGATGCGAACGTCGGCACCGTGACCTGCCGCGTCTCGGGAATCGTCGTCGTCGATGTCGACCTGCGCCACGGGGGCCGGAAGGCGTCGCCGCCGCCGAGTCCGCGCAAGCGGCGCTTGCCGGCCACCGTCGAGGCGTCCACCGGTGGCGGCGGTCGCCACCTCTACTACGTGCGCCCGGGCACGACGGTGGCCAACCGCGTCGCCCCGCGCCCGGACCTCGACCTGCGCGGCGACGGCGGCTGCGTCGTCGCGCCGCCCTCGGTGCACCCCAGCGGACGACGCTACGCCTGGGCCGACGGGCGGGCGCCGCGAATCCGCGGTGGCCACGCTCGCGAACATTGGCGCACACTGATACGCGACGAGATCGTCGAAGGCCGGCGCCACGACACGCTCGCAACTCCGACCGGCC